>VFQN01001124.1_pt1 | contig 46615 bp, 44 predicted proteins | sample 3512371 | NCBI WGS metagenome assembly VFQN01 (sample SAMN10412370, study PRJNA504923) | tailings metagenome | isolation source: Replicate 2 from Balatoc abandoned mine | place: Philippines: Itogon, Benguet | collected 2017-08-28
GGCTTTCGTTGACGGCCGTCGCTTTTTGCTTCGTGGTGGTGGCTATTTTCCCGTCCTTGGCGTGCGGTTCCGGTAAGTGGACTGATATCGAGGTCGGCCTCGTGTCTGTGATGGTTCTTAAGAATTCGCCGAACGCCAAGGAGGCTGCCGGTTTCGTCAATTATCTCCTCAGTGAGGAGGCGCAGTCGATCCTCGTTGCCGATGGCGGCGTTGGCGTGGTGCGTGATGGCGTCGAATGGCCACCGGTGCTGGCGGATGCCTATGCCTCGGCGAAGAACGCGACTGCACTTTCCGGCTTTGGCGGCGGTCTCGGCGTCTCCTATCCGGAATTCAACGCGACGGTGCTGACGCCCGAATTCAGCAAGATGTTCCTTGCCCAGTCCACGCCGGAGGATTTCGTCAAGGTCCTCGTCGAGCGGACCAAGGCTCATTGGGCAAGCCAGCAATAAGGCCCTTTCAGCAAGCCGGGGCGATGCGCCTGCGCCGCCCCGGCCGGCCTTGTGACGATCAAACATCTTGCCCAATGGAGACGACGCGATGATGAGGCGACGCATGGTGGTGGCGTTTTTGGCGCCCGCCCTCATCCTCTATCTCGGCCTGCTGATCTTTCCGGCGCTGCAGGCCTTCTATCTCAGCCTGTTCAAGACATCAGGCTTCGGCGACACGCCGGTCTGGGTCGGGCTCGGCAATTATACGCGTCTTCTCGCCGATCCGATCTTCTGGCAGGCGCTGCGCAACATGTCGCTGATCATGGTCGTGGGCGGCATCGCCACCTTCGGGCTCGCCTTTGTCTTCACCATGCTCCTGAATTCGGGGCTGTGGGGCAAGAAACTGTTTCGCGCGCTGATCTTCCTGCCGAACATCATCGCGGTCGTCGCGATCACGACCTTCTGGTCCTTCGTCTTCATGCCGCGCTACGGCCTGTTGACCAGCCTCCTGAAGGCGCTCGGCCTCACGGGACTTGCCTCCATCTCCTGGACGGCGCCGGAGAACGTCTTCTTCGCCATGATGGTCGGCCTCGTTTGGATCTCGGCGGGCTTCTACACGATCCTCATCCTCGCCGGTGCGGACAAGGTGCCGATCGACATGTATGAGGCCGCGCGGCTCGAGGGTGCGAGCACCTTTCAGATCTTCCGCCTCATCACCCTGCCGATGATCTGGGACGTCATCCTGATCACGCTGGTGCTGTGGTCGATCCATGCCATCAAGATCGTCGAGTTCCCCTACGCTTTCGGTGGCCCGAACATCGACCAGAACCTCTATACGCCCGCGATCTACCTCTACATCATGGGTTTCGGCCAGCGTGAACCGGTCTATGCGCTCGGCTATTCGACCGCCATCGGCGTCGCGCTCTTCTTCCTGACTCTCGTCACGATCGTGCTGCTGCGCGTCGTCTTCAAGCGCGAACGTGTGGAGTATTGAGATGAGCAAGCTTCTGACGCTGCGCGGCGCAAAACGCGGGTTTTCCTATCTCGTGATCGGTGGCTGGTCGGCCCTTTCTGTCTTTTTCGTGCTCTGGATCATTCTCGCCTCACTGAAGCGCAACCGTGACCTTTTCGGAAAACCTTGGTCGATCCCGCTTGATCCCGCCTGGGGCAACTACGCCAAGACCTGGGTGAACAGCCGCTTCGGCGACTATTTTTTCAACAGCCTGATCGTCACCTCCGTCTCGGTCATCGCCCTTCTCCTCGTCTCGGTGCCGGCCGCCTATGTGCTGAGCCGCGGGCGCTTTGCCGGGCGGGCGGCGCTGTCGAACTTCTTTGCCTTCGGCATGGGTGTGCCGATCCCGCTGCTCTTCGTGCCGCTCTTCGTCATCATGACGACGCTGAGGCTCGGCGACAGCCTGACGGGGCTCTCCCTCGTCTATGTGGCGCTTTCCATTCCGTTCAGCATCTATGTGCTGGAAGGCTTCTTCGCCTCGCTGCCATCCGAACTGGAATCAGCGGCGATCATCGACGGCTGCTCGGATTTCCAGGTGTTCCGGCACGTCATGCTGCCGCTCGCCGGCCCCGGCATCGCCACGGTCGCGATCCTCAACTTCGTCGGCCTGTGGAACGAGTACCAGCTCTCGCTCGTGCTCCTCAACAGCCCGGAGAACCGGACGCTCTCGCTCGGCATCTATTCGCTGATCACGTCCATGCAATATTCGGGCGGCGACTGGGCCGGCCTCTTCGCCGGCGTCACCATCGTGATGGTGCCGACGATCATTCTCTTCATCATCCTCTCCGAGCGGATGATCAGCGGTATCACCATGGGAGGCGTCAAGTGAACCGGACCCTGCAGAAACCCCGCGCCGAGGGCGTCACGACAATCGAGCAAACGGTCGTGACCCTGCCGATGTCTCATCTTGGCGGTCCGAGCCGGCTGCCGCGCCTGCGCTGGCAGCAGCCGATCCCGGACAAGGCGACACCACCGTCGCGCGGCCTTACCGCGGAAGAAAGCGCCAACGCCTTCGACTGGGGCAAGGATTCCATCCTGCCCTACCGCGTCTATGACGACTACGACCGCGCACAGCAGCCCGCAGACATGCCGCTGATCGTGCTCGACAACGGCCGGCTGCGCATCGCTGTCGCCCCGCAATATGGCGGGCGCATCATGCAGCTCTACGACTACGCGCTCGGCCGCGATCTCGTCTTCCGCAATCCCGTCTTCCAGCCGGCCAATCTGGCTGCGCTGAACGCCTGGTTTTCCGGCGGTATCGAGTGGAACGGGCTTATCCCCGGCCATACGCCCTTCACCGCGGCTCCGGTCTTTGCCGGCGTCGTCGAGACGGAGCGCGGCCCGGTGCTGCGCATCTACGAGTTCGACCGTATCGTCGAGGCCACCTGGCAGATCGATCTCTTCCTGCCGGCGGGCGAGGACCGGCTCTATGTGCACGGGCGCATCGTCAATGCAGCGCCGGTGGAAAAACACGCCTATTGGTGGACCAATGTCGCCGTACCGGCGAGTGCGGGCATGCGCGTCATCAGCCCTGCGGATTATGCGATCGAACATGTCCTGCCGGGCAACGAGCTTGCGCGCTTCGCTTTTCCCGATCCGGCGCGCTTCGATGGCTCCTATCCGGGCCTCTGGAAGGGGGCGACATCGGTCTTCTTCCGCAAGCCAGATGCAAAGCGCCTGTTCATTGCCGCCCTCGACAGGACGGGCACCGGCCTTGCGCAGACGGCGACATCGGGCCTGAAGGGCCGGAAGTTCTTCTATTTCGGCACGGCGGCCGGCGGGCAGCACTGGATGGACTATCTCGCGCGCAAGGACGAGGGCGACTACATCGAGATCCAGGCCGGCATCACGCCGACGCAGAACCAGCGCTTCGTGTTGGCTGCGGAAAGCGAAACGCGCTGGACCGAGGTCTATGGCGGCCTGTCGGTCGATCCGGCCGCAGCCCATTGCGAGAGCTATGCGATCGCTGAACGCGCGACGGCGGAGGCGGTGGATCGGCGTTTCCCGCAGGCCGACCTCACGGAAGTCGACGGGTTCCTGACGCGCCTGTCGCAGATGCCGGTCGATCGTCGCCTTGCCGCGGGCTCGCCCTGGGGCGGCCGGCAGGAAAAACTCACCGGCAAGCCGCTTGCCGCAGGCCTCGATTTCTCCGTCGACCGGCCCGCCGACCTCTGGGACGACCTTGCAGAAAGCGGCAAGATCTCTGCAGCCAACCTGACCCGTGTTCCCGCCGACCTTGCGGTTTCGGACGCCTGGGTCGCGGCGCTGGAGCGCAGCGCCGAAGCACAGGGGAAGACATGGCTGCATGAGCTGTTGCTCGGCATCGCCGCGCTCGACCGCGAGAACGTGGCAACGGCGCGCGACCTGTTCGCACGCTCGACGGCGGTGCACCCAAGCTGGCTGGGGCTGCGCCAGCAGGCTCTGATCACGGAGAACGGCGCGGAGGCCGAGCGGCTCTATCTTGCCGCCTGGAAGGCCGAGGATGCTCCGGCCGAGCTGGCTGTCGAGATCGTGCAGTTCCTGCTGCGTGCCGACCGGTCCGCCGCGCTTGAAACCTTCCTGACCGACCTTCCGGAGGCCGTCGCAGCGCAGGAGCGCATCGTGCTCGCCCGCGCCTCGGTGGCGGCGGCGCGGGGTGATCTCGATACGCTGGAAGCGCTGCTGGCGGTCGAGTTCGCGACCATCCGCGAAGGCGAGGATCTTTCGGCCGACCTCTGGCACGCCCTGCAGACGGGTCGACTGGAACAGCGGCTGGGCCGCGCGCCCACTGCCGCCGAACTGGAAACGCACAACAGGGCCAACCCTTTGCCGGAACATCTCGATTTCCGCATGCGGGTCGTGCTCGAAGACGGGACGAACTGATGACGACGGTCGAGATCCGCGAGCTTCGCAAATCCTATGGCAGCCTGGAGATCATCCGCAGCGCCGACCTTGCCATTTCGAGCGGCGAGTTCGTCGTGCTGGTCGGGCCGTCGGGCTGCGGCAAGTCCACGCTGCTGCGCTGCATTGCCGGACTGGAGCCGATCAGCGGCGGCATCCTCGCCATCGACGGTGAGGACATGACCACGGCCGATCCGGTGAAACGGGGCGTCGCCATGGTCTTCCAGTCCTACGCGCTCTATCCGCACATGACGGTCGCCGAGAACATCGGCTTCGGCCTGAAGATCGCGGGCACGCCGAAACCGGACATCCGGGCGCGCGTGATCGAGGTGGCAAAACTCCTCAAGCTGGAGGCGCTGCTCGACCGCAAGCCGAAGGCGCTTTCCGGCGGCCAGCGCCAGCGCGTGGCGATCGGCCGGGCGCTGGCACGCAATCCGCGCATCTTCCTGTTCGACGAGCCGCTGTCCAATCTCGATGCCTCGCTCAGGGGCGAGATGCGCGTCGAGCTGGCCAAGCTCCACGCCAAGCTCGGCAACACCATGATCTACGTGACGCATGACCAGGTGGAGGCCATGACGCTTGCCGACCGCATGGTGGTGATGCGGCAGGGGATTATCGAGCAGGTCGGCGCGCCGCTCGAACTCTTCAACAACCCGATCAACCGTTTCGTCGCCGGCTTCCTTGGGCAGCCGCCGATGAACTTCATCCGCTTCGCTTCGGCTGCCAATGAGGGGCGGAGGGTGACGGGTACGCTTCCCGGCGCCGGGCGTGTTGCCCTCGACCTGCCGCCCTCGGCCGTACCTTCACCGTTGGAGGGGCTGGAGCTCGGCGTCCGCCCGGAGGATATGACCGTGTCCGACGGCGGCGAACTGAGCGCGACGGTTGAGGTGGTGGAACAGCTTGGCGGCGAGACCATCGTCTACGGCCGGCTGGCGGACGGCCAGGCCCTGACGGCAAAGCTTGCCGGCCAGGCGGGTGTCAGGGCCGGCGATCGGCTCTCCTTCACGCTGGCGCAGGAGCGCCTGCAACTCTTTGATGCGATGGGCCGCAACTTGCGTTACCGGATGCGAGAGGCCGGTGCGCAGCCCGGCAGTCTGGTCGAAAGGAGTGTGCCTTGACCTCTGTTCCCCCACCCGGCCAGACCCTGATCGAGACCGTTTCCGCCGATTTGCCGGAACTCAACAAGACCTTCCGGCGGGTGGCTCAGTACATGCTCGCCGCGCCGGAGGGCTTCATGCACAAGCCGGTGCAGGAGATTGCCGCCGCCGCGGAGGTGAGCGAGCCCTCCGTTATCCGCTTCTGCCGTCGCTACGGTTACAAGGGCATTCCGGATTTCCGCATCGCGCTTGCCATGGCGCTGGCGAACGGGCCGGCAGCCGAGCGCAGCTCGTTCCTCGAGCCGCAGATCACCGACAAGGCCGTGGTCAACCTCGCACTGAAGCGTGCCATTGCGCGCCACGCGCGCACGCTGATCGGCACGGACCGCTCGATCATCATCGATTCCGGTTCGACCGCCCAGCTCTTCGCTGAAACGCTTCGCGATGCCGACCCGCTGGCGGTGATGACCACCGGCCTCAACATCGTCGATGCGCTGCGCGGGGCGACGCAGCATTCCATCATGCTGCCGGGCGGCGTGCTGCGCCATGAATCGCGTTCGCTCTCCGGCCGCATGGTGGAGAACACGCTTGCCAATATGCATTTCGACGCCGTCTATCTCGGTGCCGACGCCATCGATCCCGCCTCCGGTCTCAGCACCTTCAACGAGGACGAAGCGCACCAGAACACGGCGATGATCCAGGTTTCGCGGCGTGTCGTCGTGCTGGCGGATTCGACGAAGTTCCGCGCGCCCGGCCTGCACCGCTTCTGCGAGATCGAGCGCATCCACACGATCATCACCGATACCGGTCTTGGCGACGACGTGGTCGCCGCGATCGAGGCGCGGGGCGTTGCCGTTCACCGCGTGGAACCAATCGAAGAGACTGCAAAATGACGTCGCAAAGCGCTTCCACCGCCATCCCCGGCCTCGACCGCTGGGACACCACACGGGAAATCCGCCAGCAGCCCGCGGTCTGGCGGGCTTTCGCCTCCGAACTTGCCGGCATTGTCGCCGAAATCCGCCCATGGCTGGTAAGCCGCGCGCATGATGAGGTGTGGTTCTGCGGTGCCGGCACCTCCGCCTTCATCGGCGAGACGCTGGCATCCTATCTCAACCGCGCCGCCGGCCCTGCGCGCTTCCGCGCCGTGCCGACGACGGACCTCGTGTCGAGCCCGTTGAGCTTCCTGAGGCCCGGCGCACGCACGCTGGTCGTTTCCTTCGGCCGCAGCGGCAACAGTTCGGAAACCCTTGGCACCCTCCGGCTGCTGGATGCGCATGCGCCCGAGGCCGACCGCCTGCACATCACCTGCAACGCCGAGAGCGCTTTGGCGCGGCCGATGGGGCCGGGGCCGGGCGAGCAACGGACGATCCTGCTGCCGCCGGAAACGAACGACCGCGGCTTCGCCATGACCTCCAGCTACACGACGATGCTGCTTTCGGCGCTCGCCTGCTTCGATCCCGCCCCGCCGGACGAGCCGACCGCGCTGCTGGCGCGCCTTGCCGATGTGGCGGAGGGACTGATCGGCCGCGGTTTTGCCGATCTTGCTAGGCTCGCCACGCCCGAGCGCGTCGTCTTCCTCGGTTCCGGTCCGCTGATTGGCTCGGCGCGGGAATGTGCACTCAAAGTGCTGGAGCTGACGGCCGGCGGCATCGCGACGTCCTGGGATTCGACGCTCGGCTTTCGCCACGGCCCGAAGGCGGTGGTGAACAAGAATACGCTGGTCTTCGTCCTGCAATCGGCCGATCCGTTCACGCAGGCCTATGACATCGACCTTGCCCGGGAGATCGCCGTGCAGTTCGGTCCCCAGGCCATCGTCCGGCTCGGCCCGGCGACGGGCGGCGCTGATATCGACGTGCCCGCCATCGGTAACGATGCCTGGGGTTCTGTGCTGCATGTCATCGTTGCGCAGATGCTGGCCGTGATCTGGTCGGACCGGCTCGGTTTTGCGGTCGATGACCCCTTTGCCGGCCGGAACCTTACCCGTGTCGTTGCCGGCGTGACGCTCTACGACCTGCCGAAGCCCGCCCCGGCCGCCTATGGCGCCATCGATGTCGGTGGTTCGAAGATCGAGGCGGCGTTGTTCGGGGACGACTTGCAGCCGATCGAAAAGCGCAGGATCGATACCCGCAAGGACAGCTACGACGACCTCGTGGCGGCGATTGCCGAGCAGGCCGGCTGGCTCGAGGCAAAAGCCGGCAACCTTGCCGCCATCGGCATCGGCCTGCCGGGACTGATCGATGCAGCGACCGGGCTTTCGGTGACCTCCAATCTGCCGGCGACCGGGCGCAGCCTTGGCGCCGACGTTTCGGCGTGCCTCGGCCGCCGCGTGCCGGTGGAGAACGACTGCAAGTGTTTTGCCCTGTCGGAAGCCAATGGTGGAGCGGGCGAGGGCCATCGCACCGTCTTCGGCCTCATTCTCGGCACGGGCGTCGGTGGTGGTGTTTGCGTCGATGGCCGGCTGGTGAAGGGCCTCAACGGGCTTCCCGGCGAGGTCGGCCATTTCGGCCTGCCGGCCGAGCGTGTGGCGACGTACGGCCTGCCGCTCGTCGCCTGCGGTTGCGGACGCACCGGATGCTACGAGACCTACGTGTCCGGCCCCGGCCTGACACGCCTCGCGCAGCATGTTGCCGCTCGGCAGCTGCGGGCGGAGGAGATCGTCGAGGCTGCGGCCGGAGGCGACGCGGCGATGCGGTCCGTACTGGACATCTGGCTCGACCTGCTCTGCGAACTCGTTCACACGATCCAGCTGACGATCGACGCGGACTGCGTCGTGCTCGGCGGCGGCCTGTCGCGCATGGCTGGCCTTGCCGACGACCTTGCCGCGGCCTTCGAGGCGCACAAGCTGACGGGCGTGCGCAGCCCTGTCTTCCGGATTGCGCTGCATGGTGATGCCAGCGGCACCCGGGGCGCGGCCATCCTTGCCCGCCAATCGCTGCGGGAGGGCCGGCCATGAAGGAGCTGCGTGCTCTGATCGCCCGCAACCGCGCGGGTTCGGGCGAGACCATGCCCTCCGTGTGCTCGGCGCATCCGGATGTCATCGCCGCCGCACTTCTTCTCGCCGAAGAGCATGGGGTGCCGTTGCTCGTCGAGGCGACGAGCAATCAGGTCAACCAGTTCGGTGGCTACACCGGTATGCAACCGGCCGATTTCATCCGCTTCGTGCACGAGATTCGCGATCGCGTCGGCGCATCGGGCCAGCCACTGCTCTTCGGCGGCGACCATCTCGGGCCGCAGGTGTGGCGCAGCCAGCCGGCCGATGTGGCGATAGCGCATGCGCGGGACCTCGTGGCGGCCTATGTACGTGCCGGTTTTACCAAGATCCATCTCGACTGCTCGGAAGGCTGCGCGGGCGAGCCCGCCCAGGTGGCCGATGCGGTCAGCGCCGCGCGGGCGGCCGAACTTGCCGGCGTCTGCGAGGCCGCCACTGACGACCCGTCGTCGCTGAGCTACATGTATGGCACGGAAGTGCCGCCGCCCGGCGGTGCCCGGGCGGAGGAGGGTGGACAGGGAATCGCCCCGACGACGCCGGAAAGCGCAGAGGCCACCATCGCGGCGCATCGCGATCATTTCGAGGCCCTGGGGCTTCATGGTGCCTGGCAACGGGCAGTGGGCCTCGTGGTCCAGCCGGGCCTGGAGTTTGCGCCGGACCACATCCATGCCTTCGATTCGGCAACGCCCGATCGCCTGTCGCCGGTGCTGCGCGATCGTCCCGGCCTGAGTTTCGAGGCTCATTCCACAGATTACCAGGCGCCGGACGTCTATCCCGAGCTCGGGCGGCGTCATTTCGCGGTGCTGAAGGTCGGTCCGGCGCTGACCCATGCCTATCGCCAGGCGGTCTATGCGCTGGAAGGTGTGTCGGACTGGATCGGTGCGGAGCCGGAGCGTCCGCGTGTTCCTGCCGTCATGGAGGACCTGATGCTGGCCGATCCCGCGAACTGGCGCAAACATTACAGCGGTGGCGAGGCACAGCTTCGCCTGCTGCGGCACTTCAGTTATGCCGACCGAATCCGCTACTACTGGACCCAGCCGGCGGCGCGGCAGGCGGTGGAGCGCCTGATGTCCCTCCTCGGCGAGACCCGGCCGCCGCGCATGGTGCTGGAGCAATATTTCGCGCCTGGCGTTCTTGCGCGTGCCGATCGCCTGGCATCGCGCGTGCGCGACTGGCGGTTGGCTCTCGTCTATGCGCAGATCCAGGCGGCGCTTGCGCCCTACTATGCGGCGTCTGCGAGGTCCGCGGGATGACGGTCATCGCCGGGCAGGACGTGGCTCCCTTCGATATCGACGCGACCGAGGCGTGGTGGCTCGTGCCGGAGAGGCTTTTCGACGGCGAGACGCTCGATACGGGCCGCGCCGTGCGCATCGTGGCGGGACGCATCGACGACCTGCACCCGGCTGCGGAGGCGGGGCGGGACGACCTGCCCGTCTGGCGGACGAACGGCCTCGCATCGCCTGGATTCTTCGACGTGCAGGTCAATGGCGGCGGCGGGGTCATGGTCAACGGCACGCCGACGGCCGATGGTCTCCGCGCCATCGCCGCTGCGCATCGGCCGGGCGGCACGATGGCCATCCTGCCGACGCTGATCACGGATGCGCCCGAGGTGATGGAAAAGGCCGTCTCAGCCGTGATCGCCGCGGTCGGGCGGGATGGCATCGTCGGCGTTCATCTCGAAGGCCCGCATATCAGCGTGGCACGCAAGGGGGCGCACAATCCACGCTTCATCCGCCCGATTGACGACGATACGCTTTCCTGTGTCCGGCGCCTGCGCGCCGCCAATGTGCCCGTCCTCCTGACGCTCGCGCCGGAATGCGTGCCGCCGGGAACGATCGCGTCGCTGCGCGCGATGGGCGTCGTCGTCTCGCTCGGCCATACCGCGGCCGATGCCGCGACGACGCGGGCCGCGATTGCGGAGGGCGCGCGAGCGGTGACCCATCTCTACAATGCGATGACGCCCATCACCTCGCGCGAGCCGGGTGTCGTGGGCGCCGCGCTCGACAGCGATCTTTATTGTGGCTTCATTGCCGACGGGCACCATGTGGACGATGCGGTGCTGCGCCTGGCAATCCGTTCCCGTCCGATGGCCGGGCGCATGGTGCTCGTCTCGGATGCCATGTCGACGTGGAACGGGCCGGATCATTTCACCCTCTACGGCGAGACCATCCGCCTTGAAGGCGGCAAGCTGGTGAACAGTATCGGCTCGCTGGCCGGCGTGCATACCGACATGGCGACCTCGCTGCGGCGGCTGGTCGATGTCGTGGGTGTTCCTCTCGAGGACGCGTTGAAGATGGCAACGGCAAATCCGAGCCGCCTCATGGGGCTGGAGGCAAGCGTCGGCTTCCTCAGGCCGGGCATGCCCGCCGATATCGTCCTGCTCGGCGGCCTGTAAGGCCAATTGATACTCAGCCGATGCCGGTCTGCAAATGGCGAATTTCCGCGCTTCCGGTGCTCGCGCACCGAAAGGACGCTGCGCTGTGGATCGTAAAAACATCAGGCTTGGGTCTGGCCGCTTCATCACTCGATAGCCCGGTTGTCGGCCGGGTCTGTATGTCCGCGCTGCGCGGCCTGTGACGGTGGGCGTATTAGCCGCCGATGTGCGCCCAGCAGAGTGCGTGTTTCCCGCCGGACCAGATGACATCGTTGGCGGCGATGCTGGCCGTAGTGCATCGGATTCCCGTCTCCAAGCGCCGCTCTCCCTATCCATGAAATTTACGTTGACAATAGCTGGCGGTAAATCTATTTCGAGGTATCTAGTAACCTATATGATAGGTAAGGGCGGCGCGATGGAATCGAAGTCGGAACCGGATGCGGTCAGTGGTCAGAAGGGCGGCGAGGGGCTGCTCGGCGGCGTCATGGATGCCGTCCGGATCCATATTCGCGAAAATGGCCTGCAGGTCGGCGATTGGCTGCCGAGCGAGGGGGCCTTCGCGGAAAAACTCGGCGTTTCCCGTGGCATCGTGCGCGAGGCCTATCGGTCGTTGTCCGCGCTGACGCTGATCGATATCGGTAACGGCCGGCGCCCTCGGGTGGCGGCGCCCAGGGCAGACGTGCTGGCGCTGGTCACCGATCATGCCGTGCACACCGACCAGGTGACGATCCAGCAGATTTTCGATGTCCGCCGCACGGTCGAGCGCCGGACGGTCGTGCTTGCTGCCATGCGCCGCACCGACCGCGAGGCGGCTGCAATCGTCGCGCTGGCCGAGGCGATGCAGCGGGATTTCGAAGAGCCGCAAAAGGTCATGGAGCACGACATCGCCTTTCACGAGGCGATCGGCGCGGCGTCGCGCAATCCGATGTTCTCGCTGATCGTCGGCTCGTTCCATGTGGTGACGCGCCAGACCTGGCCGATCGGCTGGGCAAGCCGCGCCAGCAACGAGACGCGGCAGGAAAGCATCGACGGTCACATGACCATCGCCCAGGCCATCGCCAATGGCGATCCGACGACGGGTGAGCAGGCGATGGTCGAGCATTTCGACCTGACGGTGAAGGCGCTGCTGGCAGCGGGAGTGTACTGACCATGAAGATCACCGCGTTTGAAACCGTCCGCGCCCGCGACTTTGCCAACATCCTCTGGGTGCGCATCCACACCGACGAAGGCCTTGTCGGGCTTGGCGAGACCTTCTTCATGGCTGCGACCGTGGAGGCCTACATCCACGAGGTCGTGGCGCCGAAGCTGCTCGGCCGTGATCCCCTTGAGATCGACCGTATTTCCAAGGATCTGACGGGTTATCTCGGCTTCCGTTCGACGGGGGCGGAAATGCGCGGCAATTCGGCCGTGGATATCGGTCTCTGGGACCTTTTCGGCAAGGCGACGAACCTGCCGATCGCCCAGTTGCTCGGCGGCTTCTCGCGGCGCGAGATCCGCACCTACAACACCTGCGCCGGTAACACCTACATGCGCGAGGCCAAGGGCCAGCAGACCGACAATTACGGCATCGGCGGCCCGCGGCGCGACTATGACGACCTTAACGGCTTTCTGGAGCGGGCGGACGAGCTTGCCGAAGACCTCCTGTCGGAGGGCATCACGGCCATGAAGATCTGGCCGTTCGACATCGCGGCGGAAAAGAGCGGCGGCCAGTACATTTCCGGGCCGGATCTGCGCAAGGCGCTCGAACCCTTCGAGAAGATTCGCAAGCGCGTCGGCGACCGCATGGACATCATGGTCGAGTTCCATTCCATGTGGCAACTCACCCCGGCCATCCAGATCGCCCGGGCGCTGGAGCCCTATGCCACCTTCTGGCACGAAGATCCGATCAAGATGGATTCGCTCTCCAGCCTCAAGCGTTATGCGGCGGCAAGCCGCGCGCCGCTCTGCGCCTCGGAGACGCTTGCCACCCGCTGGGCCTTTCGTGATCTGATGGAGACCGATGCTGCCGGCGTCGTCATGCTCGATCTTTCCTGGTGCGGAGGCCTTTCCGAGGCCAAGAAGATCGCCACCATGGCGGAAGCATGGCACCTGCCGGTGGCCCCGCATGACTGCACCGGCCCCGTGGTGCTCGCCGCCTCGACGCACCTGTCGCTGAACGCGCCGAACGCGCTCGTGCAGGAAAGCGTGCGCGCCTACTACAAGACCTGGTACGCCGACCTGACGACGCAACTGCCAACCGTGACGAACGGCATGATCACCGTGCCGCCCGGACCGGGCCATGGCATTGATCTTGCGCCGGATCTCGACCGCAAATTCGACGTCTCGCGCCGGACTTCGGCGCTGGAGTGACCGGCACGGCGCTGATCGCTTGACTCGTATGGTAGTAGGCTAGTAGCCTTTGACGGAGTGAGGGAGGCTGGAATGCAGAACATCAAACCGCAGCGCGTTCTCTCGGTCGCCGAGGCCGTCGGGCCGCAGGTCTATCGCATCCTGCGCGAGCAGATCATCCAGGCCGAGCTGATGCCGGGCGAGCGCATCTCGGAGGCGGAGATCGCCAAAAGCCTGTCGGTCAGCCGCCAGCCGGTGCGCGAGGCCTTCATCAAGCTGTCGGAGGAGGGGCTGGTGCAGGTCCTGCCGCAGCGCGGCACCTATGTGACGCGGATTTCCACCGCTTCCGTAATGGACGTGCGCTTCGTGCGCGAGGCGATCGAGGCCGATATCGTGCGTCAGGTCACCGCAGAGCATACGGCCGAGACCGTGCGGGAACTGCGCGATCAGATCGCAAGGCAGAAGCAGGTGCCGCAGGACGACCGCGCCACCTTCCTGCGGCTTGACGAACTCTTCCACCACACGCTCGCGGCGGCGGCCGGCCGCGCCTATGCCTGGAGCGTCATCGAAAGCGTCAAGGCGCAGATGGACCGCGTGCGCTTCCTCAGCGTCGACGATATCCAGATCGGCCGGCTGATCGGGCAGCACGAGCGCATTGTCGATGCGATCGCTGCGGGCGATGTCGGCAAGGCCGAAGCGGCGCTGCGCACACATCTGCGCGAGATCCTCAAATCGCTGCCCGAGATTGCCCGGGCGCGGACGGAATTCTTCGACGGCGTGGAGTGACGCCGGGACAACCACGATTGATGTTCAACGGGAGGTACGCATCATGATGATCCGGAAATTTCTTGCAGGAACGGCCCTCGGCCTGGGGGTGATGGTCTCGGGCGCCAGCGCGGAAGGCCTCAACATTGCCTTCATCAGCCATTCGTCCGCCTCGAACACCTTCTGGCAATCGGTTAAGAAGGGCTATGACGACGCCTGCGAGAGGGTCGGGGCCTCATGCCAGTTGATTCTGACGCAGACCGAAGGCGCGGTCGAGCAGGCCGTCGCCAACCTGCAGGCAGCGATCGCCACGAAGCCGGATGCGATCTTCGTCGCGATCGTCGACAACAAGGCCTATGACAATGTGATCAAGGAAGCCGTCGATGCCGGCATCCTCGTGCTTGCCGTCAATGTCGATGATAGCGAAGGCGCCAAAGGCAATGCACGCAAGGCTTTCATCGGCCAGGGCTTTACGGCGGCCGGCTATTCGCTTGCCAAGGCGCAGTCGGAGAATTTCCCCAAGGAAGGCCCGCTCAGCCTGCTGGTCGGCGTCAACGCGCCGGGCCAGACTTGGTCCGAACAGCGCGCCGGCGGCGTGATGAAGTTCCTGGAAGAATACAAGGCCGCCCATGCCGATCGCGAGATCACCATCACGCGCATCGATTCGGCCACCGACCTCGCGCTGACCGCCGACCGCATCGGCGCCTATCTCAATGCCAACCCGAACACCACGGCCTATTTCGACACTGGCTACTGGCATGCCGGCGTCGCCAAGGTTCTGAAGGACCGGGGCATCGAGCCCGGCAAGGTGCTGCTCGGCGGCTTCGACCTCGTGCCGGAGGTTCTGCAGCAGATGGAAGCCGGCTACGTGCAGGTGCAGGTCGACCAGCAGCCCTACATGCAGGGCTTCATGCCGGTCATGCAGGCCTATCTGTGGAAGACGGCCGGCCTGACGCCGTCGGACATCGACACGGGGCAGGGCATCGTCACGCCCAAGGACGTGCCGACCATTCTCGAAATGGCAAAGCAGGGCCTGCGCTGATCCGGCGCTCCTATGGGAAAACCGGTGCCTTGCCTATGCGGCGGGGCACCGAAGCACGAGTGGAGCCCATGAAGCGGTTTCTGAAAATCTATCTCGACAAGCCGGAGCTTGCCGGCCTCGCCCTCCTGATCATCCTTCTTGCCGTCTTCCAGGTGAAGTCGAACGGCGTGCTTCTCTCCTTCGAGAACGTACGCGGCGTCATGGGCCTTCTGCCGGAAATGGCGCTCGTCGCCATCGGCGTGACGATCCTGATGATCTGCGGCGAGTTTGACCTGTCGGTCGGCTCCGTCTTCGCGCTGATGCCGATGTCGATGGCGGTGATCCTCAATTCCGGCGTGCCCTTCGCCGCCGCCGTGCTGCTCGGCCTTGCCATCTGCGCGGTGATCGGCTTCATCAACGGCTATGTGACGCTACAATTCTCGATCCCGAGCTTCATCACCACGCTCGGCATGCTGTTCATCGCCCGCTCGCTCACCATCGTCATATCCGGCGGCTTTCCGCCGCTTCTGCCGTCCGATCTGCCGACCTGGCTCTTTACAGATTACATCTGGCAGGGCGCGCTCTTCCGCATGTCCTTCGTCTGGTTCGTCGGCATTGCCGTTCTTGCCGCGGCGCTGCTGTCGCTCACCAATTTCGGCAACTGGATCCGCGCCACCGGCGGCTTCAACGAGGCGGCGGCCTCGATGGGCATTCCCGTCAAGCGCGTGAAGATCGCCTGCTTCATGCTCTGCTCGGTGCTGGCGGGTTTCGCCGGCCTGCTCCAGGTGCTGCGCCTCGGCTCGCCGCTGCCCTCGATCGGCGAGGGGCTGGAGCTGCAGGCGGTCGCGGCGGCCGTCATCGGCGGCACGGCGCTTGCCGGCGGCATCGGCACGGTTTTCGGCGCCATCATCGGCACTCTGCTCATCCGCACCATCGACAACGGCCTGGTGCTGTCGCGCGTCGATGCCAACTGGTTCAAGTTCGCCATCGGCGTGCTCACCATGTTTGCGGTCATCGCCAATGCCTGGATGGGCAAGATCTCCCGCAAGATCAAGGTGGAGGCGCACAAGTGACGACACCGGTCATCGAATGCCGCAACCTGCAGAAATGGTACAGCGGCGTGCACGCGCTGAAGAATGTCAACCTCACCATCCATCCCGGCGAGACCGTCGGCCTTGTCGGCGACAACGGCGCGGGCAAGTCGACGCTGATCAAGATCCTTTCCGGCGCGCACCACCAGGATTCCGGCGAGGTGCTTATCGAGGGCAAGACCGTCGATCTGCGCAGCCCGAAGGACGCGATGCGTCACGGATTGGAGACGATCTATCAGTACAATTCCATGGTGCCGACCATGTCGATCGCCCGCAATCTCTTCATCGGCCGCGAGCCGTTGAAATGGTCGGTCTTCGGTGTCGGCCTCATGGACCAGAAGCGTATGCGCGCCGAAAGCATGCAGGCCATCGCCGATGTCGACCTGCACCTGCGCTCGCCGGATGCGCTGGTCGGCGAACTGTCCGGCGGCCAGCGGCAGGGCGTGGCGATCGCCCGCGCCATGCATTTCAAGTCCAAGGTGCTGATCCTCGACGAGCCGACCAACCATCTTTCCGTCAAGGAGACGGACAAGGTGATCGGCTTTGTGCGCGGCCTGAAGGCGCAGGGCCTCACCGGCATCTTCATCTCGCACAACATGCAGCACGTCTTCCAGTCCTGCGACCGCATCGTCGCCATGGCGCGTGGCGAGATCGTCTTCGACAAGCCGACCGCTGCAACCTCGATCGACGAGGTCCATGCCCTTCTGTGAGGAGACCATGACAGAGCTTTCAGGAAAGACCGTCCTCATCACCGGTGCGCTCGGCACGCTCGGCCGCGCCCAGGCCGCGCGGCTCGCCCGTGCCGGCGCCAGCCTGCTGCTGCTCGACCGGCCGGGCGCCGAGGGCGGCGCGGCCTTCGCGGCGGATGTTGCCGTAATCCATGGCGTTACGGCTACCTATGTCGGTGAGGACCTCAACGACCTTGCTGCAGCGGAGCGGCGGGCGGAATCGCTTTCGCGCGCGCATGGCGGCATCGACATCCTCATCAACAATGCGGCGCTGATCATCAACAAGCCGTTCGAGGATTTTTCGCTGGAGGAATACGAGGATCAGGTCCGGGTCAATTCCTCCGCCGCCTTCGCGCTTGTCCGGGCTGTCGCCCCGGCGATGAAGGAAAAGCGTTACGGCAAGATCGTCAATTTCTGCTCGGTCACCCTGAATGGGCGCTGGGACGGCTATGTGCCCTATGTCGCCTCGAAGGGCGCGATGCTGGGTCTTACGAAATCGCTGGCGCGCGAACTGGGTCCGCATGGCGTGCGCGTCAACGCGGTGTCACCGGGCGCGGTGGTGTCCGAGGCGGAGGCGCGCGTCTTCGCCGATCGCCTGCAACAGTACAATGACTGGATCCTCGAGAACCAGTCGCTGAAGGCGCGCATCCAGCCGGCGGATGTCGCCGATCTCGTGCATTTCCTCGTCTCGCCGGCCTCAGACATGATTTCCGGCCAGAACATCGCGATCGACGGCGGCTGGTAATGGGGATCGAACTCGACAATGGAGCAGCGCGCATCTGCGTTCGTCCGGACCTTGGCGCCGGCCTGACCTGTTTCGATGTCAGGCAGGATGGCGTCTGGCAGCCGGTCTTTCGCACCGTTGATCCTGCAACGGACCATCCCTTTGCGCTCGCCAACATCCTCCTCGTGCCGTTCTCCGGTCGGGTCTCCGGCGGCGGGTTTTCCTTCGACGGGGCCTTTCACGCCCTGCCGCGCAATGTGGAGACGGAACCCTATCCGATCCACGGCAACGGCTTCTCCGCCACATGGACGGAGGCCTCCCGGAGCAGCGATTTCATTGCCCTGACCCTGTCGTCGGACGGGCCGGGGCCGTTCCGCTACGATGCGATGCTGTGCTATCGTCTGGAAGGTGCCGGCCTCGTGATGGAACTGAGCCTCGTCAACCGTGCCGAAACACGCCTGCCATATGGTGCCGGCTTCCATCCCTGGTTCGTGCGCGATGCGGATACGACGCTCACTGCGCCGTCGAAGGGCGTCTGGCTGGAGCAGTCCGATCATCTTCCGAAGGCTCATGAGCCCATCGCGAAGCATCCGGATATGGACTTCAACGCGCCAAGGTCCCTGCCGCCGCGGTGGATCAACAACTGGTTCGACGGCTGGGACGGCAAGGCGCGGATCGGCTGGCCGGCGCGTGGTCTGCAGGCCGATATCGAGGCAAGCGAGGTGCTGGACCAGTATGTGGTCTTCTCGCCTGCCGCCGCTGCCGATTTCTTCTGTTTCGAACCGGTCAGCCATCCCGTCGATGCCTTCAACCTGCCGGACCGGGCCGACGCCTACGGCCTGAAAGTGCTTTCTCCCGGCGAGACGCTGGACATCTGGACCCGCATCGCCGTTTCGCCACGCAAACCGGCCTGATCCCCGCAAGACATTCGATCTTTCCACCCTGGCAATCGTGGCGTTGCCGGGGCCGATCGCGTGGCCGCGGCGGGGGCATATCCGTACGTGAGCCGTTGACCGTTTTGCAAGGCTTGAAACAGCAATCCATATATGAAAGAATAATTTAAATAAGAATTACGCGGGCGCGACCTCGGGGAGCGCAGGAGGACATGCGCATGCAGGATGAGACAGGACTTCTGGCCGGCCTGACGGTGGTCGACATGAGCCAGTTCCTCTCCGGCCCCTATTGCTCGTTGCGGCTGGCCGATCTCGGCGCCCGCGTGATCAAGATCGAGCGGCCGGACGGCGGTGATCTCTCCCGCCGGCTCTATCTCAGCGACACCGAGGTCGGGGGGGATTCGACGCTCTTCCACGCCATCAACCGCGGCAAGGAAAGCCTCGGCATAGACCTGAAGAACGCCGACGACCTTGCCTTCCTGCGCCGGCTTCTCGGCAAGGCCGACGTGCTCATTCAGAATTTCCGTCCGGGCGTCATCGAACGCCTCGGGCTCGACTATGCGGCCGTCAAGGCGATCAACCCGGCAATCGTCTATGCCTCGATCAGCGGCTATGGCGAGGATGGCCCCTGGGTCATGCGGCCAGGGCAGGATCTCCTGGCGCAGGCACGCTCCGGCCTGATGTGGCTGAACGGCGACGCGGCGCAAGGACCGGTGCCCTTCGGCCTGGCGGTCGCCGACATGCTCGCCGGCGCCAATGCCTGCCAGGGCATTCTCGCCGCCCTCGTGCGCCGCGGTATTTCTGGCAAGGGTGCCCATATCCAGACGAGCCTGCTCGAAAGCCTCATCGATTTCCAGTTCGAGGTGCTGACCACCCATCTCAACGACGGCGGCCGCAAGCCGCAGCGCTCGGATTTCCGCAGCGCGCATGCCTATCTTTCGGCACCCTACGGCGTCTATCCGGCGAAGGACGGCTATCTTGCGATCGCCATGACGCCACTCGGCCGCCTGCAGGATCTGCTGCAGATCGAGGCGCTGGCACCCTATCGCGACGACAGCAGGGCCTGGTTCACCGCGCGCGATACGATCAAGAGAACCATCGCCGAGCGCATTGCGAGCGAAACCGTCGACCATTGGCTCTCCATCCTGGAGCCTGCCGACATCTGGTGCTCAAAGGTGCTGGAATGGCCGGAGCTTCTGGCCAGTGACGGTTTCCGCATCCTCGACATGCTGCAGACGGTGACGCGTGAAGATGCGGTTTCGATCGGCACGACCCGCTGCCCTGTGCGGGTGAACGGTCAGCGCCCGGCCGGCCATCGCGCCGCGCCGCGCATCGGCGAACATTCGGCGACGATCCGCGCGGAGTTTGCGTGATGAGCGCGATCACGCTCAGGGGCATGACCTGGAGCCATCCGCGCGGCTATGATCCGATGGTTGCCTGTGCGCAGGACTGGCTTGCCAGAACCGGCGTCACCATCGAATGGGACAAGCGCTCGCTGCAGGACTTCGAGAGTTTTCCGGTCGAGGATCTCGCCCGCCGCTACGATCTCATTGTCATCGATCATCCCCATGTCGGCCAGATCACGGCGGAGAGCTGCCTCGCACCACTTGACCTGCCCGGCCGCGAGGCGGCCTTCGCGGCGCTTGCGGGCGGTTCCGTCGGCCTCTCGTTCCCGAGTTACAACTGGCAGGGCCGCCAATGGGCCTTCCCGGTCGATGCCGCCACGCAGGTGCTGGCCTTCCGGCCAGACCGGTTGGCGGCGGCACCGGGCTCGTGGGCAGAGGTTGTTGACCTTGCAAAAGCCGGGGAGATGCTGCTGCCGCTGCGCCCGCCGCATTCCCTGATGTGCCTTTTCACGCTTTGCGGCAATCTCGGCCGACCCTGCTCGGTGGAAAGGGACGTGCCTTTCGTCGATGTCGAAATCGGCGTGCAGGCAATCGAGATGATCCGGGAACTGGCCGCGCTCACCGATGCCGCCTGCACCGAAATGGACCCCATCGCCGTGCTGGACCGGATGGGCGAGGCGGGGTCGCACTACAGCGTCTCGCCACTGATCTACGGTTATGTCAGCTACGCCCTTGCAGGCTTCCGGGCCAATCGCATCGCCTTTGCCGATATGCCGGTTGCCGGCGGTGCGGGACCGGTCGGCTCCGCGCTGGGCGGCACGGGCATCGCCGTGTCCGCCTTCTCGGCGCATCGTAAGGTGGCCGTGGACTTCGCCTACTGGATTGCGGCAGGGCAGCAGCAGGCGGGTCGCTACTGGCAGACCGGCGGCCAGCCCGGTCATGCGGCGGGATGGGAGGACGAGGCGGCCAATGCCGCAACGCTCGGCTTCTACCGCAACACGCGCCGAACGCTGGAGGGTGCCTGGCTGCGTCCCCGCCACGATGGCTACATGCCCTTCCAGGAGGCCGCGTCTGAGCGCATCAATCAGGCCGTGACGGGCCGTGAACCGGCGGGAAAAGCCATAGCGGATCTCAACGCGCTCTTCCTGAAGAGCTTTGCGAGGAACGGATGAGCCGATGCTTGGGGCGCTGGCGAATCACGCGTTCAGATACGAGGCCTATTGTTCCTCGGCATTGAAGCCGGCGCCCGCCATTTCCGACAGCCTGCGCGTCGTCTCGCCGAGCAGCTGGATGGTCGTCGAGATGTCAGGCGCGACCGGCGCATTGATCAGGGTGATGTAGGGGATCGTCAGGGCGGCGATCGCCCTGCCGTCCGCACCGAGCACGGGCGCGGAGAGGTTGATGACGCCCGCCGTCTGGGCGCTTGGCATCATTTCGTAGCCGCGGGAGCGGATGAGGTCGAGCCGTGCGAGGAATTCCGGCGTGACGCGCACATCCGTGCCGCCGTCGCCGACATGCTCGGCGATCATGCGCAGGCGCTCTTCCGGCGAGCGGAAGGCGAGCAGCGCGTGGCCGGAGCCCGTGTCGAACAGGCCGATGCGCGAACCGACGCGGATCGAGATGCCCCAGTAGCCGGGCGCTTCCTGCTGGGCGATGACGACGGGATTGCCGCGGTCGAAGACGACAAGCTGGTTGGCCTGGCGCGAGGTTTCGGCCAGTTCGCGCATCAGCGGTACGGCGAAGGAGACGAGTCGGCGCACCGGCGCGTGCAACTGCGCGAGGCCGAAGAGTTTCAGGGTGAGGGAGAAACGGTCGCCGTCGATGCGGGTGACGTAACCGCGTTTCACCAGTCGGTCGAGCATGCGGTAGAATTCGTTGGGGCTGCGATCGAGCCGCTTGGCGATTTCCGCCTGGGTGAGGCCGCCGTCGACGGCGGCGAGAAGTTCCAGGATGTCGAGGCCCTTGTCGAGCGCTGGCGCCCTGTAGCGATCGTTTTCCTCGTCCGTCACCTGAAATCCTCTAGTGAATGAGCAAATTCATATACGCAGAAACAAGGCGTGACAATCCCGGGATGCTGATTTCCGCTTGACGATATGTGAATAATTGGTTTGTATATGAATGAAGCTCTTATCGGTAAGGGCTGGCGAAAAGCCACTGGGAGGAGAAGATGACAAGATTTCTAACCGGCGTTGCCGCCGGTGCCGTGATCTGCGCGTGGGCTGGCTCTGTGCTTGCAGCCGATCTGCCGGGAAAATTCGAAGGCGTGACCGTCGATGCGAAGCTCATTGGCGGCCAGCAGTATGAAGCGCTCTATGCGCGCATCGCCGAATGGGAGAAGGCGACCGGCGCGAAGGTGAACGTTCTTTCGAAGAAGAACCATTTCGAGCTGGACAAGGAGATCAAGTCCGATATCGCAACCGGTAACATCACCTGGTGCGTCGGCTCGAACCACTCGTCCTTCGCTCCGCAGTATCCTGATATCTACACCGATCTTTCGGCGCTTTTGCCGAAGGAGGAGATCGACGCCTTCGTGCCGGCCAACATCGCGTCCTCGACGCTCGATGGTAAGCTGGTGATGCTGCCGCGCGCGCAATTCGACGTTTCCGCGCTCTACTATCAGAAGAGCCTCTATCAGGACGACGCGAAGAAGGCGGCGTTCAAGGAGAAATACGGCTACGATCTCGCCCCGCCGGACACCTGGCAGCAGGTCGCCGACCAGGCGACGTTCTTCTCCAATCCGCCGGATTTTTACGGCACGCAATATGCCGGCAAGGAAGAGGCGATCAACGGCCGCTTTTATGAGATGCTGGTGGCCGAGGGCGGCGAATATCTTGCCGCGGACGGCAAGCCGGCCTTCAATTCGGACGCTGGCGTTCGCGCGCTCGACTGGTTCGTCAATCTCTACAAGGCGAAGGCCGTGCCGGTCGGCACCACCAACTATCTGTGGGATGACCTCGGCCAGGGCTTTGCGTCGGGCACCATCGCCGTCAATCTCGACTGGCCTGGCTGGGCGAGCTTCTTCAACGACCCGAAATCCTCGAAAGTCGCCGGCAATGTCGGCGTGAAGGTGCAGCCGGCGGGTTCCTCCGGCAAGCGCACCGGCTGGTCCGGCCACCACGGTTTCTCGGTCACGGAAAGCTGCGCCAACAAGGACGCCGCCGCCTCGCTCGTCTGGTTCCTCACCAACGAGGACAGCCAGAAGCTGGAATCCTCGGCCGGCCCGCTGCCGACGCGCACGGCCGTCTGGGATTACAACATCAAGCAGGCAGAAAGCGACGCGTATCGCAAGGAAGTCCTGACCGCCTTCCAGGAAGCGGCCAAACACGCCTTCGCCGTGCCGCAGACGCCGTCCTGGATCGAGATCTCCAACGCCGTCTATCCGGAGCTGCAAGCCGCCATCCTCGGCGACAAGACCTCCAAGGAAGCGCTGGACGCGGCAGCCGAGAAGGCGACGCAGATCCTTGAGGATGCCGGCGCGCTCTGAGGGTGGTTGCCCCTCACCCTAACCCTCTCCCCGCAAGCGGGGAGAGGGGACGTGCCCCACGAACGGTTCCTGGTTGGGGAAACCGGCGCAGCATATCCCTTCTCCCCGCTTGCGGGGAGAAGGTGGCGGCAGCCGGATGAGGGGCGACGCCTATCCGCACCCTAGACCATCCGCTCTTTACGCCTTTGGGTGGGGCAAACAAACAAACTGGCGGCCGCCTTGCGCGGCCGCTTCTTGAAACGCGGCCGCGTCCCGGAAAAGACGGCCGGTCAGCGCATATCCAAGAGGCACATATGAAAGGCTGGAGGCCACCGGCGCCGTTTCTGCTTCTGCTGCCCGCCGTCGTGGTGCTCGCAGCCGTCGTCATCGTCCCGCTCATCCTGTCGCTCTATTCGAGCTTCACGCCCTTCCGGCTGACGCAGCCCGCCTCGCTCTATACGTTTGTCGGCTTGCGCAACTATGCGCGCATTCTGACGGACCTCGAATTCTGGACGGCGTTCGGCCGCACCGTGCTCCTGCTCACCGTCGCGCTCAACGTGGAAATGCTGCTCGGCCTCGGCCTTGCCATGCTGGTGGAGAAGGCGACGAGTGGCCAGCGGCTGCTCCGCACCATCATGATGTTCCCCATGATGTTCTCGCCGATCCTCGTCGGCTTCCAGTTCAAGTTCATGTTCAACGACAATATCGGCCTCGTGAACAATGCCCTGCAATCGCTCGGCCTGACGGACCAGGCGATCCCGTGGCTGATCGACGGTTCGCTCGCCTTCACCGCGATCCTGATTGCCGAAATCTGGTCGTCCACCTCGGTCTTCGCCATCCTCATTCTCGCCGGCCTGCTCGCCATGCCGAAGGAGCCGATCGAGGCGGCGCGCGTCGACGGCTGCACGCCCTGGCAGACGTTTCGCTACGTCACCTGGCCCTTCATCATGCCCTTCGCCTATATCGCCATGACCATCCGTTCGCTCGACGTCGCGCGCGCCTATGACATCGTGAAGATCATGACGGACGGCGGCCCGGCCAAGCGCACGGAACTGCTGTGGACGCTGGTCTCGCGCACCGCCTATGCCGATGCCCGCATGGGCCTTGCCAACGCCATGGCTTATGTCGCGATCCTGCTCTCCATCCTCTTCACCGTCTATTTCTTCCGCAAGCTCGCCGCGGCGCGGACCCAGATTGCGGCGGAGTGGTAAGTAAGATGAACGAGAACGCAAAAGCCCGCCTCAACGGCCTTCTCCTGTCCGCCGCACACAAGATCGGCCTGTTCCTGGCCATGACGGTCATCTGCCTGCCGGGCCTGTGGATCGTGCTCGCCTCCTTCCGCCCGACGGTCGAGATCATGGCGAAGCCGCCTGTCTGGATCCCGCAGGACCTCTCTTTCGACGCCTATGTCGCGATGTTTTCCGGCGTCGGGCAGGGCGGCATTCCGGTCATCGACTATTTCCGCAATTCGCTGATCATCTCCGTTACCTCGACCGCGATCGCGCTCGCCATCGGCATGGCCGGCGGCTACGCCTTCGCGCGCTTCCGCTTCAAGGCGAAATCCTCGATCTTCCTCGGCCTGATGCTGACGCGCACGGTGCCGGGCATCGCGCTCTCGCTGCCGCTGTTCTTCGTCTATTCGAAGCTCGGCATCATCGACACGCATTTCGGGCTGATCATGGCCTATGTGGCGCTCAACGTGCCCTTCACGATCTGGCTGATCGACGGCTTCTTCCGCCAGGTGCCGAAGGATCTGGCCGAAGCCGCGCAAATCGACGGCTGCACGCGCTGGCAGGCTTTCTGGCAGGTAGAGTTCCCGCTCGCCGGCCCCGGCATCGCATCGGCCGGCATTTTTGCCTTCCTCACCTCCTGGAACGAGTTCGCACTCGCCTCGCAGCTCACCCGTTCCGTCAATTCCAAGACGCTGCCCGTCGGCCTGCTCGATTACACGGCGGAGTTCACCATCGACTGGCGCGGCATGTGTGCATTGGCGGTGATCATGATCATCCCCGCCCTCGTGCTGACCTTCATCGTGCAGAAGCATCTCGTGTCCGGCCTCACCTCCGGCGCAGTCAAAGGATAGTCCATGGCAACCGTTTCCCTCGAAAAGCTGGTCAAACGCTATGGCGCGGTTGAAGTGGTGCACGGCATCGATTTGGAGGTTGCCGACCGCGAGTTCATTGCCCTCGTCGGGCCGTCCGGCTGCGGCAAATCGACGACGCTGCGCATGATCGCAGGGCTGGAGCCGATCTCCGGCGGCAATCTCAGGATCGGCGGCAAGATCGTCAACGACCTGCCGCCGCGTTCGCGTAACCTCGCCATGGTCTTCCAGTCCTACGCGCTCTATCCGCACATGACGGTACGCGAAAACATGGGTTTTTCGCTGAAGATCGCCGGCCAGAAACCGGAGGACATCGCCCCGCAGGTGGAAGAGGCGGCGAAGACGCTCGACCTGACGCATCTTCTCGACCGCCGCCCCTCGCAGCTTTCGGGCGGCCAGCGTCAGCGCGTCGCCATGGGCCGCGCCATCGTGCGCCAGCCGGAAGTGTTTCTGTTCGATGAGCCGCTGTCGAACCTTGACGCGAAACTGCGCACGCAGATGCGCGTCGAGATCAAGAAGCTGCATGCGAAAGTCCAGTCGACGGTAATCTACGTCACCCATGATCAGGTCGAGGCGATGACGCTTGCCGACCGCATCGTCATCATGCGCGATGGCCATATCGAGCAGGTCGGCACCCCCGAGGATGTCTTCCAGCGCCCGCAATCGAAATTCGTCGCGGGTTTCATCGGCTCGCCGCCGATGAATCTCAAGGATGCCGAGGTGGTGGACGGCCAGCTCGTCTTCGAAAACGGCGACCGTCTGCCGCTGCCCGCCCGCTTTAAGGAGCGTGTGACGGCCGGCCAGAAGGTCACCTTCGGCTTGCGCCCGGACGATCTCTATCCCGCCGGCCACGGCATCCATTCCGGCGAGGATGCCGACGTGCACCGGCACGAGCTTCGCGTCATCCTCACCGAACCGCTCGGCAACGAGACGCTGGTGTTTTCCGCGTTCGGCGGCGCCGAATGGGTCGGCCGCATGCTGAACCCGCGGCGGCTCGCGCCTGGCGAGACGCTGCCGTTCTGCTTCGACCTGTCGCAGGCCCATCTCTTCGACCGCGACAGCGGCCGCACGCTCAGGGGCTGACATGGCAAGGATCGAACGCATCGAGCTGAAAATGGTAGACCTCCGTCCGAAGGTCGAGCGCACCGACGCCATCCAGAGTTTCGTCAGCCAGGAAACGCCGCTCGTCACCATCACCGACAGCGACGGCGCGATCGGCACCGGCTACAGCTACACGATCGGCACCGGCGGCTCCTCCGTCATGCGGCTTCTTGCCGATCATCTCGCGCCGCGCATCCTCGGCCGCGATGCCGATCGGATCGAGGCGATCTGGCACGAACTGGAATTCGCCACCCACGCCACGACCATCGGCGCCATAACCTCGATCGCGCTCGCTGCCGTCGACACCGCGCTGTGGGATCTTCGCGCACGAAAACAGAACCTGCCGCTCTGGAAGCTCGCCGGCGGGGCCAAGGACCGCTGCCCGCTTTACACGACCGAGGGCGGCTGGCTGCATATCCCGGTGGAGGCGCTCGTCGAGGATGCGCTGGACGCCAAGGCGAAGGGTTTTACCGGCTCGAAGGTGAAGATCGGCAAGTCGCACGGTTCCGAGGATTTTGCCCGCCTTGCGGCGGTGAGGAAGGCGGTCGGTGACGGCTACGAGATCATGACCGACGCCAACCAGGGTTTTACCGTCGACGAGGCGATCCGCCGTGCCGAGCGCCTGCGCGACCTCGATCTCGGCTGGATCGAGGAGCCGCTGCCGGCCGACGACATCGACGGCCATGTCCGCCTCAACCGCGCGACGGCGACGCCGATCGCCATCGGCGAATCCCTCTATTCCATCCGCCATTTTCGCGAATACATGCAGAAGGGGGCCTGCTCGATCGTGCAGGTCGATGCCGGCCGCATCGGCGGCATCACGCCCTGGCTGAAGGTGGCGCATGCGGCGGAAGCCTTCGACATGCCGGTCTGCCCGCACTTCCTGATGGAGCTGCATGTCAGCCTCACCTGCGCGGTGCAGAACGGCAAATATGTCGAATACATCCCGCAGCTCGACGACATCACCACCTCGCGATTGCGGATCGAGAACGGCATGGCGCTTGCGCCCATGACGCCGGGTCTTGGCATCGACTGGGACTGGGATGCGATCCGCAGCCGGTCGATTGCTGAATTCCAGCACGAGATCCGCAAGGGAGCCTGAGACATGCAGCGCATCGGCATGGTGATCGGCGTGAAGCCGGAGACGGTCGAAGAATACAAACGCCTGCACGCGGCCGTCTGGCCGGAGGTGCTGGCGATGATTTCCGCCTGCAACATCCAAAACTATTCGATCTTCCTGAATGAGCCCGAGAATCTTCTCTTCTCCTTCTTCGAATATCACGGCACGGATTTTTCTGCCGACATGGAAAAGATGGCGGCGGACCCGAAGACGCAGGAATGGTGGGCCGTCTGCATGCCCTGTCAGGCGCCGCTTGAGACGCGGAAAGAAGGGGAGTGGTGGGCTGGCATGGAGGAGGTGTTCTTTCATGCTTGAGCGCAAGGACCTACCCCTCACACTAACCCTCTCCCCGCAAGCGGGCAGAGGGGACGTGCCCCGCATGACGGAAACGTATGCGGAAAACGGTGCGGCATATCCTTCTCCCCGCTTGCGGGGAGAAGGTAGCGGTAGCCGGATGAGGGGCGGACATGCGCGACAGGGGATGAACCGTGACTTTTGACCCCCGCACGCTCGCCCAATCCTGGCCGCTACCCTCGAACCCACGCCCCATCGTCACCTTCGGCGCGGGCTCGATCGTCGGCGACGCGCACTACCCCGCCTATCGCAAGGGCAGCTTTCCGATCGCCGGCCTCTACGATCCCGATCACGACAAAGCGAAGGCGCTGGCGGAGAAATGGGGTGTCACGGCCTATCGCACCGTCGAGGAAGCCGCGTCTGTCGAGAACGCGGTCTTCGACCTCGCCACTCCGCCGGCCGCGCATGCGAAGGTGCTGGCGGCCCTCCCGGACGGTGCGGCGGCGTTGATTCAGAAGCCGATGGGCGCCGATCTTGCGGCGGCGACGGAAATCCTGAAAATCTGCCGCGATAAGCAGCTCAAGGCTGCCGTCAATTTCCAGCTTCGCTTCGCGCCTATGATACTGGCGCTGAAGGATGCCATCGCCAAGGGGCTGCTCGGCGAGGTCGTGGACTTCGACGTCTATCTGGCGCTCGATACGCCCTGGCAGCTCTGGTCCTTTCTCGAAGGCCTGCCGCGCATCGAGATCGCCATGCACTCGATCCACTATCTCGACGTCATCCGCCAGGTGCTGGGCGATCCGCAGGGTGTGCACGCCAAGTCGATCGGCCATCCGAGCCACCGGATGGCGCAGACCCGCACAACGGCGATCCTCGACTATGGTGACTGGGTCCGTTGCGCCCTGTCGATCAACCACGACCACAGGTTCGGCCGCCGGCATCAGGCTTGCGAGTTCCGCATCTCCGGTGCGGACGGCGCGGCCTATCTCCAGCTTGGCGTCAATCTCGACTATCCGCGCGGCGAGCCGGACATTCTGGAAATCTATCCGAAGGGCGGCGATGGCTGGGTGCCCGTGCCGCTGGAAGGGACGTGGTTTCCGGACGCCTTCGTCGGCCGCATGGCGAACCTCCAGCGCTTCGTTTCCGGCGAGGACGCCGAACTCGTCTCCCCGGTCGAGGATGCGTGGATGACCATGGCGCTCGTCGAGGCGGCCTATGCCTCCAGCGCCGCACCGGCAACGCCGCTTGCCGCACGGCCCTAGACAGGAACAGCCCATGGAACAGGTGAAATATTTCGAGGACTACGAGATCGGCGAGGGGCGCAAGACGAGCGGGCGCACCATCACCGAGACCGATTTCGTCGTGCATGCCGGCCATACCGGCGATTTCTTCCCGCATCACATGGATGCGGAATTCATGAAGACACAGCCCTTCGGCCAGCGCATCGCCCATGGCACCATGGTTTTCGCGATCGGCGTCGGGCTGACAGCGAGCATCATCAATCCCGTTGCATTTTCCTACGGTTATGATCGCATGCGCTTTATCAAGCCCGTCTTCATCGGGGATACGATCCACACCCGCGTGACGATCTCGGGCAAGGAAGATGATCCGAAGCGTGCGGGTTTCGGCCGGGTGATCGAGCGTACGGAAGTCATCAACCAGAAGGGCGAGGTCGTTCTCGCCGCGGACCATATCTATGTCGTCGAGCGCCGGCCGAGCGCCTGACACGTCACAAGGAGCCACCATGTCCCTTTCCATCAAAGACAAGCGCGTCCTCATCACCGCCGCAGGCCAGGGCATCGGCCGGGCGAGCGCCATCGCCTTCGCCCGCGCGGGCGCAAAGGTCGTCGCGACCGACATCAATGCCGAAGCGCTGAAAAGCCTTGCCGGTGAAGCCGGTATCGAGACCCAGGTGCTCGATGTGCTGAGTGAGGAGGCGGTGAACCGGGTGGTGCCCGTGACCGGCCCGTTCGACGTGCTCTTCAACTGCGCCGGCTTCGTGCATGCCGGCTCGATCCTCGACATGCCGGACAAGGACCTCGACTTCGCCTTCGATCTCAACGTGCGCGCCATGGTGCGCACCATCCGCGCCGTGTTGCCGGCGATGCTGGAGAAGAAGGACGGCGCGATCATCAACATGGCGTCGGTCGCCTCCAGCGTGAAGGGCGTGCCGAACCGCGCCGCCTATACCATCACCAAGGCGGCGGTCGTCGGGCTCACCAAGTCGGTTGCGGCCGACTACGTGGCGCAGGGCATCCGCTGCAACTGCATCTGCCCCGGCACGGTCGAAAGCCCCTCGCTGCAGGATCGCCTGCGCGCGCAGGGTGACTACGAGGCGGCACGCGCGGCCTTCATCGCCCGCCAGCCGATCGGTCGTATCGGCACGCCGGAGGAGATCGCCGATCTCGCCGTCTATCTTGCCGGCGCCACCTACACGACCGGGCAGGCCTACGCCATCGACGGCGGCTGGACCATCTGAGACATTTTTTCGCCGGCAAAGCGCCGGCCATTGCAAGGGCCGCACCATGACCAAGATCACCAGCCTTCGCTCGATCGACCTGCGCTTTCCCACCTCGCAGAGCCTGGACGGCTCGGATGCGATGAATCCGGACCCGGACTATTCGGCCGCCTATGTGGTGCTCGGCACGGATACGCCCGGCCTCGAAGGCCACGGCCTCACCTTTACCATCGGCCGCGGCAACGACATCTGCTGCATGGCGATCGAGGCGATGAAACATCTGGTGATCGGTCTCGATCTTGCCTGGGTGCGCGAAAATCCCGGCCGTTTCTGGCGCCATGTGACCAGCGACAGCCAGCTGCGCTGGATCGGCCCGGACAAGGGCGCGATGCATCTGGCAACGGGCGCTGTGGTGAACGCCGTGTGGGACCTCCTGGCCAAACAGGCGGGCAAGCCCGTCTGGCGGCTTGTCGCCGAGATGAGCCCGGAGGAGATCCTCTCCATCGTCGACTTCCGCTATCTGACGGATGCGCTGGCGCCGGAGGAGGCGCTTGCCATCCTGAAGAGGGCAGAAGCGGGCAAGGCCGACCGCATCGCGACGCTGGAGAGCGAGGGGTACCCCTGCTACACCACCTCGGCCGGCTGGCTCGGCTATGACGACGAGAAGCTGCGCCGCCTCTGCCAGGAGGCCGTCGATCAGGGGTTCACCCATATCAAGATGAAGGTCGGCCGCGATCTGGAGGACGACAAGCGGCGCCTGCGCATCGCCCGTGAGGTGATCGGCGACGAGCGCACCATGATGATCGACGCCAACCAGATCTGGGAGGTGGGGCAGGCGATCGACTGGGTGTCGGAGCTGAAGCCGTACAAACCCTTCTTCATCGAGGAGCCGACGAGCCCGGACGATGTTGCCGGCCACAAGGCGATCCGTGAGGCCGTTCATCCGGTCAAGGTGGCGACGGGCGAAATGTGCCAGAACCGCATCATCTTCAAACAGATGATCGCCGGCGGCGCGATCGACATCGTGCAGATCGACAGCTGCCGCATGGGCGGGCTTAACGAGGTGCTCGCGGTTCTGCTGATGGCGGCAAAATATGGTCTGCCGGTCTGGCCGCATGCCGGTGGCGTCGGCCTCTGCGAATATGTCCAGCATCTCTCGATGATCGACTATATCGCCGTTTCAGGCACCAAGGATGGTCGCGTGATCGAATATGTCGACCATCTGCACGAGCATTTCATCGATCCCTGCCATATCGAGAATGCTGCCTACATGCCGCCAACGCTGCCGGGCTTTTCGATCGAGATGAAGCCGGAATCGATTGCCGCTTACACGTTCGGCTGACGCGGCCGGGGCGGCCGTCTCCGCCGCCCCGTTCATGATGGAGATCAGGAAACAGGCTTCAGGTCTCCGTCCATCACAAAACGCGGCGTTTCTTCCGGGCGATCATAGACCTGCCAGCGGATGCTGTTCGTGCCGACGTGGAACACTGCGGTTGCCAGCGTGTTCTCGTGGTCCGGGTCGTCCGGCTGTGCGCGATAGATGGGCAGCGGCGATACGGCCTTGTCCCACAGGATGGTACGCGGATCCCGCAGGGTTTCGCCACCTTCGGCGACAAGACGGTCTCCGCGCTGCTGCCGCGCCCCGGACGAGCCGGTGATCACCTGCCGCTCGCCAGCCATACGGGCATGAACCAGATGATTGGAATGGCATTGCGGGCGGTCAAGCGTGATGGCGGAGCATTGCCCATGGGTGAATTCCACGCTGACGAGCCGCGGATCGCCCCTTTGCCCGAGCGTCATGTGAAAGGCACCGGCCCGTTCCGAGGTCTCCAGCAGATGGATGGCCGCATCTATCGACGGGCAGTCCAGCAGGGCGCGCCCGAGCACCATGCGCGGGAGGCCCGTGCCGACACCGCGCGAGCGGATGTTGTTGACGGTCTGAACGAGGCCCGCCGCCGTCACCGCAAAGGTGTGGCCGGGGATCGAGGCCGGATAGACGAAACTGGTGAAGGCCGTGCCGCCCTCGGGACGGACATGGGCGAGCGCGCAATGGCCGCGAAAGCCGGGATCGCCATCCTCGTTATGGGCGAGGAGGGGGGCTTCACCCGGTATCTGCACCGTCGTGCAGCCGTCTGGCGCAAAGGCCCAGAGATCGCCCCGGCAGTTCCACAGGAAGACGTCGTCGAAGGGAAGATCGAGGCCGAGGGCGAGGCCCTGTAATTCCGCCCAACAGGTCGGGAAGCGGGCCTCCACCATCCGGCGCATCGCGGCAACGCGCGGATCGGCGCGAAAGGCGAGGACGGAGGCCCAGGCATGGCCGTGCACCAGATGCCGATGGACGATGTCTCGACCGAAACGACCGAGCTGGAGGCCGATCTCCCGCGGCCTGCCGGCAATTTCGATGAAACCCAGCCTGGTGTCAGTGGACATGCTGCAAAAACTCCCGCAGGCGTGGATTTTCCGGATTGGCGAGCAGGTCGGCCGGCTTGCCGTCGACGGAAATCTTGCCGTCCTCCATGAAGATCAGCCGCGTGCCGACCTGCCGGGCGAAGGCCATTTCGTGCGTGACGACGATCATCGTCATGCCCTCCTCGGCCAGCGCTTGCATGACGCGCAGCACCTCGTGGCGCAGTTCCGGGTCGAGGGCGGAGGTCGGTTCGTCGAACAGCATCAGCTTCGGCTTGACGGCCAGCGCCCGGGCGATCGCCACGCGCTGCTGCTGTCCGCCTGAAAGCTCGGCCGGGTAGTGGTGGCCGCGCTCGGCGAGACCGACTTTGGCGAGCAGCGCCCGCGCCTGTTCCTCGGCCTCGGCGCGGCTGGCGCCGCGCACGCGGCGGGGGCCGAAGGCGACGTTCTCCAGCGCCGTCATCTGCGGGAAGAGGTTGAACTGCTGGAAGACCATGCCGGCCTCCTGGCGAATGAGGCGCACCTGCGAGCGGCCGGCCTTGACGCTGATGTTGTCGACGACGAGATCGCCGCCATTGATTTCCTCGAGCGCGTTGATGCAGCGCAGCAGCGTCGATTTTCCCGAGCCGGACGGGCCGATCAGCACGACCACCTCGCCCTTGTCGATGTTGAGGTCGACCTCGCGCAGCACCACGACGGGGCCGAAGGTCTTCGTGACGTTTCGAAATTCCACGATGCTCACAGGATCCGCATCCTCTTTTCGGTGACGCGCAGGATCAGCGTCAGGGTTCCGGTCATCAGCAGGTAGAGGATCGCCACCGCGCTCCAGATTTCGACCGCGCGAAAATTGGCAGCCATGATCTCCTGGCCCTGGCGGGTGAGTTCGCCGACACCGATGACGATGAACAGCGAGGTGTCCTTGAGGCTGACGATGAACTGGTTACCGAGCGGCGGGATCATGCGCCGGAAGGCGACGGGGCCGATGATGTAGACCAGCACCTTCCACAACGGCAGGCCGAGCGCCAGACCGGCCTCCTTCAGGCCCCTGTGCACGGACAGGAAGGAGCCGCGCACGATCTCCGCGATATAGGCGCCCGCATTGACGACGATCGCCGTGACGGCGGCAGTCATCGGGTTGACGCGGATATCGGCGAGAACCGGCAGCGCGAAATAGATGAACATCACCTGCACGACGATCGGCGTGCCGCGGATGAGCTCGATGTAAGTAAAGGCGATGGCGTTCAGCAATGCGTTGCCATAGGCGCGCATCAGACCAGCGACGAAGCCGACGACAAGGCCGCCCACAAGGCCGGCGAGGGTGATGAGGATGGTGAGGCGTGCGCCGCTCAACAGGGCGGGCATGGCCTCGCCGATGACGGACCAGTCGAATTCCATGAAGGGCTCCCCAGCGTGAGGAGGGTGCGCCGGCATGCCGGCGCGCCCAGCGAGAGCAGGTTCAGCAAGTGGGCGGGGCGGTTTGCCTACCGAAACTTGCCGAACGCCGAGACGTCAGAGTTTCGGTTCGGCGCCGAACCACTTCTTGTAGATCTCGGTGTAGCGTCCGTCCTTCTTCATGTTGGCGAGCGCGGCGTTCACCTTGACGACGAGCTCACTGCCCTTCGGAAAGCCGATGCCGTATTGGTGGGCCATCATCTGCTCGCCGACGGCCTTCACCTTGCCGCCGCCGGCGGTCTTGACGTAGTAGAGCACGTTCGGCGTGTCGTGCATGGCGGCATCGACGCGGCCGGTCTGGAGTTCCAGATAGGCGTTGTCGATGTTGGGGAACTGGCGCAGCTCGGTTTCCTTGAAGTGCTCCTTGGCATAGTCCGTCGCCGACGTGCCGGTCTTGGTGGCAAGGATCTTGCCCTTCAGGTCCTCGGCGCTCTGGACCGTGCTGTCCGCCGGCACCATCAACAGGAAGCCGCTGTCGTAGTAGCCGTCGGAAAAATCGATCGCCTTCTTGCGCTCATCCTTGATGGTGATGCCGGCAAGCGCCACGTCCACCTGCTTGGTCTGGAGAGCGGGAATGATGCCGTTGAAGTCCATCGGCTGCAGCGTGTAGGTAACGCCGATCTCCTTGGCGATGGCATCCCACATGTCGATGTCGAATCCGACATATTTGTCGCCTTCCTTGAACTCGAAGGGCACGAAGGCCGTGTCGGTGGCGACCACCAGGTCTTCGGCATGCACGCCCTGGCCAAAGGCAAGGGCCGATGCGAAGGCGGCAAAGAGAATGGTACGCAGTTTCATGGTTGTTCCCCTTTTGCTTGGTTATGCGTTTGGAAGTGTGCCGATAGCGGCGTCGATTGCGTCGCCCAGCCTTTCGACGATGCGCGCGATGTCCGCGCGCTCGACGATGAAGGGCGGGGCGATCAGGACATGGTCGCCCTGCCGGCCGTCGATCGTGCCGCCCATCGGGTAGACCATCAGGCCGCGCGCCATGGCTTCCTTCTTGATCAGGCCGTTGAGCTTCAATTTCGGGTCGAAGGGCCGCTTGCTGACACGATCCGCCACCAGTTCCACCCCGCGGAAAAGACCGCGCCCGCGGATGTCGCCGACATGGTGGTGATTGCCGAGGCGCTCGACGAGCTGGCTTTCCAGTTCGGCGCCCATCGCGACGACATTGGCAAGGAGATTTTCACGCCGGATGACCTGCTGGACGGCAAGCCCGGCGGCAGCGGCCATCGGATGGCCCATATAGGTATGGCCGTGCTGAAAGAAGCCAGAGCCGCTGGCGAAGGCCTCGAAGATCTTTTCCGAAAGCAGGACGGCGCCGACCGGCTGGTAGCCGCCGCCAAGCCCCTTGGCGATGGTCATCAGGTCGGGCGCGACACCATCCTGCTCGCAGGCGTGCAACGTGCCGGTGCGCCCCATGCCGCACATCACCTCGTCGAGGATCAGCAGCACGCCGTAACGGTCGCAGATGGTGCGGATGCGCTTCAGATAGTCGGCGACGGGCGGGACCGCGCCGGCCGTGGCGCCGACGACCGTTTCGGCGACGAAGGCGATGACTTCGTCTGCGCCCAGTTCCAGGATCTTGTCCTCAAGCTGCCGGGCCGCGCGGGCCGCGTAGGCCTCGTCGCTCTCGCCCGTTTCCTGCAGGCGGTAGGCGTAACACGGGTCGATATGGTGGGTTTCGACGAGCAGCGGCTTGAACTGCGCCCGCCGCCACTCGTTGCCGCCCGCCGCGAGCGCCCCGAGCGTGTTGCCGTGATAGCTCTGCCGGCGTGCAATGATGTGACGGCGCTGCGGTTCGCCCTTCTCAACGAAGTACTGCCGCGCCATCTTCAGTGCCGCCTCGACCGCTTCCGAGCCACCGCTGACGAGATAGGCGTGGCTCAAGCCTGCCGGCGCATCAGCGATCAGCAACTCCGCCAGCGCCTCGGCGGCCTCGGAGGTGAAGAAGCCCGTATGGGCATAGGCGAGCCGGTCAAGCTGTTCGTGTAGCGCGGAAAGGACAGCGGGATGGGCGTGGCCGAGGCAGGAGACGGCGGCGCCGCCCGAGGCGTCGATATAGGCCTTGCCCTCGGCGTCGAACAGTTCGATGCCCCTGCCGCCCACGGCGATCGGCATGCGGGAATGGATGGTGCGATGCAGGAGGCGGGTCACGGACGCTTCACCCTTGTCTTGAGATGGATGTTGAGGGCCGCCGACTGCCGGTCGACGGCAGCAAGCGCGGCTCCTGCCACATCCCCGGCCTGGCCGGCGACCAACGCGCCGAGCACTTCGGCGACGACGAAGGCAGGCGACATCGTGTGCAGGAACGAGGGGCTTTCGGTCGGCACCACCAGCGTGCAGGTGGCTAGCTGGGCGAGAGGGGCGACGAGGCTGTCGGTGATGGCGATCAGCGGCACGCTCGCCTCGCCGGCGTAGTCGGCGATTTCGATCGTCTGGCGCGTATAGGGCAGAACGCTGACAGCGACCATCACGTCCCCGGCGCTCGCGCTGCCGAGCGCATCGGCGCCGATGCCGCCGATGGCATCCAGCATGATCGAATGTTTTCCCGCGAGCGACAGGATGTAGTGCAGATGCCAGGCCGGCGAATGACTGGAGCGCAGGCCAAGGCAGTAGATGCGTCGCGCTGTGCCGAGCAGGCGGGCGGCCTCCACCAGCATTTCCAGCGATTGCGGCTGCGAGAGCTGGCTGACTTGCGCGGCGATGCCGCCCAGCATGTCGGCCGCCAATACCTGGTCACCCTTGAGCTTCTGGTTTTTCGCCTGTGCGCCGACGCGGCCGGCAAAGCCCGTGACGTCGCCGCGCATGGCATCCGCATGGCGCCGGCGGATATCCTCATAGCCGGCGAGGCCGAGATGTTTGGCAAGCCGCGTCATGGTGGCGGGTTGCACGCCCGCCTGCCTTGCCTGTTCGCGCATGGAGAGCAACGCAACCTCGTGCGGCTGGTTCAGCACATATTGCGCGGCGGCCTGAAGTTGCTCCGACATCGTGTCGAAGGCCTGGACGATCTGATCTGCGAGAGGGCTGGTTTGCATGGCGATCGAATACACCTTTCCAAATCTCTTTGCAACATGTGTTTCATTAATGTAGAATAATGATCCATATGAATCATAGCATGGATGCACGATGACAGATTCTTCCGTACTGCGCCGCGTGGCCATCGCCGTAGCCCCGAACGGCGGCCGCCGCACCAGAGTGGACCATCCTGCTATTCCGCTGACGCCTGCCGAACTGGCGGATACCGCCGCACGCTGCCTGGAGGCGGGTGCCGCGATGATCCACGCCCATGTGCGCCGGCCGGATGGCCGCCATCTCCTTGACGCCGATGCCTACGGGGCGGCGATTGCGGCCGTCCGCGCGGCGGTGGGCGATCGCCTGGTCATCCAGATCACCACGGAAGCGCTCGATCTCTATACGCCAGCAGAGCAGATCGCCGTGCTGAAGGCTGTGAAGCCGGAAGCGGCCTCGCTGGCGTTGCGGGAACTCGTGCCGGATGCGGCTGCCGAACCCGCCTTCGCCGACGTGCTCCTCTGGATGAAACGGGAAAACGTCCTGCCGCAGATCATCCTCTACGAGCCGACGGAAGCGGTGCGCCTCGCCGAAATGATCCGGCGCGGCCTCGTGCCCTGGCCGGATATTCCCGTGCTCTACGTGCTCGGGCGCTACACCGTCTCCCAGACCTCGCAGCCTGCGGACCTGCTGCCTTTCCTGTCACCGGAGACGCCGCGTTTTTCCAACTGGAGCGTCTGCGCCTTCGGTCGCCATGAAGCGGCCTGCGTCACCGCCGCCGCCTTGCTCGGCGGCCATGCCCGCGTCGGCTTCGAGAACAATCTCTTCAGGCCCGACGGCAGCCGCGCGATGTCCAATGCCGATCTTGTCGGCGCGGTCACGCTGGCCCTCGGCCATCTCGGTTGCACACCGTGCACTGCTGACGAAGTGCGCTACGGTCTCGGCACTCCAGCCTGATGTATTTTGTCAGCATTGATGCTCAAGCCTTTGCGATATCGTCAAAAATGTCTTCATAAAAAATGTAGAGGCCGCGATATCTTTGCCGGGCAGTTGAACTCGGCGGCATCCTCTTCGCCCTTGCGCTCTTTGCGGCGCTTGTCCCGGTATGCCGGGCAGCTTGCGAGGGTCGGGAAACTCGCATACGGAAGGAAGGGGACACGTAGGAGGGGTATCATGCAGGATCGAAACACGGCTTTGCAGGAGAGTGTGCGGCTCGACGATCCCGAACGTGCCTACCGTGTCCTGATTGCCGATTTGGTCGGCCTGCGCTTCGATGCCGAAGGGCGCCCCGATTTCAGCGAGGTCGCAGCCTATATCGAAGAAAGAGGCGGCACGTTCCATGACGCGGCCTTCGCCGGCGAGGCCCTACCGCCCGGCATCCACTTCTTCTACCAGCCGGATATCAGCGCCGAGGCAGAGATCCTGGCGCAGACCTCACGCGGGCAGTATGATGCGCTCATCGCCGCGGCGACCTTCATTCCGCGGCTGGCGGTCTTTCCCCTCGGCGGGGTGCGCATTGGCGCGGGGACCGGCAATATGGGCTCGCTCTCCTGGGGCGGCGGCAACGGCGAGGGTGGCATCGCGCCGCTGATGAACACGCCGGGCATCAACAGCCGGGCGACGGCGCAGATGGTGATGAAGGCGTTGTTGAAGGTGTCGCCGGATCTGCCGGTCGACCTCATGCACGAGCGCGTTGCGAACGGCGATTTTGACACCGGCCGCGACCTCAAATCCTATCCGACCGCCAAGCTGGAGGGGTGCCGCATGGCGGTCATCGGCTATGGCAACATCGGCCGCGAAGTCGCCAAACTCGCCCGCGCCTTCGGCATGGAGGTGGCCGTTCATGCGCGCGCAAAACATCGCCAGTGGATCGAGGCGGAGGGGTTCGAGTATGCACCCTCTCCGATGGATGCGGCGGCGGGGGCTGATGCACTCAGTGTCCATGTCGGCCTTGGACGGCTCGATCCCGTGACACGCGCCTATGCCAATGCCGGCATCATCAACGACGCCGTGCTCTCGGCGATGAGCCGCGGCGCCGTCGTCGTCAACTATGATCGTGGCGAGGTGGTGGATGCCGGGGCGCTCGACCGGGCGCTCGCCTCCGGCCAGGTGCGCCACGCTGCCATCGATGCCGATCTCTTCAAGGATGCGGCAAGCAGCGCACTCAGTGGGCCGATGCTGCCCTATCTGACGCTCGCTGCCCGCCATCCCGGCAAGCTCGAGCTTCTGCCCCATGCGGCAGCCGACACGGACCATCCCTCGCGTGTTGCCGGGGCCTGCCAGGCGGTTGACCAGATCATCGACGTCATCCGCTATCGCCGCATCCGCAACCTCAAGGGCGACCTGCCGGAAGGCTATGTCGACGCGGGGGCGAAGGTGCCGCACGGCATCGGCCGCGTGTCGACCGCGACGCTTGCTGCCGCCGTCGCCGACCGGCGGTTCTCCGAACTTCACGGTGTCTCGCGTGAAATCTTCGATACGCTGGAGGCGATCGTCGAGGCGGTGGACGAGGGCATGACGCACCAGCCGGCGGCCGGTGACGTCGTTGCGCTCACCCATCTGCTTTTGCGCCAGCGGCGGCTTCTCGAAGCCCTCGGGCTGGACGGCCCGGCAGAAGCCTGAAGCCGTACTTTGAGCTGCCTCCTGCTGCGGGCGCCCGATGCTATCGACAATCAGGCGCTGGTCCGTGTTTCTTCGAGCCGGCCATAGCGCTGCATGACGGCCACCAGCTCGTCGTGCCTGATGGCATCGATGCGAAACCGGTCATGTGGCGTGCCGCCGCTGTCCTTGGCCGCCAGCATGGCGTTGACCACGGCCTCCTCCACGCTTTCCACCGCCGCCTGGTAGATCGGATCGAGATATTCGTCGTTGACCATGCCGAGGCCGAGCATAAGCGGCGCGCGATGCGCCATCGGCTGCGGATTGGCGGTGGAGAAGGCGAGGAAGATATCGCCGGAATTGTTGCCGCCGGGCGTGCCGTTGCGGCCGATGCCGATGGCAGCGCGGCGGGCGAGACGTTTGAGCTGGTGCGGGGCCAGCGGCAGGTCGGTAGCGATGACGACGATGATCGAGCCGCGCTCCTGAAGCTGGCTTTGCGGCGTGTTGTCCTTGATATGTTTTCCGACCGGCACGCCGCAGACCGTCAGCCAGTCGCGTTGGCCGTGGTTGGCCTGCACCAGCGTGCCGATGGTGTAATCCCTGTCGCCGAAGGAGACGATACGCGACGCCGTGCCGGTGCCGCCCTTGAAACCGTAGGCGATCATGCCCGTGCCGCCGCCGCAATTTCCTTCCGCGACGGGGCCGAAGGAAAGATTGTTTAGCGCGGTGCTGACGTCGGCTTCCGTCACCGGCATGGCATTGATATCGCTCAGCACGCCGTCATAGGTCTCGGCGACGACGGGCATCAGCCAGAGGAAATCGCCGATCTCGTAGGTCGAGGCGTAGCGTTCCAGCATCCAGCGGATCGTCGCGTGATGGGTGATGCCGACGGCGTGGGTGTTGGTGATCATCACCGGACCCAGAAACGTGCCGCCGTCCTCGATCCAATGGGTGCCGGTCATCTCGCCATTGCCGTTGAAGCGGTGAATGCCGGCATAGACCGGGACGGGCGTTTCGCTCTCGGCATGCGGCAGGATGGCGGTAACGCCGGTGCGCACCGGCAGTTTGCGGCCGGGTCGCGGGGTCTCTTCGACAATGGTCTGGAAGCCGACGGCGATGCCTTCGACGTCGGTGATGGCGTTGAAGGGCCCGGTGCGGCCGGTGAAGGGCAGGCCGAGGGCGCGGGCGCGGGGTTTTACGGTCTGGGTCATGTCATTTCTGCCGGGAACGAAGGTAGAGGCCGAGCGAGGCGACGACGAAGGAGAAGGTCAGCATCATTACGGCGATGGCGTTGATCTCCGGCTTGATGCCGCGCCGGAGCATGGCGAAGATGAACATCGGCAGGGTCGTCACATCGACGCCGGCGATGAAATAGGTGATGACGAGGTCATCCATCGAGATGATGAAGGCAAGCAGCGCGCCGCCAACGATGCCGGGCAGGAGCTGCGGGAACACCACCTTGCGGAAGGTCGTCCATTCGTTGGCGCCGAGATCGGCCGAGGCGTTTTCCAGCGTGCGATCCATGCCGGCGAGCCGGGCGGAGACGACGATGAAGACATAGGAGATCAGGAAGGTGCACTGGCCGATGATGATCGTCTTCATGCCGAGATTGACGCCGGCATTGACGAAGAAGATCAGGAGCGCGATGCCGAGCACGATATCCGGCATCAGCATCGGCATGAACATGACGGTGCGGTAGAAACGCCGGCCGAAAAAGTCGAAGCGGTAGAGGGCGATGGCGATCGCCGTGCCGAGCACGGTGGCGATGGTCGTCGTCGAAGCGGCGATCAGCAGGCTGTTCCAGACGGCCTGCACCAGTTGGTCGGTCGATTCGATGTAGAGCGCGTCTTCGGAGATCGTCGTCTTGAAACCGAGAACCTGAGCGTACCATTCGGTGGTGAAGCCGGTCCAGGTCATCATGTTGATCGGGTTGGCGTTGAACGAATAGACGGCGATCAGCACCAGCGGGATATAGATGAAGGCGAAGAACAGCGCGGTGTAGGCGATCAGGCTGCCACGGGCGAGGGAAGCGAAAATCTTCATCGAAAACCTCCTCAGCGGCCGGTAGCAGTGTCGAGGCCGCGGCGGCCGGACACGATGACATAGGCGAAGAGCAGCACGAGCATGACGCACATCACCATCATGGCGAGCGCCGAGCCGAAGGGCCAGTTGCGCGCGGCAAGGAACTGCTGCTCGATGAGGTTGCCGAGCATCATCACCTTCGCCCCGCCCAGAATGGCCGGTACGACAAAGTTGCCGAGCGCCGGAATGAAGACGATGACCGCTCCGCCGGCGATGCCGGGCGCCGTCAGCGGCAGGATGATGCGCAGGAAGGTGCGGATCGGCCCGGCGCCGAGATCGAGCGAGGCGCGCACCAGCGTCCAGTCGAGCTTTTCGACGCTGGCATAGACGGGCATGAACATGAAGGGGATGAAGACATAGACCATGCCGAGCACGATCGCCCCGTCCGTATAGATCAGCTCCAGCGGGCGGGCGACGACGCCGGTGCTCAGCAGTACGGAATTGACGAGGCCGGTCTGGCGGAGGATCAGCACCCAGATGAACAGCCGCACGATCAGGCTGGTGAAGAAGGGCAGGGTGATGAGGAAGAGGCAAAAGTTCTTCCAGCGCTCGGAAAGCCGGCTGATGCAGAAGGCGGCCGGGTAGCAGACGAGGAGCGTGGCGACCACCGTCAGCGCCGCAATCTTCAGCGAGCGCAGGAAGATGGCGATATAGACCGGATCGAAATCCTCGAACATCGGATCGGCAAAGCCGAGGATGCGGCCGTAATTGTGCGGATACCAGGTCCATTCCACCCCGCCGTAGAGGCCGGGCGCGAGAAAACTCGTCACGATCATGATGGCGAGCGGGCCGAGGAAGAAGACGGCGAGGAACAGCGAGACCGGCCCGAGCAACAGGCCGAGCTGGGCGCGGCGACGAGAGGCGATCGACGACATGTCAGGCGGCCTCCGCCGGGATGAGATGCACCGCCGCAGGATCGTAGGCAAGGCGCGCGCGGCGCGATTGCTCGATTTCGCCGACGAGGCTGCGGCGTGTCGCCGGGATTTCTGCGATGACGCGCCGGCCGGTCGCCGTGCGGCCGAACAGCTCGAAGGTGGAGCCGACGAAGACGATCTGTTCGAGGTCGACGTCGAGGGCGGGGGTGGCGTCCCCTTGCTGTGCGAGGAAAAACTGTTCGGGGCGGATGAGGGCGGTTGCCGTGCCCGTGGTCTGTGCCGTGGCGTGCGTGATGGAGAGGCCGTCCGTCGTCAGCAATTGTCCGCCGATCGCCTCGCCTTCGAAAAGGTTGCTGGCGCCGACGAAGGTGGCGACAAAGCTGTTCTTCGGCTGGTCGTAGATGGCGCGCGGCGTATCGAGCTGCTGGATGCGGCCGCCGGAGAGGACAGCGACCCGGTCCGACATGGTCAGCGCCTCCTGCTGGTCGTGCGTGACGAAGATGAAGGAGATGCCAAGCTCGTGCTGCAGCGTCTTCAGCTCGATCTGCATGGCCTGTCGAAGGTTCTTGTCGAGGGCGGAGAGCGGCTCGTCGAGCAGCAGCAGTTTCGGACGCGCGATGATGGCGCGGGCGAGCGCCACGCGCTGCTGCTGGCCGCCGGAGAGCTGGCGCGGCTTGCGGCCCTCCATGCCCTCAAGGCCGACCATGCGGAGCGCCTCGGCAACGCGCTTTGCCCGCTCCGTCCGCGCGACGCCGGCCACTTCCAGCGCATAGCCGGTGTTCTCGCCGACGGTCATATGCGGAAAGAGCGCGTAGTTCTGGAACACCGTGTTGACCGGCCGGCGATAGGGCGGGCGGTCCGTCATGTCCTCGCCGTCGATCAGGATGCGGCCGGAATCGAGCTCCACGAAGCCGCTGATTGCCTGGAGCAAGGTGGTCTTGCCGCAGCCGGACGGACCGAGCAGCGTCAGGAATTCGTTGCGGCGTACGTCAAGGTCGATCGCGTCGAGCGCTGTCACCGTCTGTCCCTCGGGCGTGCCGAAGGCTTTCGCCGCCTTCTCCAGGCGGACTATCGAATCTCGCATCGTCGTTCCCCAAAATGTTATTAAAATAACGCTTGTGCGATTTCGATAGTTGGATACCATTTATCCATTCAAGTCAACGGCCGAAAGAAGCCGGGACAGGAACATCCGGCGCAAAGGAAAACGCCGGGGCCGTGACGGGCCAAACCATCAGAGGAGATCATTCGATGACGAAATTTTACCGCGGCGGCCCATTCGGCCTTGGGAAATGGATGCGCCGCACCGCCTTTTCGCTCGCCGCCCTCGCGGCGACGGCCGGCATGGCCAGCGCCGCCGAACTCAACATCTACAACTGGGGCGAATACATCAATCCGGAGGTTTTGAAGAAGTTCGAGGAGGAGACCAAGATCAAGGTCAACCTCTCGACCTATTCCTCCAACGAGGAGATGCTGGCGAAAATCCAGGGCGGCGCGACGGGCTACGACATCGTCTTCCCCTCCGTGCACATGCACGACATCATGGCCAAGCTGGAGCTTCTGGAAAAGACCGACATCAACACATTCGAGGGCTTCAAGAACATCGATCCCGCCTTCCTGAGAGCGAAAAGCGATCCGAAGGGCGAATATTGCCTGCCCTACGCCTGGGGCTCGGTCGGCATTTTTTACAACCGCACGATCCTCGGCAAGGACGTCACCGGCTGGAAGGACCTGATCGAGACGGTGAAGGCCAAGGGGCTGAAATTCACCCTGCTCGACGACATGCGCGAGGTTCTGGCGGTCGGCCTGATGCTGAACGGCCACAAGATCAACTCCACCGATCCGGCGGAATTGCAACAGGCGGCGGAAACGATCATCGCCATGAAGCCCTATGTGGCAGCCTTCACCTATGACACGCGGCCGATGGTGCAATCCGGCGACGTCGCGGCCGGCCACTTCTTCGTCGGCGCGATGGTCGATGTCTTCGGCGACGAGAAGGATCTTGGCTATGTCATCCCCGAGGAGGGGGCGACGATGTACCAGGAGGATGCCTGCGTCCTGAAGAGCGCGCCGAACAAGGAGAACGCGATCAAATTCCTGCAATTCTACACCCGCCCGGAAATTGCCGCGCTCAACGTCTCGCAGCAGACCAACGGCACGGCCAACGTGCCGGCGCGGCAATTGACCCCGGAAAAGATCAAGAATAGCAAGGAGATCAATCCGCCCGCCGAGACCATGGCGCGTCTCCAGATCTTTGAGGACCTGGGCCCGGCGCTCCGCCAGCTCGACCGGGTCTGGACGCGGGTGAAGACGGCGCAGTGACCATGCGCGATCCCCGCCCGTCTTTTTGGCGGGCGGGATTTTTGGGAGAGGGCGACGTGTCGAAACGCATTCTGAAGCTCGTTCAGTCCGACGACCTCAGGCGGTCCAAATCCGACAAGCTGATCGCCCACTATATCGAGCGCAACATCGCCGAACTCCCCTTCGAGACGGCGCGCTCCATCGCCCAGCGGCTTCAGGTCTCGCCGATGACCATCGGCCGGTATCTGCGCCGCATGGGTTTCGACGGGCTCGACGAGTTGAAGAGCGAGCTACGCCGCGGCGGTTCCAATCCGGCGTGGGAAGTCAAGGCACAGGTCGCTTCGCTGGAACAGGACCGCAAGGAGGGAAAGCTCCTCGCCGGCCTCATCCAGCAGCAGATCGACAATCTTGGCCAGATCTATGCGATCACCAGCGCACCGGAATGGCAGCAGACGATCGACGCGTTGATCGGCGCAAGCGAGGTCTATGTCGCCGCCTATCAGAATGTACGCGGCATCGCGCAATATTTCGCCAGCCAGCTTTCCTATACGCGCCCGCGCGTTCAGTTCGTCGATGGTCTCAACGGCACCTATGCGGAATTGCTCGATGGTTCCGTCGAGGGAAGGGTGCTGTTCCTGCACGATGTGCGCCGCTTTGCCGCCAAGGCCCGGCCGCTGGCGCTGGAGGCCCGGCGGGCCGGCGTCAAGGTCGTGCTGCTGACCGACGAATTCTGCCCCTGGGGGCCGGATGTTTCCGATATCTGCCTCGTCGTGCCGGGCTCGCACGGGCCGCTCTGGGATGGCGCAGCCACCATGACCGCCGTCATGGACCTCATGCTCAGCAATATCATTGTGCTCATGGGCGAAGCCGTGAGCGAGCGCGTCGATACGCTTACCCGCCTCCAGGACACCTTCGGAGATTTCGAGAGCTGAGCGCCTTGACGCTGCCGAGCGCGGCGGATTAAGGATGGATCGACGGTTTCCCGAGGGATGACTCCCAGGGGATTAATAGGGAACACGGTGCGGACGACCCAACAGGGACCCATTCCGTGGCTGCCCCCGCAACTGTAGGCGGATTGCCGCCTGTCCTCGGACGCATTTTCGCGTCATGCCACTGCGGTTTTTCCGCGGGAAGGCAGACAGGCAGCAGATATCCGTGAGCCAGGAGACCTGCCGTCGTCGAGAAAAATCCAAGTCACGGGCGGGGATGCCCGGAACAGGAGACCCTATGACGACCCTGGCTGCCGGCAACGGCGGAATTCCAATCGTTTTCTCCCGACCGCAATCGGCGCGCGCCTGTCGGCGCGTCGGCTGAGCCCGCACGCTTTCATTCATTCGGGAGAAACCCATGACCATTCTGCCTGCGGCCGTGCGCGCCGCATCCCTCGTTTCCGCGCTGGCCGGTGCAGCTGTGTTTGCCCTGTCAGCGGGCGCCGCCCAGGCGGCCGCGACGCAGTATCCGCTGACGCTGGAAAATTGCGGCCGCAAGGTCACCTTCGAGAAGGCGCCGGAACGGGCTGTCTCGCTCGGCCAGAGCTCGACCGAAATCCTGTATCTCCTCGGCGTTGGCGAGCGCATGGTCGGCACGGCGGTCTGGATCGGCCCGGTGCTGTCGGGTGACGAGGATGCCAACGCCAAGGTCGAGCGCGTTGCCGACAACGATCCGAGCTTCGAGAGCGT
>VFQN01001125.1_pt1 | contig 46610 bp, 41 predicted proteins | sample 3512371 | NCBI WGS metagenome assembly VFQN01 (sample SAMN10412370, study PRJNA504923) | tailings metagenome | isolation source: Replicate 2 from Balatoc abandoned mine | place: Philippines: Itogon, Benguet | collected 2017-08-28
GCCATGTGGGCGGACCCCATATTGCGAGAATCGAACCGCCGTCACTGGAATCAGGCAGCACCGTTCCAGCAGGATCCCAGTTCCGGGTGCAGACGACCACCGTTGATCTGCCGAAATCCGCGTCGGAACAGGCCATCAATTTCAATGATGAGCCTGTCTCTGGTGGTCCGGTCAGCAGCGGCGGACCGGTGAGTAGTGGGGGATAACGCTGGATGGTGATTAACAGAGGGCGGAATACGCCCTCTGTTTGGTTTAGTAGTCGGTAAAGTCGTGTATTGCGGCCGCAGAGAGACACAAATTCCCTGCAGGTGGCGAATCTCCGAATCAGAGAGCATGCGGGCAGATCGCTCACCGTGGCAGGGCCGACGGGTCGGCGGCTTCTTCTTCCTCGGATTGTTGGGGAGCCGGGCCGGAGCGGGATTTTTCCTCGGCCTTCTTCACCACGTCCTTGAAGCCATCAAGCTTGTGCAGTGACTTCAGGTCGGGATCGCGTTGCATCCAGTCGACCTGGTTGAAGCCCAGCTTGATCGACTGATCGAGTTCTGCCAGGGCTTGCTCGCGGAACTTCGCCAGCTCTGCGTCGCGTTCCTTCGAGGCGGGTTGCTGTTCCAGGCGTTCCGCGCGCCGCCCGAAGACACAGGCAATGTTGTAGGTGAAGATCGCGTCTTTCTCGAACTTCGGCCGGGCCTCGGCGATGCGGCGCAGGGCCTGTTCCGGCTGATCGAGTTGTACCTCGGCAATCGCCAGACCGCTGATGGCATGTCCGTCCTCGGGATTGAGTTCGACCGCCTTGCGGAAGGCGGCTTCGCCCTCTTTCCACTTTTCCAGCTTCAGGTTGGCATCGCCCAGGCCGGAAAACGCCTCGGGCAGGAAGTCATCCAGTTCGGCGGCGACGGAGTACATCTCGGCCGCTTCCCGCCACTTCTCCTGCTGGGAGAATTGCATCGCCTGCAGCAGCGTGCTGCGGGCGGGCGAGTTGTTCCGCAGGTTCTGCAGACCGTTCTTGCCGGCAGATCGCCGGGCCGCGTTCGCCGACTGGCTGGCCGCGATGAGCGCCTCGCGGGCAGCCGGAGTACGCAGGGTCACCAGTCCCTGCACGACGTTGGACAGCACGGTATCGCGCGGCGGACTCTGCAGGGTGCGGATCAGTAACTGCTCGGCTTCGGGCGTGCCCAGCTGGGTCAGCGCATTGATGGTCTGATGCACGAGCGACATCTGCTGCTGCGTGAGCGCCTTCTCGGCGACTTCCATGAACCGCGGGTTGCGTAGTGACCTCAGGGCATTCACCGCGGCAGTCTTCTCGTTCTCCGAGTAGCCGTCAAACTCGCGCACCAGCCGGTCGCCGACGTCCGTATCTCCCAGCGCTGCCAGCAGATTGATTACGCCCGTCTTGTCGCCCTTCTGGTCCAGCTTGTCTCGCAACAACGGCAGGGCGCGGCGATCCCGGGACCGCGACAGGAACTCGAGCGTGTAGGAATCGGGGGGACCGTTCGCCAGTTCTTTCAGCACATAGTCCGCTGCCAGGCGGTAGCTGCGTTCATCCGGCCGCCGGGACAGAATCGGAAATACGAAGTCGCGCACCTTGCTGTCGGAGCTGTTCAGGCCCTGTTCCAGCAGATCGACAATGTCGGGATGGTCGAGCTGCACCAGCGCTTTCAGGGCATCGATCCGTAACTGGTGTTTCTCGTCCACAGCATGGGCGAGCAACACGTCAGACCAGGCAGGGCGGGGTTGTTCCGCCAGCCGGGCAATGATCCGCGAGGTCAGGGCGGGATCGCCCGCCGCCAGCATGTCGCGCAGATGTTGGCCGACGGCGGCGAACCGGGAATCAGCGAAGGCGTCGATGGCGGTATTCGCATCCTGCCCGTTACCGGACCGAACGGCCGTTTCCAGGCGGGCGAGCGCCGCCGGCTCGTCAAATTCCCGCAGCGCCCGCAAGGCTGCCTGCCGGATCATCGGGTCCTCGTCCTGGGTGAGCGGCAGGATCAGCGGTAACTCCTGGGCACTGAACCGGCTGCTGCCGTGAATGAGTGCGGCAGCCCGTGCCAGGGGATGTCCGCTGGCCATCTGCTGACGTAACTGATCCAGCGGGACGGTGAAGTAAGTCGTCCGGAGTGCCGCAGCGACGGCGTCGACGTCGGTTTCATGGAAGCGGCCGAGAGCGGCGGGCGGATTTCCCGTATTCGGATTCGACAAACCGCCCCTGGGATGCTTGACCAGATGCAGTTCCCGCAACTGGGCGGGAAACGCCGGCAACTGCTGGCTGGAAAACTGGCGGGTGCTCAGATTGGCCACGGTAAATTGCAACCAGTTGGCGATCTGACCTTCCAGCGGCGGTGCATCGGGAGCAAAGCGCAGGACGACGCGCAAGACCGATTGAGTGACCAGGCGGTCCATTTCATCAACCAGCGACTGTGAATTGAACGGGTTGATCTCGCCGCCCATCGTCACCAGCGCCAGATTCTGCCGGGGCCCGATCCGTTCAACATGAATCTTCATCTGGGCCCGCTGGTGTTCGCGGACGTCGAAGGTGATCTCCTTGCCGTTGAGCCGGAATTTCAGGGACACGGGCGGAATGGTGGAACTGCCGTCCAGGTCCGGGAAAATCAGCCAGGCAGAGGCGATGCCTTTGGCGGGGATCTTCAGTTCCTTAGGCGGGAGACATTCCCGCAGGGAGAGATGCCGGCCTCCCGCATTGAAGCCGTAGTTGATGATGGTCTCATCGACCGGTGCGAGCGGTCGCGGGGCGCCATCGATCACGGCGGAAATGGAATCGCCGGGGACCACGGTCGGCTGATCCGTGCGGTTGCCGATCGCCAGCCGCAGTGCCAGGAAGCGGTTCGCTCCTTGCGGGCGATAGACGTGGCCGATGGCGGCCTTGTCGACGGTCCAGGCGAAGCCGGAAAGATCGGCCGGCGTGGCAGCCGTTGGCTGCATCCGCTGCTGCAGATCGCCCTGCACCAGCGTCAGCGTATTCCAGAACGCATCGACATCTTTCGCCTCGGTCGTCCCGTCCTGCCAGGCTGCCACAGACGGGGCTGGTCGCAAGCCATTGCGAGGTTTCGGTCGTGATTTTGTCTGCTGCCACAGGGACGTCGACAGCGCAGTGGCGGCGCGGGCCGCCGGAGAACTCGCCGGACCTGCTGCCTCAACGGGAACTGCGGGGGCCAGCAAGGCCAGCAGGCAGACCAGGCCCGGAATCCGCGGACGAGTCATGAGGGTATTCCAACTCGGCATCTGGCATCGTATCCGCATCACAGACTCAGGACGCAACGACCGATTGCAGCGCATCTGGTGTCGATACAGGCCGGAAAACGCAGCGGGTCGCTCCCCTGGGCCTGCCTGCCGATTGTACTGGACGGGGAATCGGAAACGACAGCGGTAATCCGGATTTTTGCGAGCGAACGATTCCCGGGACGCTGCTGGCTGCCGGTCGGGTGGCATGCTTGCCCTGGAAGGCAAGCATGGCCAATGTCAGCCAATGGGTGATGGAGAGAGATCATTTCTCTGAAATTCCATGCTTGCCTTGCAGGGCAAGCATGCCACGCGCCGCACCTTACAAACCAAAGAGCCGTTTGAGGGCGTTGAGCAGACCCGTAGGGTGACCGTCACGGGATTCGTCGCGCAGCGCTTCCAGCGGCGGATGCAGCAGCTTGTTGACCACGCGCTTCACCATCTGCTCGATCGCCTCGCGGTCCTGGTCGTCGAAATGTGCCGACTTGCGGAACAGCCGTTCCAGTTCCTGCTGGGCAATGTCGTGCCAGCCTTCGCGCAGACTGATCACCAGATCGCTGGAGGCCCGGCGGTAGAACTCTGCCAGAAACGCCGACGTCTCTTCCTCGATGATCTGGTGGGCCTTGTGGATCTCGCGATGTCGGGCCTTACGGTTCTCCTCGCAGGTGATCTGCAGGCTGTCGATGTCGTAGAGGAAAACGTTTTCCAGTTCGCGGACGGCGGGATCGAAGTCCCGTGGAGCGCCCAGATCCAGTACGATCGAGACCCGGCCGGGATTGCGGCTGCGCGCCTGGCGGAACCGCGCGGCATCGATGATCGGCACATCCGCGCCGGTCGTACTGACGATCACGTCGGCCTTGCCCAGCCAGAGATCCAGGTCCGACCACGGGATGACCACGCCGCCCCAGCTTTCCGCCAGTCGCTGGGCCCGGTCGACACTGCGATTCACGACCAGCACGTCCTCAACGCCGGCGTCTTTCAAATACCGCAGCGTCTCCTCGGCCATTTCGCCGGCGCCGATGATCAGCACCCGTTTGTCCTGGAAGCTGTCGAAGATGTTGCGGGCGAATTCGCCGACGGCCACGCTGGCGATCGAGACCCGGCCTTCCGACAGCTTCGTTTCCGTGCGGACCCGGCTGGAGGTGCGGATCGCTCCCTGAAACAGGGCATGCGTCAACGGGCCGCACAGGTCGTTCTGCTCGGCGACGCGATAGGCTTCCTTGACCTGGTTCACAATCTGCGGCTCGCCCAGCACCATGCTGTCGAGGCTGGAGACCACCTCGAACAGATGGCGAACGACCGGCGGACCAGCGACTTCGCGGAGTTCGCCGACGAATTCATCCTGCGGCACACCGTGGAACTCGGACAGGAACTGCGAAATCTGGGCGAGGCTGGGCAGGGTGTGGGTCGGCGGCAGGGCGAAGTAGAGTTCCACCCGGTTGCAGGTCGAGAGGATCACCGCTTCCAGCTGCGGAAACAGGACTCCCAGACGCTCGTAAGCTCTGGCAAGGATTTCCGGGTTGGAAAACGCCAGTTGCTCGCGAATCTTCAGGGCCGCGGTCTGGTGTGTCAGGTACACCGCCGACAGGTTCATTGCCGCAGCTCCCCGGCAGCTGGCAGTGGTCCGGCTGGCGGCTGTGCCCCGTGCACAGCGCTGGCGGACATCGCTTGCGTCAGAATCTGGGCTCCAATGGTGGTCAGGAGCAGGAATCCGCAGGACCAGAGCGTCAGCCAGGCCATCTGTCGGCCCGGCGGCCGCTTCCCGGTCACCAGCCACATGAAAACGCCGGACATCAGCAGCCAGCAGATCGCACTGACGATCACGACGGGATCGGTCCAGACGTGCGACACCTGATCCGGGGCTTTCACCAGCGTCAGGCCGATGCCGATCAGCATGCCGAAGGTGAGCAGCGGCGCGGAGGCCAGCACTGTCCAGCGATTGATGCGGGCCAGTCGTTCGAGACTGGGCAGATCGAATCCGTCCGCCGAGGAAATTCCCTGCTTCATCCGCCGGTGCTGCCACAGGTAGACGAGGCTGATGATCAGACCGACCGCCACACTGGCCATCCCCAGCACGAGCAGCGCCACGTGCAGCATGGCCCAGTTGCGATGCACGTTCACCGCGGTTCCGGCGGTGGTCGACGCAAACTGGGCTGCCACAATGAGCGCCAGGACCAGTGGCCAGAACACAAAACCCAGTGCCAGTTCGCGATCGGAAATGGTGACGAACAGATGCACCAGCACCAGCACCCAGGCGAGCACCAGCAGCCAGTCCTGCATCGAACTGAGCAGGGGCGGCAGGTTCGTTTGCTGGTTACGGATCAGCAAATAGAGCGTCTGGGCCAGAAAACCGGCCACTCCCAGGGCAATCGCCAGCCAGCGGGCGAGCTGACTGCGTGAGACGAACCGCGTCCACTCCAGCCCGAAGGCGAGCAGATAACTCGCGAGAAAGCACATCACGCTGACGCGAAGCATGGACGTCGTCGATTCCTGGCGGGCAGAGGCACGTTGTCCCCCGTAATTGTCGCCCGCCAGCGGGGAAAAACAACCACAACCCGACGAAATCCTGCGAGAAGCCGCGTCAGAATCGGGCGACAGAATCAACGGGTGGCAGGGTCAGGAGCGCAGCGGATGGCCCTGCAGGCGCTCCCTGGCGTGTGCCGCCTTCAGCATCCCGTGAAGCTCCCGGCGGGGCCATGCGCTGCGCTCCTGACCCCGGCACCCCGTATCCAGGGAATCGCCCTTCGATCAACCGGCCAGGAGTTGCGGGTCTGCCTTGGACTTGCGGCGCTGGCGGGGTTCGCTTTTCCAGCGGCGGTGCAGCCAGAAGTATTGTTCCGGAGCCCGGCGGATCAGGTTTTCCAGGGCTGTGGTGTACTGTTGCGTGATTTCGCCGACCGGGTCATGGCTGGTGATCGTGCGGGGATCGATGATTGCTTCCGCATCCACCTGGAATCGGGCCCAGCGGTGGTGTGTGAAATCGTCGGGCTGGCGGATCGCGCCGCCCACCATGATCAGGGCGTCGTATTCAATTGCCAGCAGCGCGATCGACTTGAACGTCGAGGCGGGGTGGCCGAAGAAATCGACGAACAGCCCCCGGGAACCGGCGTCCTGATCGCATAGCAAAGCGACGTTGCCGCCGCGTTGCAGGACTGCCAGCAGGTCGTCATAGCCGCCCTTCTTTTCCAGCAGCCGGTGTCCGTAGCCTTCGCGATAGCGACGAAACCAGTCGTCCAGGAGGGGATTGTCCATCTCCCGCGCGACGACGCCCATCGGAAAGCCCCAGACTCCGAACAGGCCGTTGGCGACCTCCCAGTTGCCGAAATGTCCGCCCAGGAGCAGCACCCGCCGGCCGGAAAGGATGGTCTCGTTGGTGAACGAGAGATCGATGAACTCGCAGACGTCGTGATAGGTCTGCCGGTGCAGCTTCCGGGGGGCCTGCACCAGTTCAACGACGGTGCGGAACAGATGCACCCACATGCGGTAAGCAGTGCGGTCGATCCAGGCCTCGTTCACCTGCTCGCCGAAGGCCCGCTGCAGGTTCTCGCGGGTGACGTGATAGCGGGTCCATTTGCGGGGCAGGCCGTATTGCAGGACGGTCGCCAGCGTGGTCGCCAGCCGCACCGAGGTCCGCAGCGGCAGACATTCGATCAGACAGACGATCCACCGGAAGACCAGATATTCGATTCTTCGCCGCCATGTAACTTGCATGGTTCCCTCACTCCGTTGAGGGCGGAAGTGTGGCGGGATCGGGGGGTTTGGTCAACGGGAATGCGCGGGGGATCGCGAAATCTCGATCGAGGGGTGGCATGGTCAGGAGCGCAGCGGATGGCCATGCGCGTGCTGCCTGGCTCTGGCGCAAAAAAGAATCAACAGACAGCGTTGTCCGGGGCGCTCGTCGGGGCCTTGCGCTGCGCTCCTGACCCCGGCACCCCTGCGGACGGGATCGCGAAACCGTCAGCGGTCTTCACCAGGAGGAAGGAGCGTTCCAGAGGGGCACGATTGTTTCACACGCCCACGCGGTGCTGATGGGCGAGGGGGCTGACGAGTTCGCCGTAGACTTCGAGGACCAGGTCAACTTCGATCACCGGCGTTTCCCGCAGCGTGGCTGCCAGGTGACAGAGTTCACTCAGCTTCCGTACGCGACCGGCGATGCCCTGCGTGCAGTCATACACTGCCTGGGTGGCATGGGCCGAAAACGTCGCCGTACGTTCGCGGGCAGGACGGTAACCCTGCAGATAGACGCGGGTGGCGGTCTGGCTCCACGGCGGCAACTCGCACCACAGGTCGGCGAGTTCACCCAGCGGCGCCACCGTGTTCCAGTCGCGGGCGGCGACGATTAACGTGGCAGCAGCGCGCGTCTGTTCGATCAGTCGCACGAACCGGCGGAGGGTCAATGTCAGGTCATCCAGTGCCTGATCAATATGATCGACTAGCCATAGCGATGGCACTCCGGCTGCTGCTGTGCCCCACAGCCAGTCTTCCAGCGTCCGCCAGGCAGCGGTTTCCTCGTCGGCTCCGTCGCAGCAGTCTGCCAGCCGCCGGGCGAATTCGCCGGAAGTCAGGCCGCTGGCATCGATCGAGAGCTGCCGCATGTCGGCAGTGCGACTGATTTCCGCACTGGCGGCCGATAACAGGCAGCTTTTGCCGACTTCCGCCGCTCCGGTGACCAGCACCAGCCGTCGCTGCTGTTCGATGACGTACAGCAACCGCGACCAGCCTTCTTCATGTTCCGGAGCCAGGTAGAAAGCTCCGTCCGCCGGCGTCAGGTGGGCAGCTTGTCGAACGAGCATCGGAATCTTCCGGGAAACGGTGGCCAGACTGCATCAGAAACGGTTTCTGCCGTGCAGGTACTGTCTGTGTTGTCGGCCGATTCGTCGAGAGGAATTTACCGTTCCACGATCGATCGTCGGGCGGAGACCCCGGATTGATCGCCGCCGTTTTTCCTGAATGACCCAAATCGCCTGGTTTACGGTGGTCGCGTTACATCTTTTCCGCGACGCCGATGCCCAGCAGGTCCAGTCCCTGACGCAACGTGCGGGCCGTCAGGTCGCACAGCAGCAGGCGGCTGGTGCGGATGCTGGAGTCGGTCTCTTTGAGAACCGGGCATTGTTCGTAGAAGGTGGCGAAGGTGTTCGCGGTTTCAAACAGATACTGCGTGAGCAGGTTCGGGCGGTAGTCGAACACCACGTCGTTCAGGGCAGAGGCAAAGCGGTTGAGCTGGACCGCCAGTTGACGCTCGGCCGGCTGGGCGAGCTGGACGGCGGCTCCACTGGCTCGCAGGGCATCCACGTCAATGTTGTCTTTGGCGAAGATGCCGCGGACGCGGGCATAGGCGTACTGGATATAGGTCGCGGTGTCGCCGGTCTTGGCGAGCATCTTGTCCCAGTTGAAGACGTAATCGCTATCGCGGTTGTGATGCAGGTCGGCGTAGATGATGCCGCCCATACCCACGACTTCCGCCACGGCAGCACGGGTCTCCGGGTCCAGCTCCGGTCCGTTCGGCTTGCCGTCGTCATTGGCATCCACGATGGCGCGGGCATGTTCCACCGCTTCATCAAGCAGACTTTCCAGGCCCACGGTGTCGCCCGAGCGAGTCTTGAACGGACGGCGATCGTCTCCGAGGATCGTGCCGAAGCTGACATGCTTCAGCTCGACGTCGTTGAGGCCGATCCGGCGGCAGGTGTCGAACAACAACTGGAAATGCTCGGCCTGGCGGGCATCGACGACATACAGGATCGCGTCGGCTTTCAGCGTGTCGACCCGATATTGCACGGTGGCCAGATCGGTCGTCGCATAGGTGAAGGCGCCGTCTGCCTTGCGGATGATGAACGGAGCCGCGTTGCCTTCCACGAAGACGCAGATCGCGCCGTCGCTCTCGACCGCCAGACCCTGCTGTTGCAGGCTGTCGACGATGCCGGCCAGCATCGGGTTGTAATAGCTCTCGCCCAGCGTCAGATCGAACTTCACGCCGAACCGCTCGTACATGCGGTTCAGGGCCGCCAGGCACGCGGGAATGAATTCGTCCCAGAGCCGCTGGTTCTCTGCATCGCCCGCGTGCAGCTTTGCGGTTTCCTTGCGGGCCAGTTCGGCGATCTCGGGATGCGCATCGGCCAGCGGTTTCAGAACGGGATCAGCCTCGACGGCCGCCCGCTTCTTGTCCGCAGAGACGACGGCCTCCCGCGCAGCCGCGAGTTCCGACTGCAGCTTCTTGACCGCTTTGGCGGCGTCCTTGTCGTCCGGCTTCGCGGCAGTGGCTGTCTGTGCGGTGGCCAGTTCCGTTTCCAGGCGGGTGACGTTCGCCGTGAGCTGCGGCCGTTGTTTGCCGAGCGTGTGATAGTCGCCAAGCTGATTGACCAGCCGGTACAGCCGGGCCAGTTCTTTCACCGGTTCGGAGGCATAGGCGTCGGCGTCGCGGAAATGCTTGTAGCCGTAAATGATCATGCCGAACTGGGTGCCCCAGTCGCCGACGTGATTGTCGCTGATCACCTGGTGGCCGAGGAATCGCAGCACCCGTTCCAGGGCATGACCGATGACCGTACTGCGCAGGTGGCCGACGTGCATCGGCTTGGCGACATTCGGCGAGGAGTAGTCGATCACGTAGGTTCGCGGAGCCGTAACTGTCGTGACGCCCAGGCGTTCGTCGTTTACCAGAGCGGTGGTGGCGGAGGTCAGGGCATCGGATTTCAGTCGCAGGTTGATAAACCCCGGTCCGGCGATCTCTGGCGTCTCGCACAGGTCAGCCACGTCGAGACGGCTGACGATCTCGCTGGCGATCTCGCGCGGGGCCTTGTTCAGGACCGCTTTCAGCGGCATCGCGCAGTTGGCCTGGAAGTCGCCGAACTTCGGATCCTGGGCAGGGCGGAGCATCTCGACATACGGCGCCGGGTCGTCGACGAGACCCGTGAGAGCGGTGCGGAGACGGGTACGGAGTTCGGTGAGGAAGTTCATGGGGGGGATATCGGGGGGGAGGCGCTCGGAATCGCGAAACCGCAAGCGGTGGTTGCTGCTGCACAGACTGATAACGATATTAGAGGTTACAGCGCTTCGGTGGCGGGGGCGGGAGGCAGACCGAGTTCGGCGCGCCAGTCCACCGGTTTGGCATCGGCCCACAGGCGCTCCAGATCGTAGAGCTGCCGCGCTTCCGGCTGGAAGACGTGGAGCACAATGTCGCCATAGTCCTGAACCAGCCAGTTGTTGTCGGAAGCGCCTTCCGTTCCCAGGCAGCGTTCGCCTTTGGCTTTCAGCGTCACCCGCACCTCTTCCGACAGCGCGAACATCTGCCGGGGGTTGGTGCCGGTGACGATCACGAAGAAGTCGAAAATCGGCGTGACTTCGGTGAGGTCGAGGATGACGATGTCGCGGCCGCGAAATTCTTCGGCCAGTTGTGCGATCCGGCAGGCGGTTTCACGGCTGCGTTGTCGTTGCGTTTCCAGGGAGACGGTCATGGGAATGGACAGGCTTTGCTGCGAAAGGAAACCCGCCCGGGCAGCGGCGGGGGTGTGGTAGCTGCGCGCGTTGTTCGCGCGTGTCGAATTCAGTTGCGTTTGATGAGTTCCGGGCCATCCCCGGCGGTTTTTTCGTAACCGCGTTTGCCTTTGACGTATTTGGTGAACCCGAGGCTCTCGAGGTTCTTGTCGGACAGCTGCTCTTTCTTGTCGTGCTTGCCGAAGGCTTTCGGCATCCAGGGGGCCGTCACGCGGCGACGAACCGGGACGTGCGTCTCGGGATGTTCCGTGAACGCCGGATCGTGAATGCTCTGGATAAATTCAAAGACCGCGCCGCCGGAACCATCCGGCAGCACCTCTTCATAGATGTACAGTGGCATGGCGGTGCTTCCAGGTTGAAAACTGAACGATCTCCCCGATTGTAACCGTTTCGCTCCGCCGTGCGACATGTGACAGCGCGCTTCGCCCGCGAGTTCTGAAAATCTCCGGAATTTTCCCGGTGTGACCCAGCCGCCGGAATTGCGGCAAAACGGGACAATCAGGGGCTTGGTCCGACCGCAAATCCGCGAACCCTGCGCCTTTTCGCTACGACCTCCCGCAGCCTGCCCCGCACTGTCAAGAGACGGCGGGTCGGTTGTGTAAATTTTTTCGAATTCTTAATTGACGCTCAAATTCTGCACGATATAAGAAGTCGCAGTTATACCGGGTGTGCCAGTTCGGGAGTCTCGTTGCTAGCCGGCCCTTTTTCATTCCACCCAGGCACACAACCAAAGAACCCCTGCAGACACGAATCTGCAGGGGTTTTTTCGTGAAATCTCCCCGCGCTGGCGTTCCTGTTGAACAGATTCTGCCCCGCCGCAGGTCTATTGACTCGACAGCCGCCCTGCGAACTCCGCAGGTCAGAACTTTCGGGGGGCCGCAGGCTGCCTGTGCCCGACCCGCGGGTGCCATTCTCTTCCGATCGTGTTCATCTTCCGGGGAACGCTCCCATGATCCGGCACGTCTGCCAGAAGTTCATTCGATTCAGCATCGTCTGTTGGTCGGCCTGCCTGCCGGGCCTGACTGCCATCTCCGCCGGAGCCGCCGAACCAGCGGCCGGCCGGGAAGCATCAACGCTGGCGGCACCGGCACAGGCCGTCATTCAACCCGGACGTGAAACGACTTACGCCAGCGGACCGCTCGACCCGCAGGGCTATGTCGATTTCTACGCAGCCTTGAATGCCGAACTGGGACGCGGCGTCCCGAATGACCAGAACGCGGCGATTCCGCTGATCTATGCGCTGGGTCCAGAGTGGAACGGCACGATGGAGGTGCAGAACCTGGTCCTAGAGGCTTTGGGTGAGCCGGCATGGCAGCCGGGGAAGCTGGATTTCGTCGGCGAAGCCGAGTTCCTGGAAAAGCTGACCGCTGCGGACCAGCGACCGGCGCTCACGGAGCAGTTCGCCGCCTCCCGCGCCCGACCGTGGGCTGCGGCGGAATTCCCGCAGGTGATGGAACTGCTGACAAAGAATGCGGACGAATTGACCGAAATCGCCGCCGCCGTGCAGCGGCCGCGCTATTTCCGTCCGCTCGTGCGTCAAGGCAACACCGATCTGCTGATTGCGGCCCTGCTGCCCGACATCCAGCAATATCGCGATGCCGCCCGCCAGTTTCACAGCCGGGCGATGCTGGCACTCAACAACAACGATTTACTGGCGTCCCGGAACGATCTGCTGACCACGCATCGACTGGCCCGACTCGTGTCACAGGGGGGAACCCTGATCGAAGGTCTGGTGGGACTTGCCATCGAAAATACCGCCTTGACCGCCGCCCGCCAGTGGATTGCACACCCGGCCCAGACCACGGAATCGATCGCTGGCTACCGGCTGCAACTGGCGGAACTGCCGCCCATGGGCGATTTTGTCCGGCAGATCAACATCGGCGAGCGGTTCATGGGCCTGGACGCCGTTCAGGGACTGGCCCGCGGACGACCTCACGACGGTTTGCTGGACACCCCGCAGGTGCTGGGCGGAGTCGAGGCCAAACTCGTGAGTCCGGGCGAACTGGTGCAGTTCTTGAACGTGCTGTCCCTCGACTGGAATGAGGCCATGCGAACCATGAACGCCTCCTACGATGAGGCCGTTCAGCTCGCCAGTTTGCCGAACCGGGCGGACCGCCTGGCGGCTCAGCAGCGGCTCGATCAGGATCTGCTGCGGTCCCGCGAGGAACAGTCCTCGTTCTCCGGACTGGTGGGCAATCTGTTCGGTGGCAGCAAATATCGCGGGCAGAGCTTCGGTGAAATGATGCGCTCGTTGCTGTTCCCGGCCATCGCCCAGGTAAGTGAAGCCCACGACCGCTGGCGGACGAACCAGCAATTGCTGGATGTGTATCTCGCAGCCCGGCAGTATCACTGCGACCACGGGGTGTGGCCCGCCTCCCTGGCCGACCTCGCGGCTGCTCCCTGGGCAGCGCAGACGACGGACCTCTATTCCGGCCAGCCGTTCCGTTACCAGATCGCGGACGACGTCGTCAGGTTCTACAGTGTCGGCCCGAACGGCATCGACGACGGTGGCCGGTCCGGACAGGGCAAGGATGACCTGGTGACCGGCACTCCCGAAGTTCTGATGAACCCTTGAGCCGGTAATACGGCATCGACTTCGTCAGTTCACCGCGCCGGCTTAATTCTTCAGGTCAAAGTTGAATTCGTTGGTCTTGCCCGCGCCGACGTCGGCCGTGAGTTCCGATTTCGTGTTGTACTTCTCCGGGATGTACTGCTCGGTCAGCGGGATTTTCACGCCTGGGTTCGATTCATCGAACTTGCCGGGAATCTCGCGGTTCGCGAGGACTTCGACCGTCATGTGTGCGGTGGGTGATTTGAACGAGTACGTGCCGTTCCGGATCTCTCCGCCGGCACTGGCCGCCTGCCCCTGCGGATCGCGAAACGTGATGCGACCGCTTTCCAGCGGCGCGCCATCAAACGTGACCTTGCCACTGACCGGAGTGCCGTCCGGACCAATCGGCTGGCTGCAGCCGCTGACCAGCAGCCCCAGACACGCACCTGCCAGCCACAGGCGAACACGGAAAGAAACCAGCGGGAATGTCATAACGCAGACCTGTGAACGGCGAGTGTGTTTCTGAAGAGAGTCCGACCACTTCGGAAAGTGGCTGATTCCGGCAATTCACTTGGAGTGGTGATCGGGGGGCTGTGTGTGTTCTATGTCGGCCTGATCGGGTGCCACTGGCTCCGCCACTGTGATGCCAGTTGTGCATCCGTTTGCGGGAAAACACTGGCAGAGCCAGTGGCACCCAGGTATCCGACATGGGAAAGTGCGCGAGAGTCTAGAACTCTCCGACGACTTCGTTCCCGGCACGTGTGCTGAGATTCCGCCAGGTGGTCAGGTCGATGTTGTTCGACGTGAACCGCACCGCGCCGTCCGCCATCAGGACGTGGACGCCGCCGGCATGGTAGCTGCGGGCGTAGTTGTAGGCTGACATCGTGCTGGCACCATAACCGAAGCAGGGGGCCTGGGGGTTGGTGGTCGTCAGGCAGGCATAGATCTGGTCGGAAACGCTGGTGTTCGGGGTTTCCCGGGCCGAGAAGCCGAATTCGCCGTGAGCGCCGCCCATCCAGTAAGCGCCCGGTTCACCGAACGCACTGGTGGGAGTTCCGGTGCTCCTGCGGGAAATCGCTTCCGACATCATCAGCGTATTGGAGGTGCCGTCGACGACGTCGCGCATCTGCACGCTGGACAGATGACAAAACATGCCGTTCAGACCAGTTCCGCGAATCACGTCGTTGCCGGTGCAGCCGACATAATTGCCGGCGAAGCCGCTGTTGTAGCCGGGGCCGCCGGCATTGGAAGGACAAGACGCCACGGGGACGACGGTATTGGCCACTTTGGCGTCATAAGAAATCGTCTGGTGGGTGTAGGAAGCACCATTGCCGGGGTATCCGCCGCCAGCCATGTAGTCCTGATGGCACTTGATGTAGGCTTCGTACAGGTTCTTCTGGTCCACAAACGGTAACGTGGCCTGCCACCAGGTATCGCGGCGAGCGATTTCCTTGCTCAGACCGACTTCCCGGAAACCGTACGGGAAGGAGTTGTAAGTGTCGTGATAGTTGTGCAGTGCCAGGCCGTACTGCTTCAGATTGTTCCGGCACTGCGACCGGCGGGCGGCTTCGCGGGCCTGCTGCACCGCGGGTAACAGCAGGGCAATCAGAATCGCGATGATCGCAATCACCACGAGCAATTCAATCAGGGTAAATCCTTGAGCGCGGGCTTTCCGGGCCATGAACCAGATCCTTCAGAAGTCAGGTCAGGAATCGAGAGTTAAAAAAAGCAAACTCATTCCAACGGATGATTGCGGTGAAGATCACCGCAGACAGAACAGGCAGGTCTGCCTGATAAATCAGCAGGCAAGGTTACTGCGGGGTGGAGATTTCGGGCGAGAGATAGCAGGCGGGACACTGTCAGTGGGGGCTGGCAGTTCTATGCAGTCTTCTTCGTGGTAACACTGATAGTTGGCATCGCAAGTTGCATGCCAGGCCGCCACCTCTGAGGGATGTCCCTCTGCCTGGGAGGGGGAGGCCACAAATTCCAGGGTAGTCAATCACGGCAGGCATCATGTGGACCGCGTGGCCTTGATGTCCCCAGCGAGAGCCTGCCGGCCCCTCGTACGCGAGCTGCTCTGGCTCCGCTGAATCCGGGCTAGGCTGGTTCTGCGAGAAGGCCTATACTCGGCACAGGCAGAAACTGCCGGTTTCCGGAGAAGCCGGGGATTTCAGGGAAGGATTCTCAGCCGATGCTTCGCCGCGGAGCGAGTGTGGTGTTACTGCTGTTGAGTGGCTGCGTCGGCCCGTATGAGACGCGGTTTCTCACGTGGTGGCAGCGTCCGCCCGAAGTCGAAGCCCGGTCGTATGATGCGCACGATCCGTTCGGCGACAAGTACGCCGGCCCCGATACCTATTCCCGACCCCGGTCCTTTATCGACCCGCGGAGCGATACGCGGAAGAATGCCGAGCTGTCCTTCCTGCAGGCGATGCATCCCACGGCCGGCCAGCCGCAACTGGCCGGAGTGCCGATCGTTCGCGGACCCGCGGTCCCCGGCCCCGGTGGCGTGCCGATCGCAACCGGTCCCGCGCCGACGATCATCCAGAATGGCTCGCCGGTGGCGAACTATCCTTACCCGGCCGTCTCGACCACTGCCCGGAACCCGTCGACGGTCAGCCCCTGGGCCAGCGTCCCTGCTACGGTGGCTTACTGATCAACAGTGCCTTTCTGATCTGTGGCGGACTCAACTCACGCGGTCCGGGTGGCGGGGTCTGAGGCTTTGCGAAGGCCCCGGTCTGCAGTGTCGCCCTGATACACAGTTTCGTGAAGCGTCCGGCGGGGCCATTCGCCTGCGGCTGCTCACCCCGGCACCCTTTAGTCTCAATGTGCGAAAGCTGTGGATCACCCTGCTGGTCGTCCTGAGCCTCGGTCTGCCCGCACAGGTGTGGGCTCAGGAGCCAGTGGCGCAGCGGATTGAGTCCAGCGGCAAGCGGCTGATTACCGCGGAAACACAGCGCACCATCGACGCCGGGCTGGCGTATCTTGCGACCCGACAACATGCCGATGGCTCGTTCGGTTCCGGCAGCGTCTATCGGCGGAATGTCGCAGTGACCGCCTTGTGCGGCATGGCATTCCTGTCGGCAGGACATACCCCCGGCCGGGGAAAATACGGGGAACAGGTCCAGCGGACGGTGGATTTCCTGCTGGATTCTGCGGAACCGTCGGGCTACATCATCCGCCCGGACAGTGCGGCTCACGGCCCGATGTACGGCCACGGTTTCGCCACGCTGTTTCTGTCGGAAGTTTACGGGATGACCCCCGATGACAAGGTCCGTGTGGTCCTGAAGTCGGCGATTCAGCTGATCGTCAACTCCCAGAACAAGGACGGCGGCTGGCGGTACGAACCGGACGGCAAGGACGCGGATATCTCCGTGACCGTCTGTCAGATCATGGCCTTGCGCGCTGCCCGTAACAGCGGCATCGGCGTGCCGAAAGCCACCATCGATCGCTGTGTTGATTATGTCCGCCGCAGTCAGAATACGGATGGCGGCTTCCGCTATCAGTTCAATCAGACGCCGCGCAGTGCCTTCCCGCGCTCTGCAGCAGCTCTCGTGGCCCTGTACAGCGCCGGGATCTATGAAGGTCGCGATCTGGAACGCGGTCTGGAGTATGTGCAGCGCTCCACACCCGAAGGCGATTTGCTGCGGTACGAGCCCCACTATTATTATGGTCACTATTATGCGGTCCAGGCGATGTGGCATGCCGGCGGTCAGTACTGGAACGGCTGGTATCCGGCAATTCGCGATGAACTGACGACCCGTCAGCTGCCGGACGGCAGCTGGCCCGATTCGCTGATCAACAACGAATACGGCACCGCGATGGCCTGCCTGATCCTGCAAATGCCCAATAACTATTTGCCGATTTTCCAGCGATGAGCGACCGTTTTTCTATCGCGCTGCGACTCTCACGCTGCCGGGCACGCATCGGGGTGGCATGCCCTGAGTCCCCGAAGGGCGTGGTAATTATGGCCGCAGTTCAAGCTCGCTCTGCGAAGATTCAGGGCGTGCCGCACTTGCGGGACAGTTCTCCGCCTGACACGCCCTTTTCAACAGCGCGATTGGTGGGGCGAAGGGAAGTCCCTCGCTGGCGCGTCGGGCTGGTGTTCCCGGGACTCGCGCCGGGCCTTCCACGACGGACGCGGTTCCCTCGCTGGCAACTTTGCCGGCTCATCCCGGCGCTGGTTCTGCTGCTGGCCGGCTCAGCCACCGTCGCCGCGAACGGCGTGACGACGCTCGTCGAGGTCACGGCTCTGGACGGGACGCAGCACACCGGCCAGCTCGGACCGTGGACGCCGGAGCAGCTTTCGCTCGTGAATCCGGAAACCGGCGCGGAGCAGACATTCGCGCCTTCCCGGATGGCTGTGATGGAATTTCCCGGGAACCCCGAGCGTCTGGCAGCCGGCGCCTGGGTGGTGCTGACGAACGGCGACCGGATCGCGGTCAGCAGTCCGCGGATTGCGGAGGAAACTTTTCAGGCCGCCTGGCAGCGGGCACCGCTGCGGCCCGAAATCAGGATTCCACTCGAATGTGTCGCAGGAATCCTGCAGGAAGTCTCGCCCGCGCGATCGCGACTCAACGAGCAATTGGCAGAGCTCACCCGGGCAGAAACCGGCCATGACACGCTCGCATTTCTGACGGGCGATGACCTGCAGGGACAGCTCAACGGTCTCGACGGCGGCCTGGTGGATTTTGAAGCCGCTATCGGCCAGTCTCGCCTGGATCTGCGGCGGCTGCGGACGATCGCCCTCGATCCGTCGCTGGCCACAATCCCGGACAAGCCCGCACACTACTGGATCGTGCAGCTGACCGACGGTTCCCGCGTGACTGCTGCCGATGTGGTTCCCCGGGACGACGGCACCGTCCGGATTCAGCCGGTGGCAGGAGATCCGTTCTTCGCGGTGTTTCATGAACTGGTCCGGCTAACCCGGTTCAGCGATCAACTGGTCCCGCTCTCGGCGCGAACCCCCCGCTCCGTCGACTATCAGCCGTTTCTTGGGGGCAAGGCAGCTCTGCAGACGGACCGCAGTCTGCGCCGGACGCCGCTGATGATCCGCCAGCGCGAGTTTCCCACTGGCATCGGGATGACCAGCCGCATGTCCGTGACTTACCAGATCCTGCCCGGCGATCAGTCCTTCCGGGCCAGCGTGGGGATCGACGATTCCGCCCGTGAGCAAGGGGCCGCCCGCTTTGAACTGCTGCTGGACGACGTCGCGGTCTGGTCGAGTAACGACGTGGACGGACATGCCGAACCGCTGCCGACGCCGCTGATAGAGCTGGCAGGTCATCAGTCACTGACGCTGCGCGTCGACTTCGGGCGGAATGGCGACGTCGGCGACATCGCCAACTGGTGCGACGCCGTTGTGCTGCGACAGCAAGATTAAATTCCCTGCAGAAGGGCGCTGGTCAGCGGGTTTTGTAACCGAGTTCGCCCAGTAGCGTCTTGAGTTTGGCCAGATGATCGCCCTGGAGTTCGATGGTGTCGCCATCGATCGTGCCCCCGGACCCGCATCTGGATTTCAACTGCGTCAGCAGGGCCGGCAGATCGTTGCCGCTGGCGGACAGGCCGCGGATCACGGTGACCAGTTTTCCCTTCGCGCGTTTTTCCGTTCGCAACGTCGCTGTTTGCTGTTCCGGAGGAATTCGCGTCGGTTCTGCCACCGTCGGGGGGCAGGTGCAGTCCGCTTCGGGTTGTCCGCAGCGTTCACAAACAGGCGGGCGGTCGAAGGGCGTACCGGCAAACAGGCGGGACATGGAAGAGGCGAACTCCGGCGTTCAGGGCCATCGGGAGGTATCAGGCGACGGGCACGAAGGCCGGACACCCTGCCACTGACGATACCATCCCGCTCCCGATCCTGCACGGCCCGGACATCCCCGGGAACACTCTTACGACCGACTCCGCGATGGCATTCATCGCTGGCGGTTTCGCGATGACTGCTGATCAAATCAGAATTCGCCCAGCACCTCGCCGCCGGATCGGGTCACCATCCCGCGGAACAGGTTGATGTCCACGTTCTCGGTGAGGAACCGCACCCGGCCGTCGCCGTACAGGAAGTGGGTTCCACCCGTGTGCCAGCTGCTGTAATCGTCGATGTGCAGCGAGGGAGCATTCGGGGTGTGATCAGCGACTGCCAGGAAGCGGACGGGGGCCTCTGCTCCTTCTGCGACATAACCCACCCAGGTGCTGTGCCATTCAATGCCGGTGGCAGCCACGGTGGAAACGCGGGTGTCGGTGCGATGTTCGCCGAGGAACACCGTGTTGCTGGTGCCATCAGTCAGGTCGCGAAGCCGGGTGGAGCTGTTGTGGTAGAAAATGCCGTCGCTCCGGCACTGGGCGGCGGGATACGGCGCGGTCTCGCAGATGTCTTCCGGTCCTTCCGTGCCGAAGTTACCGACGTAATTCGCCGTCGGCAGCCGGGCGATGATGGTCGCGGGGTTGTCTTCCTCGCCAAGATCCCAGAACTCGCTGGAAGGATCGGTCGGGCAACGGAAGCCGGGCAGTACTGTCGCCAGGGCGATGGCGTTGAAGGCCGGATCGTAGCACTCGCGGTTGAAATTCAGGCGAGAGTACAACGGCGCCTGATCGATCTGCGGCAGGAGATGGGCACCCCAGGCGAACCCGGAGTTGCCTTCCATGTGAGACGTGTTGCCGGTGACGCCGATCCAGCCAGGCGGCAGGGCGTTGTGCGTGTCGTGGTAGTTATGCAGGGCCAGCCCGAGTTGCTTCAGGTTGTTCACGCACTGACTGCGGCGGGCCGCTTCCCGCGCCTGCTGAACGGCTGGCAGCAGCAGGGCGATCAGCACGGCAATGATGGCGATAACCACCAGCAGTTCGATCAGGGTGAAACCGCGACGTCGGCAGGCGCAGGGGGAAATTCGGGACATGGACGACTTCTCGATTCCGGATCAGGAACTGACGTCATCCCTGTGCAGGTCGTGAAAATACGCGATCGCACAAGGATTGCGGAATCGATCATATTTTAATGCAACGGCTTTGCAATAGTCGGAATGTGAAAAAAACGCCGAATTGCAAAAGTCATTCAGGCGCGTTCTGCCGTACCAGTCCGGGGCGGCACTGCAATTGATCAGGAAACGAGGATAGCCCGCGAAACACAAGTTCCGCGGGCTAATCGCCTTGCATCAAATTATTTCTCCACGGCCGTGTGGCAGCGCGGAGAGGAACGGTTCGCTGTTAGAACACGTCGAGAATGAAGTGGTGCCCCATGTGGTAGGGGCGGGAGGTCGGGTAAAAGTTGTACCAGTCCTTGTTGTAGACCGGGATCTGGCGGCTTTGCGGATAGCGGTAATACAGGTGATTGTATTGCTGCGGGGCCTGGAAGTTGTGCGGATAGTAGACGTACGGGTAGTAGTAGAACCGGTTCCAGTCCGTGGGCTGACCTTCGCCCGCAGCATCTGCGGGATTGGCCACGGTCAGCATCGCCATACACACCAGAGCGGCCTGAATCGCCCACTTCATGAAAGCTCTCCTCGGTTCCAGTGAGCGGGGAACGCGACATTCCTGCTGACCACGCTGACAGCGGACGTTCCGCCCGGAGTCGTTGTCTCTCCTCACTCGTGCCTGTTCATCGGCGGTTGCACAGCCGCTACTGCAGGAAAAGCCGGCGCAATCGTCGCGATTGGCAGAGTCGTGTCGACCCTGGGTAGTTCTCCGGTAGAGATTCCGGATTTCCGCTGCTGGGGATTTCCACTCCAGGTCTATGGTTGACACATATCAACATTCACTGACAATGCCCCGGGACTTCTTATCTGAATTTTTCATCACATCCGGGGCGCACTTGTGATTCCCGTCGTGCGCCGATGTTCGTAAAGGTTTTAGAACAATGAGTTTGCGGAGACGCGGCTTTACGCTGATTGAACTGCTGGTCGTGATTGCGATTATCGCGATCCTGATTGCCCTGTTGCTGCCTGCCGTCCAGCAGGCGCGGGAAGCCGCACGGCGGAGCGATTGCAAGAATCGCCTGAAGCAACTGGGCCTGGCGATGCACAATTACCATGACACCCACAATTCGTTCCCGTCCGGGTTTGTCACGGCGGTGAACCTGTCCAGCAGCAACTGGTGTACGGCTCCGGCTCCCGAACCGCGGAACCAGTTTGCTCCCTGGACGGTGATGATTCTCCCGTTTATCGACCAGGCTCCGTTATATGCGCAGTTCGACACACGGCTGCGGTTCCGTTCCAATTCCGACGTGGCAGGGCAGGCTCCCAACCAGGCCCTCTTCCTGACGCCGCTGGGAACGGTGAAATGTCCCTCGGACCCGGGATCGTCCGCTGCCAACAGCATCAATTACTTCGGCGTGCAGGGCGGCGGTCCGGCCTCCAGTTCGGTCTGTCGCACCGGCAATCGCGTGTTTTTCAACAACGGCATCATGTTCCAGAATTCCTCGATCCGTTTCCGGAACATGACGGACGGGACGACGAACACCCTGATGCTCGGCGAAACAAAATACTCGCCGACGCCAGCGCATCGCTCCGCGGGTACGCATGCTGGCTGGTCGTCGTCCGCGGACCTCGGGGGATCGCCCGTTCCGTACGGACTGGCGGCAGTCGTCCTGCAAACGAACTCCATCGAAGGCAGTGGTGGACAACTCGCCGGCGGTTCCCGTCCTGACCTTTTCCCTTACATGTCGGCCCTGTTCGGCAGCTTTCACACCGGCGGTTGCCACTTTGTGATGGGTGACGGTTCCGTGCAGTTCATCAGCGAGAACATCAATCTCTCGCTGTTGCAGCAACTGGCCCGCCGTGACGATGGTCTGCCGACCGGAGGTTTCACGCCATGAAGCGGAATCCTCTGGCTCCACAGGTTTCCAGCGCTCTGCTGCTGCTGTCTGCCGTGACGATTGCCGGTTGCAGCCGACCCTCCGGTCCGCAGAAATATCCGCTCTCCGGCAAGGTGCTGTATCAGGGCCAACCGCTGCCACGCGGCGACCTGATCCTGGCGCCCGACGCGGAACAGCAGAACGAAGGACCGGGTTCATTCTGCCTCATCAAAGATGGCCAGTACGCGACTTCGGCAGACGGCGGCGTCGTCGGCGGACCCTACGTCCTGACCATCACCGGTTATGAATCTGCGGGAGAGGACTCGAAGCCGTTGTTCACTGATTTTCAGGTGAAAGTCGATCTGCCGAAGCAAGGTTCCACGCACGACATCGAAATTCCCGATCAGGCCCGGTGACAGCGGCTGTTCTGACCGTACAATCTGCGGCGGTCCGTCGATCCGGTGTGAGCGGACGGCGCTGACCCGAAGGACTTATGGAACGGGATACGCATGACTGTGCTGACGACTTCCTGTACCGATGAACAACAAGTCGCTGCCACCGCTGCCAGCTGGATCGCCGGCCAGGCCCGCGCTGCCGTCGCAGCCCGCGGAAAATTTTTGCTGGCCGTGAGCGGGGGCAAGACGCCGTGGATCATGCTGCGGCTGCTGGCGAAGGAAGACGTACCGTGGTCCGCCGTGCATCTGTTTCAGGTCGATGAGCGCGTCGCGCCGGATGGCGACGCGGACCGCAATCTCACACACCTGCACGACTGTCTGCTGGAAAACACGCCGTTGCCGGCCAGCCAGATCCATGCCATGCCGGTGACGGACCAGGACCTGGAGTCTGCCGCATCCCGTTATGCCGCGACGCTGGAACAACTTGCCGGTTCGCCGCCCGTGCTGGACGTCGTGCATCTGGGTCTGGGCACCGACGGACACACTGCGTCGCTGGTGCCCGGCGATACCAGTCTGAACGTGCAGGATCGCGACGTCGCTATCACCGGTCTCTATCAGGGCCGTCTGCGGATGACACTGACCTACCCGGTCCTGAATCGCGCGCGACAGATCCTGTGGATCGCCACCGGTAGCAGCAAACAGGAAATGATCACGCGGTTACTCGCGGCCGATGAATCCATCCCGGCCGGGCGGGTGAATCAGGCCCACGCGCTGCTGATGACCGATCAACCGCTCTGATCAGCTTCGCAACCAGTCGCCGATTGCTCCCCGCCGGCAGCCACCCCGCTTGCGGTTTCGCGATTCCTCCCTTTAGAGTGAATCGCGCGCCGCATCGGTTCCGGACCACCAGGGGAGTCGCCTGAGATGTCGACGTCAGTCAGCGACTGCGTTCCGCAGTCCTTCCAGGGAACCCGCCGCAGTTTCCTCCACAACGCGCTGGCCGTCACCGGCTTCGCAGCCCTGCCGGGACTCCGGGAACGGGTTGCCGCTGGCGAGGAACCCGGAGCAGCACGCCCCCCGGTCAAGATTACCGCCGTCAAGACGTACCTGCTGCGGCATCAATTGCAGCGACCGTTCGGCGTCTCGGTGTCAGTGCCGCTGGACAAGACCCGCTCCAGCTTGCTGGTGAAGATCGAGACCGACACGGGCCATGTGGGCTGGGGCGAGACGGCAGCCGTCAGCGGTTCCCGGGGCACGATCGATGATCAACTCGGACCGCGCTTGATCGGGCAGAATCCCTGCGATCATCGCCGGTTGTGGCGGATGCTGTGGGGCGCGAACTTCGGGCATCCGTTTGCGGTCGGTGCCCTCGACATGGCGCTCCTCGATCTGCGGGGCAAGCTCCTCAATCTGCCGGTCGCAGAACTGTTCGGCGGGCGGCTGCGCGACAAGGTGCCTGCGTATGCCTCTGCGATGAACTACGTCGAGGGGGAAGAACCAGAGACGCTGTATCCACAGGAAGCAACCCGTCTGGTCGGCAAGGGCTACAAGGCCCTCAAGATGCGGCTGGGCCGTTACCCGGTCTCCCGCGAAGCCAAGGTTGCAGCGGCTGTCCGCAAGGCTGTCGGTCCGGACATTCGGCTGATGGTCGACGGCAATGCTGCCTACACGCTGGGATCTGCCTTGCGGATGGGCGATGTCCTGCACGATCAGGGGTTTGAGTTCTTCGAGGAACCGCTGCCGCAGTCGCCGAAATATGCCGGCTATGAAGACCTGAAAGCGAAGCTGCCGTTACCGCTGGCGGGTGGTGAAGGAGTCGATTCGCGTGCCGCTGCCAAAGACCTGATCGACCGCCGCTGCTTTCACATCATTCAGCCGGATATCAGCCTGTGCGGCGGATTCGGTGAGACGCTGTTCATCGCCGAGATGGCAGCGCTCGCGGGTATCCCGTGCATCCCGCACTGCTGGGGCGGCGCGATCCTGATCGCCGCGACCACGCATCTGCTGTCGCTATTACCCGATCCTCACTGGGGCTTCCCGACCGATACGCCCCCGCTGGAACTCGATCAATCGGAAAACCCCTGGCGCACGGAAATCGTGGAGTCTCCCGTTGAGTTCAGGGACGGCTTCGTCACCGTCCCCGAATCTCCGGGCCTCGGCATCACGATCAGGGAAGAGGTCGTCCAGCGCTATGCCGTTTGAACCCCTGCGAGCGCCTGGTCCTCCACACCGCTGGCGGGTTCGCGATTCACTTTGAAGACGCCCCGAGAGGCTGGGCTCCCTCCGCTTCCGGCGGCAGTGCGACCTGGCGGGGTGACATCACGTAACCCATGAGGTTAATCACATCCTCCTGCGACAACAGATCCAGTAGGCCTTCCGGCATCAGCGACTGGCTGGTCTGGCTGGTCTCGTCGACTTCCGCGGCTCGCAACGTCACCTTTTCGGTCGGGGTCTGCACGTCCCACGTCTGTTCCGTTTTAGAGACCACCACGCCATTGATCACGCGGCCGTCGTTCATCACGATCGTCGTCATGCGGAACTGCGGCAGCAGCGAAGAACTGGGGTCGACGATGTTCTCCAGCAGATAATCCAGATTGTGCCGCTGGGAACCGGTGAGATCGGGACCGATCTTTGCCCCTTCCCCGAACAGTGTGTGGCACTTCACGCAGGTTTTTTGCCAGAGCATTCGCCCGGCCGGCAAATTCGCCTTCGCGAGCACTTCGCCGGTGAGCCGGTGCCTGAACTCCTCGATCCGCACTTTCTTGTCGGCGTTGATCGGCCGCAGTTCCGGCCAGACTTCGCGAATCTGTTCTTGCAGCCTGGCGTGGTCATAGCCCTGGAGCTGTCGCACCAGTTGCACGCTGACGACGCTTCGGGGCACTTTCCCCTCCGCGATCGCAGCGACCAGCGCGGCTCCGGTTTCCGGTCGGGCAGTCAGCGTCTGCAGGGCAGCTTCGCGGCCCGGATTGTCAAACCGGTTAAAGTTGTCGATCAGGTACTTTCCGGTGCCGGCGTCATTCACTGTCGCCAGTCCCTTGATGGCTTCCGGGGCCAGAGCCAGATCACGATTGAGCATCACCTTCCGCAGCACGTCGGCCAGATCCTTCGGCTGTGCCTCAATGAGCGACTGCAGCGCTGAACGCCGGGTGCCCAGGTCGACGTTGACGGACGTGACCATCTCCCGCAACTGATCCATCGCCCGGCCATCGCCGAAAACGACGCTGATTTCCCGCGACAGATTCCGCACGGTTTCGTCGCTGCTCTGTTCCAGCTTCGCCTGCACCTCGCTCCACCCGGGCGGCGGGGCCAGCTTTCGCCAGCCGCGGAGACCTTCGTTCATGCCGATGAGGATGTCGCGACGATGGGCGTCGTCAGCAGCGCTCAGCATGTTCGGGAACAGCGTGGCATGGTGCTGGTGGAGCGTGTCCCAGCCCTGGGCCAGCCGGCGAGCTGTGAACCGGGTCAGGAGCGGCAGCTTCGAGGTGATGGCGAACTTCACCGCGGACTGCGGATCAGCCGGCACTGCCGCTTCGACTCCATACCAGATCATCAATGGCAACATCCGGTCGTCAACGTAGTGGGCCTGTTGAGCCAGTTCCCCTGCGATCGGCCAGCGACTGGAGGACGGCAGCTTCTGCAGGGCAGAGGCCAGCGTCGTCAGCACCAGTCCCGACTGGCCTGTCCGGGCCATGTTGGCAAAGTTTTTCAGTACGTCAGCAGAGACCGGCCCGGACTCCAGCAGGAACCGGATCCCCCAGACCCGCAGGTGTTCATCATCCGCCGACAACAACGAGACTGCCTGTGCCGGTGACAATGCCCCCAACTGCGAAAGTGTCCACATCGCCCGCAACTTCGCAGCTGTATCCCCACCGACCGCAACCTGTGCTTGCAGTTTCGCGATTCCCCCGGCGACTTCGCCTCCCGCAAACTTCCGGTCCACCAGCACTCGCCGTGCCTGCCGCACCAGCCATTCGTTGCGAGAGAACTGCAGTTCCGCCAGTTGTTCGCTGTCGAGCGTGGTCAGATCCCGCACCACCGGAGCTTTTGCATCGCCATAGGTGATCTTGAAGATCCGGCCCGATGTCCGATGCACGCCGTCGTTCTCGTGGCATTCGCCGATATCCGACCAGTCCGCGATATAGACGCCGCCGTCGGGTCCGTACAGGATCTCGATGCCGCGGAACCACGGGTCATCCGAGAACATGATGTCCGGTTCATGCCGGCCGACGTAGCTGGCTCCCTGACGTTCCAGGCGATCGACGTTGATCCGTCGCCCGTGCAGGTTCAGCGTCATCAGCTTGTCGCGATATTCTGCCGGCCAGTTCTCGCCCTGATAGATCGTCATGCCGCAATGCGCATGACCGCCGCCGGCCTGATCGGTGGAGGACGTCACGCCCTTGCGGATGTCGTTCCAGGCTTCCGACGTGTCCCAGTGGAAGTGGTCGGCCGTGTGTTCAATGAGTTGATAGACATACGGATTGCGGTCTGCTCCGAACATGCGGGTGAAGTGGGCTCCCGCCTGCACGTACCACAGGTGGTTAATCACGGTGTTGATGAAAAACAGTTCGCCGTAGTTGTCCCAGTCATGTCCCCAGGCATTCGTCGTCCCGGTGGCGACTTCCTCGAACACTTTCGTGACCGGATGATAGCGCCAGATGCTCGGTCCGACCGGCACGCGTTGCGAGGGCGGTGTGCCAGGCACGCCGACAAGGCCCGGCGCGGTAATGCCCACGCGACCATACAGCCAGCCGTCCGGTCCCCACTTCAATCCGTTCGCGAAGTTATGCGTGTTGGAGGGACCGACGTCGAAGCCGTCCAGCAGGACGACGGGATCGCTGTCCGGCACCAGGTCGCCGTCGGCATCGGGAATGAACAGCAGTTGCGGCGGAGCCAGGGCAAACACGCCGCCGAAGCCGGTTTCCACACTCGTCAGTCCGACGAACCGGTCATAGAAGACCGTCCGTTTTTCGGCTTTGCCGTCCTGGTTCGCATCTTCCAGCACGATCAGGCGATCCTGGAAGGAGCGATCCAGTGCCAGCGGACGTTCGGCATACGTGTAGTTCTCTGCCACCCACAGACGGCCGCGGGGATCGAAGGCGAGCGCGATCGGCTGCTGCACGTCGGGCTCTGCCGCGAACAGCGTGGCCTTGAAGCCCTCCGGCAGTCGCAGCTTCGCCAGTGCCTGCTGTGGCGTGAGGAATGGAATCAGTTCCGGCTGCGTATTCCTCAGCGGCGGAAAGTCTGCGGCTGTGGTGACTGTGGTGATCATCCCCAGCGCCGCAACGCAACTCAACATCTTCCAAAGCATCGCCAGTTCCCGAGCATCAAGGAATGTGCATGAAGGTGTGGTGAGCAGGATACTGAATCGATGAGGCAACGAGAAGCGGCAGGAAAGTTCGGGGGGAAATGTCGAAGCGCCGATGTCCCATGACCAATATCTGATGATCGGGAGCGAACGAGAGAGGGGGCAGGATGAGCGGCTTCCGTGGACATTTCGCCATTCCAGATTCGCTATTTTCAACCTGCGATTTTTGGGATCACAGTCCGGCGGCGTGTCTTCAAATGAAATGCAGCACGGCGGCGAAATTCCACTTCTTCAACAGTTCGTGGCATGCGATGGTTGGCAACAGTTCGGGAGGTCACATCCGCGCAACATCCTTCGGAGGAGAAGGTGGGTTGCCGGTGCGGCGGGCTGGTTTTGAAGAGGATGCAGGATGTCAGTCATGGATCGTAGCGAGCAGAAGGTCGCCTTGCCGCGAGTGGGCATCGAGGCCATGTGGAATCAGGTGCAACGCGGCTTTGCGCTGGAAGATCAGATGCTCTGGCGAAACCTCGCCATGTTCACCTTGCGGGAAATCGCCGGCTGGACCTTCGAGCAAATCGGCGTCGTGTTCGGTCTGCACCGCGGGCATGTGTTGCGCTGCATCCAGCAGACGAAGCAGATGCTGCGGCAGGAATTCCACAACAACCCCCTCGCGTCCGATGCGTGGGACCGGCTGACCGATCCGGATGTCGAAACGCTGGATGAGGCACCGCGGCAGATGCCGGAATGGGAGTGTGATCCCGGCGACAGAACTCCCAAGTCTGGTGGCCGAACCCGGAAGGAACCCGAAAAATCCCATCGAAAAGTCAGCTCGAAATAACTGTCAGATCCTGTTTTCGGGCGGCACGCCCTGAGTCCGCGAAGGGCGTGCCCCACCACTGTGACTCTTCGGGATCGTTCATGAATATCCAGCGTTTGCCCCTGACTTCCTTGCAGCGCGCTCCTTACAACCCGCGTCAGACCCTGCGGCCGGGCATGCCCGCGTATGAGCGGCTCAAACGCTCGCTGGAGGAGTTTGATCTCGTTCAGCCGATCGTCTGGAATCGGACCACCGGGCATGTCGTGGGCGGTCACCAGCGATTGCAGATCCTGGCAGACCGTGGGGAAACGGACGTCGAGTGCGTTGTCATCGAGGTTTCGCCGGAGCGCGAGAAAGCGCTGAATATCGCGCTCAACAATGCCCAGGTCGGCGGGACCTGGGATCAGGAAAAGTTGATTGACCTGGTTGGGGAACTCCAGGCACTGCCCGACTTCGACGCCACCCTGACCGGCTTCAGCGAGACGGATCTCAAACACCTTCTGTTCCAGCCGGAACCGCTGGCTCCTCAGGAGCGAGAAGTGTCGATGGCAACTGACGTCGTCCAGGTAATTCTGGACGTGTCTGCCGCTGAATGGACCGAGGTGCAACCGGCCCTCGATGCCCTGCTCGCCCGATTCCCGCGCACAAAAATTCACGTCCGCACGTAACTACGAATGTCCCACCCTCCGCGATCGCTCCCCACGCGCGCCACATCGCTGGCGGCTTCGCGATTCTCCGGGAACAACCCATGCGCATCCACGCCCGCTATTCCATCCTCCCGAAAACCCCGACCGTGAATGCCTCCATCGTCATGGACCACTTCGGCGTCGGGCTGGAAGCGGAAGATCATGTGATCGCGGATGGTCTCGAACTGCCAATTCAACCCGGCGACGTGGTGTTGTTTGTCGGGCAGTCTGGCAGCGGCAAATCGACCCTGATGCGGCAGGCCGCCGCACAACTGGAGCAGGTCGTCAACATTGATTCGCTGGAACCGGGGGAGCGTGCGCTGGTGGATGGCTTTCCTACGTCGCTCACAGAGTCGCTGGGGTTGCTCTCCACGTGCGGTTTAAGCGAAGCGCAATTGCTGCTGCGAACACCGCAGGAGCTCAGTGATGGTCAGCGCTATCGCTATCGGCTGGCACGCGGGCTGGCATTGAAACCCGCCTGGTTACTGGCGGATGAATTCACCGCCACGCTGGATCGCACGCTGGCCAGGGTGATTGCCTTCAACCTGCGGAAGCTGGCGACCCGCACCGGCAGCGGCTGCCTGCTGGCGACGACTCACGAGGACATCATTGACGATCTGCAGCCGGATCTGCTGGTCCGCTGTCGGCTGGATGGCGAGACGACGGTGACCCGGCAGGACGTAAAAAAAAAGCCATCAGCTTCCACCGCGACCTTGAAGTCACGACCGGATCGAAACGCGACTGGCCGTACTTCGCTCGGTGGCATTACCGCAGCCACGAGTTGCCGCTCGTCCGTTACGTGACGATGTTATGGCACGGTGCGGAGCCGATCGGCATTTGCGTGTTTGCGACGCCGGCGAAATCGCTGCGCCAACGCTCCCGGTACTTCGGTCTGAGCGGCAGCTGGTCGCGGGCGCGGCTGCAGGCGCTGAATGCGCAACTGGTGACGTTAGCGAGGGTAGTGCTGCATCCCTCCTATCGCGGAGCGGGTCTGGCAGCGGAGTTCATCCGGGTCAGTTGTCACAGTTGTCGCTGGCCGTGGATTGAAGCACTGGCGGGCATGGGACAGCTCAATCCGTTTTTTGAACGAGCCGGGTTTGTCGCAGTGGGCGACGGCCAGGTGCGGGACGGATCGCGACGGAAACATTCGGACCTGTATGGAGTGCAGCATGGCCAAGACGGCCGGAAAAAACTCATCTCGCGGGAGTCGTACGAAAAAAGCCGCTACGCCAGCCCCGTTTACTACGTCTTCGACAACCGGCGAGACACCGGAGGCAATCGCGAAACCGCCAGCGGATGAATCTGAGGGCTGTGGAGCGACTGGAACTGTGGGGGTGGCGGCTGAGGTAGCGACTGAGGTGGCAGTGGCCGGGGTCACGAAGAGCGGAAAGAACTATCTCTCTCCGGCAGACCAGCAACTGGTGCTGGAGTGGATGCTCAAGGGAGCGGGACCGGGACAGGCCTGTCTGCAACTGGGCGTCACCGTCGAGCAGTTCTGGGACACGCTCCAGGATGAACCCGCTTTCGCGGCAGCGCTGCAGAAGCTGTTCGACACTCTCAGCCAGAATGTGCTGGCGGCGTTGTACCAGTCGGCCATGAAAGGGAATGCGTCGGCCCAGCAGTTCTGGTTGAAGCAGCGGCCGGCGACTCACTGGACGACGGTCGTGCCGGATGACGGTGAAGACGCTGCGAACCCTCTTTCACGGTTGAGCGATGACCAACTGGTTGACGAATGCCGAGCGGCAGGACTTGATCTCCCGGCTGACCTTGCAGCGCGAACTGCTACGCCGTCAGGCGAAGCGTGATCCTGCCTCGTATCGCGAGGTGATCCGGCTCGGCGCTGCACCGGCTCCGTTACTGCAGGAGATCATCCAGCCGTGGCAGACACGCGATTTTCAGGCGCTGGATGCTGCCTGGCTGGCGCTCTCCGGGAACCCGCCGCCAGCGAAGAAACGTCGCAAAAAGATCATCCGGCGGGCCTATCTCGAACGACCGCGCGGTCATTCCAAGACGACCGATACCGCGGTGCAGGTGACCTGGATTCTGCAGTGGTCGCCCCACTGCGTGCGCGGTCTGGCGGCAGCAGCCGATCAGGATCAGGCGCAGCTCATCCACACTGCCATTGCAGACCTGGTGCGGCACAACCCGACCATCTGTCCCGACCTGAGAGTGCAGAAGCAACTCATTAAAAATGTGGACACCGGGAGCGAGTTGCAGGTGATTTCGTCCGATGTCAACAGCTCCTGGGGCCAGCTGCCGGACTTCGTGCTCTGCGATGAACTATGTCACTGGTCGCAGCCGGACCTGTGGTATTCGCTCTGTTCGTCAGCGGCCAAAAAGCCGGATTGCGTCTTGCTGGTATTAACAAATGCCGGGATCGGCACAGGCTGGCAGTGGGACGTGCGCGAAGCCGCCCGCACGTCGCGGGACTGGCATTTCTCGACGCTGGACGGACCGCAGGCACCGTGGATTACGCCGGAGTCGCTGGCTGAACAACAGCGGCTGTTGCCGCCGGCGGTGTATGCGCGGCTCTGGGAGAACCGCTGGCAGCACTCCGATGGCGAGTTCGTCACGCTGGCGGAAGCGGAAGCGTGCATTGATGACGCGCTGAGTTACAAGACCTTGGGCCAACCGCAGTTCGAGTACATTGCGGCCGTGGACTATGCGGAAAAGCACGATCGCACCGTGGGCGTAGTCCTGCATCGCGAGGGAACGCAACTGATCGTCGATCGCCTGGACATCGCAGTCCCGCAACCGGGGCAGCCGGTCCTGGTGCGGTGGGTCGAAGACTGGATTCAGGAAATCGCGGCCGGTTTTCCCCACGTCCGCTTCATTCTTGACGAGTATCAGCTGCTGGCGGTCATTCAGAAATACGGCGGCATCCACGACATTCAGAAGTTTGATTTCGGAGCGGGGCGTGGCAACCATGCGCTCGCCCTGGCACTACGCCAGTTGATCGTCCATCGTCAGGTGCGGTGGTATCGCGGTTGCGGGGCCTGGGAGCAGTCAGTGACACAGGATGATCTGGTCACGGAACTGGCGGCGCTCCGGCTGCGGAATTCAACGGGCGGACGAGTGCGGATCGATCATCGACGCGGCGGCGGCTGTCACGATGACCGGGCTTTTGCGCTGGGCGCTGCCTGTCTGGGAGCGTTGCGGGAACAGCATGGTCCCGACTGGTGCGACGTCACTCCGCCAGGGATGGATGGTGGATTCGCGTGGTGACGGAAGTGAAGGCGACGTTGAACTGCTGCTCTGAGTTGAACTGCTGCTCTGAACGATCGGGTACTGCTGGGCGCGTCTCATCCGTGAGTGCCGGATCGTTCCGGAAACTCGCGCCAGCAGATCCCCCGATTCAATGTTGCCTGCTCACTGTCAGATGAGTGGCGGACCTGTGATTACTCGCGATCCTTCTGGTCACGATTGTTCTGCTGACGATCCTGCTGGTGGCCGTCTTCCTTCATGTCCTTGCGGATCTGTTTCGCCTGCTTCAGATGCTGTTCGGTCGTTGCGAGTCCTTCGCCGAGAACCTTCGCCAGTTCCGGTGAGACGTGCTGATGGTAAACACTCAGCTTGTCCTTCATCATCGCATGGGCAGCGATCTGCATGTCCATGAAACACTTGTCGAACTCAGCGCCGTCTTTCTTGCCCAGTTCTTCTTTCATGGAAGACAGGCATTTTTCAGCGACTTCCCGATCAATCGCCAGCAGATTGAATCCGTGATGACCCTGCCCGGCAGTGCTCGCGCCCTGCTGACCGGCCGTCTGTTGAATAGTGCCTGATGCAGCCGTTTGCGTGCCGGCGGCAGTCTGCACGCCCGATTGCTGCGACGCACCGGTCTGTTGGTCCTGCAGATCGCGGCCAGCTTCCGGAGTGAATTTCTGCAGCTTCTGCAGGAACGCCTGGTGATCCTTGATCAGCATCTCCGTGAATTTCTTCACATCCTGACCGTCGGCCTTGCTCTGACCGAATTCTGCCGCTGCCACTTCCATTTGATTGGCAATCGCCACGCAACCCGCCAGCACCTGATCACCGTGCTGCCACTGTGACGCGTGTCCCTGCTGCGTGGAGGTTGTCTGTCCAGCCGGGAGACGCTGGCCCGACTGAGCGCCTGGCTGAACCTGAACCTGAACGCCAGGCTGACGCGGTTGGGGTTGCTGGGCGGAAACCGCGCAGGGCGCACACAGTGAGAGTGCCAAAGCCGGGGCTGTTAATGTTTTAAGGGACCGCATCGCAGGACTCCATTCAAGGCTGGAGTCTTCCCCGGACGTATCGAACCACTCGAAATTGCAGGGAAGACTCGAAGGTCAGATCCGGCATGCGGCTGGGGCAAATGATATGCCCGGGAGACCGCCGAGGCTTCTGAATCCCGCATTTCGTCATGAACCGGCCTGGAAAAGCCGGGATCGCAAAATTTTTGAATTGGCGCAGCGAGTTCCCTGTCGAATACTGGGGAATCTGCGGGCGCTTACGGTTTGAACAGGAAGTGGTCAATCGACATGGTGAGTGTGTCGACGCCGGGTACATTTGCCCGCCAGCTCGCGGACTCCGAACTGCTCTCGCCGGCGCAGCTGGCGGCGTTGCCGGAGGAAGCCGCTTCCGCCTCTCCCGAGGTTCACCTGCAACTGGCCCGCGCGCTGATCAAGCGCGGCTGGCTGACCCGCTTCCAGGCGGAGCGGCTGCTGGAGGGCCGCACACGCGGCTTCTTCTTTGACGAATACAAGCTGACAGAAATTCTCGGTGTCGGCGGCATGGGGTCGGTCTATCAGGCGCTGGATGCTGCCGGTCGACCGGTCGCCCTCAAGGTGCTCCAGGACCAGCTCAAGAACGACGAGGGGATGCAGGCCCGCTTCGTCCAGGAAGCGCAGATCGGTATCCGGCTGAACGATCCCCATCTGCTCAAGACCCGTTCGCTCGGTTCGGCCGGCGGACTGCCGTACATGGTGATGGAGTTCGTCGAAGGCCCGAGCCTTCTTGAACTGCTGCTTCGCACGGGCCCACTTCCGTGGCAGCAGGCCTGCGACATTGCCCGCCAGGCGGCACTGGGTCTCGCGCACCTGCATGCAGCCGGACTGGTGCATCGCGACGTCAAGCCGCAGAACCTGCTGATCGACGCCGCCGGTCACGTGAAGCTGCTCGATTTCGGCCTGTCGATGGTCTGCGACGGGGAAGCCGGCGACGAATTCTCGATGGCGATGATCTTCGGTCATCAGTGCGTGGGAACTGCCGAATACGCGCCGCCAGAACAGATTGAAAACAGTCTCGCAGCCGATGCCCGGTCGGACATCTACAGTCTCGGCGCGACGCTGTTCACCATGCTCACGGGCACGACGCCGTTTGAGGCGGAGACCACCGAGCAGATGCTGCAGGCCCATCGCGAAGGCCGCCTGCGCTCCGTCAGTGATCTGGTGCCGGACATCCCCGCGGACGTTGACCGGGTCGTCGCCGCCCTGCTGGCCCGGAATCCGCAGGATCGTCCCGCCACTGCCGCTGCAGCAGCCGCCGCGCTCGCGCCGCTCTCGGAGCAGCGGCCGGTCGCTTTCAACTTTGAGGAGATTCTGGCCGAACGCAGCCGGGCTGCCCGTCAGCGGCGGGCGCGACAGCCGCGACGACCGTCCCGGTCGACTCCCGGTCTGGCCAGCTCCACTGCACGACCGACTGCCAGCAGTTCTATTGCCGACGATGCTCGCGTACTGGCAGGGGAATCCCGCTCCGGTGCGCGGGCTGACGGAAAATCGCCCTCGAAAGTCTCGTTCAGCGGGCCGGTCGCGCTTCCGTCCCTGGCCGAAACCGGGACGTCCGCGGAAACCACAGCCGTGCCGCGTGTGCTGGGCACGCTGGCATCGCTGGATACCGGCGCCGGCTTCCCGCTGATGAGCGACCGCATCGTGATCGGTCGCCGCGGTGACTGCCATCTGCAGATCGAAAATCCGGCGGTTTCCAGCCAGCACTGTGAACTGCGGTTTGACGGCTACAACTGGTGGATCGCCGACTTGCACAGCCGCAACGGCACCACCGTGAACGGAGTAGCGGTTCAGCAACACTGTCTCATGAGCGGTGCCGAGCATGTGCTGGCGGCGCGCGTCCGGCGCCGGATTGAGTAGGGCTAACCTCCGCCCGCCGCCGGTCGCCCGCGCCGGCTGCTGGTGATCTGGCTCGTCCTCGCCGCGTTGTTGTTCAGCCTGCTGGCTGCCGGAGGCTGGTGGCTGCTGGCATAATGACGACAGCCGGGCGTGCAGGAGTGGGTGGTGGAATCGTGTTGAACCGCGTTCAAATGCGTCTCTCCGCTTCATGATGCGATACGCCGGCCTCTCGACCATGGGCCTGCGGGATGGCGGCGGATGACCAGTGCGATTCGACCTGCCGATGAAGCGGCCAACCTGATCACCCATGCCCTGGGACTGCTGGCCAGTCTGGTGGCCGTCGGTAATCTGATGTCCCAGGTCGTTAATCAGCCGGCAGCTGTGGTCGCGGCCTGCGGTGTCTACTCGGTGACGCTGCTATTGATGTATGGATGCTCGACGCTGTCGCATCTGTTTTATGACGTTCCGCTGCGGAGACGGTTCCGCACGCTGGACCAGTCCTGCATCTTCCTGCTGATCGCCGGCTCCTACACCCCGTTCGCTGCGACGTCCCTGTCTGCAGGCCGCTGGACATGGCTGCTGGTGGCCATGTGGAGCCTGGCAGGGCTGGGTGTCGCCCGGGTGCTGTGGGTCCGGGATCTGTCTGCACTCGACAAGACGTTCTATGGCGTGATGGGATTCCTGCCGGTCATTGCCCTGCCAGACCTTGCACAGCGGGTGCCGTTCGTGATCATCTTCTGGATCATCGCCGGCGGCGCTGCCTACTCCCTCGGCGCTCCGTTTCTGTGTCTGAGTGCTCGCGTGCGTTATGCTCACGCGGTATGGCATCTGTGCGTCATCGCCGGTAGCGCCTGCCACTATTGGGCGATTCTGCTGGCGGTGACTGAGAGCCGGAGTTGATGGTCAGCGTGCTTCAAGCCCAACGCGTGGCAGTGTCAGGAGCGCAGCGGATGGCGATGCGAACGCTTCCCGGCGCGTGGTTTTGACATGGACCTGAGGAGCGATCGTCGGGGCCATCCGCTGCGCTCCTGACCCCGGCACACGGTATCAAGCCGCACCGATCTTTACCCCTGACCGGCCGGCCTTTTCTTGACGCTGTTGACGAGTTCCGCTGCCATGGCTTTCACTTTTTCCGGAGAGTCGGCGTACTGGAAGTTCTGGACTGTGGCTGCTTCTCTCATATAGCCGGCTTTTTCCAGGCTGGCGGTCAGACTCATGGATACGCTTTTGTATTCGCCGGTCTCCGCGATCTTCTCCAGCGTGGTCACAATCTGTTCGGCAGGAAGTTCCGGGTACAGGCTGGCCACTGGCGGCGAGGCTTTGGTGCAGGCACCGAGGCACAAGGCGATCAGGCACATGCCCGGGAAAACAAATCGATCCATTGGTCTGGTGAACCTTGAAAAGGAAGGCGCCGGTAAAAATCGGACTGGTGCGCCACCGGGTCAGTCCGTGATTTTGCAAATCGGACACACGGCTTTCATTGCACTGGCCGGGCCGGTGGCGCCTGAAATCGCTCGCTGACCACGGCTAGAAACTGCCGAGCGAATTGCCATCCGCAATATTGCCGAGGTACGTATAAGTGTCGCCGTTAATGTTATTGCTGATGAACTGGACCGACCCATCGGCGAAGAGATAGTGACCACCGCCGGAATGAGCGCTGCTGAAATTCCAGGAACCGGCGGTTCCGTTCAGACCGTAGTAGCCGGCGGTCATGATGGCGACGTTGTAATAGGTCGTGGCATCGGAGACGCATCCGGTCCAGATGGTGCCGTTCTTGGCGTCGCGTGTGCTTCGCTCACCAATGATGGCCGTGTTGCTCAGGCCATCCCTGAAATCACGGGTACTGCGGGAGGAATTGTCGAAGAAAGTGCCGGTGGGAGTGGATGCGCCGCCATTGGTATCGTAGGTATTGCCACACACTCCGGTGTAGTTGGATTTCCCGTAATTGGAAACCTTGGTGTTGATACCGCCCATCGGATCGGACGGGCAGTTATAGGCGTTGATGATGGTTCTGGCATAGGGAGTCGGCACGGCGGCCGAGGCGGTTTTCATGTCGTTGACCGTGGTCCAGTTGGCATTGACCGCACCGCATTTCTCAATGTTCTGATACAGCACTGTCTGCTCGATCTGGGGCAGGATCAACGTCAGCCAACCCAACTGGTTCCGGTTGGTGGTCTCGGCTCCCGGATCGCTGTCGACCCAGCCGGGTGGGAATACCAGATGCGTGTCATGATAGTTGTGGAGTGCCAGACCGATCTGTTTCAGATTGTTGCGGCATTGCGTCCGCCGCGCGGCTTCCCGCGCCTGCTGGACGGCCGGCAACAGCAGGGCGATCAGGATCGCGATGATAGCGATCACGACCAGCAGTTCGATCAGCGTAAAGCCCGGGCGACGAATCCGTGGCGACATCATCTGTTCCTTGGGAAACGGGGTTTGGAGGCAGGTGTCTGAGCGCAGACCGGTGGTGTGTCCGGGTCTGCAGGTGGCCGGTAGCGTGGGATTCAGCAGCGGTTGCCAGCGGGGTCAGCCCACGTGGACCGGCTGGCTGAAGAGGGCTTCATCATCATCCATGCCCCACGCTTCCAGACGGAAGTAGCGGTGGCGGACGAGGTCTTCCGGAGTCCAGGTGGACTCCAGTTCGTGGGCAAAGCGTTCTTCGACGAGACCCAGGGCGGAGATCAGCCGGAGTTGTGAGGGATCATTCACGCGGAACCTCAGCTTTCCGTCCGTCAGCGTCAGTTCTTCCAGTCGCAGTCGTCCGGTCCGGACACAGTAGAACTGCCCGTTGCGGTAGGCCCGCAGGCAGGCCTGTTCCCGGTCCGCTGCCGGAAGATCGGCGGGCAGGAGCAGGACGTTGTGACCGAGAAAGCCGGGGTCGACACTATGGGCGTGATCGGACACCGAGAATCCATAGCAGCGCCGTCCGGTCTGCAGGACTTCATCCCACAGATCGAGCGCCCAGCCCTTCTTGTTGAGCTGTTCGCAGGTCTGGTTCCAGATCTCTATGCCCAGCACGCGCGAATCGAAGTCGAGCATGCGGGTAAGCTTTGCGGCGTCGAGACCGCTCCAGACGGGATGATTGATCGTCAGACCGCCGCCGTCGGGAAACTGCAGTTGTTCAAAGACCCGGGTGGCTGCTTCATGCCAGGGCAGGCCGCAGCCGATCGGATAACCATGTTTCGGCAACAGGTATTTACCGCGGACGTCGAAGTTGCCACTGGCGAAGTGGGAGCCGACGCCGTTGAAATGTCCGCCGCTGTCGGTCATCGAATGATGTTCGGCGTTCGGGCAGAGGATTACGTCCTCGGGCAGTTCGCCGAACAGCGGGGGACCGACTTCAAACGGAACCTTGTCCCGCAGTTCCTCAGGCAGTGAGTCGACCCAGCCGGTTACCGGATCGTTGAGGACGTCGTTCCACGCAATCGGTTCTGGGCGATAGCCCTCGCCAGCGCGGGTGAACCAGGACTGGCCGACCATGTACTCGTTGTGTCGCTCGTCCCGCCGCAACGGCGCGGACGGGTAGTAGTTGGACACGGCCAGATGCTTGATGCCGCGGCGATACAGGATCTCCAGCACCCGTTGCGACCGGCAATGAATGTGCGTGCTGGAACCGAGATGAGTGGCAGAGGCGAAATCGACGTTGGCGTAGGGATTGACCGGCTGACTGGCAGACTCCGACTCTGCGGCGACCCCTGCGCGGGCGGGGAGCGAGAGCAGGCTGGAACCGGCGAGAACCGTCTTCAGAAAGTGGCGTCGTGACGGACCGGGGTGCATGGAATTTGCCTGGGCTGGCGGCCCACCGGGGGCAGGAGGAAGGCATGTCCGGAGCAGTGAACCGTGATCCATCGTCAGCAGCCGGACGCTGGGAGCCACAGGTGCTGGATACGATATCCAGCCACCGCCCAAGGTCAATATAAGCGTGGGGAGAACGTCAGAAGTTCACGGAAAACCCACAAAAATCCCTGAAACTCGTGGTCGATCTTCATGTGGTTCTCACCGTCCTTTTCGGACTCGGAAGGTCGGCCCGTCCTCGTTGTGAGGATCTGTGAAGATAAGGCGGGTAGAATATCCAGTCGCCCGGCGGCCTGCCGGAGCGAAGAGTGCCTGCAAGACAACTTCGACCGATTGTTGGCCTCACAACTTGCGGTCGAGTATCGACTGCGTCGATTTTATGAGATGCGCACGCCGGTCAGGTGCGATCGACAGCAAGCGATCCAGCAACATCTCCGCCACCGCTTCTCCGGCAATCAGCGACGGGATTTCGGCCTTCAGGGGATCGCGACTCGCAGTCGTGAAGAGGGCCACTGTGGCGATCTGGCTGAGAGGAGAACTGGCAAAATTGGTCAGGCTCAGCACACGGGCGCCGCGGGACGTCGCGATATCGGCCGCGTTGAGAATGTCCTTGGTCGCGCCGGAGGCACTCACGGCCAGCAGCACGTCCCCGACTCCGAGCAGTGAGGTCTGGATCGCCATCACGTAGCCCTCGGTGCAGGCGCGGGCATCGATCCCGATCCGGCTGAGTTTCCAGGCCAGGCTGAGGGCCAGCGGCGCGGAACTCGCCACGCCGACGATCAGGATTGTCCGGCTGTTCTGCAGCAGCTCCGCTGCCTCTAGCAGACGGTGTTCATCCAGCAGCCGCAGGGTGTCATTCAGATCCTGTCTTAACTGCTGTGCGACTCCGGCGTCGTCAGGGTGTGTCAAACTGCTGCGAGTCCGGGCATCGGCGATGTCGTCCGCTGCCAGCAGCAGCTTGAAGTCCTGAAACCCCTTGCAGCCCAGTTTCTGGCAGAAGCGGACAATCGTCCCGTAGCCGATGCCGCTGTCGGCCACGGCTTCGGTGATCGAGTGATAAGCCGATTCGCGATGCTTCTCGAAGTACTCACCGGCGCGCTGCTCTGCTGCTGTCAGTTCTGCGTACATCCTGCGAAACCGGATGCGCCAGGATTCGTCGAGAGCATGTTGACGCTGAGCAACAGATTCGCTCATCGGAACGCAGGCCGCAGGAAGAGAGGGACCGGAACGACATGGCAGACGGGCATGTCATACCAGTTCTCGTCAGGTCATTCAAAGCCGTGGTGCTGAATCAGAGTGCAGCGATGCGGTTGTGCGAGAGGCCGGGCGGAATCAATGACGACATCTCTTGTGAGGTGCCAGAATCGGAAAGAGGGCGAAGATGATCGCGATCAATCCGATCAAGGCCCCGAGACCGAGGAGAATCCAGTCGGACTGCCGTGGCTGAATGCTCAGTGCCGATGATTCCGGCCGGGCGGCATGGATGTATACCGTGCAAGGGAACCCGGGCAAGTACGTCCCGGCGACGGACTCCGCCCAGGTTTCCGTGCCGGATTGATCGACGGGGTTGTAGATCTTTCCCGTGAATGCGCGGTCGTTCACCGAATAAGCGTATTCAATCTCCGGGGCGTATTTCTTGCCGATGCGCACGACGTCGGAACTCAGAACCTGTCCGCGAACGGGTTGATACTTCGCCAGCTGAACGTAGTGGGCGACGTCGAAGGCAATCGCGGCCCAGCAAGCCACGCCTGCGATGAATAACCCGACACGCTGGAACACGAGACGGCTCGATCAGACTCCGCGGGAACGGTGCGACAGCAAACCGGTGCCCGGGTTGTCCACCAAGTCCACCTTATCACATGGCAGGACACGCGGGAGGAAGAGCTCCGCGAATTCGCGTCAGTCGTTGCCGAGGGAGCCCTACAGTTCAAACGTAAACTTCCGCTCGGACTCAGTGACCGTTGCCGTCAGCGGGGTCGCTTCGCCGTACTTCTCGAAGGCCGGATCGGGACCGGCGGCCATCATGCGAGCGACGCGGACCTGATATTCACCGGCGGGAACCGACTCGACGACTGCGGTCCCTTTCGCGTCGGCCTGGGCCACGCGGGCATTGTCCGCAGAGCCGCCGACCTCGACCAGGGTGACTTCGACATAACCCAGCGGTTTCCCCTTCTGGGTGAAAACCAGTTCGATCGGCGGAGCAGTGCTGGCTGCTGACGAACCCGACGATCCACAGCCCGTGCTGACGGAGATCAGGGAAACGAGTGAGATCAGTGCCAGCAAACGATACAGGGAAGTCACGACAACAGACCTTTCCAGATCCGGGGAGGTATGCAATGAGGCCAGAGGCTGCCGACTGGTGTTTCACGGCGCTGGACGAGTGAAACACCAGCGGGCTGCTTTTGAAGAGAGTGTGCGGTCAGCGCCCGTGTCACCCGGCATCAGACCGCAGTGAATCAGAAGTCAGAGACGACTTCGTTCCCACGCGGCGTACAGACGGCCCACCACAAGTTGCCGTCGATGTTCTCGCTCACAAACTTCACGCTGCCGTCCATCAGGCCGCAGTGGACGCCGCCCGTGTGATAGCTGCCCGCCGTGCCAAAATTGCTGGTGGTCGTGTAGGTCATTTTGGGGCTGTTGGGAGTGGCCGCGGACATCGTGGAGAAAACGGTGTTTCCGTAGCCCACGGGATCAAACCAGCTTCTGCCCATGGTGGTCCGGTATGAAGCGGGCGTGATGTAGGGTAGGCCCTTCGCGAATTCGGAGATGATCACGGTGTTGCTGGTGCCGTCGACAAAGCTGGCCAATCGCATGACTGAGCCCACGACATTGCCGGTTCCGGCGTCGATCAGGCCCCAGCGAGATGCGAACGCCCCGGCCCCGGTATCGCTGCCATGAATCCCGCAGGTCGCATAACCATGATTGGTGCCCGCGAACGGGTAATTGTGAGCCGCATACGTGGCATCGTCCTGCGGTAAGGCGGTCGGACAGACGAACGCGGTGATCTTCGTACGCCGCACCGCGGCATTGTTGGCGTGCGAGGCGCTATAACCAAAATCGATCTGGTTGTAGAGCGGCGTCTGATCCATGAACGGCAGCAGCATCGTGTGAATCGTATGGGCATACTCGCTGTTGTTCACCGTGCAGCAACAGGACGGTCCGCTGGTGTGGTTCACCCCGCGCGGCATCACGCCGCTGGTCGTGTCCAGATAGTTATGCAGGGCGAGGGCCATCTGCTTGAGGTTGTTGCGGCACTGCGACCGCCGGGCGGCTTCCCGCGCCTGCTGGACTGCTGGCAGCAGCAGGGCAATCAGGATGGCGATGATCGCGATCACCACCAGAAGTTCGATCAGGGTAAATCCGCGGCGACGAGTCATGGGAATCGATCCTTTGAACAGCAGAGGATGATGAAGAAAGACAAACGACCGGGGAAACCCGGAGCAGACCTTGAGAATGACCTGCAGTCCTGAAGTGAAAGAAGAGATTCACGAATCAGCATATTTCGCGCCACTTGCCGTCCCCTGTGACGCTGCCAGGCCGGGAGGCAGAGCGCTGCCGACAGGCGTGCCGTCAGTAACTGACATGCTTGCAAGAGGTTGGGAGGCAAGAGGCGGGAAGTTGCGGGCGCCGTGTCCTGCCGGAACAGGGTGAATTCCCTGAAGAGTTTCACTTGCCGTTCGGAAGATTTCGCAGGCCCGTACGCATCTTTTCCATGCGTGATCTGCCGGAAATTATGGCAGTCTCACTGTTCGCCTGCGGTGAAATCACTGCTTGGGTAGCACGGTCAATAACGCGGCGTACGACCTGGCGAGCACTTCCCGGTGTGCTGATGCGGGTCGCCTCGTGAAGCGATCGGCGGGGGCCATCTGCTGTGCTCCTGACCCCTGCACCCGTTTTTCCTGATACCCGAACTCCGGCACCCTTTGTTGATAACGTGAAGCGTCCGTCACTATCCCTGTTCGAGGACGAACAGGGCGCTGTCGGCACGCAGGTTTGCTGCCCAGGCGTGTGGGGCTGCCTGGCCACGGATGATCGGGATTTCCCGGACGATGTGGACGTGCATCTGGTCGATCAGGTCGCGGAAATCGAGGATCGACAGCAGGTGCAGGTTGGGGGTGTTGTACCAGTCATACGGCAGCCGGTTTGTGACCGGAGCGCGACCCTGCAAAAACAGCTGCACCCGCACCCGCCAGTGGCCAAAGTTGGGCACCACCACCAGCGCCTGTTTCGCGACCCGCAGCATTTGCTGCAACAGTTCTTTCGGATGCAGCACCTGCTGCAGGGTCTGGCTGAGCACGGCGACGTCGAACGCACCGTCCGGAATCTCTTCCAGTCCGTGATCCAAGTCGCCCTGCAGCACCGGCACGCCCTTGCCAATCGCTTCGATCACGCGCTGATGGTTGAGTTCGATCCCCTGAATCGAACAGCCCATTTCATCGCGCAGGCGACCCAGCAGCCGACCGTCGCCGCAGCCGAGATCCAGCACGCGCCGGCCCGGCGACACCTGATCCATGATCAGCCGGTCGATCATGGCCGCTTCGGGATCCTGGTAACAGTAGCGTTTGGCAGTCATGGCAGTGGTGGGCACGGTGACCTGGAGTTTTAAAGAACGGGGCTACGTTTGAGACGGGTTTTTGCATGATCCCCGTAGGGGCGAATTGTCATGGAGCGACGCAGATCATTAGCCCGAAGCGCCACAACGTATTGCATGTGCGTCCTTAAGTCCGTGAATCTGGGTGGCATGCTCGCCCCTCAAGGCGAGCATGTGCGGCTTCCCTGGACGTGGTCCACTGCGAAACACCCATGCTTGCCTTGAGGGGCAAGCATGCCACACAGGCTGGTTAGCCAGCAACCTCGTAACTCGATGATTCGCAACAAGTTTTGCATCTGAATGCAATACCTTGGCCAGCGAGGGACTTGTGCGGGTTTACTCAATGACGGAATCACACGCATCATCAGATTCCCTCGCTCGCGCTTCGGGCTCGTGTCACGTTTTATTCATGGATCGGGGTCGGTGGCCTGCGAACAGGCAATGCGTCTTCGTTACTTTTTTGTCACTGGGACAGGGAGATCACGGAGACTGGCCGGGAGTTGACCCTGGTTTTCTGGCCGCGTGCCGCTGGCATTCTGCCAGGAACGGTGTCACCAGTTCTTCCAGTTGTTCAATCTCCAGCAGGAAGGAATCGTGTCCGAAGACGCTGTGCAGGTTGAGGTACGTCACGTGGCGACCGGTTTTCACCAGTGAGGCGACAATCTCGCGACTCTGGGCGGGCGGAAACAGCCAGTCGGTGTCGTACGACGTTACCAGGAACCGGGCATCGGTCTGACCCAGGGCCGCTTCCAGCGAACCGTAGCGGGCGGACAGATCGAAGTAGTCCATCGCGCGGGTGAGATACAGATAGCTGTTAGCGTCAAACCGTTCGATGAACCGCTTGCCCTGATAATGCAGATAACTTTCGACCTGGAACTCGGTGTCGCGCAGCAGATCGTAGGCGAATTCAGTGCTGTGCTGCAGCTTGCGACCAAATTTGGATTCGATCGACACGTCGGACAGATACGTAATGTGGGCCACCATGCGGGCCAGCGCCAGACCGGTGCGCGGTCCTTCTTCTCCGTACTTTCGCGGACCATCGGCGCTGTAATAGTTGCCGTCGTGAAAGTTGGGGTCGACCTGAATCGCCCTGCGACCGACGGCATTGAAGGCGATTCCCTGGGCAGACAGCTTCGCCGCCGCTGCGAGGCAGACGACGCCGTGCATCGCCTGCGGGAACTTGGCCGCCCATTGCAGCACCTGCATGCCGCCGAGACTGCCGCCAACGACGGCCAGCAAGGTCTCGATTCCCAGCGACCGCACCAGTTCCTGATGCACGGAGACCATGTCGCCGACCGTCAGGAACGGCAGCGAGAGTCCGTAGGGACGGCTCGTCTCGGGATTGATCGAGATCGGGCCGGTCGTGCCCTGACAGCCCCCCAGCACGTTCGCGCAGATCACGAAATAGCGGGTTGTATCCAGCCCGCGACCCGGGCCGACGAACGCATCCCACCAGCCAGGTTTGCGATCTTCCGGAGAATGCCGGCCGGCCAGATGAGCGTCACCCGTTAGCGCATGGCAGACGAAAATCGCATTATCGCGAGCCGGAGACAGCGTGCCGTAGGTCTCGTAGGCGACGGTGATCGGTCCCAGCCGTTCGCCGCTCTCCAGAATCAGCGGCTGTTCGGCGGAGAACAGCTGGCGGAACTGCGGAGTGACCAACCCCACGCCCTCCGCAGGTTGCGGAGCCGGGACGGCTGCAGACGCGGCGACGTTAGCAATCGTATCAGTGGTCATCCGGCGAACTCGATGACGTCACACACGACGGAACACGGCGAGCGCATCGCACTCGCCACATCGAGCCGGAACCACGCACTTCATCACTCGGGCTGGCTCGATCGTCCACTATACTGGAAAAGATCTGCTGAATGCGACTGTGCGGGGATGATTTCCGGGGGAGCAGAAAGACGCCTTGCGATTTCGGCAGACTCACGGTCCGGCTGCGGGGGCTTCCTCTGAGCGGTTTTCGCGGGCAGAGCGATAGAGATACTCCACCTGCTCGATCCAGGGCTGCGGCTCATCGCCGAGGTCCAGTCCAGTGACCCGTCGCAAGTGATCAATAATGGCAGCAGCGGCTTCCGCGCGGGCGCGTTCGACGATTCTGTCGAGGGTCGAGCCGGGGATTTGTTTGGTGCCGGACGGATAATAATGGACTGTGTACTCCAGACATTCGGCAGCACGGGTGACATCACCGGTAATCGCTTCCGCACGCATCTGGGCGAAGATGGAGGTCTGCTCACTTGCCAGGGCTGCGCGAATTTTAAAAACCGCAAGGTCGATCGAGGCCCAGACCGCCCAGACGAGAAACAGCGTGGCGAGTCCGGAGGGGATCAGCACTTGCCAGCGGGGTGTCATGGGTCTGGTCTGTCCGGGGGAAAGCAGTCCGTGAAAAGAATCGTGAAACCGCCAGCGTGGGTTGGTGGGGCGCGAGAGCGGTTGGGGATGCGGTGTGAGCTGAGAAGTGAGATTTCCTGACTCTCAACTCTCAACTCTCAACCTTAAACCCTCAACCCTCACACAAACAGATGCTCCACGATGCGGCCTTCGTTCTGGGTCGGGCGTTCCGGGCGGCCCTTGTACTTGTAGACCAGTTCCATGTGGTGCAGGCCGAGGGCGTGCAGGATGGTGGCGTGCAGGTCGTGGACGTGGATGCGGTCTTCCACGGCATGCAGACCCAGGTCGTCGGTCGCGCCGATAGTCTGGCCGCCTTTCACGCCGCCGCCTGCCAGCCACATCGTGAAGCCGGTGGGATTGTGATCGCGGCCGTTTCCCTGTTCGCTCATCGGCGTGCGGCCGAACTCACCGCCCCACAGCACCAGCGTATCTTCCAGCAGATCGCGGGCTCTCAGATCGCGCAACAGGCCGGCGAAAGGTTTGTAGGTCTGCAGGAAGTTG
>VFQN01001126.1_pt1 | contig 46546 bp, 32 predicted proteins | sample 3512371 | NCBI WGS metagenome assembly VFQN01 (sample SAMN10412370, study PRJNA504923) | tailings metagenome | isolation source: Replicate 2 from Balatoc abandoned mine | place: Philippines: Itogon, Benguet | collected 2017-08-28
TGTGAACGCCGACACCCGCGAAATCTTCGATCCTTTGAACAGTCGCGAGACCACACTGACCCGACAAAAGGAAGACCTGGACCGGTTGATTCCCGCGACGATGGTCTCGGCCGATCTCGCCACACCGCGTGACGCATTCGTCCTCACACGCGGCGCCTATGACAAACCAGGCGAAAAGGTAGAGCGCCGCGTGCCCGGCATTTTTCCGTCCCTGCCGGCCGATGCTCCCGTGAACCGCCTGGGACTCGCCCGGTGGCTGGTCTCGCCAGAACATCCACTGACCGCGCGGGTGATCGTCAACCGGTACTGGCAGCACTATTTCGGGACAGGTCTGGTCAAGACGGCCGAGGACTTCGGAGCCCAGGGAGAATGGCCGACGCACCCGGAATTGCTGGACTGGCTGGCCACTGAGTTCATCCACAGCGGCTGGAACGTGAAGCGAATGCAGAAACTGATCGTGATGTCTGCCGCATACCGGCGGTCGTCGCACGTCAGCCCGGAACAGTTTCAGGCCGATCCCGAAAACCGCCTGCTCGCCCGCGGTCCGCGCTTCCGGCTCGATGCCGAAGTGATCCGCGATACTTCTCTGTTCATCAGCGGTCTGCTGGTCGAACGGGAAGGTGGTAAAAGCGTCAAACCGTATCAACCGGAAGGCGTCTGGGAAGCGGTCGCGTTCCAGGGCAGCAACACCCGCCAATTCAAGCAGGATGACGGAGCCGACCTGTACCGCCGCAGCATGTACACCTTCTGGAAACGGACCAGCCCGCCGCCCTCCATGCTCACTTTCGATGCCCCATCTCGCGAGAACTGCACCGTCCGCCGTTCGCGCACCAACACGCCGTTGCAATCTCTGGCGCTGATGAACGACGTCCAGTACGTCGAAGCCGCCCGCAAGTTCGCCGAACGGATGCTCAGGGAAGGCGGCGACCAACCAACCGATCGCCTCGCATGGGCCTTCCGTGTCGCCACGGGTCGCCAACCCACCTCCGAAGAACGCGAGATCCTGCGAAAGGTGTTCGACGATCAACTGGCCAGGTACACCGCCCGGCCGGCAACTGCTGAAGAACTCCTGAAGGTCGGCACATCTCCCCGTAATCAGGAGATCAACCCGGCAGAGTTGGCCGCCTATACAATGATGGGGAACCTGTTGCTGAATCTGGATGAGGTGGTAACGAAGGAATAAAGGTTCGTCAAATCAGACTGGCTCGCTGTGCATATCTCTCAATCCTGCTACCTCATCATTGATCTTGAAGCCACCTGCACCAACGATGGCGGTTTTCCGCGAACGGAAATGGAGACCATCGAGATTGGGGCAGTACTCCAGGATGCCGTTAACTACGAGATTGTTTCGGAGTTCCAGACCTTCATTCGCCCGGTGCGGCATCCCGTGTTGACCAAATTCTGCACACAATTGACGAGCATCCGACAGGCAGACCTGGCCGATGCGCCGACGTTTCCGGAGGCCCTGGCAGCCATGATCCGCTGGCGATCGGGATTCGCCTCCTCATTATTCTGTTCCTGGGGAGATTACGACCGAAAACAGTTCCTGCAGGACTGCAGTTATCATGATGTCGAGTATCCCTTCCATGAAGGTCACCTCAATCTGAAAACGGAATTCTCGACTGCCATCAATCTCCGTCGACGACTGGGAGTCGCCCAGGCGTTACAGCATTTGAAGATGACCTTCGAGGGAACGCCGCACCGCGGACTGGATGATGCGCGGAATATCGCCCGGATTGTGCGAAGAATTGGCTGCAAGGTTTGATGCCAGAAATGATTTAGCCGATACATTTGGATTCCAAAGGAAATCAGTCAGCACCTGACTGCATGGATAACCAGATCCTATGACGGAATATCCGTTTCCACTGCCGCCAACAACCTGGCAACTCTTTCGAGCGTGTTTGCCAGCAATTGTGATCAGTGGATTCGTTCTCTGGATGATTCAACGTGAACTCCGGAGCAAGATGCCATCAGATGTGCGTGTTATTCTGTGGGGCGTCGGATTTTTAGCAGCGGCCAATATCTTTCCGACTGTTAGCCCGTCTTCCAGGAGGAGTCTTGCCGAGGAATCGGCGCTGTCTGCTGGCCTGTTTGTCACGCAGATGCTGATCGCAGCGGGTTTGTCTATCAGTGTATTCCGCATGGCTTTCAGGGAGAAAAGACATCGCGGATGGGCCACCGTTATTGGTGTTGTACTTCTCGTATTCACGATCGGATGGGGATTTCTGCCTGAACTGGACGGGCATGGCGGCCATCATCGTGCGACCCTGCGCTCGGCTTGCCGCAACAATCTCAAGCTTATGGCGTACGCCACTCATGAGTATTACGACACCAGTCAATCATTTCCGGATAGCCCTCTCGCCGCGAAGCATAGCTGGCGTATCGATTTATTGCCTTTCATGGATCAGAATCCGCTCTTTCAACGCTATCATCTCGATGAGAAATGGGACAGCCGGAACAACACGGCTTTGCAGCCGGAACGGCCAGCAATGTTCGTTTGTCCCATGGTCCGGAGAGAAGAACAACAACCGGACTCGCAGATCATTTCCTCATATGTCGTTCTGACCGGCCCGGGAGCGATGTACGATCCTGCCGATCCGGCACTGACATTTTCAAAAATCATCGATGGCACCTCCAATACCTTGTTGATCGTCGAAGCCTGCGGATTGCGGAGGATCTGGACGGAGCCGCGCGATGCCGACCTTCGTCAGTTACCGATGGGGATCAACCGTCCTGGCCATCAGCCACGAACTTCCGGGGGAGTGCTTTCCAGTTATCATTCAGGCGGGGCTCACGCGGCGCTGGCCGACGGCAGTGTACGGTTTTTGTCACAAGATATTGATCCACGAGTCTTGCACGCGCTCTCGACTCCCCATGGTGGCGAGTCCGTTCCGGATTACTGATCGTATTCCTGTTTCCGATTTGTTGTGATCATGGCGTCAGCTTCCCGATTCTCTTCCGTAAAGGTTTCCGGCATGACTCCCACCGAATTCGATCAGCTCCGCGCAACGATGTCGCGGCGTTATTTCTTCGGGAAGACAGCGACAGGGATGGGAGCGGCGGCGCTGGCGTCGTGTTTGAATCCGAATCTGTTTGGGGCGGAGATCGCGAAATCGCAGGCGATGGATGGTGGCGGTGGAGTGATTTCGCAGTTGCATCGCGTGCCGCGGGCGAAGCGGGTGATCTGGCTGTTTATGGCAGATGGACCGTCGCAGCTGGATCTGTGGGACTACAAACCTGGCCTTCAGGAATGGTTCGACAAGGATCTGCCGGAATCCGCCCGCAATGGTCAGCGGATTACCACGATGACGTCCGGTCAGGCCCGGTTTCCAATTGCCCCGTCACTCTTCAAGTTCAATCAACATGGAGAGTCCGGCGCGTGGGTGAGCGAACTGCTGCCGCACATGGCAGGCGTCGTGGATGACATCAGCATCGTGAAATCGATGCAGACGGATGCCATCAATCACGACCCGGCGATCACGTTCATCCAGACCGGCAGTGAACTGCCTGGCCGGCCGTCGCTGGGAGCCTGGCTGTCATATGGATTGGGCAGTCCGAATCGCGATCTCCCTTCGTATGTGGTGCTGATTTCGCGGATCGCCAGCGGATCGCAGACACAGGCCCTGTTTTCGCGGTTATGGGGTTCCGGATTCCTGCCGACGCGGCATCAGGGCGTCTCGCTGCGTTCGTCGGGAGATCCGGTGCTGTATCTGTCAAATCCGCCAGGGGTCGATCAGGAAGGCCGTCGTTCGATGCTGGATGGTCTCGCGGCCCTGAATCAGCAGAAGTTCGCGGACGTCGGCGATCCGGAGATCACTGCCCGCATTGCCCAGTATGAGATGGCATTCCGGATGCAGACCTCGGTCCCCGATCTGGTCGATCTGTCCGATGAATCGCAGCATGTGCTGGAGATGTACGGCCCGGAAGTCAATCAACCGGGTTCGTTCGCCTACAACTGCCTGCTGGCCCGGCGTCTGGCAGAACGCGGCGTGCCGTTTACGCAGGTGTTCCTTCGCGGCTGGGATCATCACGGCGGTTTGCCAGGAAATATCAGAAACCTGGTGAAAGCGGCGGATCAGCCCTGTGCAGCGCTCATCAAGGATCTGAAACAGCGCGGTCTTCTCGACGATACGCTGGTCGTCTGGGGCGGCGAGTTCGGCCGCACGGTCTACAGCCAGGGCACACTGACGAAAGAGAACTACGGCCGCGATCATCACCCCCGCAATTTCACGATGTGGCTGGCAGGTGGAGGGATCAAGGCCGGGCAGGTCTACGGGCAGACGGACGATTTCAGTTACAACGTCACCGAGAACCCTGTGCATGTTCACGATTTGAACGCGACGATCCTGCATCTGCTGGGAATCGATCACGAACGTCTGACCTACCGGTTCCAGGGCCGTGACTTCCGTCTGACGGATGTTCACGGACGAGTAGTCGACGGGCTCATCGGCTAAATCCCCCCGGATTCTTCCCAGGATCAGCCCCGACGCCTGCGGATTCGCAATTCGTACGCGGAGAGAAATTGCGAACCCCCAGGCTTTAGGTGGGGAGATCAAAGGGCACTCGCTCAAGGTTCTTTTTGCGCGGAGCAGGATCAGTCGGTTTTGATGTATCCCGGCGCAGGTACTTCGGAGCCTGTTGTGGTATGCTGGGACGTCGCGACCGATCTTCAACTGCAGACCGTCCCGGAGAGCGATTCGAGTGAGTGATGCATTGGCCGTGCAAGTCGGCGTTATCATGGGCAGCAAGTCCGACTGGGAGACCATGAAGCATGCAGCGGAGATGCTGCAGCAGTTCGCAGTTCCCCATGAATGCCGGGTGGTCTCGGCTCACCGCACGCCGGAATGGATGGTGGAGTACGCCCGGTCTGCTGAATCGCGTGGACTGCAGGTCATTATCGCGGGCGCGGGCGGGGCAGCTCACCTGCCGGGAATGGTAGCATCGCTGACCACCTTGCCTGTGCTGGGCGTGCCAGTCCAGAGTCGGGCGTTGCAGGGACTGGATTCGCTACTGTCTATCGTCCAAATGCCAGGCGGCGTGCCTGTGGGCACGCTGGCGATCGGCGAGGCAGGTGCGAAAAACGCGGCGTTGCTGGCGATCCGGATTCTGGCGAATCACGCCCCGCACCTGCGGACCAAACTTCAGGGGTTCCAGGATTTGCAACGGGACCGCGTGCTGGGAGAAGAACTGCCATGACGCAGCGTTCCCGGCCCATTTTACCCGGATCGACCCTGGGCATCCTCGGCAGCGGCCAGTTAGGCCGGATGTTCGCCATCGCAGCCCGCCGTCTCGGCTATCGTGTGGTCGTGTTGTCACCGGATGATGATACACCGACCGGCCAGGTCGCCGACGTCGAGATCAAGGCCGATTATCTGGATCTCGATGCAGTAGCGAAGTTCGCGCAACAGGTGGACGTCGTCAGCTTTGAATTCGAGAACGTCCCCGCAGAAACCACCAATGCCTGTGACCGGTTTGTCCCGGTGCGGCCAGCCGGCAGCGTGCTGTATGTCTCCCAGAATCGGCTGCGGGAAAAGTCGTACCTGCGGGATGCCGGATTACCGGTGACGCCGTTTCGCAGTGTGACCAGTGTCGAAACCTTGCACCAGGCGCTGGCGGAACTAAATTACCCGGCGGTGCTGAAGACGGCGGCCTGGGGATACGACGGCAAGGGGCAGACGATCGTCCGCAGTCCGGACGACGCAGGCCGCGCATGGTCTGCTCTGGGCGAGCAGCCTGCCATTCTGGAAGCCTTGATTGAATTTGAGTGCGAACTGTCCGTGGTCGCCGCCCGCGGTCTGAATGGCGACGTGGTCACCTACGGACCGATGCTGAATACGCACACGAATCATATTCTGGACATCTCAATCGCTCCGGCTCCGGTCGCCAACGGAATCCTGCAGGAGGCGAACGAGATCGCCCGGGCCGTCCTGCAGAAGCTGGATGTCGTTGGTGTGATGTGCGTGGAATTCTTCCTGACGAAGTCCGGCCAGTTGCTCATCAATGAGACTGCGCCTCGTCCGCACAATTCGGGACATCTGACCATCGATGCCCATGTAACCTGCCAGTTTGAGCAGCAGGTGCGGGCGATCTGCGGGTTGCCGCTGGGCTCGAATGTCCAGCATCGCCCGGCGGCGATGGCCAATCTGCTGGGAGATGTCTGGGAACCAAACCCGCCCGACTGGACCGCTGCCTGTGGTTTCACCGATGTCAAACTGCATCTGTACGGCAAGCGGGAAGCCCGCCGCGGTCGCAAGATGGGCCACATGACGGCTCTGGCAGATACCGCCGAAGCCGCCGTCACCCGAGTCCGCGCTGCCCGCGCTGCCTTACAGCACCAGTAGACGGTATTTCAAACTCTCCACCCTCAACCCTGAACTCTCAACTATCCCCATGCCCGATGCCATCGCCTCCACAACTCTCGACAACGGCCTCACCGTCATCGTCGAGTCGTTGTCTGAATTGCAGTCCGCCGCCTGGTCGCTGCTGATTCCCTCCGGCAGTGCCTACGATCCGCCCTCTGCGAGCGGGACCGCGTCGGCGTTATGTGACTGGATCACGCGGGGAGCCGGCGATCGCGACAGCCGGGCGATTTCCACCGAGCTGGACCGGTTTGGCATTCAAAGCCAGACGACTGTTAACGTGTCGCACATGATCATGAGCGGTGCCTGCCTGTCCGCCAATCTGTCTCCGGCCCTGGGCCTGGTCGCAGACTACGTGCAGCGCCCGCATCTCACAGATGACGAGTTCGAGGGCGCGCAGGCCGGAGTCGCTCACGAGTTGCAGGGACTGGAGGACGATCCGCGTCAGAAAGTGATGCTGGAACTGGTCCGGCGGTTCTATCCGTCTCCCTGGAATCAGCCGCCGGAAGGCACACTCTCGGATCTCGAAAACCTCACCCCCGACACGACGCGGCAAATGTTCCAGCGTTGTGTGCGTCCGGATCGCTCGATTCTGGGCATCGCCGGTCGAGTGACGCTGGATGAGATCCTGCCCACGATCCAGCAGTTGTTCGACGGCTGGGAACCGGGAGCAGAAGCAGCACCGACTTATGGCCCTCGCGGAGAAACACGCGCTCATTTACCGGCAGAGTCCACCCAGACACAAATCGGCATCGCGTACGCGGGTGTGCCTTATCGCGATCCCGACTATTTCGCTGCCTGGGCAGCGGTCAGTATTCTCAGCGGCGGCATGAGTTCCCGGTTATTCACGGAAGTGCGCGAGAAACGCGGCCTGGTCTATTCCGTGTATGCCACGCTCAGCACGCTGAAAGATCACGGAGCAGTGCTCTGTTACGCCGGAACCACGAACGAGCGTGCCCAGGAAACGCTCGATGTGCTGCTGACGGAACTGGCGCGGCTGTCGGAAGGAATTGATGATGCGGAACTGCAGCGCGCCAAGGCCTCGGCCAAGAGTTCGCTGGTGATGGCTCAGGAGTCGTCATCCTCCCGCGCTCGCAGCCTGGCTCGCGACTGGTATCACCTGGGACGGGCGACCACCGTCGATGAAATTCAGGCAGCCATCGAACGCCTGACCACGGCCACGGTCCTGGAGTTCGTCCGCCGTCACCCGCCGTCACCCTGCAGCATCGTTACCATCGGCCCCGACACGCTGAATATGCCGCCGGCGGTCTAGCGATCCATTCCAATGCCATTTGAACCGCAGCAGGCACAAAAGTCGCAAAAGAAATTCAGGAAACTTGTTTTTCATTTTGAGTTCTTCTGTGCCGGTTGTGGCCACGCCTTCTTCACGAATTTTCTTCTTCACTGCTGATTGAAGTCATCGCATGTCGTTTCATCATGCTGTTCTGGACAACGGGCTGCATCTGGTTGGCGAGACGTTGCCGCAGGCCCGCAGTGTGGCGTTCGGGTTCTTTGTGCGAACCGGCTCGCGGGATGAGACGCCGGACGTGAACGGTGTCAGCCACTTCCTGGAACACATGGTGTTCAAGGGCACTGAAAAGTACTCGGCAGCGGACGTGAACCGCCTGTTCGATGATGTCGGTGCCCAGTACAACGCCTCGACCAGCGAGGAAGTCACACTGTTCTATTCAGTGGTGTTGCCGGAGTACCTGGCACAGACCTTTCCGCTGCAGGCCGACATCCTGTTTCCGTCGCTGCGCGACAGCGATTTCGACACCGAGAAGCAGGTGATTCTTGAAGAAATCGGCATGTATGACGATCAGCCCGGCTACGTCGCCTACGATGCCGCCATGCGTCGTCACTTTGCGGACCATCCGCTGGGCCAGATCATTCTGGGAACGAAGGAATCGGTTGGCGCGCTCACTTCGGCCCAGATGCGGCAATACCATGCCGAACGCTATCAGGCCGGCAATATCGTGCTGGCGGTGAGCGGCAAGTTTGACTGGGATCAGGTGGTGGCACTGGCAAACACCAGTTGCGGCAGCTGGCCGCGCGGAACTCCGCCACGTATCTGTACGCCGGTCACTCCATCGCCGAGCACGCAGTGGATTACGCGTGACCATCTGTCACAGCAGCAAATCGTCCGCTTCAGTCCCGCCCCTTCGGCGACTGACGAACTCCGCTACGCTGCAGAGTTGCTGACAGTGATCGTCGGCGATGATTCCAACAGCCGGTTGTACTGGGAACTGGTCGACCCCGGTCACGCAGATGCGGCCGAAATCAGCTTCAGCGACTTTGAAGGCGCCGGAGCTTTCCTGACCTTCCTGAGCGGAGAACCGGAAGAGACCAAAGTGAATCTGGAACGTCTGGACAAGGTCTTCGACGACGTGAATCGCAATGGCGTCACGGAAGACGAACTGCAACTGGCCAAGAACAAGGTCGGCACCCGCATCGTGCTGCGGAGCGAGCGCCCGATGGGGCATCTCTCGTCACTCGGCCACAACTGGCTGATCCGGGGCGAATACCGCAGCGTGGAAGACGACCTGGAAAAAATGAACTCGCTAACGGTCGCCGACCTGCGCAGCCTGCTCGACCAGTTCCCGCTCGTCAACACGACCACTGTCGGTGTCGGCCCCCTCGAAGGAATCTGATCCCGCTCCACGAGAACAATCGCTCCCTGGCGTTCCCGGGTCTCGCTGGCGGTTTCGCGATTCAGCAAGCGCCGGCTCAGTGCTCAATCCGCGGCGCATCCGGTTGCGACCGGTGATAAACCCCGAACGCGAAGAAGGCCAGCGCAATCAGCAGATAGCCAAGCGCCACGCCCCAGGCACGATAGGCCATCGCTCCTGTCGGTGCCGGAGACTGCACAAACAGAAAATCGATGATGTTGCCGGAAAGCGCGTAGGCGTGTGTCAGGCCGATCGCAGCGAAGGCCGCGGCGATCAGTGCCCAGCAACCGGCGGTGAAGAACTTGCGGTCGATCAGGAACGCGGAGATGGCTGCCAGCAGCATGCAGGTGAAGATGTAGCCACGTTCAATTGAAATCAGCCCGTGCAGCAGGTAGCCGTTCAATTCCGTGTTAAAACTGCCGGCGAGCAGTTCCTGCATCGACTTCCCGCCCGCGGCGAAGAACGCGCCTTGTACAACTGTCAGCCCCCAGGCTGCAATTGCAGGAAACAGGCCAACAGCGACCGCCGGCGCATGTTCGTTCGGTGTCGCTGCAAATGCCTGGGCAGTAATAACACTCCCGATCCACAACACGATTGCGACCCCCGCCTCGATGGGAATGAACGAGTTGACCAGGCCCACAGTGCCGGTGAGGCAGATCGCCGTCACCACGATGCCATTCAACGTCGAGTATCCGGCACGCGCTCCCAGCGCCTTCCAGCCGGGGTGACCGATGTAAATCGTCGTTGGGAAACAGCTGCCGAACAGGGCCGCAATGACGGTGCCCACCCCATTGACTGCCAGGGATGTGCGGGTGTCGTACGCATCGCCGCCGGCCTCTGCGGATTCGATGTTCTGCAGACTGCCCACGAGATTGAACAGCCCCATCGGAATGATCACCGACAGATGCCCTAGCCATTTGTCGGGTTGTGAAAGCAAGTTTGCCAGTTCTGGTCCCGCGAACGCCGGCAACACGAACCCGATGTTGGCAACCGCGGTCTTGATGGCCTCCGGCTTCATCACCGTGCCCACCAGCCATTCCGGTCCGTCCGGCCAGATGTTGGCTAACGCCGTCAGCAGCCATGCACTCAGTGTTCCCAGAGCCACCGCGATCAACCCGCCAGGCAGTTGCAAGGGAAAGGGAGCCTGTGAGAAATACGTGATCAACACCACGGCCAGCGGCAGCATGGCGATGAGCGGCTTTTGATAGATCTGCAAGGCGAAGCTCATGGCGATGAAGCCGATCGCGATGCCAGCCAGAGTTGACAGCAAGGCAGCCCGCGGAGTTCGTTGTCGGACACTTTCGGCAATGAAGGCGCCGCCCAGTTCGATCAGACCGCTGCCCAGACAGGCAATCAGTCCGAGTTGCCACGCAAGTCGTGCGGCATCGACCGGGCTCGCGCCGTCGACTGTGGCCTGGCGAAACGCCGGTGCCATCACGAAGAAAACATACACCAGCAGCGACGGCGTATTGATGCCATAGGGCAGGGCGGTGACATCGTCCCGTCCGGTCCGCTGTGCCAATCGCCTGGCTTGCCAGGCATAGAAGATATTTCCCAGCAGGATACTGAGCGCTGCCCCAGGCAAAATGTGCTTTGTCAGCAGGAATTCGCCTTCGCCCGACATTCCGCACAGTAAGCCGCACAATGCCACGATCAGCAGCAGTTGCACCAGATTGTCGATGAACAGCCCAAAGAAGCCGTCCAGATCCCGGCGGACAAACCACGGATATCGCTTCGGCACCACGCCGTCAGAGGCCATTGACGTCTTCCAGTCAGAAGGGTGTCATGAGCTGCTATTGCAGAAATCCTATGAAAATGGATCAGCCGCAAACAGGCACAGGAAGCGCAAAAAGAAATCCAGACGAGCTGCATTCCCTTTTGTGACTTTTGTGCCTTTTTGCGGCCAAAAATCTTCTGGTAACTTTACTCCGGAATCTTCGCAGCGGCCCGGGCTTTCTCCATGACATCGGCCAGTTTTACCGGCACGCCGCCCTGGCGTTTGCTTTCATCAGCAGCTTCCATGAAAGCGTAGATTTCCAGCGTTTCTTCCGGAGAAACCGGGGCCTTGCCGGTCTTGAAGAACCTGATGATCTCGACAAGTAGCGGACGGTAACCGCCGAAACCGCCGAGTTCTGTCGCCCCCTTGTCACCATAGGCATGACCGCCGTAGCTGGCTTTGCCCTCGCGAATACCGCGGAAAGTGCCGACTCGACCGTCGTTCCATGTCCCGGTGACGACATCAACGCCGGGCGTGTGAACTCGCGTCACGGATTCACAACCGGTGCCCATCACGGTGAACAGAATCTCGACGCCGTGAATGCCGTACCAGAACAGATCGGGATGCGTGGCTTCCAGCGAACAGGGGCTGTAGGCATCGCAGCCCAACACCTTGCCAACCGAACCGTTCCGCACCTTCTGGGCGCCTTCCATGAAACGCAGTGACGACGACGAAAACACCGGCACCTTGTATTTTTCCGAAGCCTCATAGATCGCAATGGCATCGGCCAGCGTGCCGGCCACCGGCTTGTCGATAAAGCAGGGTTTGCCGGCCTTTAGCACCGGCAACAGTTGTTCCAGGTGCGGACGACCGTCGTTGGTCTCCAGCAGCACACAGTCGACTTTTTCGAGCAGGGCCGGGATAGTATCGACGATCTCGATCCCCATGTCCTTGAACTGGGCCACATAGTCCGGCACGCGGCTGGTGCTGGATTCAATATCCGGACTGCCCTTGGGATAAGCCGCGACAATCTTGCAGCCGGCAATGTCTTCCGCCGCCTTCGGGTCGTTCAGCAGTTTGGCGAAGGCCGGAGCATGTGAGGTGTCGAGCCCGATCACACCGATCCGCAGCACTTTCGGTTCCCTGGCAGGTTCTTCCGCAGCAATCGTGACAACGTCCTGACCATTGGATTTCCGGAAGGCTGCCGTCTCCCAGACCATCACGGTGTTGTCCTGACCGCCGGTGGCCACCAGTTTGCCGTCGGTGCTGACGGCAAGTGCCAGAATCTTCGCAGGGTGAGCTTCACCAATCGCCAGTTCACCGCCATCGCGGGCTGTCCAGGCACGCAGCGAATGACCGCCCTTCGCCCGGCCACCGCCAATGCTGATCACGATTTCCGAGTCAGGCAGGAACCGCACGGCATTCACGGGACGCTGATGCCCGCCAAAGAAGCCCAGCAGTTTGTCGGCTTCCAGATCATAAACCAGGGCCCGTTCATCCAGCCCGCCGGTAACCAGCAATTTGCCATCACTTGAGAAGGCAGCACACAATGCAGCGCGCGAGTGATCGGTCCAGGTCTTGAGGGCAGCCCCCTCTTTGTCACGCAGGACGACCTGACCGGACTTCGTGGGACGAAATTCATCACCCGCTGCGGTGGCGATCCGCTGTCCATCACGGCTCCAGGCGACACAGTTGACCGGGAAATCATCCCCCGCCAGAACCTTCGATTCCGATATCTTGCCGGACGAAACCGCCGACAGATCCCACAGACGGGAAGTTTCATCGTCGGAGACACTTACCAGTTGCCGGCCATCCGGGGAGAACGCCAGCCCCTGAACGATGCCCTTGTGACCGCTGAGCGCGACCGGCTCGGAATTCAGGTCTGCGGGCGTCAGCAACAGTTTCTGATAGCCGCCGATCGCCAGCCATTTCTGATCCGGAGACCACGCCAGCGCCGAAACGGTTCCCAGTGACAACGGTGTCCGGGAAATCCGCTCCCAGGTGGTCGTCCTGAACAGTTCGACGCCGTTCTTCTGTCCGACAGCCAACTGCTGACCATCGGGCGAGAACGCGAGCGCCGTCACCCAGCCCGCGAACTTCGGCAGGGTTTGCACCGGTGCCCACGGCACGGGCGCATCATCAGTGGTCAACTGGCCGGGAGTGTCCTGAGCGAAGAGAGCGCCGGAGGTCAGTCCGAGCAGCACCGACCAGCAAAGGAGCCATCGAGACAACATGCAAAATCCTTGTTTCATACAGCAGCGATTTCGTGTCCGAGCGCCGACCTGATTATGGGCGATCGTTAATTCGTCTGCCAGTCGCAGATGTTCATTCGCAGTCGGGTTCGTGAGACATGCCCTGAATGTCGTCAGCCGATCACCTTTCCTGCACCGTCTTTCATCTCGATCTGCTGGAGTTTCTTTCCCGCGAGAGCCTGATAGCAATCCGGCAGATCACAGACTTCCAGCAACCCCGGCGTCATTACGGACAGGGGCCACCGGTAATCCTCGGTCTCGGCCAGATCCTGGTAGCTCGTCAGGGCATGTTTCAGGGTGACACGGGTAACGATGGGTGACAGCACGGCGGCAAAGGTCGCGGGGATCGTGCCCCAGCCGAGAGCGACCAGATGCACATCGGTGTGTCCCAGCGATTGCAGCCAGGCCAGCACGGTCAGCACGTCCAGGGTTTTCTGCCCCGGATACGAACGATCGAGCATGATTCCGTGGACAGCATAGAAATAGTCGCAGCCGTAAGGAGCCAGGAATGACGAGGGGCCGCCGCCGGTAGTGGGCAGCGACTCACCAATGCCGCGAACGTCACAGGCGTAAAATGGCACATCCCTATATTGTTCGATCCACGGAGCCAGCCAGGCCTCTTCTCGCAGTTCCGCGTCGCTGGAGTGATGAGCAACATACAGCGTGCAGCGATCTGCTCCGCGTGTGGGCCTGGAGACGTGGGACGATTCCGTCAGCCACGTGACCAGGGCCTCGACTCCCGGTTCCGTGGTAATCGCATATTCTGACGCAGACTTCGTCGGATATTTGCGCCCGTTCAGAGGCCGCGGAATCCGGTACTCCGGAGTAGCGATGTCGGTCGGCAGTTTCAAAACGGAACGTAATGTCTCTGCCAGCGCCGCAGCATCCAGTGGCTTTCGTTGTTGCGCCAGCTGTTGTGACTTTTCACGTGTGAATTCAAACAGCGTCTTCGACGGCACCTCTGCCACCTGACCGTCGGGAGTCACCTGCAGGGTCGCATCCTTTTCGATCACCAGTTCGGGTTCCCGGTGTCCTTCGGCAATCCCTGTGACCTTGTTGAAGAAGCCGTACATCGCTTCACGGTTTGACTGACTGTAACCATGCGGATCGGGCCCGACGTGCAATTGCAGGTTGTCCTCTGCGCCCAGCAGCTTCCAGATCGGTTTCAGTTGCTCGTACGTCTGTTCGGTGCCGCGGGCATCGAAGAAGTCTTTTTCCTGTCCCATCAGAATGACCGGCTTCGGTGCCAGCGCCGCCAGGAAGTCGCCGTGATCCAGACCGAGCGCCAGACAGTGCGGCGGACACTGTTCCGTGTCCGCCGCGAGTTCATTCTGGAAGTTGCGCCAGAATGACGTTACGGCGCAAGAGGGAGCCGCCATCGTCCAGCGAGACTCCACGCCGGCCAGCCACATCGTCATGGTGCCGCCGCCGGAATTGCCGGTGATGCCAATGTGGCCGGGGTCCACTTCCGGGCGGGTCAGCAGATAATCCAGCGCGCGAATTCCGTCCCAGGCTCGCCAGGATCCAAAGAATTCGCCAACCTGAAACTGCTGGTTGCCGCCATGCAAATGCTCGCCGGTCCCGGCCCGATAGCGGGACTTCGTGTGATCCTCATTGAGATATTGCAGCCGTTCGCCCTGACCGATCGGATCGAAGATCAGGACAACATAGCCCTGCCGCACCAGCCCCTGAGAGAATGACTGATAGGCTTCTGCGGCCTTCCCGTTGTCCGAATGGCCGCAGGAGCCTACGACTCCCGGCAGTGGGAACTTGCGGTTTTTCGGGATGTACAGGTTGGCCGTGACAAAGAAGTCCGGCCGGCTCTCGAACAGCACCTTTTCGATGGTGTAGGTGTCGCGATCCACGATGCCGCTGATCCGCGGCTTGAGTGGCGTCTTCTCCGGCCAGGGACCAAATGACGTCTGGATCTTGTTGCGGACCTCGTTTACATAGGCCTGTGCCTGTTCCGGCGTCGAGATCGCAGCCAGCCGTTGGGCGCGAGCCGTCATGATCGCCCGCAACCACTCCTCGTACGCTTCGTGAACCATGCGGCCATAACGGTTCAGTGGCGGAAGAGTCGTTGACGCCGCGCCGGACTGTGCAAAGACCCGTTGTGCCCAGGGAGAACCAACTGCGGCAGCGGTAGCAGTTTGCAGCATCGCGCGTCGAGACAGCATGTGCGAGTTCCTGTGGCCGGATCGGGGGGAGGAAGGCAAGTCCAGTTCATCGGGGCAGTGAACGGCCTATGTTACCTATGAATGGTGTTTGATGGGAATGATGCAGGATCGGCAGGAGCCGCGAACTATTTACGGGCCGTTGCAGGTCGCAGAGTTTCCGGGTCGGATTCCATTTCGATCAAAATCCCGGTCTGCTGTCTGATGACTTGCTGATCCTCGAGCCGACGTCTTTTTCGGGCTGCCGATTTGACCTCGTCGGTAAAGCCCCAGTGTTCCATGTTCGAGTGGCCGCGCTTGCCGCCGCTTCCGCCTTCCGTTGGCCCCTGCGGAATGCCCATCACGATTTCTCCGGTTCGTCCTCGTCGTCATCGCCGGAATACTTCAGGCTTGCCGTGACCTGGTCCATCGCTGCCTGAATCGTCTCGAACTCTTTTGTTTCCGCCTGGAAGATCACCAGCGCCGTAAAAATACTCGTCGATTCTGCACGGATGACGGCGGAGTTCACCAGGTCCATGTAGACGAAATCCAGTTCACACCCGGCGGCGGGGCCTTCGAGCATCAGTTCCGGACCGTCATAGAGGTCGACTTCGGGATACTCTTCACGAAACGCCAGCACGGCGGCTTCCACCGCATCGCCCGCCGGCGGACGACTGGTGAGCAGGGTCAATGACCAGAACGCCGTTCCCGGCGTCTGCAGGTGAAACGTGACATCCCGTCCGCTCGGCTCCCGTGTCAATTCCCAGTCGTCCGGATACTGGAAACGCACGCCGTCTGAATCACACACCTGCACTGCCAAACTCCGTTCCATTCCGGGAATCCAGTCCCGGAAACGCATTACACCGGTTAACAAACCAGACTTCCCGTAAATCCGGTGAAGCCATCGAATGTGGATTTTATCCGGATTGCGGCCGGAAGCCCAGAACTGGCAAAAGGGGAACGAGGGCGATTTGCGTTCCCGGCAGAAAGGGCACAGAGAAGAACCAGGGGAGCCGCGCAAGTCCCGCCGTATCAGTGCCCACGTGTTTGCCGGTATTCGCGGGGAGACAATCCGGTCGCAGACCGGAACTGGCGTGTGAACGCGCTCTGGTCAGCGTACCCGGCGGCGAGGGCGATCGTCGCCACAGGATCGTCACTGTCCCTCAGCAGGCGACAGGCGAACTCAATCCGCAGTTTGAGCAGCCATTGCCCGGTCGTCAGTCCGAACACCTGCTTCATCCGCCGATCAAGCTGATAGCGGCTCATCTGCGCCACGGCTGCCAGATCCATCACCGCCGGCGCAGCGGACAAGCGATCTCGCGCAAAGTCGATTGCTGCCGCAATCTGGCGATAACCGTCGGAGCCGGCATCCGGAACTCGCAAGTCTTGCGAGACACCCACAAGTCCCGCAGCCGTTCCATCCGAACGCAGAAGTGGCAATTTCGTGGTCAGACACCAGCCGACATCCCGCGCCGGAAACATGTGCAATTCCAGCTGACCGAGGAGCGGTCTGGCAGTCTGCAGCACTTGCTGATCCTGAGCCTCGTAGCTCTCTCCCAGAGAGGGCCGAAAGATCTGGCCGGGTCGTCGGCCGATGATGTCCGACTTGTGCCTGAGCCCGCAACGTTCCACCAGCGTCTTGTTCACGACGACATATTCACCCCGTGCATTCTTGATGAAGAACACAATATCAGCGAGTTGATCGAACAGTTCCTCGCCGGAAAACGGCGGTTTCAGCTGACCCAACAAGCCTGCGAGCGCGGCAGAGGTTTCCATGGGAGAAGTATGCGCATTTTCAAGTCAATTATCACGGGAATCGTCCGTGCCCCAAGGGGATGCCGACGGGTAGTTGATCCGCAGAAATGGTTCTGCTCGCTGTCCCCGGCGGATTTTGTGGGTTAGTGTGATGCCGGTTGTTTTGGTGTTTTCCCCTTCATAGCCTCGGGAATGGAATTCATGCGGGCGCCCTTGCCATCATCCAGCCTGTTCATCGGGAATCGGGCCCGATTGCGGTCTCTGTTGCCGGCCAATGCCCTTGCTATCGTCAACGCGAACGACGTTCTGCCCACCAATGCCGACGGCAGCCTGAATCTGGTGCCGAATTCCGATCTGTTCTATCTGAGCGGCGTGGAACAGGAAGAATCGATCCTGGTGCTGTTTCCGGACGCCTTTGATGAGAACCAGCGCGAAATCCTGTTCCTGCGGGAGTCTTCGGAACTGCTGGAGATCTGGGAAGGGCACAAGCTGACGAAGGAAGAGGCGACGGAAGTCTCGGGCATCAAAACCGTCAAGTGGCTGTCAGAGTTTCCGCAGGTTCTGCAGTCGCTGATGTTCGACGCCGACGAGGTGTTCCTCAACCGGAACGAACACAAACGCGCCACGCTGACTGTGGAGACCCGCGACGACCGGTTCGTCTCCGAGTGTCAGCGCAAATATCCGTTACACACCTACCGAAGACTGGCCCCGTTACTGCACCGGTTGCGACTGGAAAAATCCGCACTAGAGATTCAGCAGCTCAACCGGGCGATCGAGGTCACGGAGCAGGGCTTTCGCCGGGTACTCAACATGGTGCGGCCTGGCGTGAATGAAGCTCGCATTGAAGCGGAATTCGCGCATGAGTTCATTTCCCATCACTGCCATTTCGGCTACACGCCGATTGTGGCCACGGGAAAGAATGCCTGTGCACTGCATTACATCACCAACAACCAGCCCTGCGGCGACGGCGACCTGCTGCTGCTCGATGTCGGAGCCAGCTACAACAATTACAACGCCGACATGACCCGCACCATTCCGGTCAATGGCCGCTTCACGCCCCGGCAACGTGCCGTCTATGACGCGGTGCTGCGCGTGATGCGTGCGAGTATCGCCGGTGCCACCGTCGGTAAATTGCACCGGGACTGGCAGCGGGAAGCCCAGACGATGATGAACGAGGAACTGCTGGCCCTCGGCCTGCTCACGAGTGAAGACGTCGCCAAACATACGGTGGAAGCCCCCGCCTGCAAAAAGTATTTCATGCACGGACTCGGACATTCGCTGGGACTGGATGTGCATGATGTCGGCCGCATGAGCCAGCCCTTTGCCCCCGGCTGGGTGCTGACGGTGGAACCCGGCATCTATATTCCCGACGAAGGGATCGGTATCCGTCTGGAGAACAACATCCTGATCACCGCCGACGGACCGGTCGATCTGATGGCGAAGATTCCGGTTGAAGCCGAGGAAATCGAAGCCCTCATGGCAGCCTCCCGGTAAGACCATCGCATCAGGTTCGCATGCGACCCTGCGGGCGAACGCTTGAGTTCCTGACGGAACGTGCGGCAGAAATGACAGATCTGCACGTGCCACCGTCAGGCAGAATCTGCTATCGTTGACAGGCTACCGTGCTACCTGGGCTACCAGCCCCGGCGCACGGCTGCCTGTTTTTGATGGCAGGCGTTCCGGCAACTTCCTCCCCTGGCAGCCGGAACCAGACCTGCCAGCGCTCTCAACATGACCACCAGGAGGATTCCCGCAGATGTCCATTTCCCGTCCGACGTCACGTCGTCAGTTTCTGAAAGGCGTCACCGCAGCCGGTGCTGCCAGCATTCTGGTCCCGCATGCCGGCCGCGCGTGGGGATTTGAATCGTCCAGCGAGCGCCCCGTATTCGCCACGATCGGCCTGCGCAACCAGGGCTGGACGATCACCAGCAAGTCGTTCAAGTTCGCGGACTTTGCGGCTCTGGTCGATGTCGACGAGAACGTGCTGGGCGCGAACGTCGAAAAGACGGAAAAGCAACAGGGGAAGAAGCCCGACGCTTACAAGGACTACCGGAAGGTTCTCGACCGCAAGGATATCGATGCGGTGATGATCGCCACGCCGGATCACTGGCATACCAAGATCGCCGTCGAAGCGATGTATGCCGGTAAGGACGTCTATTGCGAAAAGCCGCTGACCCTGACGATCGACGAAGGCAAGCTGATCGAAAAGGTCGTCAAGGAGACCGGTCGCGTCTTCCAGGTCGGCACGATGCAGCGGACGGAATCCGATCAGCGGTTCCTCCAGGCGATTGCGATGATCCGTGACGGACGTATCGGCACCGTCAAGAAGGTCACGTGCGGCATCAACCGGATGGAAGGTTCTCCGGTCATTCCTGCCGTGACGGTTCCGCAGGGACTGGACTGGGACGTCTGGCTGGGCCCGGCACCGAAGGTGGCTTACCGCGCCCTCCCGGAAATTCGCCAGGGATATGGCGGCGGCGTCCCTCTGTACAGCAACTGCCACTATTCGTTCCGCAACTGGCACGAATACTCGGGCGGCAAGCTGACCGACTGGGGTGCCCATCACGTGGATATCGCCAACTGGGCGCTCGGTGCTACGGAGACCGGGCCCAGCAAGGTGAATCCGGTCGAGTTCACCCTGCCGGTGGAATACAAGGACGGCAATCCCGTTGTTGATGACCAGTACAACGCCGCCACGCGGTTCACCATCCGGGTCGACATGCCCGACAATGTGGAACTGATCATCACCAGCGAGGGCGATAACGGAATTCTGTTTGAAGGCACCGAAGGCCGGTTCTTCGTCAATCGCGGCAAGATCGCCGGCAAACCGGTGGAAGACCTGAAAGACAAGCCGTTGCCGGAAGGAGCCATTGAGGCGGTCTATGGCGGCAAGGTCAGCGCGAACCACACTGCCAACTTCATTGAAGGGATGAAGGCTCGCAAGCAGCCGATTTCCGACGTCTGGTCGCATAACCGCATGCTGGAAATCTGCCACCTCTCGAACATCGCCATGCGTCTGGGCCGCGAGCTGCGCTGGGATCCGAACCAGCGGGAAATCATCGGCGATCCGCAGGCCAATTCGTTCCTGGCCCGGGAAAGCCGCAAGGGCTACGAAATCAATATGTAGCAACCACAGGATCGTGACCGGCAGAAAACTGCCGACATGATTCTCATCACGCCTGAACGCAGCAGGGAAGGAGGGACGCTTACGGCGTCCTTCCTTCCCTGTTTGCATTTATCCTGCGAAACACGTATTGATCATGTTCAACTCAACGCACAGGATCGCGCCGATCCATGTCCAGCTCACGGCATTTCAGGACTTCAGAAATCATGATGATGTGCAGGACTTTTATCGCTGCGGTCATGGTCACGCTCTGCGCCTTGTGCGCCACTGCAGCTGATATCCCGGCCTGGGTTGACCAGGAAGTCGAAGGGCTGATTCCACTCTACGAGCATTTGCACAGTCATCCGGAGATTTCTTTTGAGGAAGTCGAAACCTCTGCCCGAATCGCCGCCGAACTCAAGGCTGCGGGTTTTGAAGTAACAACCGGTGTCGGCGGACACGGTGTGGTCGGACTGCTCAAGAACGGTGACGGGCCGGTGGTGATGTTCCGCACCGACCTGGATGCCTTGCCGGTCACCGAAGAAACAGGACTACCGTACGCCTCGAAAATCCAGATCGAAACGGCCGACGGTACTCGCACTGGTGTCATGCATGCCTGCGGGCACGACCTGCACATGACCAACTTCATCGGGCTGGCGCGGATTCTTTCCGAACACCGCGACAGCTGGTCTGGCACTGCCATGTTGATCGGTCAACCGGCGGAAGAACGGGTCGGCGGGGCCCGCCAGATGCTCAAGGATGGGCTGTTCACCCGTTTTCCGAAGCCGCACTTCGCCCTGGCCCTGCACTGCGACTCGGAGTTACCGAGCGGTTCCATCGGCTACCGCAGCGGCTACATGCTCGCCAACTCCGACAGTTGTACGATCACGATGAAAGGGCGGGGCGGTCACGGATCGCGGCCGGAATCCTGCATCGATCCCATCGTCCAGGCTGCTCAACTGGTGCTGGAACTGCAGACCATCGTCTCCCGCGAAATCTCACCGCATGACCAGGCAGTAATCACGGTCGGGGCCATTCACGGCGGGGCCAAACACAACATCATTCCCAATGACTGCCGCCTGCTGCTGACGATTCGCAGCTACACTCCCGAAGTTCGCCAGCATCTTCACGAAGCGATTGCCCGCAAGGCGGCCGCCGTTGCCCTCTCGTTCAAGGCTCCGGAACCGGTCATCGAGTTTCATGAAGGCGTGCCATCCACGAAGAACGATGCCGACCTGGTTCAGCGCGTCCTGCCCGCCTTCGGGGAAGTGTTGGGCGAGGAACAGCTGATCCCGGTTGAACCGGTTATGGGGGCAGAGGATTTCAGCCTGTACGGGGTGGCCGGGGTGCCGATCTTTATGTATCGCCTGGGGACCGTGAACGCAGAAGCGTTCGCCGCCTGGAAGAAGGGCGGAGAGCCACTTCCGTCCCTGCACTCATCCCGGTATGCGCCGGACGTCCGACTGTCGCTGAGAACTGGCCTGCAAGCCTCGACAGCCGCGATGCTTTCGCTGATGCCAAAACAGCGGTGAACGCAGCGGAGCCGCGGCCAGTGTGTCACAACAATCGTAGCAGAACGTCGCTGCGAACGAACTGGCGGCCCGGGGTTGTCAGGCCACCAGTTCCTGAACCACATGGGCTGGCACGACGCCGGTGAGTTTCTGGTCGAGTCCCTGGAAGCGGTAGGTAAACCGTTCGTGATCGAAGCCGAGCAGGTGCAACACCGTCGCGTGGAAATCGCGGATGTGCAGCGGATCCTTGACAATGTTGTAGGAAAAATCGTCGGTCTCGCCGTAGATCGTTCCGCCTTTTGCGCCTCCGCCTGCCATCCACATGCTGAAGCAGCGGGGATGATGGTCGCGACCGTAGTTGTCCCTGGAAAGCCGGCCCTGGGAGTAGATGGTCCGGCCGAACTCGCCTCCCCAGATCACCAGCGTATCATCGAGCATTCCGCGCTGCTTCAGGTCTTCCAGCAGGGCGGAACAGGGCTGATCGACATCCTTGCACTGGGACGGCATTCGTCCGCCGACGTTGCTGTGATGGTCCCAGTTGTTGTGATAGATCTGCACGAATCGCACGCCCCGTTCCACCAGACGGCGAGCCATCAGCACCGAGTTCGCGAACGAACCCGACTTCTTCGCGTCTTCGCCGTACAGTTTGAACGTGCTTTCCGATTCCTGGCCGAGATCCGTCAGTTCCGGCACGCTGGACTGCATCCGGAACGCCATTTCGTACTGTTGAATCCGCGTATGAATTTCCGGGTCGCCCAGTGACTGATAGCTGATTTCATTCAGCGCATTCAGGCTGGCGATGGTCCGTTCCCGCACTGCCGACGGCACGCCGGGAGGATTGTTGATGTAGAGGATCGGATCTCCCTGACTGCGGAGTGAAACGCCGGCATGTTCGCCGGGCAGGAAGCCGGCGCTCCAGAGCCGCGAGGAAATCGCCTGTTCCTGTTCGCGATTCGTCGGCACTGCCACCAGGACGACGAACGCCGGCAGATTTTCATTCTCCGACCCCAGTCCATACGAAGCCCACGAGCCCAGACAGGGCCGACCCGTGACCTGGTTGCCGGTTTGCATGGCGGCGATCGCCGGTTCGTGGTTGATCGCTTCGGTATGCAGACTCCGCATCCAGCAGATTTCGTCGGCCTTCTTCGCCAGGTTCGGCAGCAGTTCCGTGTTCATCCACATGCCGCATTCGCCGGCAGGGCTGAACGTGAACTTCGACGGCGCGATCGGAAATCGCGCCTGCCCGCTGGTCATGGTCGTCAGCCGCTGACCGTTGCGAATCGACTCGGGCAGATCCTTGTCGAACCAGTCCTGCATCACCGGCTTGTAGTCGAACAGATCCATCTGGGCAGGACCGCCGACCATGTGCAGATAAATGACCCGCTTCGCCCGCGGCGCAAAATGACTGACACCGGGACCGGTTTCGGACATGCCGGCTTGAGCCTGGCCCAGCAGCGATGCGAGAGCGGCGCCGCCCAGCAGGTGCTTGCCCCGCGAGAAGAAGTGACGTCGCGTTTCCAGTCGCAGCAGTTCATCGTGCAGATTCATGGAAGCACCTTCTGTGAGTCGTGGCAATTGATTCCGGAGACGCTGCTGACCGGGCCTTACTTGTTCAGGACTTCATCGAGATTCATCAGTTCGTTCACCAGCATCGTCCAGGCAGCCAGTTCGGTCACTTGCATCTGCTCAGCCGGCGCAGAGTCACCCACCGTCACGAGGGACCGGGCAGAGTCCGGATGATCCACGTAGTACGCTGTCAAATCCTGAAGGGAAGCAGTGACAATTCCCAGTTCCTTTTCCGTCAGTTCGCGTCCCAGCAGGCGGCCAGCGAGGAACCGGAGCCGTAGCGGTATTTCCGCATCGCCCTGAGCGAGCGTCAGTTCCGCCAGATGTCGAGCCGCCTCGACATACTGGGGATCGTTGAGCGTCACCAGCGCCTGCAGCGGGGTATTGGTCCGTTCCCGGCGGACGGTGCAGACCTCACGACTCGGAGCATTGAAGGCTTCCAGTGCGGGCGGCGGCGCCATCCGTTTCCAGAATGTATACACCGTGCGGCGATACAGGTTCTGGCCATGATCCTGGGTGTAATCTCGCGTGTTTCCGCCCGGCAGGCCGACGATGTCCTGGCTGCCAGGGCGTAATCACGAACCATCTCAGCGTCCATCCGGAACCGCGGACCACGCGAGAGCAGCCGGTTGTCGCGATCCTGTTCCAGCTTCGCGGGTGTCACTACCGCCGCTTGCCGGTAAGCAGCGCTCATCAGCATCAGCTTGAACAGTTTGCGGACGTCCCAGCCGTTCGACTGAAATTCAACCGCCAGCCAGTCCAGCAGTTCTGGATGACTGGGGGCCGCCCCGGAGACGCCGAGATCTTCCGGCGTGGCAACAATTCCGGTGCCGAACAACTCTTGCCAGAAACGGTTCACCGTGGTTCGTGCGGTGAGAGGATTGCGCGGATCGACGACCCACTGTGCCAGTCCCAGACGATTCGCGGGGGCACCCTCAGGCAGACTGTGCAGGAAGGCCGGCACAGCCGCCGGAACGTCCCCGGCAGGTTTGTCATATTCGCCACGCATCAGGATCTGGGCCATTGCAGTGGAATTGGGCTTTTCTTCCTGGATATGCGTGACGGGACTGCGACTGCGAATCGCATCCCGCTCGGCCGTCAACCGGGCGACATCCGCGACCAGTTGCGGATATTCGGCATCCACCTGATTCAGATAATGCTCGAATAACTGATTCGTCTGCTGCGGTGTCCGGGCCTGAGCCTCGACCAGCAGTAACGACCGCAGGGCTGAAAAACCGGCCAATGCCTGCACTTCGGCTGCCGGTAAACTGCGGTTGTAAATGCGGGCATCCTGCAACGACCCGCCGTCGAAAACCGCTCCCCGGCTGCGCTGCCCCAGTCGTAAAGGTGTCGTGGTATGGATCGATGCGTCCGGCTTCAGCGTGTTTCGTTCGATCCGCGTCGGCTGGTCCTTGCCATCAACATAGATCTTCACGCCGTCCGGCTTCCCGGAACCGTCGTAGGTGACGAACACATGCTGCCACTTGCCAGGTGTAACGACGTTGTTTTGCGTCGTCACTTTCAGGGCATTGTCCGGCCAGGCATCAATGATGTGCGTGGCATAGCCGGCGCCGTTCTGCCACAGATCCCAGCCGCGATGCCCGGCCTGCTCATCCATACGGGCAATAATCCCGGCCTGACTGTTGCTTGCCGGTTTGATCCAGGCACCCACACTGAACGGGGTCTCGCGCTCGAAATCCCCCGCCTCTCCAACTTCCAGGGTGGCATTGGTCCGGATCACTGGTGCCGGTCCGGCAGGTCCGTCTTTCGCCCAGGCGAGATCGTTTTTCAGTGTCCGGGGCTCTCCGGCACTTTTGACCTGAATTTCAGTCCCTTCTCCCTCATTCAGCGGTAGCTGGAGTACCAGCCCCTCCACGGGCAAGGACTGCTCGATCTGCTCTGGCGTGACGGTGGCCAGCCAGGCATCGAAGTCCTTCCGGACCGCCTGCTTGCGGGCCTCTCGCAGAGACGTGGCTGTCGCGATTTCGTCCGGTAAGGCTTCCCAGCGGGGGCGGTCACTGTCTGACGGCAGCACGAGGATGGGCCCTCGTCCATCCGCAACATTCCCGTCTTTCGGTCCCTGGGTGGTGTTCCGGAAGAACGCTGCCAGGGAGTAATAGTCCCGGGCAGTGAAGGGGTCGAACTTGTGATCGTGACATTGACTGCAGTTCGTGGTCATCCCCATGAACACCCAGCCGAACGTCTGTACGCGATCGGCGGCATAGTTGGCGAGGTTCTCCTCATCAATGGTGCCGCCCTCATTGGTCGTCATGTTGCAGCGCTGAAAGCCGGTGGCAATCCGTTGATCTTCAGTCGGGTGCGGCAACAGGTCGCCGGCCAACTGCTCGACGATGAACTGATCGAACGGCTGATTGCGGTTGAATGCACGAATTACCCAGTCGCGGTAGGGCCACATTTCACGATAGTTGTCGAAGTGCAGACCATGCGTATCGGCGTAGCGGGCAGCATCCAGCCAGTAGCGACCGCGATGTTCTCCCCACGTGGGCGACTGCATCAGCCTGTCGATCCACTCCGACAGCGCCGCATCGGAGCGGGCCGCATAATCCTGCACAAACGCCTGCACGTCGGCGGGAGCCGGCGGCAAGCCGGTGATGTCGAGATGCAAACGCCGTAACAGCGTGTGGGCATCGGCCTCCGGAGCAGGTGTCAGCCCCGCCGCTTCCAGACGTGCCAGAACAAACCGGTCGACCGGCGTCTTGACCCAGCTGTCATTCTGAACAGCCGGCGGTTCGGGACGCTCTGGCACAATCAGTGACCAGTGCGGCTGATACTCGGCCCCGCCGGCGATCCAGCGACGCAGCAACTCTTTGTCAGCTGCAGGTAAGGGCTTTTTGATTTCCGGCGGCGGCATCAGGGTCGCCGGATCACTGCTGAACAAGCGGGCGATCAGTTCGCTGTCGTCCGGACTGCCCGCCACAATCGCGCCCGATTCCAGGGCGGCCTCACGACGATCGAGCCGCAGATCGGCTTTTCGTGCGGCACTGTCCGGACCATGGCAGGCGAAGCAATACTCCGCCAGAATCGGGCGGATATCGCGATTGTACACAATCGCATCCTCAGCAGAGGCAGGCTGGACTGACTCCGCGCCAGCCAGCAGGACCAGCAGCGACGCCGACAACCAGCCGCGATAATCGGTGAGGGAGCATCTCATCAAGTCGGTTCCGCATCAGAAGAGCATTCGGCCCCGCGATCCCCGGAATTCAGCCAGCGACGCCAGAATTCCGGGAGAGAGCCACATTTTCCCAAACCTCAATTATGACCCGGCGGGCAAGACCCCGTCGTGGTGATTCGCCGCATATTTTTGTACCCGATCCGCATTTCGCGTCAGCGCGACGTGAATTCATGATCGCTGACAATTCGGTGAAAGTAATTTCAAAATCAGAAGTTGAACCACGGAACACACGGAAGACACGAAAAATCCGGAACGAGGAAACGGATGGGCGACATCCGGCATTCCGGTTCCTGATCGACTTCCGTGTGTTACGTGGTTTATTTCTCTTACGCATGCGGGACTCTGGTACGTTAACTGGTGGATTCAGTCATCCATGCGAGCAATTGTCGTGCAGTGGCGGGATTTTGTACAATGGCCGCATGGCTGGAATCCCGCCACAACCGGACGTCTGGGCGCGCCGCTTCCTTGAGAGTCTGGAGCGACCGGACTGGCTGTTCGACTTGTTCGATCCGCTGCCGGGGATTTACCTGTATGTGAAAGACCGTGACAGCCGCTTTGTCCGGGCGAACCGTGTGGTGTGCGACGTGGTTGGAGCCGCCGATCCCGCGGAACTCGTCGGACGGACGGACTTTGATTTCTTTCCTCCCGCAATTGCCGCCCAGTATGTTGCCGAAGACCGCCGGGTGATCGAGTCCGGCGAACCGCTGAGTAATCAGGTCTGGCTGGTCCCCGGACGGGACGGACTGCCGCATTTGTACCTGTGCAGCAAGATTCCGCTACGTGATCGCCAGGGCCAGGTGGCAGGAATCGCCGGTCTCAAGCGTCCGTATGAGCATTCGGCGGGGAATCTGGAAGGCTACAGTCGCCTGGCGAAGGTAGTGGCATTCGTCTCCGGGCACTATCACGAGACGCTGGAGGTCGCCGACCTCGCGGCTCACGTCGGACTGTCGGCCAGTCAGTTACAACGCGAGTTTTCCCGCTATTTCAGCATCACGCCAACCGATTACATTCGTGAAGTGCGAATCGGCATGGCGCGGCATCTGCTGGAGATCAGTGATGCTGCAGTTTCGCAAATTGCCTGCGACTGCGGTTTCTTTGATCAAAGCCATCTGACCCGTCACTTCAGGAAGGTCACCGGCATGACTCCGCTGAAATACCGTCAGCAGTTCCGTGCCCGGTAGTTGCGGAACAACCACTCCTGGAGATTCCCGGATGATTTTTGATATTCACAGTCATTTCTGGGAGTATCCCGCGCATTTCGGCGACGATTTCCGCCTGCAGGCACAACGGGCGAGATCAGGGGGCGAACTCGACCTGACGGTTCGCTATGAGGATTATCGCAGCAGTTCGCCACGCGACACGAAAACCGTCGTCTTCGGCGGCAAGGCCCGGTTAAGCGGCATCTGGGTCGACGACAGCTGTATTGCCAGTTACATCGCCATCGATCCGGACTATCTCATCGGCTTCCTGTCGCTGGACCCGACCCAGCCCGGCTGGCAAGACGAGATGCGGCACGGTCATCAGCAACTGGGCCTGAAAGGGATCAAGCTGATGCCGATGTATGCCGGTTTTCGACCGGACGACGCGCTGCTGGATCCGCTCTGGGAATATGCCTCACAACACCGGTTGCCGGTGCTGCTGCACACCGGCACAACGTTCGTTTCCCAGGCACCGCTGGAATGCACTCTCCCGCGGCATCTGGACACCGTCGCCATCCGCTTTCCCGAAGTGCGCCTGATTCTGGCTCATCTGGGGCATCCGTATGAAGGCGAATGCGTCGCCGTGATCCGCAAGCACCCCAACGTCTATGCCGATCTCTCCGCGCTCCACTACCGCCCGTTCCAGCTCTATCACGCGCTGATGCTGGTGCAGGAATACGGCGTGTGGGACAAGGTGCTGTTCGGGACCGATTATCCCTTCACCACCGTGAATGAGACCCTGATCGGCCTGCGCGGCCTGAACCGGATGCTGGAGGGCACGCACCTGCCGCGACTGAGAGAGGAACGGATCGAGGATCTGATCTATCGCGATTCATTCGCACTGCTGGGGCTGACCTGAAGTCACGACCACGCCAGCGCTGCAACTCGCGGCTCATACCTGACACGCTGATTCCAGACTGACAAATAGAGAAAGGCGGGTTTGGCCGCAAAAGGGCACAAAAGTCGCAAAAAAGAAATACCGGAATTGCGACTTCATTTTTTGTGACTCTTGCGCCTTTTTGCGGCCAAGCTCCTCTTGAGAAGTTGTGCAGGAAGCCAATCCTGGGCCGAATTCAGCCGTCAGGCCAGGATGTCATGCACGACGTTGCCGTGGACGTCGGTCAGGCGATAGTCGCGACCGCTGTGACGATAGGTCAGACGGGTGTGGTCCAGGCCCAGCAGGTGCAGGATGGTAGCGTGGAAATCATGCACGTGGACCTTCCTGTCCGCCACGGCGACCCCGTGTTCATCGGACGCACCGTAGGTGATGCCCTTCTTCACACCGGCACCAGCGAGCCAGCTGGAAAACACCTGGTGATGATGGTCGCGACCGCCGGCGTTCTGATCCGCCATGTACGGGGTCCGGCCGAACTCTGTGGTCCAGACGACGAGGGTCTCGTCGAGCAGACCGCGGGCTTTCAGATCGCGGATCAGCCCGGCAATCGGTTGATCCACGTTCTTCGCCAGCGGGGCGTGGTCCAGCATATTGCCGTGGGAATCCCAGTTGTTGTTGGAACCCACGTCGATACACTCCACGAAGCGCACCCCCCGTTCCACCATTCGACGGGCGATGAGGCATTGCCAGCCAAATCCGGTCGTCTGGCCCGACTGGACTCCATACAATTGCAGCGTCGCGGCCGTTTCTCCGGACAAGTCGAACACGTCCGGTGCAGCCGACTGCATGCCGAATGCGGTTTCAAACGCGCGGATGCGGGCCTCCAGCAACTGGTCGCCAGGCCGGCTCGCCCGATGCTGCTCATTCATCTGCTGCAGCAGATCCAGTTCTGTGGATTGCAATTGGGCCGTCTTGACCCTTCGGTCGACGTTCGCGATGGGCCGCTGTCCCGGAAAGACCTGTAACCCCTGATGGCAGCCCGGGAGGAAATCATTGTTCCAGATCTGTCCTGCGGCATAGGGCGTGACGCCGCTGATGACGACAAACGATGGCAAATTCCGGTTCTCCGTTCCCAGGCCATAGCTGATCCAGGAACCCATGCTCGGGCGGGCGAAACTGAAGGAACCGGTGTGCATGCCCAACGTGGCTTCGTAATGCGCGGGATGATCGGCGGACAGCGACCGGATCACGCACAATTCGTCAGCGACCTCCCCCAGATGCGGGAACAGATCGCTGATTTCAATCCCCGATTCTCCCCGTGGCCGGAACTCCCATTGCGGTTGCTTGAAAAACTGTTTGAACTCGCCCAGATGACCGCGGTAGTTGTCGACGGTCAGCGACTTGTTGTGATCGGCGACCAGTTGAGGTTTGGGATCAAACGTGTCGACGTGCGAAACACCGCCGTTCATGAACAGGAAAATGATGTTCTTCGCCTTGCCGTCGAAATGCGGCTGTTTCGGTGCCAGCGGATTGAGCAGAGTTTCTTCCGCCGTAGCACCGCACGACTCCTGGGCCAGCAGGCTTGAGAGTGCAATCGCCCCGAATCCGCCCGCGGCTCGCGACAACAGTTCCCGACGAGTGAGCGGTTGATACGGTGTCATGGCAGTATTTTCCCGTTGATCTCATTGGCGAAGGTCAAAAGTCCGAACCGCAAGTTTCGACCGGCTCAATCAATGTGCAAGAATTCGTTACTGCTCAACACCACGCGGGACAAAGCTGCCCAGACCTGTTCCTCGGAATCCGGCATCGCAGCTGTTTGCATGCGGTACGAGGTCAGGAACCGCTGCAGCTGCTTTTGTTCGCTCTCCATGGGCGAGCGCGTGTAGGCCCAGGTCCAGAGGAGCCCGAACCGGTCGGCATCGGCCTCGCATTCCCTGAGCAGTCGTCGAGCCACGGCGAAGGAACGCTGGTGGAAGTATTCGTCATTCATCAGAAACAGTGACTGCGCTGGTGTGGTCGTCAGTGTCCGCCGGCCGGTCGTCGTATTCGGATCTGCTCCGTCGAAGAGTGCCAGGAAGGGATGCCGTTTGATCCGCTGCGTCATCAGGTAGACACTGCGCAGATTGGTGTCGTAAACCGCCTTGAAGGCGTTGTGCTGCGTGTAGCCCCAGTTTTCGACGGGAGGGAACGGATGCGGGCCTCCCTGACCGATCTCCAGCTCTCCACTGATCTGCAGCAGGGAATCTCGCAGTTCCTCGGCCTGCATGCGTCGTCGGGAAAAGTGCGACAGCCAGACATTCCCGGGGTCTTGCTCAAGGGCCGCCTTCCCGGGAACGCTGGAAAGCTGGTAGGTGGCGGAGAGCAACAGTTCCCGATGGAGTGTCTTCAGCGACCAGCCGGACTGCATGAGCCGGTTCGCCAGATAATCGAGCAATTCGGGATGTGTGGGTGGTTTACCACGAACTCCGAAATCGTTGGTGGTTTCCACGATGCCCCGACCGAAGTGGTAATGCCACAGCCGATTGGCCATCACACGCGCGGTCAGCGGATTTTCTGCAGCGGTGAGCCAGTCTGCCAGTTCACGGCGGCCGCTTTCTTCAGTGCCTGCCGGCAATTGCGCGCCGCCCAGAATTTCCAGGAAACCGCGCGGCACTTCCTCTGCCAATCGTTCCGGTTCTCCCCGCTTCTGTAATCGGGCATTTGCCGGCTGTCCTTCACAAACTGCATACGCCGTCGGATAGGGCGACTGCTTCGCAAATTGCTCACGGGCCTTGCGGGCTTCTGTCAGTTTTTGTTGTCCCTGACTCCAGTTTTCTGCAGGATTGGCAATCAACGGATTCGGACTCGCGGCCGCGGGGAAGGCCGTCCGGCTCACGGCGAGGTTATCGAGATCACGCACCGGGCGAATACCAGCATTCGCCGGATGGGAATCGACAATGAAGGCGTCGGCAATGCCTGACCACTGCGCCAGCAGCGGCGTTTCGGGACTCTGCCAGGTCTGCCGGCCGTCAGAGACGATCACCGAGCAAGTCTTATCGACCAGATCGACGGCAACCTGCAGGTTGTACCAGACACCCGGTTCCAGCGGTGCCAGTTCGCGGCGGCTTCCACCATCCTGAATCGCGATCGCACGGCTGTTGATCCAGACTTCCAGGGCAGGCACGAAATTGCCCGTGTGACACAGATAGACGCGGTAATCGCTTTCGTCACCAGCGACCAGTTCTACATTTCGGAAATCAACATTGAAGAACAGGGGGAGGGCTTCCCCGGCCTTGACCGGTTCCATCGTGCGCCGGATCCCCAGATTCTCCGTCGCGGCGGGCAGCCGGACTCCCTGCTTCCCCTGGGGATAAACATTCGTAAACGGGCTCTGGGCAGCACTGGTGACCAGGACTTTCGCATCGGCCAGCCAGGGGGCTTGCGGGGTCTTGTCGAGCGGCTGTTGTTCCAGGCCACCGTCAGCAGTGAGCAGTTTCAGCGTCAGGGACTGGAGATCGGCATCGCGCCGGGCAAGTTCCTGTTCTTTCGCCGCCAGCAACTGCCGGGCTTCCGCCGGGGGAACGACCGGCATCAGATCTTTCGGATAACGCACTTCCTCCGCACCGGGGAAAGTAAACTTCGTACTGGAAAAAATACCGTAGAGGGCGTAGTAATCCCTGGCAGAGATCGGCTCGAACTTGTGATCGTGACAACGAGCACAGCCAATCGACAGGCCGAGTACCGATTGCCCCATCGTGTCGAGCGTGTCGGCAATCGTCAGATGGAAGTAATGAAAATTGGTGTCGTTGTAGCCGAACCGGCGGGACAGCGCGAGCATCGTCGTGGCTACGGTCTGCTCGGCAAACTGTTTCGGGGACTGGCCAGCGGCCAGCAAATCGCCCGCATACTGTTCCCGTAGAAACTGGTCATACGGCTTGTCGCGATTCAGCGAGTCAATCACATAGTTGCGATACTTCCAGGCATCCGGCAAGGGGTAGTCGCTCGCATCACCCGCGGTGTCCGCGTAGCGAATGACGTCCAGCCAGTGACGGCCCCACCGTTCCCCATAGTGCGGCGAGGCCAGCAGTCGATCAACCAACCGCTGCCAGGCTTCCGGCGATGAATCCTGCAGAAATTTCTGTTGCTCGTCCGGAGTCGGAGCGAGGCCGGTGAGATCATAGGTGGCACGACGTAACAGCGATTCCCGGGAAGCACGTTCCACCGGCGTCAGCCCGTGAGCTTCCATTTTCGCCAGCACGAAGCGATCAATATCACCCTGCGGCCAGCTCTGCTGCTGAACTGCCGGAGCAGGGGGATTCCGAATCGGCTGAAACGACCAGTGGCTGCGTTGTTCCGGAGTGATGGCGAAAGTCTGGACTGGAGTTTCCACGCCAGCGACAGGAGCAGGTTCGACGGGCCACGGCATGCCTGTTTCGACCCAGCGGACGAGTTTGGCGATCTCCGCATCCGGCAGCTTGCCGTTGGGTGGCATCTGAAATCCGCGGTATTGCACCGCCTCGATCAGCAGACTCTCTTTCGGCTTGCCCGGGACCGCTGCCGCACCTGTCGCGCCACCCTTGAGGATTAACGAGATGTGGTCCAGCTGCAGCCGGCCTTCCTGGGCTCCATCCGCGCTGTGACAGTCGTAGCAATGCTTCACCAGCAGCGGCCGGATTTCCTTCTCGAAAAATTCCAGATCCGCGGGCGAAGGTTCTGCCGCGCACAGCTCTGCCGGCCTTTCCGCGTCTGCAATCAGACACGCCAGGCCCAGCAGCAATTTGACCGGCAAGGATCTCACTGACATCACTTCACTCGTTCCATCACGAATTCGAAAGCGGTGAGAGCGTCTTCATAGCTGGTCGAATGGCCGCCGTCCGGTCGATCAATCAGCAACACCGGGCGATTGAGCTTCAATAGCACTGCTGCCAGACGCTGGACGCTCTGCGGCGGAACCACAGTATCCATTCCACCCACGGTCATCGCGACCGGCATTGTGAAACGCTCCGGCCAGTACTCGGCACTGCGTTTCTTGTATTCGTCCACTTGCTCGACTTTGACGCCGCCAAACGACGCAGCAATCGCTTCCTGAAACCGCTCGTATTCCAGATGATTGGCGGTGCCGTTCATAGAGACCACGCCATCCGCGAGTTCCGGATGCAGCGCTGCGAACGTCAAGGCTGACGATCCGCCCATTGAAGCCCCCGAGATGATCACGTGCCGGACCGGGTAGCGCTGTTTGAGGTCCGCGATCATCTGCACGAGATCGGCTTCTGCCGCTGGCCCCATCCAGGATGTCTTCGCCCGGTAATCGGGAGAGATGAAGATCATCCGGTGCTTCCGTGCCGTGTCGCGCGCGGCTTTCGCTTCCGCAAACTCCCCTTTGGCAAACTGCCAGCGATCACTGCCGTGGCCATGCAAGGCGATCAGCAGATCCACACGGTCAGCCGGCATCTGCTCCGGCAGGAGAATGACGTAACGTTGTTCGGAGCGATCCACTGCGGCTGTGAACAGAACATCTTCCGGAACCGGATCTGCGGCATGGCAGATGGCGATGGAACAGTAACACAGGCAGGTGATGAACAGCCGCATCCGCAGAATCATCCTTTTCCGTCTTCAGACGCGAGTCACGGAGCCAGAGCGGACTGGTCAGGACTTTGTCACCAGGGCAAATGAGAACTCATTCTCGCCCGATTTGACATCTTCCTTCAATGTGGATTTCGTGTTGTACTTCTCAGGAATGTACATCACGAGCTTGTCGACGGTGCCACCGGCTGATGGTCCGGACTCAGCGCCGGGAACCCCCGTCACCTGAGTTGTCCCTTCATTCCGGGTTGCCCGGATTTCGACCCGATGGGCTCCCGGCACCGGACCGACGTCGCGTGACAGTTCAAAAGCGCCCCCGTGAATCTCACCACCAGCGGATGGTCCCTGAACCCCCTCTTCCGGCAGAAATACAATCGTGCCGGTTTCCACCGGCACGCCATCCAGTGTTACCGTGCCCCGGACCAGAGCCCGTTCTGGCCCGGATTCGCCAGCACACCCCGCCAGCAATCCGAGGCCTGTCACCAGCATCCATACTCCCGACGATACTCTCGCTGCCCGGACCGCGGCCATTTCCCCGCCTTTCACTCTTGTTATTTGCAGGCACTACGAATCGGTGCCACTCAGTTAATACGAATGATCCGATCACGCAGATGACGGACTAACACTGTGAATCGTATAGACCAACGTTCACTGTTCGGGACGCTCTCAGCCGGCTGGCAAGTCTGTCGTTGATTCGATCAATCAGCCGACATTCGAGTTTGCTGACAAGCTGTCTCAGTCACTAAAACTCACCAAGAACTTTTCCATCATCGTAGATTGCCAGATTCTGCCATGTCTGCAGATTGAGGTTCTCACTAATGAACCGCACAGACCCGTCGGCGAGCAAGCTATGGACGCCACCAGCGTGCAAGCTGCGGGAATTATAAATCATGTTCTTGTTATTGAAGGCGGTGTAGGTGCCGGTGCAAGGAGGATCAATCGTTCCGGCGCACCATGCAGACCGGGTCTGGTCCGGTATGGGACTGTTCGGGGTGTAGTTATGATGGGTGAACGGTCCTTCCGGATAAAACAGCACTCCCCGAAAATCATTGGCAGACTTGGCATACGTGCGCAGTTCCGAGACCGCAGCAGTATTGCTCGTTCCATCCCGGATATCAGCGAAGCGAACCTTGGAATTTCCATTGAAAATCCCCAGCTCTCCCCGCGGAACGATGGTGTATCCGGCCACACTGGTCAACGGCCCGACACCGTTGCTGGCACCATAGTTGCCGCGGGCATAAACTCCGGCGGCCGGGGGAGCCGGAGTGTCACTGGGGCAAACAAAGGCCGGCAACGGAGCACTATGCCCCTGGTAATTCACAGATGTCGTACTTGTGCAGCCCCAGCAGGCATTGAAGTCGAGACTGTTGTAGCGATTCGTCTGGTCCAGTCCCGGCAGGATGAATGCCACCCAGGTGGCTTCGTTGCGGGCACTGGGATAGACCTGAATAAATCCCGGCGGCAGGACGTTGTGAGTGTCATGATAGTTATGTAACGCCAGACCGATCTGCTTCAGATTGTTGCGGCATTGCGTGCGGCGGGCTGCCTCCCGCGCCTGTTGAACGGCGGGAAGCAGCAGGGCGATTAAAATCGCAATAATCGCAATCACGACGAGCAACTCAATAAGCGTAAAACCACGACGAACCGAGAACGAATGACTGGACATGAATCGCCTTTCGGTCAATGCGCAGCACTACCCGGGAATCCAGGCGAAGCTGCAAATCCGTCGATGCTGAAGCGCACCGGAAGTTATGCCGCGTTCAGAACAGAACGACAGCGTTAGAATGGCGGAACCGTCAGCGCCCGAACCCTGCCGGAAGCAGGATTCGCCATGTCAATTCAAGTCACCACGAACTGCGCAAAACGCAGCCGTTGACCTGCTGTCTCGCCGGTTGCGAAGCTGTATTCTGGACCAACCGGAATATTATTCGATATTGGCCTTCAGCAGCCGTACGGCTGCATCCAGATCTCCGCGGCGATAGCCTTCCAGCAATGCCGCATGTTCGTCATAGACTTCGATCAGATTGCTGTAACGCCGCTGCATGCGGCGAAAGTGGGACCGGATGCGCCCGACGAGCGCGTCCCAGATCACCAGCAAGTCCGGTTGTCCTGCTCTTTCCAGCAGAACACGATGAAAGGCAATGTCCGCCTCTGCGACTGCAAAAAAGTCATTCTGCTCGCCGGCAGCCTTCATCTTCAATAACACGTCTTCCCAACGCTGAAAGTCGGCATCCGTCAGCTCGTCAAAAACGGACTGCAAAGCGTATGCCTCAACCGTCCGGCGAATCGGGATAATCAACTGGCGAATTTCACGCGGCGCCTCTGGCGCCACAGCAGCGCCCCGATTGGGACGCGTAATCAACAGTCCCTGCATTGAGAGCTGCTGCACGGCTTCGCGCACGAGACCCCGCCCCACGCCGAATCGCTGCGCCAACTCCGATTCCGTCAACCTCAGGCCCTCAACCATCCGGCCCGAAAGAATGTCGTTCCGCAAGGTTTCAGCGATCTGGCGAGAACGATGTTCCGGAGCAGCAGAAGGAATCAGATCCTGAGACAAGATGAGCTTCCCGAAAATTATTCCGCGACCACGGAGACTTGTTGAGGAACTGCCCCGCACCGGCGAAAGACCGGCTGAGGTCGCAGGCAAAAGTGATGCGATTGTGCGCAGTGCAGAACGGAATGTCAACAATTTATCGGATCGAAATCTATTGAATTGTAGACAATCCATTTTTCAGTGCATACAATCTTCGTCAGTTCTGTGACGCGGATCTGATCGCAGGGGCGTCCGCCAGAACCTCACTTCCCGGGCAGGAAATGACCATGCCTTTTCAGCGGAAGACGGAAATCTCCAGTCGCCTTCTGTGTATTGCCGGGCGTGCCCGATGCCTGTCGGCCCTGGTTCTGGCGTCGACACTCATCGTTCTGTCGGGTGACCAGCCTGTGAATGCTGATGATGGCACCAGTTCACCAGGTCGCGTGGAGCATTTTGAAAAATCAGTGCGGCCACTGCTGATCGAGAAATGCACAGGCTGTCACGGAGACAAGAAACAGTGGGCCGGCCTGCGACTGGATTCCCTCCGGGGAATGCTCAAGGGTGGGGACAGCGGGCCGGCAATTGTCCCGGGCAAGGCTGCGGAAAGCCTGCTGATCTCGGCTGTAAAGCGCGAAGGGCTGGAAATGCCGCCCGACGAACCGCTGACTGCCCGCCAGATTCAGGTTCTGGAGCAGTGGATTCGGGACGGAGCGGTCTGGCCGGAAGCTCCGTCCGGGAATAATGATCGCGCCAGCCAGCAGGCGGCGCACTGGGCCTTTCAGCCTCTGTCCCACCCGGTGCCTCCGGCTGTTGCCGGCACCGCGATCCAGACGCCGGTCGATCAATTCATCGTCGCGAAACTGGCATCCGCCGGACTGGGACTTTCCGCACCTGCGGATCGTCGTACGCTCATTCGGCGCGCGACCTATGACTTGACCGGCCTGCCGCCGACTCCCGCAGAAGTCCAGGCGTTTGTTGATGATCCGGCAGCCGATGCGTATGAGAAACTGATTGATCGTCTGCTGGACTCCCCGCACTACGGGGAGCAATGGGGCCGCCACTGGCTGGACATCGCCCGCTATTCCGATACCAAGGGCTACGTTTACGCCCGGGAAGAACGCTTCCTGGTGCAAGCACCAGCCTATCGCGACTGGGTGGTCTCAGCCTTTCAGAACGACATCCCTTACGACCGGTTCCTGTTGTTGCAACTGGCAGCCGACCAGATCGCGGAAGATCCCCATGACATTGCCGCAATGGGATTTCTGACGGTCGGTCGTCGCTTTCTGGGGGTAACGCCGGACATCATTGATGATCGGATTGATACCGTCTGCCGCGGCATGCTGGGACTGACGGTCAGTTGTGCCCGCTGTCACGACCACAAGTACGATCCGATTCCCACGGCAGACTATTACTCCTTCTACGGTGTATTCCAGAACACGACCGAAAAACTGGTCCAGCTCGAACAGCCTGCCCAGGCCAGCGACGCCTACGCGGCTTTTGAGACGGAGCTGAAAAAACGCCAGGAAGCGCTGGAAACAAAACGCATCGCCAGTCGTGAGGAAGCCGCCCGTCGCGTGCGCGAGCGCATCACAGACTACCTGGTGGCCCAGACGGAACTGGGGAAATATCCGATCGAGGGGTTCGATCAGATCCTGGCCCCGACGGACATGATTCCGGGCTTCGTTCGTCACTGGCAAAACTATCTCCGGAAGCTGCCCGCTACAGATCCTGTTTTCGGTCCCTGGCAGAAATTCGCGGCTCTGGACGCGAAAGCATTTGGTACTGAGGCGATTGCCGTCACGGAGCAACTGAAACACGAGGCGGAATCAGGAGTCAATCCGCTGATCCGGGCCACGTTCCAGGAGCCGCCGCAATCCCCGCGGGACGTCGCAGAACGCTATGGAAAAGTGTTCGCGGCCGTTCACCAGCAATGGACGGAAACCCTGCAGGCAGCGTCGACGGCCGGTGCCACTCCGCTGCCAACGTCCCTGGCAGATCCTGCTGCCGAAGCACTGCGACAGGTCTTGTACGGTCCCGGCTCTCCGTGTCTGGTGCCGGATGAAGCAATCGTGACGACGGAGCGATTTTACGATTCCGGAACGGTGACCGAACTCTGGCGACTACAGGGCGAAGTCGACCGCTGGATCATTCGCTCTGCCGAGGCACCGGCGTTTGGCGTGGCGGTCGTGGACTCAGCGCAGGTGACGGAACCGCAAATCTTCCGCCGGGGCAATCCTGCCACCCGGGGAGACTTCGTTCCGCGTCAGTTCCTGAAAGTGATTGCGGGACAGGATCGTCAGCCGTTCCAGTCAGGCAGTGGTCGACTGGAAATGGCCCGGGCGATTGTTGATCCCGCAAATCCGCTGACCAGCCGCGTCTGGGTCAATCGGGTCTGGCAACATCATTTCGGAGCAGGACTGGTCACGACCCCAAGCGACTTCGGCACACGGGCCCTGCCGCCCTCTCATCCGGAACTGCTGGACTGGCTCGCCGGCTGGTTCATGCAGCAGGGCTGGAGTACGAAGCAACTGCATCGGCTGATTCTGCTCTCGGCGGTCTACCGGCAACAGTCGGTCCTGCCGACCGATCCGGAAGTCGCTGCGCAGGCGTTACAAGTCGATCCGGAAAACCGGCTGCTGTGGCATGCCACGCAGCACCGCCTGACGTTTGAGGAATTGCGAGACACCTTGCTGGCAGTGACTGGCGAACTCGACCGACGTCAGGGAGGACGGGCCAGCGACCTGATGGCGCTCTCCAACCACCGCCGCTCGTTGTATGGGCTGATCGATCGCCAGTTCTTGCCCGGGACGTTGCGAGTCTTCGACTTCGCCAACCCCGATCTGCACACAGCAGAACGGAGTGAGACCACGGTACCGCAACAGGCGCTGTACTTTCTGAATCACCCGTTCATGGCAGCACGCAGTCGCGCCCTGGCCGACAAGTTGTCGCGGACCGAAGAGAGTCAGCGTATCAATGCGCTCTTCCAGGCGGTTTACCAGCGACCTGCCACAACGGACGAACTGAGCGCGGTGCAGGAATTCCTGACAGCAGCCAGGCATGAACCGGTTCCGGTGCCGCCGGTCGAGACCAAAGCCTGGAGTTACGGCATCGCAAAGATTGATCCGGAGCAACAGCAACTCAGTGACTTCCAGCCGCTCCCGCACTTCACGGGATCTGCCTGGCAGGGAGGTTCCCAATGGCCGGACAGCAAATTCGGCTGGGCACAACTCACAGCCACCGGCGGGCATCCGGGCAATGACCTGCAACATGCCGTAGTCCGTCGGTGGACGGCTCCCGTGTCCGGTACGATAGCAATCGACTCCCTCATGAAGCATGAACCACCTGCAGGCGACGGCATTCGCTACTGGATCATCTCCAGCCGACAGGGAGTGTTGAAAACGGCACTGGTGCATCAGCAGGAAGTCCAGGTGAAACTGGATCAGGTCGCGGTCGAGGCCGGAGAAACGATCGATTTCGTCGTTGACATCCATCAGCAACTCAACAGTGATCAGTACCTGTGGGCGCCGAAGATCACCGCCCTGTCTGGCGGCACCCCGGAGTCCGGCACGAACTGGGACGCAGAACGTGATTTTCACGGACCGCCGGTCCAGCACCTGAAGGCCTGGGAACAACTGGCGCAGGTGCTGCTGTCATCCAATGAATTGATGTTCGTGGACTGAGTGAATTTCGAGGATCAACAATCAAATTCATCCTTCAACACCAGTAAACAACCCACGCTTGCGGATTCGCGATTCCCGAATGAACACCAGCCGGAAACCGCGACCCCGTCAACCTGGTTCCGCACACACAGACTGAGGTTCACATGCCAGCGACATCCGGATTTCCGTGGCCGATGGGACGGCGTGAACTGTTGCAGCGGTCGGCTTTGGGTTTGGGCGGCCTGGGGCTGGCGGGATTGCTCGCGGATGATCGACAACGGCAGGTCGATGCAGGCGACACGCTGGATATGTCTGTGCGACAGCCGCACTTTCCCGGCAAGGCCAGGCGGGTCATTCACTTCTTCCTGAACGGCGGGCCATCGCACGTCGACACCTTCGACCACAAGCCGGCGCTGAAAGAGTTTGCAGAGCGACCCGTCGGTACAAACCTGACGACCGAACGGAAGACCGGAGCCGCCTTTCCCTCTCCCTTCAAGTTTCAGCCGTACGGCGAAAGCGGGATCGAGGTCAGCGAGATCTTCGAGAAGACCGCGCAGCATATTGATGACATCGCGGTCATCCGCTCGATGTATGCCCAGGTGCCCAATCACGAACCATCACTGATGCTGATGAATTGCGGCGACTCGGTGCAGCCGCGTCCCAGCGTCGGTGCGTGGGTGATGTACGGACTCGGAGCGGAAAACCAGAATCTGCCGGGCTTCATTGCCATGTGTCCCAACGGTTTGCCGATCAAGGACTCGGAAAACTGGCAGTCCGGCTTCCTGCCTGGAATCTTTCAGGGCACCTACATCAACTCGCAGCATCAGGAACTCGATCGGCTCATCGAAAACATCCGCAGTCCGCATGCATCCGCTGCGACTCAGCGACGGCAACTCGGGTTATTGCAGTCCTTGAACGAGCGGCATCGGGAATCGCGTGGCGATGATCGTCTGGACGCCCGCATTCAATCGTTTGAGCTGGCATTCCGCATGCAGATGGAAGCCGCAGAGGCGTTCGACCTGTCGCGGGAACCGAAGCACATCCACGAGATGTACGGCGAAGGAATTCACGCCCGTCAGACCCTGATCGCCCGCCGGTTGCTGGAACGCGGTGTCCGTTATGTCCAGTTGTGGCACGGAGCAGGGCAGCCCTGGGATAATCATGCCCAGATCGAATCCGCGCATCGCAATCTGGCACAACAGATCGATCAGCCGATTTCCGCGTTACTGACCGATCTGAAACAGCGCGGAATGCTGGAAGACACACTGGTGCTGTGGGGCGGGGAATTCGGACGCACGCCGACCGTGGAACTCAGCGGCGACGGCAAGGCGCAACTGGGTCGCGATCATAATCACTACGGGTTCAGTGTCTGGATGGCAGGCGGCGGCATCAAGGGGGGAACCACCTATGGGGCGACCGATGAACTGGGCTTCAAGGCCGCAGAAAATCCGGTCAGCGTTCATGACCTGCATGCGACGATGTTGCACCTGCTGGGCTTCAATCATGAACAGCTCACGTATCGCTATGCCGGCCGGGACTTCCGTCTGACCGACGTGCATGGGCATGTGATTAAAGACATCCTTGCGTAACAGTTCCCATACATGGCAAAAGCCCGGGGATGGCTATCCCCGGGCTTCCTCGCGACAACACGCAGCAAATCTCATCTTTCCACGGACTCACAATTCATGCCCCGGATCGTTGCCCGACCGCATCAACTGGATCTCGATTCGCCTGGCCGGCGCGATTACTGGCTGGCACTGGAACACGACAGTATCTGGGGCGACCACCTGATTCCGCTCACGGTGTGGGTGGGCCCGGAAGCGAAAGCGGATCAGGGTCTGGTGGCGTTCGGTTCCAATCATGGGAATGAATACGAAGGGCCGGTAGTTCTCAAGAATCTGATGCAGGAAATCCGGCTGGAAGATGTCCGCGGCAGGCTGATCTTCATTCCGGTCCTGAACCCCTCCGCATTCCGGGCAGGAACCCGCGAAAGCAAGCCGGATGATGGCGTGAACCTGAACCGGGCCTTCGTCGACGGGGCTGGAGCGAATCCGGCTTTGTCGGGGATTACGCATCGCATCGCTGCCTTTGTGCGGAACTTTATCTGGCCGCGGGTGCATGTCGTCATCGATCTGCATTCGGGAGGCAACGTCGCCCGGTTCTCACTGTGCGCCAGTTATCATCCGGTGGATGACCCGGCGCTGGCCAAACGGATCGACACCACCGCGCGCTGGTTCGGCGTGCCCTCGATCATGGTCTACCAGAACCAGACCCCGGGACTGCTGCCGAGTGAAGCGGAACGGTTGGGAAAAATTACAGTCGGCACCGAACTCGGCTGGGGCTGTGCCGTCAATTCGGACGGCGTGCGGTATGGACGCCACGGCGTCCTCGCAGCTGCCATTCATGAGAATCAGCTGCAGGGTTCGATTGAACCCATCGGCCATCATGCCGACGGAACACAGCGCACGCTGGAAATGGTCGACCGCGAATGCTTTACCGTCGCGCCGTTCGATGGCCACTACGAACCGCTGCTGGAGTGCGGTACCCGGGTGAAGCAGGGTGACGTCGTCGGTCTGCTGCACGACTTCGATCATATCGACATGGAGCCCTGGCCGGCCGTCGCGGGTGTCGACGGTGTGGTGCTGGCGCAGGCATGGGTCTCGCCCATCCCGCGCGGCCAGCATATCGTCGTCGTGGGTCGCGAACTTGCCTGAAATGCCGCTTGAATTCCTGTCATTCCTCCTTTCCGGACCGCTCACGTGAAGATTACCCAGATCGTCTGCCAGATCCTGCGGATCAAAAATGTGGAATCGAAGACCGCCAGCAGCCAGGACTCGGTGCTGGTGCGGATTCGCACGGATAACGGACTGGAAGGAATCGGCGAAGCCGACTCATCCCCGGAGATGGTAAAGGCGGTGATTGACGCGCCGTTCAGTCACAACATCGCGTCGGGTTTGCGGCAGATCCTGATCGGCGAGAATCCGCTGGAAATCGAGCGACTGTGGCAAAAGATGTACCGCCGCACGCTGTACTGTGGCCGCAGATCAACGACGATTACGGCCATGGCCGCGATCGACATGGCTCTCTGGGATCTCAAGGGCAAGCATTTCGGGGAACCGGTGTATCGCCTGCTGGGCGGCAAGCATCACGAACGGATTCAGGCCTACGCATCCATCCTGTTCGGGCAGGATGGCGACGCGACCGCCAGAATCGGGGAGCGCTGGCGCGAAGCGGGCTATCGGGCGGTCAAATTCGGCTGGGAGCCCATGGGGCAAAGCGAGGCGGTTGATCGCGATCTGGTCCGCGGCGCTCGCAAGGGGCTGGGCGAGGACGCCACGCTGCTGATTGACGCTGGCTGCGTGTGGGATGCCCGCACGGCCCTGCAACGGGCGCATGCGTTTGCGGAGCATCGGATTGGTTGGCTGGAAGAACCCCTGCAACCGGATGACTATGAAGGCTATCGCTGGCTGCGGGATCGTTCCCCGGTTCCCATTGCGTCGGGCGAGGAAGAATGCGGCAGTCTGGCGTTCCGGCCGCTTATCGAAGGCCGGTGCCTCGATGTGTATCAGGTGGATTTGTCCCGCAACGGTTTCACGGAAGCCGCCTACATCCGCAAGCGGGTGGAGGAAATCGGCGCGCGGCTGTGCAACCATTGCTATACGAGCCCGGTGACGGTCGCTGCCAGCCTTCACTGGCTCAGCACCTGCCGCGATGCGTTCCTGTTTGAGGACTGCGTCGAAGACTCGCCGTTGCGTCACGAACTGACGACGGAGAAGGTGCAGGCGGTCGATGGCTGGATCACCGTCCCCGAAGGCCCCGGGCTGGGCGTGACGTTGAACGAAGACTTCGTGAAGTCCACACTGATCTCGGAATCGCGCTAGTCAATGATGATCGTCGATCGCGATCCTCATAAAACAGGCGAGCGGGGGACGTGAGTCCCCTGCCTTTTAAACTGTAGTCGACAGGAAACAGGGCACTCGCGTATTTCGCTTGCCTGAATCATTCAACGATGGTTTCTCCATGACCGGCCCCCGCATCCTCATCGCTGAGTACATTCACGAAATCTGTTCGTTTAACCCGGTCCCGACCCGGTACAGCGACTTCTTTGTGAACACCGGTCAGGCGATGTTCGATTACCACCTCCGTTCCGGCACTGAGGTTTTCGGAGCCTTGCAGGTGTTTCGGGAACGGCCTGAACTGGAGGTCGTTCCCACATTCAGCGCCCGCGGCATTACGTCCGGCGGAACAATTCCTGCTGCCGACTTCGCGCGGATCGTCGACGAATGGACCGCGGCGATCAAATCCGCGGGACCGGTCGACGCTGCGTATTTCGCGCTCCACGGGGCCACCGCTGCCGAGGGCGAAGATGATCCCGAAGGCCGGTTGCTGGAGATCGCCCGCGAAATTCTGGGCGAACAGATCCCTTTTGTCGCCTCATTCGACCTGCACGGCGTTCTAACCGATCGCATGTTGCAGCACTGCGATGCCATCTCGGTCTATCACACCTATCCCCACGTCGATTTCCGGGAGACCGGCGCGCGAGCTGCCGCCCTCCTGCTGAAGTTACTGGACGGCACCATTCAACCCGTCATGGCCAAGGTGGAAATTCCGGCCCTCGTGCGGGGCGACGAATTGATCACCGATACAGGTCTGTTCGGCCGGTTGCTGGAACAGGCCCGGCAGCAACAAACGGAGATCGGCGGGCTGGCGACCGGCTATTTCATCGGCAATCCGTTTACCGACGTCCCGGAACTGCGCAGCTATGCGGTGATGATCACCGACAACGATCCGTCCCAGGCAACTGCAGCAGCTTGCCGGATGGCGAACGACTTCTGGAAAGACCGCGCCCGGATGCAGGCGCGACTGCAATCCTTACCGGACGCCGTGCGCCAGGCGCTCGCCACCTCGCGACCGGTGGCCCTGGTGGATGCGGCTGATGCCACCAGCTCCGGCGCCTCAGGCGACAGCGTGGAAATACTGCACGAACTGCGCCGTCAAGGCTGCTCAAAACGCACACTGGCACCCGTCGTCGATGCCGCCGCGGTCGAAACAGCATTTGCTGCCGGCATTGGAGCAACCGTGACTGTGAATGTGGGTGGCTCGCTGGACCGTCAGCGGTTCCGGCCGCTGGAAATCACCGGCACGGTACGACTGCTGTCTGACGGAGTCTTTCGCAGTGAATCGTTCGGCTGGATCTGGAATTCCGGACGGACAGCAGTGATCGAAGCCGGCCCGTTCATGATCGTCGCGACCACGCGACCGGTGCATCTGTTCGACCGGTCGCTGTTCAAGGCTCATGGTCGCGATCCGGAACATTTTGATATCACGATCGTCAAGTCACCGCACTGTCAGCATCACATGTATGCCGCCTGGTGTGAGATGATCCACGTCGATGCTCCCGGCTCGACCAGCGCCAATCTGCCGTCACTCGGTCATCGCGTTTGCCGGCGACCGGTCTTTCCCCTGGACCCTGGCTTTCCTCGGGAAGACGGGCAGGACTGGACGCCCACCGCCAGACTTTTCTCCCGAACCCGGTAAAGTGAGTGATGTCGAGCGAATCCCTTTCCGCTGCCAGCGATAACCTGCCCTCTGCAGTTGCCGACAATCCTGAGGTTGTCCACGACATCCCGGTTGCAGCGGGCCGCTATGGCGTGTTGGCGCTGGTCTGCACACTGTCGATGATCACCTATCTCGACCGGGTCTGCTTCGGAGTGGCTGCTCCGTCGATTGCCGGGGAACTGGGACTCAGCAGCACTGCCGAACTAAAGTGGGCCTTCACCGCGTTCGCGATCGCCTACGCCGTCTTCGAAATACCGTCCGGCTGGATGGGAGATCGCCTGGGACCGCGGACCACCCTGATCCGCATCGTCACCTGGTGGTCAATCTGCACCGCGCTCACCGGAGTGATCGGCTGGACGTGGGGCGGTTTCGTCTGGGGCGGCCTGGGAACCCTGATCACGCTGCGTTTTCTGTTCGGGGCCGGGGAGGCCGGCGCGTATCCCAACATCACTCGGGCTATTCACAACTGGTTTCCCCCCGAGCAGTGGGAATTTGCGCAAGGATTCGTGTGGATGTCCGGCCGGCTGATGGGCGGCATCACTCCGCTGATCTGGGCCTTTCTGGTCACTGGAACCTCATGGTCCAGCCCGCTGGTCAACTGGCGGGGCGCGTTCCTGATCTTTGGCGTGATCGGGCTGTTGTGGTGCGTGCTGTTCCGGTTCACCTTTCGCAATCATCCGCCATCGGCCTCGGCAGCATCAGACATTGCCAGTGAAGCCGGCACAGGTTCCCATCACGCGATTCCCTGGAAATGGATGTTGACCAACCGGGGTTTGCTCGCCCTGTGTGCGATGTATTCGCTGCTGAATTACGGGTGGGCTTTTAACATCACCTATTTCCCGTCTTATCTGCAGCAGCGTTTTGGCGCGGCAGCATCTCCCACGCTGCTGGCCGTTTACCTGGGTGCCCCCCTGTGGATCG
>VFQN01001127.1_pt1 | contig 46533 bp, 42 predicted proteins | sample 3512371 | NCBI WGS metagenome assembly VFQN01 (sample SAMN10412370, study PRJNA504923) | tailings metagenome | isolation source: Replicate 2 from Balatoc abandoned mine | place: Philippines: Itogon, Benguet | collected 2017-08-28
CGGTCCGGTTGGTGCTGTCCGGTTGGAGTTTGGTGGGACCGGCGTCCCGCCGGTCGTCCGGGACGACCGGCGGGACGCCGGTCCCACCAGATCCGACACCCCCAACCGGACGGTGTATGAGGCCGGTTGGTTTAACGTGGGTCTCGAAGACATTGCTCGTGAAGCCGATGCTAATCGGCTTGGAATTTTTGTGGTACTCGTTCGAGGTGTTTCTCGTCTAAGGGCGGCGTTCACCCGCGTGTCCGGAAGGTCGGTGAGGTAGCGAATGAAAGCGGCCGGAGATACCGTCAAAGCGGAAGCCCACTTGCTCCCGACGGTGTAGGCCGATCCGTTACCGCGTCAGCCCTTCCAGCTGCGTTGCCCTGGGCCGGGGTGCGGGTGGCGCGGCGGCACGAGCCGCTGTTGCGCGGCGGCCCCTGCTGGTGGAGTTGGCGAGGGGAGAGTGGGCCGGCGTGCGCGGGTACTTCGGGCCGCTTGTGGGTCACACCGGCTACGCCGATCGGCGGCGGTCGGGCGTAGGCTGGTGGAGGGTACGTGCAAGCCGGTGATCGGCCGCCGGCTGAAACAGCCGGCGGCCGGTGGAAGGTCCGGCGAGTCGAGCGGAAGGCCGTTCTCTGCGCCGTCCAGACCTCCGATCGGTAGGACACCTATTGGCAGCGCTCCACCTGAGTGCCGGATCCCATTACCGCACCCAATGGCACCGGCCCCTTGTGCTTCGGTGCCGCGGTCGTAACCTGATCGGATCGTCGCCCCGCGTGGTCCCCCGCCGGGACCGGTTCAGGACCGACCCGTGTTCGCGTTCGCCCTCGTGGTCTGCCTGGCCGGCATCTTCTGCCTCGCCCCCCTCGCGCTCTACCTCCTCTGGCTGGCCGTCCTTAACAAGAAGGCTCGCCCGACCGTCGTCCCCGGCGGGTGGGATTTTGCCGCCCTCTGCGGCGGGCTGTCCGGGTTCGTGCTGTTCGGCGGCGGGCTCGTGCTGTCCCTGCTCCAGTCGAACGTGCGCTACATCTTCCGCGGTAACTTCGAGGCGCTCCGCACCGCCTGGGCGCAGGAGCAACTCGCGTGGCTCGCGGTCGCGGGCGGCTACCTGTTCATCGTGGTCGGCGGCGGGTGGCTGACGCTGGCGCTGCGGCGGCGGTCGCTCGTGGTCTACAACGTTGAAACGGGGGCGTTCGAGACGGCGGTCGCGGAGGTGTTCGACCACCTCGGTCGCCCGGCGCAGCGGACCGGGAACCTGTGGTCCGCCCCCGGCCCGCTGTTCGAGCTGGAGCCGTTCGCCGCCGGAAAGTGCGTGGCACTGCGCTGGGTCGGCGACGACGAACGGCTGTTCGAGGAGGTCGCCCGCCAGCTCCGCCCGGCGGTCGCCGACCTCGCCCCCGTCGACAACCCCACCGCCCGCTGGCTCACGGCCGCGGCGGTCGGCATCCTGGTGGTCGTCGTCTTCTTCGTCGGCGTGATGGTGACGAGCGTCGGCCTCGTGCGCTGACGCCGCTACGCCGCCTTCTTTGCCGCCACGAACAGGTCGAGGCGCGGGTTGCCGAGCAGCCGCGCGAACACCGTGCGGATCTGCTCGTGCCCGTCGCGGACCAGGAATCCCGAGTCGCGGCCGTGGCTCTTGGCGCCGAGCAGGTAGTACCCGGGCTCGCGCGTTTCCGCACGGCCGGCAGGCTCGTCCACCGTCAGCCCGGCGGTCAGCCGGAGGTCGGCCCGGTAGCCGACGCAGCCGATCACCCGCTCCACCTCCCACGTCACCGGCTTGCCGGCGCTGCGGCCGGTCAGACGGAATCCCTGCTCCGGGCCGTGACAGACGACCTCGTCGAGGAGCGTCTGCGGGTGGAATTCGAGGTTGGCGTCACAGCGGGTGGCGAGCGAGTTCGCCTTCACGGCGAGACGGTCACGTTCCCGGAGCGGGTCGTTCGCCAGCCGCGGCAGCGGCGCCCCGCGCGGCCCGTTCGTGAGCCAGAACACCCACATTTCCGGGTGGTCGGCGGCGAGGTCGACGAGCTGGCACACCGTCGCCCCCGCCGAATACCCGCCGCCGACGAGGGCGATGCTCTTCCCCGCGTAGTGCGACCGTCGTTCTCCGAGCACGTCTTCGAGCCCGTGCGCGACGTGCGGCCGTGCCGCCAACTCGCCGACGGCGGGGATGCTCCCGTCGCCCAGCCAGTTCGGCGTGTTGAACGTGCCGGTGCAGTCGAGCACCACGTCGGCGGTGTCGATCCGCTCCGGACCGTTGACGGCCCGGACGAGCAGCCGGAACGGTCGGCGGCCGTCGTCGGGCTCCGACTTCTTGACCGCCCCGGCCCGGCCGACGTTGAGGACGGCGTGCTGCGGGTGCATCGCTTCGAGCAGCGCCTCGGACTCGGCCAGCGGCACGAGGTACGCCGCGCGGAATTCGCGACCGGTGAGCAGGTCGGCGTCGGCCGGCACGTCGCGGGCGCGGCGTTCGTGCCGGAGCGTCTGCGTCCCGAGCGGCGTGGTGTTCATCCCGAACGGGGTGAACATGCGGGCGTGCCCCCAGCGCATCAGGTGCTCGCCGACCTGCCCGCGGTCGTAAACGGCGACGCGGCAGCCGGCCGCCCTCGCGTACAGCGCCGCCTCGATGCCGACCGGTCCCGCCCCGATCACCGCCACCCGCGGCGGTTCCGCCTTCGCCATGTTCGCCTCCCGGTCGCCCGGCGGATCGTACCGTCGCCTCAATCCCCCGGCAACACGACCTGCGCGACCGGCGGCGGGTTGGTGCCGCCGGCGGGCGGGTGCTACAATCTCACCACCCTCCTGCCCGGACCAGGTCAGCCGATGCCCTCCGAATCGATTGCCGGATTCCTCGACGAGGCCAAGGCCAACCGCGTCCTGATCCCGGAGCAGGTCGAGCAGCTCATCCGCCAGCCGGACATCCCGCAGCAGAACCTCGCCGCGCTGTGCGAGTACCTGGAGGCCCGCGGGGCGCTGACGAAGTTCCAGTCCGAAGCGCTCCGCGGCGGGCGCGGCGTGGAGCTGAGTTTCGCCGCGTACCCGGTCCTCGACGAGATCGGCCCGTGCCCCGGCGGTACGGCGTACCGGGCGCTCCACCCGTCGCTCCGCACGCCGGTCGTGCTGCGGAAGTTCCGGGCGGATGCCCTCCTGCCGCTCGACAACCCGGCGGCGCTCGTCCACCGGGCGCGGACGTTCCCGGCGTTCCACCCGAACCTCCTCGTCCCGCTCGACGCCGGCGAGTACCGCGGCGAGCACTACGCCGCGGTGGAGGAGTTGGGCGACACGGCGACGCTGGAACAACTGGTCGCCGAGATCGGCCCGATGCCGGCATTCTTCGCCGCCGAGTTCGGCCGGCAGGTGGCATCGGCGCTGCGGTCGGTGGACGAGCGCGGGCTGTGGCACGGCGACATCCGCCCGGCAAACCTGCTCGCCAGCCCGATGACTACGAAGACGGCGCCCGACGGCCGGGTGAAGCGCCGCCCGGCGCCGAACGCGGCGGTGAAAATCACCGAACTCGGGCTGGTGCCCGTTCGCCCGCCGGCGACGGTTTCGCCGCCGGCGCTCGACGCCCTTCCCTACCTGCCGCCCGAGCGTGCCGACTCCGCCGCATACGACTCCCGCGGCGACCTGTACGGCCTCGGGGCGAGCCTGTACTACCTGCTCACCGGCCGGCCGCCGTTCACCGGCGAGCACGCGGACGAACTCGTCCTCAAGGTCCGCTCCGTGGACCCGGTCCCGCTCGCCACGCTCCGCCCGGACCTGCCGCCGGCGTTCGCCTCGCTCGTCGCCCACCTGATGGCGAAGCGTCCCGAGTCGCGCCCCCAGCGGGCGGCGGAGGTCGAAGCGGCGATCGCGCCGTTCTGTCGACCGGGAGCGGCCGTGCCGCCGCCGGCGCAGCAGGCCGTCGTGTCGGTGCCGCTTTCCGCACCGACCGCGGCACCGGCTTCGGGAGAGTCGGCGGTGCCCGAGGCGTCCTCGGCACCGTCCGACGAGTGGGTGGCGAGCGACAGCGCCGCCGCGTTCAGCACGTCGCACGCCGCCGCGGGGCCGGTCTACAAGGCCCAAACGCCCGAACAGAAGGGCCGCACCCGGATGCTGGTCGTACTCGGGCTGTGCCTCCACCTCAGCGCGATGGCGCTGCTCGGGGCGTGGATTTTCGGGCTGTTCGAGCGCTCGCCCGACCCCGAGCCGGCGCCGCAGCCGAAGAAGGAGAGCAAGAGGAAGGTCGGGAAGGCGTGATGAAGGCGTGCGTCAGCCAGGCGTGTACGCTGCCGGCGGCGTTCGCCGACGACCTCGCTGCGTTCGCCACGAGCGGCTGTCCCGCCGCCGAAGTGTGGCTGACGAAGCTGGAAAAACACCTGGAGGCGGTCGGCGCTGATTCGACCGCGAAGTTCCTCGCCGACCACGGAATCGTCCTTGCAGCAGCAGCTTACCAGGGCGGGCTGCTCCTCTCGCAGGGCGAACAGCGGCGGGCGCACTTCGACCACTTCAAGGCGCGCCTCGATCTCTGCCAGCGTTTCGGCATCCCCACGTTGCTCGTTGCCGCCGACTTCGCGCAAAAGCCGGACGCCCAGGCGCTCGGTCGGGCGCTGGTGTCGCTCACGGAGGCGGCGCGGTGGGCGGCGGGGTTTGGGGTGCGGCTCGGGTTAGAGTTCCGCGGCACCGACGCCTTCCTGAACAACCTCGACACCGCCCTCACGCTCGTCGAGCGCTGCGGCGAGCCGAACGTCGGCGTGTGCCTCGACGTGTTTCACTACTACAAGGGGCCGAGCAAGCCCGAGGACTTGGACCGTCTGACGACGGCGAACCTGGCGCACGTGCAAGTTTGCGACGTGGCCGGCGTTCCCCGGGAACTGATGACCGACTCCGACCGAGTGCTGCCCGGCGAGGGCGACTTCCGCCTCGACCCGGTGATCGCCCGGCTCCGCGCAATCGGCTACGCCGGCTACGTCTCGTTAGAGATGAACAACCCGGTGCTGTGGCAACTCGCGCCGGCCCAGGTGGCCGACGCGGCGACGAAATCTCTCCGCCGGCTACTTCAACCCTGAAGCCTGGAGGACGCCCGATGTTCGACCGAGAGCGACGCCAGTACGCGGACCAGTACGGCTACGCCCGCCACCTGGTGGCCGACGTCCCCGACGAAGAGTTCGCCGAGCAGCCCGTGCCCGGCATCAACCACCCGGCGTGGACGCTCGGGCACCTCGTCATCGCCGCCGACTACGGCCTAGCGGTACTCGGCAAGCCGACCCTGGCGCCCGAGGGCTGGGGAGCGCTGTTCAACCCCGGCACCGTTCCCGACCCGAACCGGGCGACGTACCCGACGAAGGCCGAGTTGATGGGCGCCTACGAGTCGGGCCACGCCGTGTTCGCCGCCGCCGCGGCGGAGCTCGACGACGCCCGCGCCGCGGCGCCGAATCCTGTCGCGTCCTTCAAGCAGCGCTTCCCGACGCTCGGCGACATGGTCGCGTACCTCCTCACCACGCACGAGGCGACGCACACCGGTCAGCTCTCCGCGTGGCGGCGGACGATGGGGAAGCAGGGGGTGACGGTTTAGCGAGTCGGGAGTGGACAGCGGGCCGCGGGCGGTGCAGAATCCGCGGTGTCAGTCTGCCCGCCGCCCCGCCACCCTCCCCAAGGAGCCCCCTCCGTGACCCGCCTCCTCGCACTCGCCGCGGCGCTCGGCCTCGTGCTGTCCGCCGGCGCCCAGCAGGACACCAAGCAGAAGGACAAGAAGGACACACCGAAGAAGGAGCAGCCGAAGGTTTCCGGCCCCGAGCCGACCGCCAAGGCGGTTCACTACGGCCCGCACGAGCGGCAGGTGCTCGACTTCTATCAGGCCAAGAGCGACACCCCGACGCCGGTCGTGTTCGCCATCCACGGCGGCGGGTGGGTGAACGGCAGCAAGGACGGCTACCGCGGCGCTGCCAAGCGGTACAACGACGCCGGCATTTCGCTGGTCGCCATCAACTACCGGATGGTGACCGAGGCCGCCGAGAAGAAGACCGACCCGCCGGTGAAGTGGCCGCTGGAGGACGCCGCCCGGGCGCTCCAGTTCGTGCGGTCGAAGGCGGCCGAGTGGAACCTCGACAAGAAGCGGATCGGCGCGACCGGCGGGTCGGCGGGCGGGTGCTCGTCGCTGTACCTGCTCTACCACGACGACATGGCCGACCCGAAGAGCTCGGACCCGGTGGCCCGCGAGTCCACGCGGCTGTTCTGCGCGGCGGTGGACGGCGCCCAGACGACGCTCGACCCGAAGGTGCTGCGCGAGTGGATGCCGAACTACACCTACGGCGGCCACGCGTTCTCGATCGTCGGCCCGGACGGCAAGCGCGACGCCGGCTTCAACACGTACCTGGCCAAGCGGGACGAACTGCTGCCGAAGATCAACACGTACTCGCCGATGGCGCACGTGACGAAGGACGACCCGCCCGTGTTCCTCTTCTACAGCGGGATGACGAAGCAGAAGGACAAGGACGGCAAGGATGTCAACGTCCCGTCGGCGTCGGTGAAGGGCGAGTCGAAGCCCGACCCGACGCACGCCCCGCTGCTGGGCGCGATCCTGATGGAGAAGCTGCAAGCGGAGGGCGTGGAGGGCATCTTCGTCCACCCCGGGATGCCACACCCGAAGTACAAGAGCAGCGCCGACTACCTGATCGACCGGCTGAAGACGAAGTAGGCATGGATCGAACTTCTGAGTTATTCGGATTTGAACTCGCAGCGTGTTCGGGTTTAAAGACCATTGGTGAGGGTTTGCGATTAGTCCGCGGGTCCGATCGTAAACCAACTTGATCGTCCGGTTTCGGCGTTCTCGCGAGTACGCCGAAACCTTGTTCGACGGTAGAGGGCTTGCCGTGGTCAAGAAGGCAGAACGGCAGGCCAAGGCGCTTGCACGCGAAGCCCGCCGGCAGCAGTACGTGCGGGAAGAGGCGGCCATGCAGGCGTTTCTTCTGGAGTGCCGCGCGAGCCTCCCCACCACCGTCTGGGACCGGGAGTTGGCGGAGGCAGAGGGGTCGGCCGGGGAGACGCTCCACATCGTCAAGTGGATGGTGACTCTACTGGCGGCCACGCAACTACCTATCCCGCCCCAACTGAGACGGGCGCTGGACGCGATGCTCGAAGCCCTGGGTCAGGATCGTAGCGACCCGGGGTGGGAAACTCTGGGAGGGCTGAACTACGGAGCGTACTGGAAGGCTCAATACGGGTACTGAGGCCGCGCCAAGCTCCCGCGCTGCAACTGACTGCGCCTCGCAGGTGAGTAGCGGTGTGTCACCGCTCACAGCCGCATCTGCTGAGCTAGATGTTCGGCTATACGCTCCACCGAGATAACTAACCTCAACTCCTACCGACTCCAGTCCTCATCACTCGGACGCGATGCGCATCGTCGAACTCGAAGCCCGGCACGTTCGGATCGCCCTGCGGCGGAAGGTCACGCACGCCAGCCATACGCGGACCGACACCGACAACGTCGTCGTCCGTTGTGTCCTCGCCGACGGGTCGGTCGGGTACGGCGAGGGCGTGCCGCGCGACTACGTGACCGGAGAAACCGTCGACTCGTGCCTGGAGTTGCTCAAGGCCAGCGACATCCCCGCCCAGCTGACGCCGTGCGCGGACTTCGTCGCGGCGATCCACCTCGCGGAACGGCTGACGCTCAACCCCGTTTCCGGCGACGACCGGCTCATCCAGGGGAACGCCGCCCGCTGCGCGCTCGAGCTCGCGGTGCTCGACGCCTACGGGCGGGCGTTCGGCGAACCGCTGGTGAACGTCACCCGGGCCGTCGCCCCCGACTTGTACGAGCCGCGCGAGCGCATCCGCTACAGCGGCGTCATCGGCAACCCGAAAGGGTGGAAAGGCCGAGCCTACCCGCTCGTCTACCGCCTCGCCGGGTTCGAGCAGGTCAAGCTGAAGGTCGGCATCCCCGGCACCGACGACGTGAAGCGGACCAAACGCACCCGCCGCTGGCTGGGGTCGAAGATGGACCTGCGCATCGACGCCAACGAGGCGTGGAGCGCCGCCGAGGCCGCCGAGAAGATTCGCGTGCTCGAACCGTTCGGCATCACCAGCGTCGAGCAGCCGGTGCCGCACGAGGAGGTCGCCGGCCTCGCCGCGGTGCGGAAGGCGGTCAAGACGCCGGTGATGCTCGACGAATCGCTGTGCGGCGCGGTGGACGCCGAGCGCGCAGTCGCCGGCGGGTGGTGCGACCTGTTCAACCTACGGCTGTCGAAGTGCGGCGGGTTCATCCCGAGCCTGCGGCTCGCACAGCTGGCGAAGACGGCCGGGCTCGGCTACCAACTCGGCTGCCAGGTCGGCGAGACGGGCATCCTGTCGGCCGCCGGCCGGCACTTCGCCGCGAGCGTCGGCGGCATCCGCTTCCTCGAAGGCTCCTACGACCGGCACCTCGTCTGGGAAGATCTGATCGAGCAGGATCTGACGTTCGCCCGCAACGGCACCGCCCCGATGCTCGTCGGCAGCGGGCTCGGCGTGACCGTCGAGCCGGCCAAGGTGGACTGGGTGACGGTACGGAAGGAGTCACTCCTTGGGTGACGTGGGGCCGGTTTCCAACCGGCCATTGTCCGGCCGGTTGGAAACCGGCCCCACGGAAGCGCCGGCGGCGTGCCGATATCTTCTCTGCATGAGCGACGCCGAACCCCCGCCCGGTGGCACCCTGTCGCAGTTCCGCGCCTCGGACGGGTACGCCTTCTACACCCGCTTCTACCCCGCCGCCGGCGCGCCGCGCGGGCGGCTCGTGTTCGTCCACGGCATCCGCAGCCACGGCGGCTGGTACACGCGCTCGTGTGCGGCGTTCGCGGCGGCCGGGTTCGACGTTCACTTCCTCGACCGCCGCGGCGCTGGGCTGAACACCGCCCACCGCGGCGACACGCCGGCGTTCCGCCGACTACTCGACGACGTGGCCGAGTACGTCCAGCACCTCCGCGCCGAGAAGGCGTGGCTGCCGGTGATCGTCGGTGGGATTTCGTGGGGCGGGAAGCTGGCGGTCGGGCTACCGTACCGCCGGCCGGGGCTGGTCGACGGGCTGGTCCTGCTCTGCCCCGGGCTGGTGCCGAAGATCGCGCCGCCGCTGCCGAGTCGTGCCCGCATCGCGGTCGCGCGTGTGTTCCGCCCGTGGAAGTTCTTCCCGATCCCGCTGAACGAGCCAGACCTATTCACCGCCGACCCGCAGTGGCGCGACACCATCGACCGCGAACCGCACGGGCTGCGGGCGGCGACGGCGCGGTTCCTGTTCAGCAGCTTTTCGCTCGACATTTACCTGCGCCGCGCCGCCAAGCACGTCCGCGTGCCGACGCTGCTCGCGCTCGCCGAACACGACCGCGTCATCGATAACGCGGCGACGCGCCTCTACGCCGGCCGCTTCGGGCGGCCGGTGGAGATCATTGACTACCCCGGTGCCCACCACACGCTGGAGTTCGAGCCGGGCGGCCACCCGTGGGTCCGCGACGTGACCAACTGGCTCGAACGCCGGCTCGGTGTGTAGCGTCAGCGGGCGACCGTGACGACGACCAGCGCGATCAGGACCGCAGCCATGCCGGCCGTGAGGAACCACATCGGGAACGTCTCTTTCGGCCGCTTGGCGGCGTCGCGGGCGTGCGCCCTCGCCTCCTTGCGGTGCTGCTTGCGGGCCTGCTCGTGCCGGGCGTGCTGGGTCGCGCGACTCATGGCCGGACCTCCGGGCGGCGTGCGCCGCCGTGCCCCCGGTGAGGGGCGGGCCGCGAGTCGAACCCCGGACTGGTGGGAGAGGAACCCGCGGCCGCGAAACGTGTGATTGAAGGGTAACCGACCCGCGGCCGGCTGTCGAGCGCCGGCCGTGGATTTCGTCGCACTACTGCCGGTCCGGCCCCGGCCGCTTCGGCTTCGCCAGCCCGGCCTTCTCCAGCAGCGACTGGCCGAAGATGTTCTCCTCCTCGGCGAACACGTCGTCGATCGCCGTGCCCTCGGCGAACTCGTACTGGATCGTGTACCTGTGGTTCGAGATGCCGATCTCGTCGCCGGGGCGGAGGGGCCGGCGGAGCGTCCGCTCGCCGTTCACCTTCACCCCGTTCGTGCTCCCCATGTCGCGCAGGAACCACACGCCGTTCTTGAACGCCAGTTCGGCGTGGACGCTCGACACGTTCTGGAACTTCAGGCAGATGTCGCACGACTCCCGCCGGCCGATGGTCATCACGTCCGCGACCAGCGGAATCGCGTCGCCCCCGCCGATCGGTACTAGTTCACCCCGCCGCTTGTCCGCCATGGGAAAGACCTCGCCCGCCCCGCGGGCCGAAACTGGAATGAAGGCGAATTGGGCCGGGGCACGGCCCCGACCTTGGCACCCATGTTAGCCGCTTCGGGCCGGCGCGGGAACGGTCGAAACCCGCGAACGCGGGCACGAGACGTGGGGGAAACGACCCGACCGGACCGCAGAGTCCGGTCGGGCAAACTACGAGGCGCGTTAGCGCGGCACCGGAGCACCAGCCGGAGCTGTCGGGATCGCCGGGAGCGGGGCCGGAACGCCCGCCGCCGGCGGGACCGCACCGGGGAACGCCGCCGGCGGCAGCGGGCTGGGGTACGCACCCGGGCCGACGCCGCCCGGCGCCGGGCCGCCGGGGAACGGGCCGTAGTACCCGGCGGGCGACGGGAAGTAGGGGTTCACCGGGAAGTTCCCGCCGGTCGGCGGCCCGTAGAACGGCGCGTGGACCGGGGCCGGCGTCATGAAGTGGCCGTCGTAGGGCCAGTACAGATACCACGGCGCCGCCTGGAACGCCGGGAGCTGGCGGTTGTGGTGGTTGGCGAACAGGTACGGCCCGAGCCGCGGGTAGTGCGGCTGGCTCATGAACGGGCTGCCGTGCATGTTCCCGGCGGCCGTCGCGGTCGCCGGGGCCGCGGCCAGCGCGACCGCGGCGGCGAACAGAATCTTCCGAAGGCTCAGCATCTCGGTCGTCCTCCTCCGTGGGACTCGGCGCACCTCCGTGAGCGCACCGAGCGTGGTCTCGTCGAAAAAATCAGGGAGCGGTGCTGCCGGCGACCGGCACGATCAGGCTCGGCGTCTCGGCATAGAACGCGGCACTCGCCGACGGCTCTCCGAACCCGCTGTATCGCGCCAGCGCAGGTCCACTGGTCACGATCGCGGCGGCGGCGGCCCCGCACGAGTTGCACCCGCTCGCGCGGCCGTGGTGGTGATGGGCGTGACCGCCGCCACAGGTGGCACAGCCGTGCGAGCCGTGGAGCAGCCCGCCGTGACCCCAGGCGTGACCGCCGAGCCGACTCCCCGGCTGCCAGCCGTTGAGCCACCCGTAGGTGTTGCCCCCGCCGTGGCTGTACCCGCCGTTGTAGCGCAGGTAGGCGTCCCACGGGCCGTACGGCTCGAACGGGTAGTACCCGTAGTACGGGCCGTAGTTGAACAGCGGCCCGTGCTGGTGCTTGTACGGGAACATGTGCAGCGCCCAGCCGCCGCACCCCAAACCGAAGGTGTTCGGACCATTGCCCGCCGACGCCGTCCCGGCGCTGAGGGCCACGAGCGCGGCGGCGAGGGCCACGGCCGCGAGAATCCGTCTCATGGGGCTCGTCCTTGTGGTGCCGCCCGGACCGGAGCCTTGCCCCGGCCCCGTCCTTGATCCGGGCCAGCTACCATTGCCCCGAATCGCCGGCCGTGCCAGCAGAAGGATGAACGGCGGAAGGTGGAAGTGGGGGTGGGCCGGCGTGCAACAGCACCGACCGGCGGGGCGGGAACAACCGGAACGGCTTCACGCCGGCGCCGCGGCCGACCCGCACCGCCGGCGCAACTCGTCCACGTGCTCCAGCGGGACGGCCGTGCTGCCGATCCGCCGGTGGCCCGGGTTCGGCCCGTGACAGTCGCTCCCGCCGGTGCGGACGAACCCGAACTGTGCTGCGGTCGCGCGCAGCCACCCGCCCGGCGACGAGCGGCCGAACGGGTACTCGGCCTCGATGCCGTCGAGTCCGGCGGCGCGGAGCCGGGCGAACTGCTCGTCGCTCAGGGCCGGCGGGTGCGCCAGGCTCGACGCCCCGCCGGCCGCGCGCACGAGCCGGATCGCCTCCTCGATCGGGAGTAACAGCTTCGGCAGGATGTGCTTCTGAAGCGGGTGCAGGTAGCGGTAGAACGCGCCGTTCGTGTTCCCCGTGAACCCGCACGCGACGAGCAGCCCCGCGACGTGCCGCCGGCCGAGGCTCGGCGTCCGCGCCGCGACCAGTTCGGCCCGGTCGGCCGGGATCGTGTGGCCGGCCGCGTTCAGCTTCGTTACGTAGTCGAAGAAGCGCTCGCGGCGCCGCTCGCAGAGCCGACGGAGCGCGTACGCCAGTTCAGCGTGATCGGGGCGCACGAAGTAGCCGAGCAGGTGCAGTTCGCGCCCGTCGAGTTCGGTAGTGATCTCGACGCCGGGGATGATCTCGACCGTCGGCGCAGCGAACCCTCGCGCCGCTTCGGCTGCTTCATCCACCCCGGCGAGCGTGTCGTGGTCGGTGACGGCGACCGCCGCCAGCCGGGCCTCGCGGGCGAGCGCGGCGACCTGCGACGAGGTGTACTCGCCGTCGCTGGCCGTGGTGTGGACGTGGAGGTCGGCCCGCGGCGGGCTGGCGAGCCGGTGGAGTTGCGAGCACAGCGCGGTGAACGGCGAGCGCCTCACGACGCGGCCGGGCGCATGCGGGCGATGCGGTCGAGGATGCCGTTGACGAACGCCGGCGACTCCTTCGACCCGAACCGGCGGACGAGTTCGATCGCCTCGTCCAGCACCACCTCGACCGGCTGTCGCGCCGGGTCGTGGAGGAGCTCGTAGGTGGCGAGGCGGAGGACGTTGCGGTCCACCGGGCTCATCCGCGACAGCCGCCAGTTCTCGGCGACGGACGAGATCGTCGGGTCGATCGCCGTCTGGTGTTTGACCACGCCGTCGAACAGCCCCAGCGCGAACACCTTGAGTTCGGCGCTCCCCTTCAACCGCTCCTCGTTGGCGAGGCGGTCGTGCGCGAACCGTTCGAGCACCTTGCGGGGAAGGACCGCCGAGTTCTGGTCCTTCTGGAAGAGGAGTTGGAGGGCGACTTCGCGGGCGCGGGAGCGGCGGGTCAGCATCGGGCAGGTCTCGGCGGCGGATGGCTACCGCTATCGTAGCGGAATCGGCCGGCGGTGGATTTCCGCGGCGCGGCCGGTACAACGCCGCCGTACCACGCCACCCTCCCCGGACCCGCCCATGCCCCGCTTCCGCGTCGCCGTCACCGACTTCATCAACGACGACCTCGCCACCGAGCGCGACATCCTCGGCGACGTCGCCGACGTGGTCGCGTTCGACGCCTACTCGGAGGCCGACCTGGCGGGCAAGATCGACGACGCCGACGCGGTGATGCTCTACCACAACCTTGAGCTCACGAAGGTCACGATCGGCCGCCTCACGAACTGCAAGCTGATCGTCCGCTGCGGCGTCGGGTTCGACAACGTGGACCGCGTCTTCGCCCGCGAGCGCGGCATCCCGGTCGGCAACGTCCCCGACTACGGCACCGAGGAGGTGGCCGACTCGGCCATCGGGCTGATGCTGGCGCTGACGCGCGGCATCACCTTCTTGAACAACCGCCTCCAGCGCAAGGTGGGCGACTGGATGTACACGCCGGTCGCACCGCTCATGCGGCTGCGCGGGCGGGTGTTCGGGATCATCGGCCTCGGCCGGATCGGGTCGGCGGCGGCGCTGCGGGCGAAGGCGCTCGGGATGGACGTGGCGTTCTACGACCCGCTCAAGCAGGACGGGTACGACAAGGCGCTCGGCGTGCGGCGCGTGGAGAAGCTCGACGACCTGCTCGCCCAGAGCTTCGTGCTGAGCGTCCACTGCCCGCTCACGCCCGACACGCGGAACATCGTGGACGCCCGCGCGCTCGCGCTGATGCCGGCCGGCTCGTACCTCGTGAACACCGCCCGCGGCGCGACGGTGGACGCGGCGGCGATCCCGGCCGCCGTCCGCAGCGGGAAGTTGGCCGGCGCCGCGATCGACGTGCTGCCGTTCGAGCCGCCGCCGGACGACCACCCGCTGCTCGCGGCCTGGCGCGACCCGGCCGACCCGTGCCACGACCGGGTGATCGTGAACCCGCACTCGGCCTTCTACTCGGAGGAAGGGCTGCGCGACATGCGCGTGAAGGGCGCCCAGGCGTGCCGCCGGGCGCTCCTCGGGGAATCGCTGCGGAATGTGGTGAACTGACGGGCGTCAACGACCCTTCGGCACCGGCACCACGGTGCCCGGCAGCGTGCGCGGCGATTGCGGTCCCCACACGTCCGGCCGCGTGACCGTCGGCGGAGCGGCCGGGCGAACCGTCGGCGGCGTGACCGTGGTGGCGCCCGCGGCCGACATCGCCGGTGGCGCCGGACGGGCCGTTGCCGGCACAGCCGGGGCGACGCCCGCGGCCGGCACCACCGGCGATGTCGGCCGCGGGGCCGGAGCGACCGGCGGTGCCGCGGGCACGTCGGGGATGACGGTGAGGATCGTACCCGGCGCCGCGAAGCGAATCTCGCTCACCTCGGGGGGTGCGACCTGCGGCGGGGCGCCGGGCACGGCCGGCAGCGGCCCCGTGCGGGCGCCGCTCAGGATCCACGGCGGAACCGGATACACAATCCGGTTCGGCCCCTTCGGGGCTGGCCACACTGCCGGCAGTTGCGCAAAGGCCGGTGTGGCCGCGCCGGCGAGCGTGACGAGTCCGAGGAACGTCCGCGCGAGTGGCATGTTCGACCCTCCGTGACCGGGGAATGCCGTCCCGTCTTCCATCGGACGCGCCCCGCACAACCCGCACATCCATCACGGCATAACCGACCCCGCCGTCTTCGGACGAGCGGCGCAACCGTACGGCTTTGCCCAGCTTCACGCGCCAGCAGCCTTGACCCCCGGCGCTACGATGGGCACCGCGAACCCAGGGGACACGCCCGTGAGCCGGTTCTGGCAGCACTTCGTCACCAACGGCGGGACCGACCCGGTCCCGGCCGATCCCGGCCCGACGCCGGACGACACCGAAGCGCTCGACGCCTTCTCGAACGCGGTCGTCGCGGTCGCCGACAAGCTCCGGCCGGCGGTCGTGAACCTGCGCGTGGGCCGCGGCGGGCGCGGCGGCAGCGGGTCCGGCGTGCTGTTCGCGCCGGACGGCTTCCTGCTCACGAACCACCACGTCGTCGGCCGCAGCGACACCGTCCGCGTGCGCCTCCACGACGGCACGGAACTGCCGGGGACCGTGATCGGCAACGACCCGTGGACCGACCTCGCCGTCGTGCGCGTCGAGGGCGACCGCTTCCCGCACGCCACGCTCGGCGACTCGGCGAAGCTCAAGGTCGGCCAGCTGGCGGTGGCGATCGGCAGCCCGCTCGGGTTCGAGTCCACCGTGACCGCCGGCGTGATCTCGGCGCTCGGCCGCACGCTGCGGAGCGTCAGCGGACACCTTGTGGACAACGTCATCCAGACGGACGCGGCGCTGAACCCCGGCAACAGCGGCGGCCCGCTTGTGGACAGCCGCGGCCGCGTGGTCGGCATCAACACCGCCGTCATCCAGCCGGCGCAGGGCATCTGCTTCGCCGTCCCCGTGAACACGGCGAAGACGATCCTGCCGCAGTTGCTCAAACACGGGAAGGTGGTCCGCGGCTACCTCGGGCTGCACGCCCGGCAGGTGCCGGTTGCCCCCGAGGCGCGGCAGCGCTACGGGCTCGACCAGAAGACCGGCGTGGAAATCCTGATGCTCGAAGAGGACGCCCCGGCCCAGACCGGCGGGTTGTGGATCGAAGACGTGGTGGTCGGCTTCGCCGGCCGGCCCGTGAGCAGTGTGGACGACCTGCACCGCCTCCTGACCGCGCACCCGGTCGGCATCCCGGCGGCGGTCGTGGTGCTGCGAGAAGGTCGTCGGGTCGAGCGCACCGTGGTGCCGACGGCGTACCCGGACCCGGCACGCGCGTGATCCCTGCGACCGGCCGGCGTGAGCCGGCTGGTCGTTGGTACGGGTGCCTTCGCGGGAGCTTCTTCACCTCACGAGCCGCGACCGAAAGGGAGCGGCTGCTAAACTGAGCTTCGTCGATTGCGGTCTGTTGGGTACGTCGGCCGCTCCCTTTCGGTCGCGGCTCGTGGCCAAATCGGCGCGCCGATCGCGCCGTTGGCCAACGACCAGCCGGCTCACGCCGGCCGGTCACCCGGTCCCCTACTTCGACAGCTTCTTGAACTTGATGTCGCTGTACTCGACGCGCATCGCCGGGTAGCCCGAGTGCGCCTGGAAGGCGATGATCCCCTCGGTCGGCGCGGCCTTCGCCTCCTTGCCGGGGAGCGTCGGGAAGTCCTGGTCCACCATCGTCTCGCCGTTGATCTTGATGGTGACGTGCGTCCCCTTCGCCCGGATGAAGTAGTCGTTGACCTCGCTCTCCTTCACCGCGCTCTTGATCTTGGCCGGGTCGGACGCCTTCATCATCCCGCCGACGCCCTCGCCGTACAGGCTGCCCCAGTACGTCTTCCCCACGTCCACCTGCGGGCCGCGGACGCGGAACGGCTGCTTGTCGCCGTCCTTGTCGACCCGCTCGCTGCGGATCTGCACGCCGCTGTTCCCGACCGCGCCCCTCAGCAGCACCTTGCACGTCAGCTCGAAGTCGCCGTACTTCGCCTTGCTGCACAGGAACGTGTTGTACTTCGGGTCTTCCTTCGTCTCGCCGACGATCTTCCCGTCCCCGACGGTCCAGATGTCCTTCCGGCCGTCCCAGTTGGCCGGGCTGAGGAAGGCGGCGGTGTCGTCGCCGGCCTGGACGGCCGCGGCGGGGGGGGCGGCCAGGCCGACGGCCGCCACGACGGGGGCGGCGAACGCGAGCAGGTGGGGGAGGCGCATGCGGGGCTCCGGGAGGCGGGACGCCCGGCCGGCGGCCGGGCCGTGATAGCATCCGCGACCGCCCCCGCCGAGGCAAGGGGCGGTTGCGGCGGCGGCACCTTCTCCGTAGCCTTCTCCGCACCCCGCCTGGTCACCCGTCCCCGGAGGTCTGCCTCGTGTCGTCACCCGCCGCCGGCGCGCCCGGCCTGTCGTCCGTCACCAAGTGGCTCGTCCTCACCGTCGCCGCCGTCGGGTTCTTCTTCGACACCTACGAATTGCTCATGTTCCCGGTGATCGCCGGGCCGGCGCTCGCGGAGCTGTTGAAGACGACGGCGGACAACCCGGAGGTGCGGAACTGGCTCGGGCGGATGCTGTGGATCGCGGCGGTGTGCGGCGGCGTGTTCGGGCTGCTCGGCGGCGTACTCATCGACCGGCTCGGGCGCAAGCGGGTGATGGTCGGCAGCATCCTCATTTACTCGTTCAGCCCGGTCGCCGCCGCGTTCAGCACCGACCTGTGGGTGCTGGTGTTCTTCCGCTGCACCACGTTCATCGGCGTGTGCATCGAGATGGTGGCGGCGATCACGTGGCTCGCCGAGCTGTTCGAGGAGAAGAAGGCCCGGCAGCAGGCGATCGGGTGGACGCTGGCGTTCGCGTCAGTCGGCGGGCTGTTCGTGTCGCTGGTGAACAAGTTCGCCGTCGAGAACGCCGGCACGCTCCCCGCCCTGCCGCTCCCCGAAGGCTTCGACGCGCACGCACCCTGGCGCTACACACTGCTGACCGGCCTCGTCCCCGGCGTGCTCATCGCGCTGCTCCTCCCGTTCGTCCCCGAGTCGCGGGTGTGGGCGCAGAAGAAGGCGGCCGGCACGCTGCGCCGCCCGGCGTTCGGCGAGCTGTTCGCCCCCGGGCTCATCCGCACCACGCTCGTCTCGACGCTCCTCTCGGCGTGCGGCTACGCGGCGGCGTTCGGGGCGCTGCAGCTCACGCCGGCGCAGATCGTCCCGGGGCTGCCCCAGTTCGCTGAAAAGCGGGCCGAGCTCGGCAAGGAGGCGAAGCGCCTCGAAGGCGTCAAGGAACTGCTGGAGAAGCAGACCGACGAGCAGGCAAAGAAGGTCGGCTCGGAGAACCTGGCGTCGGCTCTGAAAAACAACCAGAAGGAGCTGGGCGACCTGAAGAAGTCGGCGCAGGGTAAGGGGGCGACGGTGCAGTTCTGGCAGGAGCTCGGCGGACTGACCGGGCGTGTCCTCCTCGCGCTGCTCGTCGTCTACGTCGCCGGGCGGATGCTGCTGCGGCTGTTCGTCGTGCCCGGGCTCGTGCTCTTCCCGGTCACGTACTTCGTGCTCTTCCCCGGCCAGCCGGAGTTGTTCGTGGCCGGCATCTTCCTGTGCGGGCTGTGTACGGTCGCACAGTTCAGCTACTTCGGCGAGTACCTGCCGAAGGCGTTCCCGCTCCACCTCCGCGGCACCGGCGGCAGCTTCGCGCTGAACGTCGGCGGACGGATGGTCGGCACGTCGGCGGCGTACCTGACGACGAACCTCGTCGCCCCGCTCATGCCGGGGGCGAGCCAGTTCCACCAGGTCGCGGCGGCGGCGGCGGTGGTCGGCGGGGGGACATACCTGCTCGCGCTGACGCTGTCGTTCCTGCTGCCGGAGGTGACGGAGGAAGACGCGGCGTGAGCGGCGACGTTCAAGGAAGAATAACTGTGTCCGGCGACACTCCGGTCGCCGGACACAGTTATTCCCGTAAAGTCGTCCGGCGGTCTCCAGCGTTCGCAAACCTGCTTGAAATATGAACGACACATTGACAGCAAATCGCCCCTCGTCGAAGGGTCTTGTAGGAACGCCTCTTGCGCCTGAAAGTGTGTCCCCGAAGCAGTCCCGTCGCACGATCCAATTCGACCGATTATTGCCCGTCACCAGTGCGAACTTGACCGCGAACCGAGGTCTCCTGTAAGAGCGGATGCGCGCGCCCGGTATTTATGGCTTTGGAGAAGAGTATCAGCAATCCCGCGCGCGGGATCGCTCCCGTTGCACGGTTGAACGGGCGGTATCGTTTCTGCAACCGTTGCGGATGACTCGCCCCTGAATCTGGGATCGTCCATGCCTCGTGCCGTCCCCCGCTTGATCCTGTTCGGTCTGCTCGCCGCGCCTACCGGCGGCGCGGCCGGGTGCAACCGGAACAAGGAGCAGCCGCCGCCCCCGCCGCCGCCGAAGGTCGGCGTCATCAAGCCGTCGGTCGTCCCCGTTCAGGGCTTCTTCGAGTACACCGGCACGCTCGAAACGACGAAGTCCGTCGACATCCGGGCGCGGGTCAAGGGCTTCCTCACCGACGTGTTCTTCACCGAGGGGGCGGAGGTCCGCGGGCCGGACCCGAAGGCGACCGACCCGGAGCTGAAGCGCGGCGAGAAGCTGTACGCCATCGACCAGCGCGAGTTCAAGACGGCCGTCCGCAAGGCCGAGGCGGAGCTGGCGAAGGCGGGCGCCGACGTCTCCAACTGGATGGCCCAGATCAAACTCGCCACCAACGAGGTCAGCCGGCTCACCAATGCCGGCACGGCGGCGTCGAAGACCGAGCTCGACAAGGCGAAGGCCACGCTGGAGGTGAACGAGGCCGAGTACAAGGCCGCCGAGGCGTCCCGCGACGCCGCCGAGGCCGCCCTGCACACGGCCAACATCCAGCTCGGGTACACCGACATCCGCGCCCCGATCGCCGGGCTCATCAGCCGGACGATGGTGGACGAGGGGAATCTCGTCGGCCAGACCGAGGCGACGCTCCTGACGACGATCGTGGCGATGGACGAGCTCTACGTCCTGTTCGACGCCCCGGAGCGCGACCTGATCGAATACCAACAGACGATGGCCCGGCAGAAGCAGCCGCAGCCGACGAACGGGTCGGTCCCGGTGTTCGTCGGCGTCACCGCCGAGGCGGGCTACCCGCACCGGGGGACGCTCGACTTCCGCGAGAACCGGGTGGACGCGGGCACCGGCACCATCCGCCTCCGCGGGCGGGTGCCGAACCCGAAGCTGCCGCCGAACGGCGTGCGGCTCCTCTACCCCGGGCTCTACGCCAAGGTGCGCGTCCCCGCGGGCGTCCCCGAGCCGCGCCCGGTCATCCCGGAGGAGGCGCTGATGACCGGCCAGGAGGGGCGGTACGTCTACGTCGTCGGCAAGGACAACACCGTGACGAAGCGGACGGTCACGGTCGGCGTGCAGGTGTTCCGCGCCCCGCCGCCCGCCGACGCGGGCAAGGGGCCGCCCGGCTGGACGCTGAAGAACCCCGCGAAGGACGCCCCCCCGCCGCCGGCGCTCCGCTCGGTCATCGCCATCGAGAAGGGACTGACGCCGGACGACATGGTCGTCGTGGACGGCCTCCAGCGTGCCCGGCCCGGCGCGCCGGTCGCCCCGGAGATGTTGGACCTCACACCGCCCGCGAAATGACCAATGACCCGCCGGTGACTTAAGGAAGGCGATCGCTCGACTCCCTTGATCACCGGTCAGTGGTCGTTGCACGCTCCGGGGTCTTTACCTCTTCGGTAAGGTCAAATGATTTCGCGGTTCTTCATCGACCGGCCGATCTTCGCCAACGTGATCGCGCTGCTCACGCTGCTGTTCGGCGGGGTAGCGCTCGCGCGGCTGCCGGTCGAGCGCTACCCGGCCATCACGCCGCCGACGGTCGTCGTCAGCACCAACTACCCGGGCGCGAACGCCGAGGTGGTGGCGAGCACCGTGGCGGCGCCGATCGAGCAGGAGGTGAACGGCGTCGAGCGGATGATGTACATGTCATCCACGTCGAGCGCCGACGGGTCGTACCAGCTCACCATCACGTTCGAGATCGGCACCAACCTGGACGACGCCCAGGTGCTCGTCCAGAACCGGCTGAGCGTCGCCGAGCCGCGCCTCCCCGAGGAGGTCCGCCGCCAGGGCGTCACGGTCAAGAAGCAGTCGCCGAGCATCCTGCTCGTCGTGTCGCTCACCTCGAAGAACGGGACGTTCGACGGGCTGTTCCTGTCGAACTACGCCAACCTCCGGCTCCGCGACGAGCTCTCGCGCGTGGACGGCGTCGGCGACGTGCTCGCGAAGGGCGTCGGCTCGTACGCCATGCGCGTGTGGATCGACCCCGACCGGCTCGCCGCCCGGCAGATCACCACCGGCGACGTGGTCGCGGCGCTGGCGAGGCAGAACGTCCAGGTCGCCGCCGGGCAGGTCGGCCAGCCGCCGAACCCGTCCGGCCAGGCGTTCCAGCTCACCGTCACGACGCTCGGCCGGCTCACCGACGTGAAGCAGTTCGAGGACGTGGTCGTCAAGGCCGGCGAGGGCGGGCGGACGGTCTACCTGCGCGACGTGGCGACGATCGACCTCGGGGCGCAGACGTACGACTCGTACACCGAGAAGAGCTCGCTGGAAGCCAGCAACATCCTCATCTACCAGCTCCCCGGGTCGAACGCGCTCGACGTGGCGAAGCGCGTCCGCGAGGCGATGGAGCGGATCAAGCCGACCCTCCCCGACGGGATGGAGTACGACATCCCGTTCGACACGACGAAGTTCGTGGACCGGGCGATCTCGAACGTGTACCGCACGCTCATCGAGGCCGGCGTGCTGGTGCTGATCGTCATCCTCGTCTTCCTCCAGAGCTGGCGGGCGCTGCTGGTGCCGGCGACGACGGTGCCCGTCACCATCATCGGGGCGTTCATCTTCCTCTACCTGTTCGGGTTCTCGGTCAACCTGCTGACGCTGTTCGGGCTGATCCTGGCGATCGGCGTCGTGGTGGACGACGCCATCGTGATCGTCGAGAACGCCAGCCACCACATCGAGCAGGGGATGGCCCCGCGGGAGGCCACGATCAAGGCGATGGACGAGGTGACCGGGCCGGTCATCGCCATCACCGTCGTGCTCATGGCGGTGTTCGTGCCGACGGCGTTCCTCGGCGGCATCACCGGCCAGATGTACCGCCAGTTCGCGCTCACCATCGCCGCCACGGCGCTCATCAGTGCGATCAACGCGCTGACGCTGAAGCCGGCCCAGTGCGCGTCCTACCTCAAGCCGCACAAGGGGAAGAACTGGTTCACCAAGATCTTCGACTTCTTCTACCGCCCGCTCGAGGCCGTGTACGCCTGGTCGGTGCGGCAGCTGCTCAAGGTGTGGTGGCTGGTGCTGCTCGCGTTCGTCGCCATCGCGCTCGGGACGGCCTGGTGGTACCAGACGATCCCGACCGGGTTCCTGCCGACCGAGGACGAGGGGTACGCGGTCATCGCCGTGCAGCTGCCCGACTCGGCGTCGCTCGACCGCACGAAGGCCGTGACGGACAAGATGAACAAGGTGTTCGCCCGGTACAAGGAAAAGGGCGTCGTCGAGAACTGGTTCACCATCGGCGGGCTGTCGCTGCTCGACGGGGTGAACGCCCCGAACGGGGCGACGGCGTTCGCGGCGTGGTCCGACTGGTCGAAGCGCACCACCCCGGAGGCGAGCCAGGCGGCGCTGGTGAAGGAGCTCCAGGGCGAGCTGTTCGGGTTCCGCGAGGCGAACATCTACGTGATCGTGCCGCCGTCGATCCAGGGGCTCGGGTTCGCCGGCGGGTTCGAGATGAAGATCGAGGACCGCGAGGGCGTCGGCCTCGACACGCTCCAGGAGCGGACGCAGGCGGTCATCGACACGGCGGCGAAGACGAAGGGGGCCTTCGTCGCCCCGCCGCCGGCGACGCGGACCACGTTCCGCGCCGGCGTGCCGCAGATCTACCTCGACATCGACCGGGCGAAGGCCGAGCAACTCGGCGTACTGGTGAGCGACGTGTTCACCACGCTCCAGACGAACCTCGGCTCGGTTTACGTGAACGACTTCAACAAGTTCGGCCGGGTGTACCAGGTGCGGGTGCAGGCTGAGGCGAGCTTCCGCGCCGACGCGGACGTGATCCGCCGGCTGGAGGTCCGCAACCGCAACGGGAAGCGGGTCCAACTCGGCACGCTTCTGACCGCCGAGCCGAAGATCGGCCCGCCGGCCATCGCGCGCTACAACCTCTACCCGTCGGCGACGATCTCCGGCGGGACGGCGCCCGGGGCGAGCTCGGGCCAGGCGCTCGACGCGATGGAGGAGGTGGCGAAAGAGGTGCTGCCGCGGTCGATGGGCTACGAGTGGACGTCGATCGCGTACCAGGAGAAGCGCGTCAGCGGCGAGGCGGTAATCGTGTTCGGGCTGGCCGTGCTACTGGTCTACCTGGTGCTGGCGGCCCAGTACGAGAGCTGGTTCCTGCCGTTCGCGGTCATCCTGGTGGTACCACTCGGGCTCCTCGGGGTGGTCGCGGCGGTGTGGTACCGCGGGCTGGAGAACAACATCTACACGCAGATCGGCGTGGTGCTCATCATCGCGCTGGCGTCGAAGAACGCGATCCTGATCGTGGAGTTCGCGCGCGAGCTCCGGCTGGCCGGGCGGACGATCCGGGAGGCGGCGGTGGAGGCGAGTCGGCTGCGGTTCCGGCCGATCCTGATGACCTCGATCGCGTTCATCCTCGGCGTGGTGCCGCTCGTCACCGCGACCGGCGCCGGCGCCGCGAGCCGGCAGGCGCTGGGCACGGCGGTGTTCGGCGGGATGATCTCGGCGACCGTGCTGGCGGTGTTCTTCGTGCCCATCTTCTACGTCGTCATCCAGGGGCTGATCGAGTTCGTCAGCGGCCCGCCGAAGCTGCACACGAGCGCGGCAACGCCCGGCGGCACGCCGCCCGCCGACCCGCACGCGAAGCCGGCGGAGAAGGCGCACGAGGCGCCGGCCGCTAACGGGAACGGGGTGGCGTCGCACGCCGGCACGAATGGCACGAACGGTACGGTGCCGCACCACCCGGACGTGGACCCGGCCAAGAACTGATTGAACACAGGCGGGGCCGGCGGGTCGCGGGCCCCGCCTGTGTCGTCTATTGCCTGCCTGCTGGCCCGTCTTCTGGTCAATGTCGAGCGCGAGTCCCCGAATGGCGAACGGCCGGCGTGAGCCGGCTGGTCGTTGGTACGGGCACCTGGGACAACCACCAGCCGGCTCACGCCGGCCGTTCGCCAGACCCGGGTTTACATGCGACACCGAGCGATCGTCGGCCCACTACTCCCCCGAGGGTTCGTCGTCTTCCGATCCGCCGCCGAGCGTCGACGCGTAGGCCTCCAGCGCGTCGCCGGCGGCGTCGGCGAAGTCCTCGGGATCGTCGATGTCGAGGCGGATGTAACCGAACGGCTCGCGCGGGTCGATCCGCACGACCACGTCCACCCAGTACCCGCCGAGCTGGTACGTCAGCCAGCCGACCTCCATCGGCTCGAACCGGGCGTCGGGCACGCCGAACAGGATCGTCGTGTCGGGCCGGTCCGGCTGCACCAGTTTCGCCGCCTCGCGCAGCGTGTCCTTCAGCAGCGGATACAGGTCGTCGGGCGGCGGGGTGAGCTCCCAGTCGCGGCCGTTCACCCGGTAGTAGAGCGCCCCCTCCCCCTCCATGAACCGCACCTCGACGCGCTCTGCCTTGTCGCGCAGCGCGGTGAGGAGGATCGTGTGCAGGTAGCGCCGCGCCGGCGGCTCGGCGAGGAGCTGGTCGGTCGATTCGTACACGAGCACGGTGCGGTCCTCGAAGGCGGGGGCATTGTAGTGGCCCGTCGATCGCTCAACTTCGCGTCCAGCTACCGCCCGACGTGCGCCGGCCATTCATCTCGCCGCGGCAGGCAAACCGGCCGGGTAGGCTGTGGGTGAGGTGTCGGGTGTGGCCCCACCGGCTCTGTTCGCAACCCGAGCGGCCGGATGAGTCACTCCGTCGGACCCGACACCAGCCCACCGGCGCCCGTCGGCCTGCGCGTCACCGCGCGGCCGACGGGCGCCGGCGTGGGCGTTTCGAGACGATGGTGGGACCGAGCGGAGGGATCTCAACCACCCCAAATTGCCCCAAACTTTGGGGCGCTCAGACGTGACGCCGACGCCCCTCGGCGCCGCTTGCATTCGTCGGATGTAGAATCTATGCAATGACTTAGGAGGCGAGCACGGAGCCGAGTGGAGGGGGTAAATCGGCTCCGATTGGTCTCAACCGCCCCAAGTTGGACCAAAACTGTGGAAAACTCGGCTCGCAGCTGTCCAAGAACTCCTCGTGCGCCCGAGTAGTAGGTCGGGCTTCACGCGTTCAGCCGGGATGGTAGAATCCCCATTCACACCCGGGAGTAGTCATGCGGTTCACGAAGATGCACGGGATCGGCAACGATTACGTGTACGTCGATTGCGTGCGGAATCGCCCACCGGCCGACCCCGCGGCGGTGGCGCGAGCGGTCAGCGACCGGCACTTCGGCATCGGCTCGGACGGGCTCATTCTGATCTGCCCGAGCGAGCGGGCCGACGCCCGGATGCGGATGTTCAACGCCGACGGGTCCGAGTCGGAGATGTGCGGCAATGGTATCCGCTGCGTCGCCAAGTTCGTCCACGACCACGGCATCGCCCGCAAGCCGCGGCTGACAATCGAGACCGGCCGTGGCGTGCTGACCCTCGACCTGGAAGTGACGAACGACAAGGTCAGCCGGGTCCGCGTGAACATGGGCGAGCCGATCCTGAAGTCGGCCGACATCCCGACGACACTCCCCGGCGACCCGCCGGTGAACGTGCCGCTGAGCGTCGGGTCGATCTCGTTCCTGGCGACGTGCGTGTCGATGGGCAACCCGCACGCGGTCATGTTCGACTGCGACACGATGCTCCAGACCGGAGAGAACGACCTTCTCCCGCTGGTCGGGCCGAAGGTGGAGCACCACGAGGCGTTCCCGCGCCGCGTGAACGCCCACTTCGTGAAGGTCCACTCGCCGACCGAAGTGACGATGCGGACGTGGGAGCGCGGCAGCGGCATCACCTGGGCGTGCGGCACCGGCGCGTGTGCGGTGTGCGTGGCCGGCGTGTTGACGGGCAAGACCGGCCGCAAGGTGCTCGCCCACCTCCCCGGCGGCGACCTGGAGTTGGAGTGGTCGGAGGCCGACAACCACGTGTACATGACCGGCCCGGCGACCGAAGTGTTCTCGGGCGAGTGGAACGGCTGATATTGGCGAACGGCCGGCGTGAGCCGCCTGATGACGACACGCGGCACCTGGGACAACGACCAGCCGGCTGACGCCGGCCGTTCGCCCGGCAAGGATGCCGTCATGAAGATCCGCAACCGCCGCCTGCTCGCGGCCGCCGGGTGGGCGGCGACCCGCACCGCGAGGGCGCTCTTCCGCACCCTCCGCTTCCGCTACCAGCCGCTCGGGCCGAGCCTAGCCCCGACCGACTTGGCGGCCGGCGAGCGGATCATCTACTGCATCTGGCACGAAAACCTGCTCCTGCCGACGCTCTACTTCGGCCGTCCAGACATCGCCGTACTCATCAGTCAGCACCGCGACGGGCAGTTGCTCGGCTCGCTGATCCAGTCGCTCGGCATGGGGATGGTGACGGGCTCGACGACGCGCGGCGGGGTGGAGGCGGTTCGCAAGCTGGTAGACGAGAACGCCCCGTTCCGCCACCTCGCCGTTACGCCCGACGGCCCGCGCGGGCCGCGGCGGGTGGTGCAGCAGGGGCTCGTCTATGTCGCATCGCGGACGGGAATGAAGGTGGCCTGCGTCGGCGTCGGCTACCGCCGCCCGTGGCGGCTCGGGAGTTGGGACACGTTCGCCATCCCGAAGCCGTTCACCCGCGCCCGCTGCGTGACCTCCGACCCAATCGCCGTCCCCGCCGGGCTGAAGGCAGCGCAGCTGGAGCCGTACCGACTGCGGATTCAGGACGAGATGGATCGACTTAACGCGCTCGCCGAAGGCTGGGCCGAGGGCGGGCGGCTCGACGCCCCGCGTGTGGAAGCGACACCCCTACGTCGTGCGTCCTAAACGGGCCGACGGCTACGGTGTCGGAGTTGGTGGCGGGGCACCGAAGACGAAGGGGTCGATGACGGTGATGCCAGGGTAGCGGGCGAAATCGACGACATTGATCGTCAGCAACCGTGACAGCCCGTGAGCCCGCATCGCCGCGACAAGACGGGCATCGTGAGCAACCTTCCCCGAACAGTGAAACGTCCCCACCAACGACTCCCACTCGGCAAACAGGCCGGGTTGATCGGGCAGGAACCGGTACAGTCGTCTGTGCCGGGCCACCTCCACTTGGCATTCCGCAACGCTCAACCCGAGCCCGTTGTTTGTCACCGGCCGTGTGGCCGCCACCCAGAATTCGTAGACGTTCTGCGGCACGATACAGGGCGTGTGTCCCTGGGTGACGAGATTCGTCAGCGCCGCATCGACGACTGGGAACGCCGGGTCGGTCGCCTTAGCCAGGCGCAACAGGATGTTCGTGTCGAGCAGTGTCACAGGCGGTCCCGGTCGCCGTAGATGGTGTCGCGGCTGTCGTCGAGGACGTGTCCAACGGGATAGCGGTCGGCCCGCCGCATCGCGGCCTGTTTCGCGGCGGCGTATTCGACCAACCACTCGTCGTGGGGGAGCGGGAGCGGCGACTCGGTACCGACCTCCTGACGCGCGCCAGCGACCAGTCGCAAGATCTGCTGGACGACAGACTCGGGAAGTCCTGTGAGATCAACGACTGGGGGCGCGGGAGGTTGGGGAGTCATGTCCTCATCATAACACGACCGGACCGGTTACATTGCTGTGGTCCGGGGTCGGCCGTAAAACGACCCGCCGGACGACAGCGGAGGCCAGTGTGGGCGAGGCGTCGGGCTACCTGATCCCGCGGAAGTACTGGGCATGGGCCGCCGACCCGTGGGTGCTCCGCGCCGCCGCCTGGGCCGTCGTCCTCGCCGTCGCCTTCGGCCGCTACGACACCGCCCGGTCGTGGATGAAGAACTACCCCGACACGCCGGACGGCGTGCGCCGCCCACAGGACGGCCCCTACGGGCACACGCAGATCGACTTCGGCGGGCAGTGGGTGATGGGCCGCATGGTCGCCCTCGGCCACGGCAAGCAGCTCTACCACCGGCAGGTGCAGTACGAGGTCGTCCGCGCCGGCTTCCCGGTCGCGGACGAGACGCGCGCCCAGCGCGAGGAGACGCTCCTCCCCGAACACCTCCGCACCCTCGCCCGCAACGGCGACGACGTGGGGCACGACGCCGACAACCTCATGTACTGGTTCATGGGCACCGACCCGCCCGAGTGGAAACCGGTAGGTGGGGCCGCCGCCGCGCCACTCGCCGCCGACTTGTTCGGCAACCCGTTCGCGTCGGTCGTGCTGGTGCAAGCCGCGACCGAGCGCGTCACGCCGGAGATCGTGGCGAAGGTGAACGAGCCGGCGGTCGGCGGGCCGCTGTACCCGCCGGTCCACGGCATCTTCTACACCCCGCTCGGCATCCTCGACTCGCCGCGGGTCGCGTACCACGTCTTCCAGGTCATCGCTCTCGGGTTCGCGTTCCTCGCCGGTGCCGGGCTGTCGGCGCTGACGCGGTGGCGCGTGTGGTGGTCGGTCTGCACCGGCGCGGTGCTGCTGTTCCCCGGCTGCGGGCCGGCGCTGGAGTTGGGGCAGAACCCCACCGTGTCGCTGTCGATCGCCGTGTGGGGCTGGGTGCTGGCGAGCCGCGACCGCGACGCGGCCGGCGGGATGGTATGGGGGCTGTTCGCGTTCAAGCCGGTGTGGGCACTGGCGTTCTTCCTGGTGCCGCTGCTCATGCGGCGCTGGCGCTTCCTAGGGGCGATGGTCGGCACCGGCGTCGCGCTCGGTGTGGCGACGTTCCCGGTCGTCGGCGTGCAGTCGTGGTTCGACTGGCTCAAGGTCGGGGGTGAAGCGGCGGCGTACTACAACGTCCACGAGAGCTGGATCTGCCTGAGCCGCGACTTGCAGGGCATCCCGCGGCGCTTCCTCCACGACCTGAGTCTGCCGGAGGAGCAGCGCGACTCGCCGTTCACGAAGCGCGTGGCGTGGGCGCTGTGGGCGGCCGTGTTCGTACCGACGGTAGCCATTTACCTCGCGCGCGGCACGCGCAAGCCGGTCGGGCTCGGCGCCGCGTTCCTGTTCTTCGGCGCGTTCCTGACGTGCTACCGGTTCATGTACTACGACATCCTCCTCGCGCTGGTGGGGTTCGGCTGCCTCGCCGCCGGCCCCGGCGGGCTCCTCCGCACCCGCACGTTCGCACTCCGCGACGCGGCCGCCGGGCCGGGCGCTCCGCAGGCGATCGGGTACGTGAACTCGTTCGCGCTCACGGTCCTGTTCGCATTGTTCGTGCTGGAGAACGTGCTCATTCCGCTCGACGTGCGCACCACCTCGCTGGCCGCCGGGTGGAGCCGCGAGAAGCCCGACGGCTCGCTCGGCCCGGCGACGATCCACCTGGACGCGTCGCTCTCTTACGCCTGGGACACGGCGCTGGTGATGCTCCTGTGGGCGTGGTGCGGGACGCGATTGCTCGTGCGGGGCGAACCCGGAGAAAAATCCGCGTGTCCTGAGCTTCCGATGGCGGGTGTGACCCCTCTAAAATAACGCGAACCCAACGGAGGCAGGAATATCAGCAAGGCATTCGAGACGCAGCGCGCCGAGTTCTCGGTTTCGAGCGAGAAGGCGGTGCTCGTCAGTGTCGCCCTCCCCTCCCGCCCCTGGGGCACGACCGACCCGTGCGACGAGATCCGCGGCCTGGCCACCACGGCCGGCGCGACCGTCGTCGCGGAGTTGACACAGAAGCGGCAGGAGGTCCAGCTCGCCACCTACATCGGCAAGGGGAAGCTCGCCGAACTGCACGACCTGGTCGAGCAGGGCGACGCCGACGTGGTCGTGTTCGACAACGACCTGTCGCCGGCGCAGGCGCGGAACCTCGAAAAGGCGCTCGGCGTCAAGGTGCTCGACCGCAGCGAGGTCATCCTCGACATCTTCGCCACCCGAGCTCAGACGACCGAGGCACGCCTCCAGGTCGAGCTCGCGCAGCTCGAATACTCACTGCCGCGGCTCAAGCAGATGTGGACCCACCTGTCGCGCCAGAAGGGCGGCGGCATCGGCCTGCGCGGCCCCGGCGAAACGCAGCTCGAAGTGGACCGCCGGCTCGTCGGCGGGCGCATCCGCGACCTGAAGCAACGACTTGCGGAGGTGCAGGCGCGTAAGGACCGCGAGGTCGCCAGCCGCAGTTCCGAGCACACCGTCTCGCTCGTCGGGTACACGAACGCCGGCAAATCTCGGCTGATGAACGCGCTCACGAAGGCGGACGTGTACGTCGAGAACAAGCTGTTCTCGACGCTCGACACCCGTACCCGCCAGTGGCGCATCCGCGACTGGGGACGGGTGCTGCTGTCGGACACCGTCGGGTTCATCCGCGACCTGCCGCACCACCTCGTCGCGTCGTTCCGGGCCACGCTGTCCGAGGCGCGGCACGCCAAGCTGCTGCTCCACGTAGTCGACGCGAGTAACCCGCACGCGGAGGTCCACATCCAGGCGGTGAACAGCGTCCTCGCCGAGCTCGGCTGCGGGGACAAGCCGACGATCTTGGTGCTGAACAAGATCGACGCCGTGGGCGACAAGGCACCCGTTCAACTACTCATGGCGCAGCACCCGAAGGCGGTGGCGGTGAGCGGGTTGACGGGCGAGGGGATCGCCGACCTGGAAGACGCGGTGATGGCGGCGCTGGCCGCCGACTTCGCCGAGGCCGAGGTGGTGACGGGGGCGGGGAACGGACGGGTGCTGGCGTTCCTGAACGCCCACGCCGAGATCTACCGCCAGGAGTTCCGCGACTCGGCGAACGAGGTAGTGATCCGCTGCCACCTGCCGCGTCACCTGGCGCGCCACATCGCCGGGCCGGAAGTACAGGTGAGGTATCTGGATCGGAACGGGGCGGAGGGGAACGGACAGGCTCACTAACGGTAACCGGCCGGCGCGAGCGGCCGGGCCATTGGGTCAGATCCCCGCGGAACATGACCCTTTATGACTCATCCAGTCTTGGACCGGCGTGAGCCGACGACGACCCGCCGGCTCACGCCGTCTGTTCCCTACTACCGAATCTTCGCCTTGAACCGCACCGTGCCGCCCTGCCCCGGCAGCAACACGCCGGGCAACTCCCAGCGCACCACCGACGAGCCGACCTCGTTCTCCCCTGCGGAGAAGTTCGCCGCCCGGTCCGACTCCGCCGACCCCGGCACGAACTCGAGCCGGCCGTTCAGACTGTCGCTCACCACCACATCCGAGATCGGGCGGCTCCCGCTGTTGACGTACCGCAGCGTGACCGTCACCACCGACCCCGACTCGACCGGGCCGTCCGCGTCGATGCGCTTTGAGACCGTGAGCGGGCAGCCGGGGTACCACGTCAGCACTTCGGGCTCGACCACCGCCCCCGTCACCGCCACGCCCTCGATCTGGCCGACGATCGACGGCCGCGACGTGCCGACGAAGAACCCGACGCCGGTGATCCCGACATAAGCCATCGGCCGCGACCGGCCGATCACCGACACCGGCCGCTCGCGGGCAATTTCCACCATCGCCGCCTGCCGGTCGCGGATGCCCTGGGCGGCGACGAGGTTGACGTTCGCGGCGAGTTGGAGCGGCACGTCCACCGCGTTCGCCGCCAGTTCCGCCCGCTGGATCACGAAGCGGGGCACGCACAGGCACACAACGTTCGAGGTCGTCACCCGGCGCTTGCCGTCGATTGTGAACTCGACAGCCACGTCGTTCGGGTTCAACCCGCCGAGCCGGCCCGCCGGGCCGATGCCGAGCGGGGCGAGGCGGTCGCACCCGTTCTCGAAGCACTCCTCGCGCGGCCCGCGCGGGCCGGCGATCGGGTCGTAGAAGCGGGCAGTCGTGAACGGCAGCGTCGGCGGCACGAGCGGCGCCCGCAGGAACCGCTCTCCGGGGGGCAGCACAGTCCCGTCAACGGCGGTCGCCTGAAGCAGCGCCGGCGGCGGCGTCTTCCCGCCGAGGCGGATGATGGCGACGAGTCGGCCGTTGGCGATCGCCTCGCTGACCGCCTCCTCCTCCGAGCCGGCCGGCACCTCGATCGGGTTCGTCAGCCCGAACTCGGTGGGAATCGCTTTGTCCGGGTCTTCAAGGTACACGGCCTTCATCACCACCCCGCCGGAAAGCGCGCGGTCGATGTCGGCGGTCGTGAACAGTAGCGGTGCGGGCCAGTCCATGTACCGCATCCCGGGCCGCGGCACGAGCACGCCGCGAACCTCGACCTCGGGGTACAGGACACGGCCCGGCTGATACGGCAGGTTCGAGAGTTCGAGCCGGTAGGTGTAGCCCGGACGGAAGCCGAAGACCGCCGGCGCGTCGTGCATCCGGGCGAACCCGGTGCCCGGGTTCACGGTCACGCGGACGCCCGGCGGGGCGATTACCCGCGCCGCCAGGAGCGGCGCCGGCACCGGCAGCCCCGTGCCCGGCTGCGGCGCCACGAGGGCCGGCGCGACCGGCGGCTGCGGCACCGGCTGCTGCCCGGCGGCGAGCGACCCGACCAGTGTGAGCAGACCGACGTTCATGGCGAACCCCTGCGGAAAAAGCCCACGGACGCGGGTCCGCGGGCTTCGGGTGGGCGGTCGGTTCCCGCGGCCCGGCTCAGCGGACCGCCGGGCGGGGCTGGACGGAGGTCGGCAGCGTCGCCGGGGCGACCGGGCCGGGGAGCGCCGAGCTCGGCGGCGGGGTGCCGACGCCCGGCAGCGGGACCGGCATGCCCGGCGGGGTGACGATGACGCCGGCGGGCGGCATCCCGCTGCCCGGCATCGCCGTCATGGCCGGCGAGCTGCGGTTCTCCAGGTCGATGTTGCCGAGCCGGATCACGGCCAGGATGGTGCCGCGCCGCTGGGCCTCGGCCACCGGGTCGGCACCCGGCTCGAGCCGCGTCGAGACGATTTCTTCGGCCCCGGCCACCGCCGCGAAGTCCTGGAACGTCGGGTCCGGCAGGTAGATCACCTTGACCACCAGGTTCCCCTCGGCGGCCTGGCGGAAGTCCTCGTCGGAGAACGTGAGCGGCACCGAGGCGTGGGCCAGGAACGTGACCGTCCGCGGCGTCGCCGGGGCGATCTCGAGCGTCGGGTAGAAGCTCCGGCCCGGGAAGTTCGGGAGCACCTGCGTCAGCCGCAGGCGGTACACCTGCCCCTGGACGAAGTTGTACTCCTTCGGCGCGGTCAGCCCGCTGCCCTCGTCGTTGAACCCGCCGGTCGGCAGCTGCCAGGTGATCTTCATCCCGGCCGGGCCGGTGAACCGGACCGAGGTCCGCTGGTTCGTGGCCGGCGCCCGGAACGGCGGGACGAGTGCCCCGACCGCGGCGACGGCGCCGGGCGGCCCCATTCCCGGTACGGGCAGGATGCCGCCGACTGGCGGGCCGCTGCCGTTCACCTGCACGACCCCGGTCTCGGCCCTGTCCGCGAGCCCGCCCGGGACGTGCGCCCGAACGACCTGCCCGCCGGTGGCCTTGCCGCCGGCCTGGACGATACCCGACTTCTTGTCGCCCGCGGCCCTCTTCTCGGCCGTCGGCATGGCCGAGCGGGCGGTGGTCATGGTGACCGGCTCGCCGGCCGGTCCCTGCACGCCCGGGATGGTGGCGGGCCGGGTCACGGTCCCGAACTTCCCGGACGGGTTCTCGGCCCGGTCGGAGCCAGTGCTCGTGCACCCGCCGCCGAACCCGGCCAACAGCGCCAGCGTGGTCGCGGTCCGTTTCATGGTTCCCCCCAGCGTCGTCGCACCCCCGGGGACCGGCTCCCGAACCAGGCCCGCGGTGCGGGCTGGGGGCGGTTCCCTGCGAACAGAGTTCGTGCGGCCGGTCGCGTCGGTACAGGTTTCGGCACCCGGAAACCCCGAACTTTGCACAAACCCGGCGCGACCGCTACCGGCGGCGCAATGACAGAAGATGGGGGAGTGGGGGTGACAGAGAGCTGCGTCGCCGGTCGGCCGCGGCGCGGGTCGCATCGATAGCGTGCGACCCGCGCCGCGGCCGACCGGCGACGGCGCTTGGCGACGGGTTCACTTCTGGAGGATCAATTTCCCGCGTCGGGTGATACGGAGGCGGTAGCGCACGCCATCGTGTTCGATCCACACTTCGCGCTGCTCGCCGAACAGTTCGGCGGCCTGAACCACACGTGCGGCTTCGTCGCCGGCCAGGATTGCGTCGCGGTCTTCATCGTCATGGTCGTCGGGCATGGGCCACCCGTGGGTGAGACGGAGTATCAGCAGGAAACCGCAAATCGGCCTGAGGCCCGGGATCGGGCATTGATCAGGTGCGGTTTTCTCGCCACTGGTTCTTGACTGTACTCCGCGACCGGATAAGGTAAAGACGTCTTGTTGAGATTGTGTCTCATCTTCAACACGACCGGGTCCGGCGGTTCGTCCGCCCCCGCCCGCCGAGTACGCTCCGCCAACGTTCGGGACGCGGTCCGGGAGACCGGGCGGCTCACCTTCCGTCGCAACGCGGCTCGCCTGATCCCGTTCCCCGGAACCGGAAGGCTGCCCCCATGCGCCGACACCATTCCCGCGGCTTCACGCTGATCGAGTTGCTGGTGGTCATCGCGATCATCGCGATCCTGATCGGGCTGCTGCTGCCCGCCGTCCAGAAGGTCCGCGAGGCCGCCGCCCGGACCAAATGCACGAACAACCTCAAGCAAATCGCCCTCGCCGCCCACGGCTACCACGACGCCAACGACAAGTTCCCGTACGCGGTCATGTACTTCCAGCCCCGGGAGAGCACCGCGAGCTACGTGTCCGGGTGGATTCTCGTCCTCCCGTACCTGGAGCGGGACGACGTGGCCAAGCGGTGGAACCCGAAGCTCCCCCGGAACAGCACCGACGACTCGGACGGCGACGGGTACACCAACATGTCCCTCCAGAAGATGCCCATCCCGACCTACACCTGCCCGTCGATGGCCCCGCCCAGCGCCGAGAACGGCGGCTCCCTCGGGACGGCCCCGGAGACTCGCGCTCCGTCGAGCTACCTGTGGTGCGCCGGCACCCCGACCGCCTACGAGGCGACGTACGGGAGTTTCGCCACGAAGGCGTGCGACGGGGTTATCGTCGCCGTGCGGAACAAGTCGTACTCGGCCGACCCGGCCCAGGCCGACGCGGGGGGCGGCTCGCAGGTGCGGATGACGGGCATCACCGACGGCACGTCCAACACCCTGCTGGCCGGGGAGGGGGACTTCCAACCGGCCGGGGTGCCGTCCACGAGCGGCCCCGTCTGGGCGTACGGGTACTTCTACAACTGGACCGGCACCATGCAGCCGGTCAACAAGCGGGACGGGAGCGGCCACGCCAACAACGGGGCGTTCCGCAGCCAGCACACCGGCGGGGCCAACTTCGCCCGGGCCGACGGGTCAGTCGGGTTCGTCCGCGACTCCGTCGACCCCGCCACGTTCCTCGCCGCGGGCACCCGCGCCGGCAGCGAGGTCGCGTCGATTCCCTGAGCCGTCCTCGTACCTCACACCACCATCAAGGAGTTCGGATGACTATGCGGTGTCACTCGTTTCGTGCCCTGGTCACGGCCGCTCTGCTTCTGCCTGCCACCACCCTGCCGGCCTCGGAGCCGGCGAAGTCGCCAGCCCTGCCCGCCATGCCGAAGGCCGTGTCGAGCTTCGGCGCCGTGGTGTGCGACGGCTACCTGTACGTCTACGGCGGGCACGCCGGCGAGACGCACTCCTACGACACGAAGTCGGTGCTCGGCACGTTCCAGCGCCTCAAGCTGAACGGCGGCAAGGCGTGGGAGGAGCTTCCCGGCGGGCCGATCGCCCAGGGGATGAACCTCGTCACCCACGCCGGCAAGGTGTACCGCGTCGGCGGGATGCAGCCGCGCAACGCCCCGGGCGACCCGAGCGACAACCACTCGCTCGCCGACTGTGCCCGCTTCGACCCCGCCAAGAAGGTGTGGGAACCGCTCCCGCCGCTGCCGGCCGGGCGGTCGTCGCACGACGTGGTCGTGGTCGGCGACAAGCTGGTGGTCGTCGGCGGGTGGCAGATGAACGGCAAGGGCCAGAAGTCGACGTGGCACGACACGACGCTGATCCTCGACCTCGGCACCGGCACGCCGAAGTGGGAGCCGGTCCCGCAGCCGTTCCAGCGCCGCGCCCTGACCGCCGCGGTGTCCGGCACGAAGGTGTACGTCCTCGGCGGCCTCGGCGCCGAGGGGAAGGCGACGGACGTTTTCGACGTGGCGACCCGCACCTGGTCCACCGGCCCGGCGCTACCGCTTGAGGGGAAGAAGGCGATGTCGTTCTCGCCCGCCGCGGCGACCGTCAACGGCCGGGTGGTGGTGAACACCACGTCCGGTGGGCTGTACCGCCTGACGGCCGACACCCAGGGCTGGGAGAAGGTCGGCAAGGCCGCCACCCCGCGGATGGTCGCCCGCCTCCTCCCCAACGACGCCTCGACGGCCCTGCTCGTCGGCGGCGCCCGCATGGGCGAGGGGAACACGGCGACGGTCGAAGTGGTCCGCCTCGCCGAGACCGGTGAGCCGGTCGCCCCGCCGGCCAAGAAGGATTAGTCACCTGCCCGATCGCACCCTCCGGCCGGACTCGCCCGACCGGAGGCTCTCTCCACGCAGCCTATTCAACCCGGAGTTCCCATGCTACGCGCGACTCTCGCCGCGGCAGCCCTGGTCGGCACGCTCGCGGCCGCCGACGCCCACTTCGTGTTCGTCGTCCCCGACGGGAAAGACCCGGCGAAGGCGACCGTCGTATTCAGCGACGAGCTCGCCCCGGACGAGAACGTGCCGATCGAGAAGATCAAGGAGCTCAAGCTCACCTGCCGCGACGGTGGCGGCAAGGATCTACCGGTGTCGCTCGCCGTCGGCAAGCACGAGCTCACCGCCGCGGTCCCCGGCTCCGGCCCGCGGGTGCTGTTCGGCTCGGTCAACTACGGCGTGATGCAGAAGGGCGAGGGGAAAGTGTACCTCCTCGCCTACCACCCGAAGGCGGTGATCGGCGCCGTGGCGGCCGACAAGCTCGTGGTCGGCGAGAAGGCAGTGCCGGCCGAGATCGTGCCGGTCGCGGCGGGGTCCGAGGTGCGGTTCAAGTTCGTCGCCGCCGGCAAGGCCGTGACCGACGCCGAGGTGACGGTCATTGGCCCGGACGGGAAGTCGGCGAAGGCGAAGACCGACGCCACCGGGCACACGCAGGGTTTCCCGGCGGCTGGCCGCTATGGCGCTTGGGCCAAGCACATCGTCCCGACCGCCGGCGAGCACGGCGGGAAGAAGTACGAGGAGGCGCGGCACTACGCCACGCTCGTCGTGGACCTGTCCGCCAAGTAACCGGCCGGTGCCGCCGCCCCGGAGGCCGGGGCGGCGGTGGCCCGGCACGAGACCTACGAGATGAGCATCGCTGAAGACGAGCCCAAGACCGCGCCGGTAGCGGCCCCGCGCAGCCGGCCGTTTGGTAAGCGGGTTATGCACGTCGTCCGCCGCGGGCACCTGTACCTCGGGCTGTTCTTGTTCCCGTGGGCGATCCTGTACGGTGTCACGGCGTTCCTGTTCAACCACCCCTCGGCGTTCAGCGAGCAGGCGACGACGAGTTATGGCGCCGACACGACCGCCGGCACGCCGCTGGAGGGAGCCCCGAGCGCAGCGGCGGTGGCCGAGCAGGTGGTGGCGAAGTTGAACGAACAGCAAGCACCGCTCACGCCGTACAAACTCTCTGGCGCGGCGCGATACGGCCCCCGTGATTTCGCCTTCGCCACGGTCAAGGTCGAGGGGCAATCGATCGGCGTCCTCTACGACGTGAAGAACGGCGGCGGGACCGTCCGCGCGACGAAGACGGTGGAGAAGGTGACGCCGGAGAAGGCGCCGTTCACGACCGGCGGTGGGAAGGCGTTCGCAGGGCGCGAGAAGGGCGGTGACAAGGCCGGCACGAAGGGCGGGGCCGCAAGGGGGCCGCGCGGCGGCGGTGGCGGGCCGGTGACGGCTGGCGCCGAGGCGGTGAAGTTGCCAGACCTGATCCACGACCGGTTCAAGGCGACGGTGCCGGTAATCCTGGAGCGAACCGGGTTCGCGACGGGCGAGGTCACGGTCACGTCGGTGCCGGACGTGATCTTCCCGGTCGAGGCCGACGGCCGAACGTGGACGGCGACGTACAGCCCGATGACCGGGGCAGTGACCGGCGTGCCGGAGGGCGCGAGCCCGTCCACGGAGCTGGGGTGGCGCCGCTTCCTGCTGCGGTTGCACACGGCCCACGGCTACCCGGGGGAGCAGAACGCCAAGTGGTTCTGGGCGGTGATCGTGGATGTGATGGCGTTCGTGATGTGCTTCTGGGGCGTGTCCGGGTTGTTCATGTGGTGGCAGATCAAGGCGACCCGCAGGCTCGGGGCGGTCATCCTCGTGCTGAGCGCTGCCGCGGCGACGGCGCTCGGGTTCGCCATGCACGCGGCGCTCACCGGCTGATTGCGTTCGCCGCGTGCGGCGCTGCGGCCTCTGCCGCAGCGCCGCACGCGGCGAACCTTCGTCACCGCAGCCACTTCGCCACGTCGCGGGCGTGGTACGTCAGCACCATGTCCGCGCCGGCCCGGCGGATGCTCGTGAGGATCTCGAGCGTCACCCGGCGCTCGTCGATCCACCCCTTCGCAGCCGCTGCCTTCACCATCGCGAACTCGCCGCTCACGTTGTACGCCGCCACCGGCACCCGGAACCGCTCCTTCACCCGGCGGATGATGTCGAGGTAGCTCAGCGCCGGCTTCACCATCACCATGTCCGCGCCCTCGGCCAAGTCCAGCGCCACCTCCTTCATCGCCTCGTCGCCGTTGGCCGGGTCCATCTGGTAGGTGCTGCGGTCGCCGAACTGCGGCGGCGATTCGGCGGCGTCGCGGAACGGGCCGTAGAACCCGCTCGCGTACTTCGCCGCGTAGCTCAAGATCGGTGTGTGAACGAACCCCGCCGCGTCCAACCCGCGGCGGATCGCGCCGACCATGCCGTCCATCATCCCGCTCGGCGCCACCACGTCGGCGCCGGCCTTGACGTGGCTGACGCACTGCTCGGCGAGGATGGCGAGCGTGGCGTCGTTGTCCACGTCGGTCACGCCGTTGTGCATGTGCAGGATGCCGCAGTGGCCGTGGTCCGTGTACTCGCAGAAGCACTCGTCCGGAATGAGGAGCACCTCGCTCCCGAACGCCTTCCGCGTCGCCCGCAACGCCTGCTGAACGATCCCTTCGTCGTGAAGCGCACTGCTGCCGGTCGCGTCCTTCGACGCCGGGATGCCGAAGAACATGAACGACCCGATGCCTAGTTCCTTCGCCGCGCCGACCTCCTCGACGAGCGCGTCCACGCTGAGCTGGTAGTTCCCCGGCATCGACCCGATCTCTTGCCGGACCCCCTTCCCCGGGCGCACGAATAGCGGCAGGATTAGGTCGCGCGGCGATAGATCCGTCTCGCGGACGAGTTCGCGTAGCAGCGGGTGCGAGCGGAGCCGGCGCGGGCGCGAAACCGGGAACGGCGCGAACGGATCGGACATGGCAACACCGGGGACTGTGGGAAGACGGGTATTCTACGCCCGGCGGCGGTTCGGCTGGACACCTGTTCGCCCCCGCGGCATACAGAACGGCCCGGAAACGCACGGAGACCCGAGTGATGCGGACGGTCGCGCTCGCCGTCGCAGTTTCGCTTCTCGTCGCCGGACCAGTGGCCGCTCAGCCGCTACCGGTCATCCCCGTCCCGCTACCCGCCGACCCCGCCGAGCCGGTCGGGCTACCCGGCGGCGCCCCGGTGTCGCGGCCGCTCCAACCGGTCGAGAAGACGCCCGAGCCGGCTGCGCCAAAGATAGAACCGGAACCGACGCCGCCGGCGCCACTGCCCGAGGTGGTCGAACCCGACCGCAACCCCGGCGCGAAGAAGATCCTCGGCGGACACTGGGCGAGCGACGAAATCCTGATCTGGTGGGCGAAGGGACACCCGGTCCCGGCACTCGTGACCGGCGGCCGCGTCGGCCCGCCCGCACTCGATCGACCGGGCACGGCCGTGCTCCTCGGGCTCAACCCGATCGAAACACCGGACGCCACCGGTTACCGCCTGACGCGCGGGTTTGCCATCGACACCGGCGACCGCGTCGGGTTCGAGGGGACGTACTTTTTTCTCGGCAGTCGCACCGTGTCGGACTTCGCCACGAACGTGACGCGCCCGCGCACGGCGTTCATCGGCCTGCCGTTCCTGAACGCCAACACCGGCCTCGAAGACGTGCTCACACTCGCGCAACCGGGGCAGTCGGACGTGCTCGTCAACCTGTACACCACGACCCGCGTGCAGGGAGCGGAGGCGAACGTACTCGGTAACCTGGTCGCCCGCCCCGGCGTGAAGATTCACGCCATCGCCGGCTACCGTTTCCTCCAGGTGAACGAGGGGCTGCGGCTCGAAACGACGTGGATGCAGCACCCGACGGCGGAGGCCGGCTTCGTCCGCACGCTCGGCATCTCCGCGGACCAGTTCGACGGCCGCAACGAGTTCCACGGCGGGCAGGTCGGCCTCACCGGCGACTTCCACCGCGGGCCGTTCTACGTCGAGTTCACCGGGAAGGTGGCGCTCGGCACGAACTTCCAGGTGGTGAGCATCGACGGGCAGACCCACACACTGACGGCCACGCCCGGCGGGCCGGTCACGCGCTCGTCGTTCGGCGGCGTCTACGCGCAGCCGACGAACATCGGCCGCGTCACACAGTCGGTGTTCGCCGTAGTGCCCGAGGGCATGTTCAAGGTGGGACTGAAGGGCGGCGAGTACGGGCGGTTCTTCGTCGGGTACAACTTCCTCTACCTCAGCACCGCCGTCCGCCCAGGCGACCAGATCGACCGGACGGTGAACCCGACACTCATCCCCGCGCTCAACCCGGGCGGAGCGATGGTCGGCCCCGAGCGCCCGCGGATCGGGATGAACACGACCGACTTCTGGGTGCAGGGCTTGCTGATCGGGTTCGAGACGCGGTTCTGATACACGGTCCGGTTGAAGGTGTTTGGTCTGGTGGGGCCGGCGTCCCGCCGGTCGTCCCCGCACCGGCCCGGCGGGACGCCGGCCCCACCAAACTCGAACCGGACGGCACCAACCGGATCGTGTATGAGCGGGCGACCGGCCGGTGCGAGCCGGTTTCCCGTGACCGTACGTGCCCAGATCTCGGCAAGTCGCCGACGGCGCACCGGAAGCCACCCGACACCGGCCGAGCGATGTCTTGGTAGTCATTTCGAGTCATCTTTTTCGTCCGGTTCGATCCGCGGTTTGTGCCCCGTCGGTTGACAAATGTCCGGCAGCCCGGACCATCCGGCATAACACAGGCTGGCACCGACGGTTGCCTGCCCGCGGCGGACCGGTTCTCGCTCGCGGATCCTCAAGAGCCGCGACATAATTGCCATTCGACCGGAAACAACAGACGCCCGGACGGACCGAGGGACAGGGGCTGGCTACCTCGCGCCAGAACGACGAGGTACGAAGGACGACGTGTGTCGATTGGTCGATGTCGGGTGCGAAGCACCCGATGTGACGGCCAGCCGGATCGAGCCGGTCGGTCGCCGAAAAGCCAGAAGGCCCAGGGGTTTCACCCCCCGGGCCTTCACCGCGGACTCCGCCGCCGGGTCGGGCCGGCACGAAGTCGGAGCTGGGTTTGACGACACTTCATCTTACACTGAAGGGGCGCTCCTCACCCACCTCCCCGGTCGTTAGGCCGGCTCAGTACCCGCCACGGCCGCCGCCGCCGTAGCCACCGCGGCCGCCACCACCGCCGTAGCCACCGCCGCCACCGCCGTAGCCGCCGCCGCCGCCGCCGCCGCCGCCGTAGCCACCGCCGCCGTAGCCGCCGCGGCCGCCACCACCACCGCCGTAGCCGCCGCCACCACCACCGCCACCGCCGCCACCACGGTCTTCCCGCGGCTTGGCCTCGTTGACGGTCAGGGTGCGGCCGCCGAGCAGGGCGCCGTTCATGGCGTTGACCGCTTCCTCGCCACCGTCCGCCATCTCGACGAAGGCGAACCCGCGGCTGCGACCGGTCTCACGGTCGGTGATGACCTGGGCGCTGGTGACAGTCCCGAACTGGCCGAACACCTGGGCCAGTTCCTCGTTCGTGGTCTGGAAGGAGATGTTTCCGACGTACAGTTTCTTGCTCATGGTCCTGCTTCCGAGGGCCTCACGGCCCGGCTCAAACTCGGCGCGGCCCCGACGGCCGCGGCACACAATCAGGTCTTGACGACGGCCCAGCGGGCACACCCGGTTCCGGCGGCCGACCCATCCCCCGACGGGTGGACGGCGACGACGTACGTGCGGGTGCGAACACCAAACCCCTGCGGCGGCACTGGCTTCACAATCTTGGGGGCCGTGAGGAGAAACTCAGAGCTGGGGGACCAAGACGGGTCGAAGCGAAAGGGCTGCACTACGGTTCGTCGGCTCCTGCACGGCGGGCGATTTACCCGCCGTCACGGAACTATACGCTCGGGCGTAGAAGATCAAAGCCCAATTTCCCAATTTTTGAGAAAAAGACTGGCCGAATGGGAAGTCGGGCTTCCGGGCAAGCGATCAGGCTCAACCGTGCGGGTCGGGGTCGGCTTTCACGACCGGGCCAACCGCCTTCGTCCCGTGGATCGCCTCGTACACCTCCTCGCGGTGAACGGGTACGTCCTTCGGGGCCACGATCCCGAGCCGGACCTTGTCGCCGCGGACCTCGACCACGGTGATGACGATGTCGTTGGCGATGACGATGGACTCGTTTTTTTTCCTGGACAGCACGAGCATGGCTGCCTAGCCTTTGTGAAAATCCCGGTCCGGCTTTGGTCGGTCCTCCGTTACGAATCGGGTCGGTTCCGAGCGACCCCGCGGGCGCGGCCGACGTCCATTTCCCGGTGGTGAGTTCTGCGCCGGGTCTCTGGCAGGCCCGCGCCCGAACCGGCACGAACCTTCTGCGCCCATCCCTATCTACTGTAAAGCCGGGCAAGATATGCAGTCAAGAACTGTTCCCGACTGGGCGGTCGGATTTTTCCGGTTGTGTCGGACCGTTTGAAGGTCACGGATTCTGATCATTCGCCCGGGTGGCGTGGCGAGTCGGCTCAGGGGCCGTTCACTTGGCGCACCGCGGCGTCCGGCTGCGAGACGGCGGCGCCGCGGTAGAAGGCGGCAACGCGCCGCACGGTCGGTTCCGGGTCGGCGTCCGCGAGCCGGTTCAGCCACGGCGGGGGCGACTGGCGCCGTTCCGCCGCCACCTCCGCCGCCACGCGCGCCGCCCCGGCCCGCACGCCGGGGTCGGTGTCACGCGCCAGCCGTTCCAGCCAGGGCTCGGGGTCGGCGATGTCGTCGTCGGCGCGCAGGTCGATCAAGAGGTCGAGTCGCTCGGCGGGGTCGGGGTGCGTCAGCCGGCGGCCGAGGCGGATGTCGGTGTCGGTCCGGCCGCGGCTCGCCAGTGCGTTCTGGCACACGCGGCGCACGCCCTCGTCGGGGTCGTGGAGCCAGCGGAACAGGTCTTCGTCGCCGATCACCGGCTCGTCGTCCGTCGCCGGGCCGACGGCGAACAGCGCGGCACGACGTACCTCGGGCTCCGCGGCGGCGAGGAGCGGGACGACCTCGGCGCGGAGCTTCATCAGCGGGTTCATCGCGGCGCGGATCGCCGCCACCCGCGCCGCCGGCGCCGGGTGTTTCAGCCCCGCCTCGGCGACGGTCCGGCACTTCCCCGCGGCCGCCGGCCCGGCCCGCTTCATCAGGCCGGGGAGGAGCCCCACCACCGCCTCCTGTCCGCCCGCGTCGCAGTCCGGGAAGTGGTTCAGGATCGCGTCCGCCAGCCCCGCCGCGGGCACGTCGCCCTCGGGCGGCTCGGTCAACTGCGTCTCGACGGCCGCGGCCGCCGCGGCGCGAACGGCCGGATCACCTTTCGTCAGTGCCGCCACGAGCGCGGGCCGCCCCGCGTCGCCGAGGGCGACCAGGCGCGCCGCCCAGCACGCCCGGTCCTCGTCGGACGTGGCGCGGGTCAGCTGCCGGGCGGCATAGCGGGCCTCCAGGTCCGCGCGGTTCGCCACCGCCCACGCGCCGGGGACCGCGACCACCAGCGCGAGCCCGACGCCGACCCGCTTCGCCCACCGCCCGCGTCCGTGCGCCATCGCCGACCCCCGCGGTTGACCCTGAGAAGTGCAGGAGTTTAGCCCGGCCGCGGCGGGCGGGGCAAGGGCAACGCGCCCCGCCCGCCGGAATTCCTCATCCCGCCCGGCCCGCCGGAACGATCCCTACTTGCGTATCTCTCGCCCCGCCCGTACCCGGTCGAGGTGCCCATGATCCGCGTCGGCCGCTCCTTCGGCGTGTTGCTCGGCACCCTCGGCGCGGCCGCCGCGCTGGCCCAACCGCCGGCGCCCGGCCCCGCCGTGCCGTCGAACCCGATGCCGATGCCCGCCGCCCCGCGGGTCGTGCTCTCGGAGGTGGTCAACCCGGCGTACCGGGAGGCGGTGCTCGGCGTCGTCCGCCGGCCCACCATGTCCGCGCGCGGGTCCGCCGCCGACGTGGTCTGCTCGCCGCAGACGTTCGAGTGGCTCCTCGACCACCCGGACCGCACCGCGCTGGCGTGGCGGCGGCTCCAGGTGCCGTGCGTCGAGATCGCCGATGTCGGCAAGGGACGGTTCGCGTGGGCGGACGACGGGAGCGACCTGACGTGGCAGACGGTGGGGACGTTCCCCGAGGGGCGCGTGTGGTACGCGACCGGCAAGGTGAAGCCGGCGCCGGTCGGCCCGACGGTGCCGGTGAAGGCGGTGGTGGTGGTGAGCCACCCGAGCCGGCCGATCGGCGGCACGGCGGCGGCGGTGAGCCCGTCGATACAGGCGTTCGTGCAGACCGACAGCAAGGCGGCGAACGTGGTGCTGCGGGTGCTCGGGCCGACGGCCCCGAAGCTGGCCCAGGAGGCTGCCGACCAACTACTCCTGTTCTTCACCGGGGTCGCCAAGCACGTCCACGCGCACCCGGAGCGGGCCGAGGAACTGCTAGCCCCGGCGCGGCGCTAGTAGCAGGCGCACTCCGTGCGCCTGCTACTGCGAGCTGCAGCGCACCACTAGCCGGCGCCGACGAACACCCCGCCGGGGAAGTCGCCGGCGTAGGCCTCGAACAGGTCGAGCAGCGCGTCCGCGCGCGGGTCGAGGATCAAGACCGACCGGGCCTGCTCGGTCGGCGCGGCGACGACCGCCGCCCGGCCGTCCTCCGTCCGCCCGCCGACGGCGGCGACCGAGATGCCGCCGCGGAGGTCCGGGTCGAACGCGGTGACCGAGGCCAGCAGTTCGCCGCCGGTGCCGCCGCGGAACGTGCGGACGACCGGCCCGCCGCCGTCGCCCGGGCCGACGATGATGTCGGCCTTACCGTCGCCGTCCACGTCGCCGGCCGCCACCGTGATCCCGACGCGGGCCACGTCGAACGCCAGGAAGTCGGCGAGGATCGCCCCGGTCCGGCCGAACACCCGGACCTGCGGGAACAGCGTCGCCGCCCCCACGATGATCTCGTCCCCGGCGACGCCGTCGAAGTCGCCGAGGGCGATGTTCACCCCGCCGGCGAAGTCGCCGCCGAAGGCGAAGAAGCTCCCCAGCGGCCCGGCGATCTGCCTCGCCCCGTCGGGGCCGATGGCGAACGACCGGACGTGCGAGCCGCCGCCCGGCGCGGCGCCGGTCACCACCTCGTCGACGCCGTCCGCGTCCAGGTCGCCGACGGCCACGTTCGCCCCGCTGCGGAAGTTCGGGTCGAACGAGAAGAAGCTGGCGAGGAGCGTCAGGTCGGCGCCGCTGAACACCTTCACGTGCGGCCCGCCGCCCGGGCCGGGCGTCGTCACGATGTCCGGCACGCCGTCGCCGTTCACGTCGCCCACGGCCACGCGGACGCCGCCGCGGAACGACGCGTCGTAGGCGAAGAAGCTGTACAGCTCTTCGCCCGTCGCCGCGTCGAACACCTTGACGTGCGGCCCGCCGCCGAACCCGGCGCCGGTGGCGATCAGCCTCCGCGGGGTCGGCGTGACGGTGATCGTGGCGGTCGCGGTCGCGGTCGCGCCGCTCGGGTCGGTGACGGCGTAGTCGAACGAGTCGGTGCCGAAGAAGTTCGGGTCGGGGGTGTAGGTGTAGGTGCCGCGGCGGTCGATGGTCAGCGTGCCGTGCGCCGGGCCGCGGACGAGGGTGGCGGTGAGCGGGTCGCCGTCCGGGTCGGAGTCGTTGACCCGCACGCCGCCGGACGGGCTGGCGTAGCTGCTCCCCTGCGCGATCGTCACCGCGTCCGCCGCCGCCACCGGGGCGCGGTTGGTGCGGTTCACCTGGATGAACACCGTCGCCGCCGGACTGGTCAGCGGCGGGCCGCCGGCGGTCGCGTCGTCGGTGACCGCGAAGGTGAACGAGTCCGGCCCGTCGTACCCGGGGAACGGGGTGTACGTCACCCGCCCGGTCGCCGGGTTGAAGCCGGTCAGCGTGCCGTGGCGCGGGGCGGTAAGGATGGTGAACGTCAGCGCCTGCGCGACCTCCGGGTCGCCGTCGTCGGCCCCGAGCGTCAGCACGAGCGAGCCGCCCGCCGGCGTCGCGACCGACTGCGTGAACGCGACGGGGGGGTCGTTCACCGGCCGCACCGTGACGGTGACGGTTCCGACCGACCACTCGCCGTTCGCGTCCTCGACGCGGTAGGTGAACGAGTCCGTGCCGCCGGCCGAGGTCGCGCCGGGGTACGGCGTGTAGACGACGGTCGTCCCGAACACCTGGGCCGTCCCGAAGGCCGGCGCCGACTCGATCGTGACCGTGAACGGCCCGTCGCCCAGCCCGGTGTCGTTCGCCAGCACCGGGACCGTGACCGCCTGCCCCTCGCTCGTCGAGGGCGTGTCCGGCACCGCCGCGGGAACGGCCCCGAGTTGGAACAGCTCGATGTTGTGGTACGAGACGTTCGCCACCCACCCCGACCCGGGGGTCAGGCGGCCGG
>VFQN01001128.1_pt1 | contig 46480 bp, 42 predicted proteins | sample 3512371 | NCBI WGS metagenome assembly VFQN01 (sample SAMN10412370, study PRJNA504923) | tailings metagenome | isolation source: Replicate 2 from Balatoc abandoned mine | place: Philippines: Itogon, Benguet | collected 2017-08-28
GTTTTTCTCAATTTGACGTCGCAGTAAAGTGAGTTTGAAGTTTCTTCATTTGAATTCTTTCAGTGTTGTTAAATCAAATATCACTATGATCGAGCTAAGAGATATCGAAGCTAAATTTGCTGAGAGATTGCGTTATTACTCCAGTTTCCGTCGCTCTTTCATAACATTCCTACAATCGCGAATACCCTTTATATCAGCACTCGAGGGCAATGTCGCCTTCCATTCAGTTTTAATAGTTTCTACCATGGTAGTATTTATCGGAATTTTCGAAATTATTCGAAATTTGACACTGTTTTCCTTTCATCCAATTTTCATGACCCTCGGGACCTTTATCTTTGTCGGGGAAGGAATCGCATCTTATCGCAACCACTCTCTTCTCGACGCTTTTAGCCCCATCATGCAGCATAACAAAAAAGTCAAGGTATGTATTGATACTTATTTATAGAGAAAGTATGTGTGAGTTTACGATTCTCTTATAGGTTAGGGCGATTCATCAAAGTGCCCTCACGATCGGCTCCACCTTCATCCTATTAGGACTTCTCATAATACTCAGTGAAAAGTTCGAATACAAAAAGTCTATACTTCCTCAAAGCATCCATTCAATTTCAGGAACTGTTTCTTTGATCATCATCGCTATTCAAGTGATCGTAGGTCAACAGAGGATCGAGCAGCCATCATACAACCCCAACTATAAGAGGTGGCATAATGATCTTGGATTCCTTCTATGGGATTTGTTGTGTTTCTCTGTTTTCACTGGTTTGTTTCGGTTTCTGGAGTTTGGATTTTTCAATTTCCTCTTACTTTGGGTGCCCTGGATTGTCTGGTTAACTGTCGTCCTACAGATGTACAGTCGAGCAAATCGAAGAGAAGATGTTGATCGCTCCTTTGATGATTACGAGAGTGTCAATAAATTGAGTACTAATTTCGGTAGTAACTCTAATTTAGCTTCCATGGAAGGTGGTAATGTTATTAATGAAAATGACGGAAATGCCAATGAAGCGGATAATACTGATGAGACCTCCAATTTTATTAATCGAAAGGATGATGAAGTTTATTGATCGAGTAAAAGCTTGTTATAAATTCATAACTCAAATCTTTTATTTCTTCCAATAAAACGCTTACTAAAGTTTAGGAGTAATAAACGAAAATTCGAAAACTCGAAATTCTGCAAAAGATGGCGCTGCAGTTGTGCATTCCATTAGTTTTTGTTAGACATCTTTACAAATAAAAAACACACAATATGGCAGATCGAGTCAGATTCATCCTCGATAAGATGGCTGTCTTATTTCAACAGCTAGAAATCCATAATTTGTTCAGTGAGGTAACGCACCGACTCTATTTCTTTTCTGCGTTTGTCTCACACTCAATAAACAGGAGGAAGTCAAGATTATTGTAAAGAGAAGAACAGACTTTGAATATATGATTCTGAGACCTGAACTTACTATCAATGAATATGAAACCTATTTACAATACGAACTTCAGCTCGACAAGTTAAGAGAAATTCGAACAAAGAAACTTATTACAGAAGACATGCCAAAGGAAGAAATAAGTCAACTCCGCGTGATTCGATCTTCTTTCATTCAACATATTAACTACATATATCAAAGAGCACTAAGACGCTTTCCCAATGCTTTGCATCTTTGGCAGTCCCAGATGAGCTTTCTTCAAGAGAAGGAGAGCTATCGCTTCCTCGACGTGGCGCTGGGCAAAGCCATCGCTCTCTTCCCGAAAAATGTTGAGTTTTGGCTGAAAGCAGCTAGTATTGAGATTGAGGTGAAGCAAAACTTTCATGCTGCGAGGATCTTTGTGCAAAGAGGACTCAGAGTTAATCCGCGTCACCCGCAGCTTTGGTCAAAGTACTTCGACATTGAACTGTGGAACATTATGCGAATGCTTGAGAGAAGAAAGATCCTAACAGCAGCAAAGTCCTTGAAGGAGGTTGAGGATGAGGAGTGGCGTGCGAAGCTAGAAAAGCCTCTACCTATTGTGTTACGCCACGCCTCACGCGCCCTCTTCACCTCGCCATTCAACCCAACCTCCTCTACATCCTCTTCCCAATTACCGGAATCTGAGCTGGCAGAAGATGAGGAAACGGAAGAGGTGATCTTATTAGAAGAGAGTCAAGTACCATCTGAACATTTTCAAGCCATTTTCCACATGCATTACCTTACCCTCGAGCTCTCGCATCTCATAGCAAATTATTCAATCGCCGATGAAATGGAAGAGTATCTCCTCTCTAACTACATGAATTACAAAGAGGTTTGGAGACACCTTCTCAGAAGTCGCATTATGCGCAGCCTTCAAAATGACGTTTTCACTCTATTAACACTGCCTCCTACCACTTCTCCATTAGAAGTGGAAGAAGAATTCGAGGCGAAAGGGAAGAAACCTTCTCGTTCAAAGAAGGCAAAGACAGCTGATGCCGCGGAGGAGAAGGATGTCATTCAGGAGGTGATAATCTCGCTATTGACAGCCCACGATACTGTATTTGCCTTGTATGAATCTAAGGTAAAATCAAAGAAAGTATTAGAAGGTTTAGAGTGTGATTTGAGAGATATGTCAGTCCAGGTCATTACTTCTCTTCTCTCTGGAATTAGTGATATCGAAGAAAAAGCCTCTGTGGTTTTGGCGTTAGTGCGCGAGGTTCAAACTATTAACCCGCTGCAGCTGCCTGTTACTACTGATACCTTGCTTCATTCAACACAAATCTTTTTACAACGTCAATTAAAAGATACTACTAATATTTGTAAGAGGCTCCGATCCACCATGCGAAGTCATCATGATCCTATAACTGATGTCAATAGTCTCGTCGCGTTCTCATCTTCCTTGACGGTGCAGCAAAGTCTCTCTGAAGTTATAAGTGGTTCAAGGTTGTGGCTTTTACTACAAATATTAGGTGATGTTTCCTCTAACAAGCAGAACAACACTCATACTCGAGGAGGGAAGAAGAAGGAGGTAGTGGAAGAGGAGGGTTTCTCAATAGAACAAATATTGTCTTTCCTCACTCAGTTACTGACGCAGTTACAAGTTTTAGTACAAAGGGTGGAAAAGGGAGTTGCGGTGGAGTGGAAAAAATCTCTGAAACAGCCTTTCTTCCAGACTACTTTAAACCTTATCGCCACCACGCTGAGCCTACTTTCTGAACATCATTCTCTCTTCTCTGATGCTTGGAAGTCGTTCTTAGATACAAATCGCCAACATATGCAGTCCCTCGCAGTCTTATTTGCAATGACGTCAGAGACCATAGTTCAGTTCAGGGAGGTGTTGAGTTGGTATGACGTATCCGCACTGACATCTCAACTTGAGGCGAAGAATGAGGACTCAAATAACGAAGAAGATAGTAGAGACGAAGAAGTTGAGACGTGGGCTATGACTTGGGTGGGCAGAACAATGAGCAAAGTTCTGACCAATGTCCATATTATTTCGAATGAGGTCAGAGAAGAGGCTTTACTTCTCTACCTTGATCTATTTTTCGCAAAATTGAAGGATGTCGGGACGTGGACTGAAGGAGAGTTATCTAATGTCAGCAGCTTCTTCTTCCATCACTGGCAAGTATTTGAAGATTTTCCTCAACTCTTCCCAACTGCCACTGTTGTACAATTCCTTAAATCCTTCGTGACATCACTCGTAGATCTGATGCAAGAGAAGGATGACAAAAGCGTACTTACTTCCTCAACATCTAATTTGCGAAGAAAAAGGAAGGACGTGACTTCATCTTTGAGTAGTGGGGATGAGGTGGTCTTGAAGGTTTTAAGGAAAGTTAGTGAGTATTGGACAATGCTTATCGCAACAAGCAAGACAGAGGAAGAGAATCCTTTCCAACCTCAACTCAAACTCCTTCTTCAATACTCTAGTAATGCCCAGACGACTGTTAGGAAGATTTCTCCCTCTCACTCCCTTCCGACTAATAATAAGAAGCAGCGCGTCGTCTAGTGTTAATATAAGAAAGAGTTTGTCAATTGTTACACAATCAGACTTTTTAGTTTTATTTACACTAAATGTAATAAATCAATCGTCTTTCGGGATGATGTCAGGCAAGCTTTCCTCGATCAGCCTGGTCTCTACGTCAGCTAATCTAGAAACAATGAAGAGTTTCTCAAAGAGGAGGTACTTGTCCCATATTGCTGAAGCGATCATCTTTCCACCCCAAAATTTGAAGACTAAGGGTAGATGCACTAACTTGATCCAAAGCCTAGGATACTATCATCACACTATCAGAAGTGACGTCAGGAGTAAAAGGACTGACTTACCATCTGCCAGAAAGATCTAGAGACAAGATAACGACTAAATAACAAAGGCAAAGAGACTACGTAAGAAAAAATCAGAAAGGTAGTGAATAAAAGTTCGCGAATGATGTTTAATCTCTCTAGTAGCATCCCAATAACTGCTGATTTCAATCCACCTTGACTTGCAAACAGTTCATGCTTATAGGGCTCACGACAAGTTGGGCAAGTAATCCACTGCTTTGGATCTTTTCTTCGCAACTTGTTTAGAACTGAAAATTGAATCCATTTCTGTGATCCGGCGCAACTGCAGGGAGCGACACACTTTGCACCGGGAGGGGCGAAATCAAGTGTGAGACGGCATTCAATTGGATAAGATTCAGTACTTGTAATTGTGCGATCTTCTATACGATCAACTTTGGATGTTGTTTGAAGAGATCTCGGCTCAGACCCCACAGGAATGAGCTGTTTTTTGAGATAGCTTAGAATATTTTGTTGCGCATTTGAACATAAAATTTGTTCTTGTTGCAAGTAATATATCAACGATGCTTTTTCTGTCGATGAAGTAATCGACGTGACAGCACAGAGTAGTGAGATGAGGATCGCGATCACAAGATTCATCATTTCCTTTGATGACAAGTGCGTAATCATGCACCATGCAAAACAAAAACATGCACTTGATTGTGCACATTGTATTAATTTACATTATACCTCTTATCAAGTCCAATAACATTCTAACTCTCTGACTATCTCATGTTCTTTCTGTTTAATGTTCCAAAACATAAATAAAACACAAAATTGCACTGAAAAAAAAACATGAAAGTCACAAAAGACAAACTAAACAAAAACGAGTGATCTTTCTACTACTTCCCAATCAACTTCGAAATATCATCTTTTTGAATATCTGTGCCGAAGATACCACGAAGTTGCGAGATAGGCTTATTAACGACTGCATAAGCACGGATCGTTTTGGTCCCAAACAACTGGCTTAAATACCAGTCAGCGACTTGCACATGAGGCGAATTACCTGCCTTGACTAACTTAGCCGCCACATCTGCATTTCTAATGACATAAGCGTCAGTTTGATAAGTAAATTTGACGAGGCAGTACTGATAGTCCGCGACGTCATCTTTTGGACGCTTCCACCAAGGCTCGTCCTCATGACACTTCAAGTCGAGATGATCAAGAAACAACATTTCCCAATCATAGGGAAGATATTTATACAAATACTCGAAGCTGAGTAATTCTACTATACGAGAAGAGACATTGACGTCATCCTCCAAGATGAGAAAAGGACCTGGCAGATGCACCGCCGTTCCATTCAAAATATGCATATAAATCTGAAGATGGCTTTGCCAACAGCCTGTACTTCCCCAGTTAATGTCAGGACGTGTTGTTTGGTTTAGCTCCTCCTTCACAAGAGTGAGGTTGAGTAAAGTCATTGGGTGAAACTTCCTCCTCGCTAGTCTTATCTTCGCCGGATCTCCGTTGCCAAAATCTATCGCTCCATATCGATGAAAGGGTATTCGTAGTTCTCTGAGTCTCGATGTCACCAGTTGAAGACGCGATGATCTTTTGTTCATATTGATGAGCCACACTTTACTTATTGCGGGAATGGAAGAGGATCGATCCCTCTTCCATCCCCCAAGTATGAAATAGTTTGCAGTCTGTAAAAGGAGGAAGATAAGGACCGTCTGACAAATTTCAGAGAGATTTGTCATCGTTTGTTGTGATCAAAATCAGAAGAAATCATAACGGCTGTCCAGAAAGCCGGAATGCCGGCTTTGGAAATGGAAACCGTTATCAATCAACAAACAACGCAGAACAATGAAGAAGTCCTCCACTTTATCTGATTTAAGACAATCCCAAGTTGTAGTTCGCAAAAATGCACCAAACTGGCCTGCGATGGTTGAACGAAAGCCAATGAACGAAAACCATCGTCCTCAAAATTCTAATGTCACTGTCGCAACATCTTCTCTGTGGTTAAAATCAAGACAAATGAAACAACAAATGATGGAAAGTTCAAAAAGTTTAAGTGAATTACCAAAGATGGAGAAGTTTGCCTCAAAGACCTATCTACTACGTCAGTGTGTACAGTGTCAGATGCTTTATTCATCCTTCCACCAGTGCGTAAACGATAAGAAAGAAGATTTTTCTGCTTCTAAGGAACAAATTCAATCTACAGTCTCAATTGAGGGAGGAGGAATCGTGGTCTAGTTCGGAGGGTTGGGAGGCTCTGCACTGTGAGATATCTTTTGCTTCTTTTTCACCTGACGCACCATCAGCAAGAGACAACAAAGGAAGGACTGTGTCTTACCTGTACGCTCTTCACTTCATTTATCTTATTTTTGCCAGTCGTGGAAGATTGAGGTGTGGATGACGTGGCAGGTATTGCGGGGAAGGTGGAGGAGGCGAGTGTAGAAGAATTTCCGAAGCCAATGGTCGTCTGAGGGAGCAACTTGTCAAATGCTTTGGGGTTCTCGCTCTACCGAAACCAACGAACTACGTCAATAGCATTAATAGTGTTGTGACGACAATCAATACCTCAGCGATTTCTGCTCTCAGAGCATCGATCGTTTCTGTTAACTCATCAACTAATTCTTTCACTTCATTCTTATCCTCACCCTCATCTCCCTTCTCTTTTGAGGAAGACTCTGACGACGACGAGGTTGACGTCACTCCTCCAACATCAGTCAACTGCTTCTGCAACTCGCTGCGAGATGCTTCATAATGCTGTAATGCTTGACGTCTCTCTTCTAACGGGTCAGTCGTCTTCGATTCGGAGGATTTATATATGTGTGAGATGGCGAGGAGGTAGTGCACGTTAGAGAGAATGCGATGATCATTTGGGGTAATTTGAGTTCGAAGAGTTAGGGCTCTGTTGTACTCTTCCACCGCTTCTGTCATATTACCATTCATTCTCTGTACATCTCCAAGACGAACATAAACCTAAGAGTGGAGAGTGATGTGCGTCAGAGGGAGTGAGAGTCTGCTCACCTCAGCAAGGAGCTCCTGATCGCTCTCACCAGAGGCTTTTTCAAGAATTATTCTTGCAACCTATTTGTCAGTGTATATCATGGAAATTGAGTTGAACGGGATCGGTAGTTGCTTACGTCAAGTACTTCCCAAGCAACCTGCAAATCACTCTCTTCAGTCTCTGCCCCGTCTTCGTTATCAGCCCCGTTGTTGTTATCTTCTGCATTTTCTTCATCCTCTTCATCTTCACCCTCACTTTCCTGATCCTCTTCCTTTGAAGTGGCTTCATTAGGGGTTGGTGGTTGTTTATCAGTAGGTCCGATGAGATCATCGCTGGGTTCTTCCTCTTCCTTAATCAGCAATGCATTCCCGTACTCATAATATGCACGAGCTGAAATTGAAGACATCTCACCGTGTAATTCATTGCTGGAAATGCGGTTATGTTTTGGAGCAAGAAATTATTTGGCTTACTAAGATTGAAGAAGCGAAGAGAACAAATTGATAGCATCTTCGTATTTCTTCTCTTGAATGAACTTCTTTCCTTGTTGATACCTTGGGTCTTGCTTGAACTCTGTCGACATCTTTTAAGAGTAAAACACTCAAATTTCAATTTCAAAAAGTCTGTACGATCGAAGATCGATCGTTTCATTGAGTGGTTGCAAAACAAACGATCGAAAGATAGAATATGGGGGAGAAGTTTCATTATGAGTTTGGAGGACCAATCGGAACCTTTTTTGTCATTATAGGGTTACCATTTGTCATCTACTTGCTGTTTTTCCTATGCAATGATAAGGTTTGTCTGAGTGATCCTTCTCAATTTGACTTCAAGGAGTGGTACGAGAACTATATTCCCTCATTTGATGCATTATTTTCCTATGAAGCAACGATTATCTATTTGGGTTGGATGCTGTTCCATGTCTTGCTTGAAAGGATCTTACCCGGAGAAACGGTAGAGGGCACTGTGCTTCCAAATAAACAGCGCCTGCAATACACGATGTCAGGTCATCTTCAGTTTTGGGTTTGTCTGATCGTCATGGGACATGGCTTTCCAATCATTTCAGAGCGTGTAGAAGGGGTGACAGCAGGATGGTGTAGTGCCTATTTGCCTGATGATTGGTCGAAAGTCTTTCAGCTTCACGGCTTTTCTTCGCTCCCCCTATACCTAGCTTACGACTATTACCTTCAACTGATCACGATTAGTATCATCTTTACCTTCCTTTTCTCAGTGTATTTGTAAGTGATTCAAATTGAAGGATCTCCTGGCTTATTTTGCTCTAGATATCTTAGTTCCTTCTCGCATCCGCAGAAGATCTTAGCAAAGGGAGGAGACTCAGGAAACACTATCTATGACTTCTTCATCGGAAGGTTCGTGTTATTCTTGTTCTCCTACATCTTATTATCATCTTCTATCATTGTTCAGAGAGCTAAACCCTCGCATCGGCAACCTTGATCTGAAGGAGTTTTGCGAGTTGAGACCAGGTTTGATTGGTTGGGCGGTCTTAAATCTTGGTATGGCAATGAAGCAGTATTTGAAAAGAAAGGCAACAACAGGCGTTGGGTCGATTTCTTTGTCAATGTTTTTGATTACGGCTCTTCAAGGTTTCTATGTCTGGGATGCTCTTTACATGGAGAAGGCGATTCTCACAACCATGGACATTACAACGGATGGGTTTGGTTTCATGTTATGCTTTGGGGATCTTGCGTGGGTTCCATTCATCTACTCTTTACAAGCTCGATATCTTGTGGATCATGATCCCAATCTCTCGTTCGCTGAGATCTGTGTCATTCTCTTGATTTATCTACTCGGATTTTATATCTTCAGATCAGCGAATTCCGAGAAGGATGCTTTTAGAAAAGATCCTAACTCAAATGAGGTTAGTAGTGAATAGTTTGTCTGGAAAGGTTCTAACTGCCTTCTAGGTGAAACATCTGAAATTTCTGGAGACTAAGCGCGGTACGAAACTCTTAACATCGGGATGGTGGGGAATGGCGAGAAAGATTAATTACACCGGAGATTGGTTGATTACATTGGCTTGGTGTTTGTTGTGTGGGTTCAAATCACCTGTCCCCTACTTTCAAGCCATTTATTTCCTCGTTCTTCTCATTCACAGGTGAGAAAGATGTTTTCTATATTGTTATCTGTTATTATGTGTCTCTTTAATTGCAGAGCTCAAAGAGATGATGAAATGTGTCAAGAAAAGTATGGCGATGACTGGAATGAGTACAAGCGAAGAGTTCCGTATCTCTTCATTCCTTATATCATATAAACTAATAAGAGTAACTGTAATGCCATATTTTGAAAAGATGGATTATTTGAAACGAAAGAAAAGAATGAATGACATCAATACAATAACAATTAAAGCAGGTGAAGAGAAGAATAAACGGAAGAAAGGAGGAAAAAAGAGAGGCAAAAAAGAAGCATCGAGCTTAGATCCCATCGAATCTTACTCTCTACCAGATGAAAAAGCGAAAGGGCGGAAAGTGAAATCTCTTTTTGTGGAAGTGAAGGAATCTCATGCTGCCAGCATTCACTTTCCTTTAAAAATGACAGACGATTCTGGTATCATTCATATTCCAGCCTTTAGTGCCTGTGATGCCACTTGGACTGTAGCAATCAGCTATAATACCATCGATGATGAAGATTTCTTGAGTCTCAGTCTGATCAATCTATCAGATGGTGATGTAACTATCTCTTATGGCTTCAGCGTTTTGCATCCGTCTGACTCTTCAAGAAATTATCGCTGGACTGACCCTGAAGGATTCGTGACATTCTCATCTCAGAAGGATCATAATTCAGAATGGGGGAACGATGAATTCATTGAATTGAATGACTTGGATTCATTTGTTACCGATGGAATCTTTCGTCTGATGGTTGATGTCTGTCGACTCACTTCCAATACTAATCTCACAGATCAGTCGCTTCAGGAAGAAATCGAGAAAATTTCTGGGGAAACAGAACTTATTCGATTAGCGAACGCTGACATCATTCCTCTGATCAAGAAGCTTCCTCCGACAAGAGATTTGAGGCAACAAGCTCGGCAAGAGGACCGCATTGTAACCTCCTTTAAGTGAAAATTACACCAAATCTATCGATCATTATATACATATTGCAAGTACGTGAAAGACTGCCTCAATCCTTACTGAAATAGACATTCTCAAAGAACTATGCACAAAGCAGAATTAGAGCTTAATCAGTTGAGAAGGGATGCACTTACCGAATCTCTTTTAGGGCTTTGACTCTCTTTGATCGATTCTTTCTTTTCCTCTGATACTTTTGAATAATTCACATTTAAACTAACTAGTTTAGGATCGTTTTTTGTTTTGCCTGCGAAGGAATTGAGAGGTGCAACATCAATGTCATCGTCACTGTCTGCAGCATGGGAATCCTCTCCAATCAGATCCGAAGTATTTGCTGTTGGGTTAGTCATCGCTAAAATGTTGCTTGTGTTCGGATCGTCCGCAGGCAGAGGCTTGGTTAGGAGGGATGTCGAGTCTCTTGCAGCGGGATCATCTGTTGCCTTGCTCTCGGTACGCGCGCTTAGCTGCCTCTTCAATGTCATAGGTACTTGAATATTAATCAGCTTCTTCTTTTTCTTGATTGTAGCGTCCTCCGGTGCGGGAGGCGGATCAAGTATAGTCCACTTCGAGGTATCGTAGAATCCTTTTTCGTTTTTCTCAGCAAGTTCAAAGACCATAGTAATTGTTGGACTAGAGCCAGGATAATATTCACAAAATAACTCCCAGACTTCCTTCGAAACTCTGCGATAATCTCCGCCAAAGTCTTTTCTTGCCATAATTAAGCCAGAACGACCGACGTATCTTTTCTCGCTGTAGTCATAAGTGATGAGTCTGCGATTATTACACGGCCCTGGAGCTGGTGCTGCTTTTCGATCAAATTGAACGTATGCCAGCCATGATGCTATCCACGCTGAATCCATGATATACCATGTTTTTCCGTCCTAGAATTGAAAACGGTAACGTCGCAAACAAACAGCAAAGGTACCAACCTCATCGTCAACATAATCCCGCTTTAACACTTCCTTTAATTGCTCACTTCTTTTCACAGGATGGACCAAGCCTAGATCGAATTTCAGCATGTCAGTATAATTCAATAGATGAATGTTATACCATATCTTAGGTTCCCGGTCTCATCCCAAGAGATGTAACGAGTATCGTACACGGACTGCGCCTGCTCTCGTTCCTCCTTCTCTTCTTTTGACTCTGATGCGCCCATGATAAGACCAGAGAGTTGTGCAAGATTTTACGAAGAAGCAATCTGGAAAATCGCTTTTTTCGTGTAAAAGCGCTTTCTCTGGTTGTCTTATTTTTGAAATAATACAAAATTATGTTGTGGTTCACTAAAATACGCATACGATAAACTAAACAAATAATCCTAATCTTCCTATCTACTATGGAGTCAAAGAGGTGAAATGTGCTGACGAAATCTCTACTTTGTGGTGGAATAAAGCGCACTATCTTCCTCTTTCGTGAAAGAAAAGCCTTTGAACGCATCAGGATCAGGATTTTCTTCATTGCCTTTCGTCCCATTGGCACCATTACCTCCATTTGTCGCGCCTAATCCGAAAATTCCCAGCAAACCCTTGTTTGCAGCCTTTTTCTTGTCACTCTCATTTCTCTTGTCAGGTTCAGGTACAGAATCGATCGGTTTTTCCTTCGTGAATGTGGTTTCAAAGGAAGAAATATCCGTCTCACCCTGCAGTTTCGGTTTGTATGGCATGTCGATTCGCTTCTGTTGCAAATCATCCCAGTTGATGGCAGTGAAATAGGGGATTTGCTTGAGCTCTATCATTCCCTCTTTACCACCAAGTCTAGCTCGAGGGTTCTTAATCAATAAAGATTTTACAACGGCAGCAGCCGGTGGGGATAATCGCGGATCGATGGTTGGAGGCTTCGTCACCATATTGCGTAAGGTATCATAGTGGGTAGGGCCGTGAAAAGGGTGCCTACCAGAAATCATTTCGTGCATCAGCAACCCAAGACACCACCAATCCATCCGGTAATTATGACCTTGTTGTAACAGCATCTCAGGAGACATATACTGTTCTGTTCCACAAAATGAGCGAGTGACAAAATCCTCCTTTTCATGATCAACAATATCTTCGGGGTTAGGAGGACGAGTCTCAAAGTATCGAGACAATCCAAAGTCTGTCAACTTGAGATAACCATCAGCACACAAGAGTATATTTTCAGGCTTGAGATCACGATAGACGATTTCCCTTTCGTGAAGATGCTCTAGAGCCATCGCCACCTGCAATACGTAAAGGCGAACCCATTCTTCAGGCAGCCTGCGAAACTTTCGCATCAGGGTGAAAAAATCTCCACCTTGCACAAAGTCCATCACCATATACAATTTTTGGGCATTCTGAAACGCATAATGAAGACAAACAATGAAAGGATGCCTCACATTCGCCAGGATCGTTCTCTCAGTCTGCGTGCGCTCCACCTAATTAAAAACATAAGGCGATCATAATCGAAGACAGGTGAAATAGACCTACCTGCCTGCGACGGCGCAATTCAGATTTCTTGAGGATCTTCATTGCGTAGATAATTCCAGAACCTTTGTGTCGTACTTGCATAACCTTTCCGAACCCTCCTCGTCCTAAGACGGCCAGCAGCTCAAAATCATCAAGAGTCACCTGACTCTCTTCTGAATAGTCTTCCGCTCCTCCTGAAGCAAGTAAATTAGGCAAGTCGGCGCACATCTTGAGCTCTCTAACGAGGTCCTCCTTGCGCAAACCAGCGATATCTTTCGCTTTCGTTTCCCCTCCGAAAGACATCAGACTACCTTTAGAATGGGAATCAATCTGGTTAATAATGCAAATCTGGCTTGCAGTTTTACTTCCTTTAATTGGTCGAGCAACGTGAAGTAACAACATTACATCAGCTGTAACATATTCTGAGATTCCTCTCACTTCACTGTGTCTCACAGAGATCTCATACAGGTATGCGGTCCCGTCACTATCAACAAACGAATCTTGCAATGCACAAACTTCACGAGGTGCTGTAGAGTTTGATGGAGTCGAATCCGGGCGAGCTGTGCGATAGATGATTCGCGTAGCATATTTCTTAGCTAACTCATGATTTCGAACTATCCCCGCAAATTGTTTATGATTGCCATGATGAACACTAATATTCGACGAATCGGAACTGATAGTGTAAGTTTTGCTTGAATCTGCAACAGAGGCAATTGACGAACGGATGAAACCAGTAAGGGAGCGATGCTTGTTCGCGGTCGAATTGGTCTTCGCACATTCCTCCATGTGAGCTTCAATCGCCTCCATATCACGGGAAATTAGCAATCCACAACTCTTACAACGAGCTGTTTTCGCGTTAGCTCCACCTGAAGCAGTGATTTCTTTCGGGTTGGGGCTTATCGGAAGCGGAGAAACGGGAATGGGAGATTTCGATGTACTGTTATCCAGACCAAGACTGCTTCCTAAAGGAATGGACAAATCTTCTTCCTCTGCATCAGTTTCTTCCTCCCCCTCAGATAAATCAGCATTATCAGCGGTAACATTGCTTGGAGAGCTCGATCCGAGATCATCTAACAAACCAGGAATCAATGGTCGTAAGCCTGCCGTGTTAATCAGCATATCTTGATCATTGTAAAGGGAGGGAATGTTAACCGAATCACGAGCCGAACCAGATTTCGCACTACTACCACCAGCAGTAGAGTAATCAATAATTCCAAGAGCCTCAGGACGCCACCATTTTCCGCGCAGGGATTCATCGACGGCGGTCTCATCTTGAACTGCTTGAGGTGGCTGAAAAATGCGTGAACTCTCTCGATAACAATGCACACAAACACTCATGACATTCCTGGACACAACTTCAAACACTCTCTTACTTACGCATCCGGCACAAGAAACCATAGCACAACAAGGACAAAATCGAATATCAGTCGCATCCGCGAATGGAGTCTGGCAGAGCATGCACTCTTGTGGATTGGACAACATCATTTGCTTACGTAAATGTGCAAGCGCATGTTGACGTTCAGGGTCATTAAGAAAGGCGATAGCCATACCCTGTGGAATTCCAGCGAGATCCACTGTCTGAAGAAAGGCATACACATCATCAGTTGCCCGAGCTACCTTGGTTTGAGCATTAGCTTTCACAAGATTCTCTGGAAGGGCTACAGGAACGGGTTTTGAAGGTGGAACTTTCGAAGCATCTGGTCCGATATCGTCGTCCTCTAAGAGTGACGAGAGCTTTTCTCCCGTCTCTATCCCTTCCACAATTACACCGTCTTCAAAGAGGCTTTCCCACTGTCTTCGCTTTTCAAACGACATAATGCTGCGAATAAAACCAGCTGGAGTTTCTGCCACCACTCCCGTAATCTTGATGTTTTTCCAATCGCCTCGAGGCCTCTTCCGCTGAAAGACGTTAATAACTGCACCGTTGACAGTCTGCGTTTGAATTAAGTCCCAGTTCGGTGCGTCTGGCTCGGCTTGTTCACGAATTCTTGATCTTAATTTATTAATAGCATGGGCTCGAGCCTCGATACTAGCTCCGGCAACAGCTCTTTCGATTTCCTCTGCGAGACCAATATCCAAGACATACGAGTTATGGGCTGTATGAGGAGCAAAGCTCCATTTACAACCTCCATGACCCAATGCATTAGCAGATCCATTTCCAGCATTAACTTGCGCGAGGATGCAGTCAGTGTGATCATCTTCTTGAAATCTGTAGTAATGTAAGGTATCGGAGAATTTCCTGGAATCTGTAATATTACGAATCAATCTGCGATTCGCCATTTTCATGCCCATATCTATTGCAGACTTTCTAGAATCCGCAAACCCTTGAGTCACCAGAAAATCAACTGCATCGCTTCCGATAAAGCAATCTCGGTGTATGCGCTTCAACCATGATCGATTTCTTATCTCGATGTGCCTTCGCATCAAGTTAGCAATTCCCTTCAAATCAGACTCTTCGTTCATATTTAGTTGCACAAACAATCCTAAGAGGAGAGATGGTTAGAGCTTAGAGATGGTTTTGTTTTGAAGATGTTTTGTGGATCTTTCTCAATCATAGAAGCGCTTTTGACTACAAAAAGCGCTTCTCGGATCTCGCTCGTTTATAAAGATTTGCAACATGATGCAACACATTGTTTTGCTTCTGATTTTCACATATTGTACTTCATTCAAATTTAAAAGCTATGAACAAACAAGTTTTGAGAATAGTAAGGTTAATAGAGTAGTTGCTGGTTCGCGATGGAGGGAAACTTTGAGAAGAGAAAAATTAGAAATACGAGAGAAGTTGAAACAGCGGAAGAGGAGGAACGAGCAGAACAAAGAGAGGTTTCTTTCCTTCAATCAGTTGTGCTTCCCCGATCACCAAGCAATAGTTTCTTTGTTTATTCGCCGTAGATCCTTTGTGAAGTTGAGGCCAAAATCTAAGAACCCCGTGCTTACCGAATCTAGTCGATACTCAACCATTCACAATGAATGGTTTCATTTTCGAGATATTTTGGTTGAAGGGAATCCTGTTACCTCCCTTCTTTCTTCATTGAAGAATGAAGGAAATGGCATATCAGAGGAGAAAGTACGTGAACAATTCGAACAATTCTTATGTAGTGAAGTATCCGCTCTCAATAACACTCGCCCCTTCACTCCCCTCGATGCCTATCAAGAGCTGATAGGCTTCGATCCTTCTATTGCTACTATGTTACCTCCAAGGAACCTGGAGCTAGGATATGCATTGAAGATAAAGCCTCCACCCGGTGCAACTCTGGATGATCAATTAAAACTGTTAGAAACCCCAATTAACCCCTTAATACGAGCACCGTCACCTGAAAAGCGTCTGATTATGGATCTTGGAAAGATGGAAGATGTTACTTTCAGTCCGAATCGAGTCGAGACACTCAATTCTATTAGCCGAAGAAAGGAGTTAAGTGCTGTATTAAATGCATTCTTGAATCGATTGTTATTATCAAACACAAGCTCAATCGTGGTTGGTATTGATGGTAGCGCAACTTATCATGACTTAGAACGCCAGAAAAACCTTTGTGCCTCTGCTGGTCTCATACTTCTTCCATTTCCAGTTACTTATACTTCTGTGAATCCTTTATCCGCGAGAATAGGGAGTGAAGCTGTTTTATGTAGCATTCGCCCGATCACAGGTCGATTGGAAAATGTTTTTGAAGCTGAGTTGCTATCTGCAGCTTCAGCGATATCATTGGTTCTCACATTATTGCGTTTGCTGCCTCAAAAATTGATGGGAAGTGACGTTCAGAAAAGCATCACCTTTGATTTAGAAATAGTGTCTGATTCAAAAGCTATTATTAAACTCTTGCGTGATTATTTTCAGGGCAAGGTGACAGATTATTCATTTTCGAGTGACTACCCTACTTGTGATGTGTTCAAAGCTTCACTGCAAGCGCATCTCCTTGAATTGGGGGAACTGATAGAAAGTTTGAAGGACTTGAAGGTTTCCGTATCTCTCTCTTTTCAGTGGAATCGTGGTCATCCAGAGCTTCGAGACCCTAATCCAATACGGTAATCATATTTTATTTCATGTAACTCGTTTTAATTATTTCCAAAGATGGGACGCGAAGAGCAATTGTCTCTGGCTTGCTGATAAGATTGCTGAAGTATCATTCCAAGACATCGGTTCCGATAAAGACTCAAACACGATTCGCAGTCCTTTCTTTTGTCGATATTTGCAAATGTTGCAGGAGAAAGATTTTCTATTTGGCGAATTTAGTCGGCAGCACTCATTGAGTTGGACTGATTGCCTCATCTCAATGCCTTTTAACGATCTCTTGGTGAAATCATTTGCCTCTTGAATTTTCAATTGTCGAATGTGGTGACTAACATCAATATCAGTTTACCCTTGCCAGTTTCTGGTGATTGCTCGTGCTTGAGACGACTAATTTTAAGAAACCTACTGTCTTCTAGTATTTAGCGACAAGCAATTGATTTGGTGGCTTTGTGAAACCAATAGCGTGAAAGTGGCAATAGTTTGCACCTCTAAGCGTGTTACATGTTGCGAATTTAGTGTTTAGTACATTTAATGATGCTTCTCTAGATTTGTGCTTTTGTGGTTTTGTGCAATTAATGAACCCCATTTAAATTGAAAAGATGATTAGCAAACTTCTTCCGTATTGTTTGGTTTTTATCACTCTCGTGAAGTCTCTTTTCTCAAATAATTTGAACACTGATCATACATTACATCAGGAAGGTAATCATCGGAAAAGAAAGCATATTCGCGTGAAAGTTCTTCATTATATTGTCCCTCACTGGGGCATTTCTCACCCTGGAGACTATACTTGTGATAAGCATGTAAAGTGTGAATGGATAATTGGAGAACAATTAGGGCACTTAAATAATCATCTTCATAACTCTGACCCTTCTCAGCATTCTATTCCTGTCATCACCGTGGCTCTCTACAACATCCACACGTTGTGGGAGAAATATCGCGATCTGAAGCCTCAGCTGTGTCAACTATCAACGAACATAACTATGTATGAGACAGAAGAGTCAGTTGCGAGGTTTTCGTGGTATTTTAATAATGCTGCTCCTCACTTTGATGGCTACTCCTCCACCCATCCTAACGCTGACGTACAACGAATCTACGCGGAGAGTTTTCTCAATAGCTCTGATTTTTTACCTCGAAAGAACTTCTCTGATCTAATCAAAGCTGCAGCCTATATCGCTAGTGACTGTCATAGGCATGATGGCGCCAATTCTAACCGCGATGGAGTTGTTCGAAATATCCGAGACCTTGGCTTTCGTGTTGATGGCTTAGGTCGCTGTTTACATACCAATCATATTCCTGAGGGAATTAACTTGCAAAAGTTTCGCAATACTCAGTATAATCTTCATCTAAAGAGAGAGGTAGTTAACCATTACGCCTTTAACATGGCTTTTGAAAATTCTATTGAGCCAGGTTATGTGACAGAAAAGCCTTTTGATGCTTTAATCGCAGGTATTTGAGCGAGTTATATATACATGATCTTTCCTCAGTACTTTCTCTTTAGGCTCCGTACCGGTATATTTGGGAGACGCACAACATCTAAAGACTCTTCTCCCTCATCCTAAGGCTGCAATTTTTGTGGCAGATTTTGAAAATTTGACCATGTTGACTGATTATTTGAAATATTTATCATCTAACGCCACAGCTTATGAGGAACATCACGATTGGAGGAAGGAGTTTCAGTATGACAACAACATTCAAGGAAAGCCTTTAATGATGAAATCATGGCAGTGTAGAATTTGTGACTGGGCAGCAAAGCAGTATTGGCTTGCTCAACAAGAACTTTCAAGTCACTCTGATAATACAACTTTTAAGATCAGCAATAAAGCTTGTGATACTTCCCCCGTTGTGAAGACGAAACTTACGAAGGAGAAGGAAGGAACCCTGTATCGACATCGCAGTCAGAAGAATGTTTATCTCGTGAAGGACAGTCTTTTACGTTTGATTCCTGATTTCACGACCTTCCTTTCATTAGGATTCGATATCAGTAACATCACTGTAGTGGATTCTCAAGAATTCGATAAAATGATGATTGGAGAACCTCTTCCTCGAATTACTCAATGAAGAAATCAATTAAATAATTAAAGAATATATACAAGCTAGATGATTATATCTCGATAGGTTTAATCACCGGATTTCTGATATGTCTCATGGTTGAACCGTGGTCCGATGGCTTAAATGGAGCGAGGCTGCCGTAGGGTTTTGGAATACCCAAATCGTCGGGGATGTAGGCTGTTGGTCTGGGCTCGGCTGCTGTTTTTACAAAATTGGTTCCGTTGCCTTGCGCAAGTGGCAGCTCGAGAGATCTCTTTAATGCCATCTCTTGTTTCAAAAGATTGTTCCGCACAGTTCGCTGCAAGAGAACTTCGGCCTGATCGCTAGGAGCCTCTCCGTGATTGTATTTCCATTTTGCATCATCCAACAGCTTTTCACGATGTAGTTTCTCTTGTTGAAGTCTTAAAGCAGTCGCCTAAGCGGGAAATTGTTAAATTTAAAAAGAAAGAAAAAGTATAACTCACCTGATACATGGATAACTCACTTACAGAAGCCAACATCTTCTTACTGACATCTCGTATCTTTCCATGTAAATCGTTTAATTCATCAGCGAGTAGCTTCGCATTTTCTCGTTTACTTAATGCTTGGTGCCGCAGCTTATCAGTGAGATTGGTGATTTCTTCTAAGATCAACTCCTTTTCAAGCACAGTTTCTCTTTTTTCGTCTAATCTCTTCTCAAGAATCTGAATCTTGCTCAATAGTTGCTCTACATCTAGGTCAGAACCTTCGAGTGGTCTCCAACGTGATAAGTTTCCAGGATCTTCCAATTTCGAAGAGTATTCCTCAGTTACCTTACTCTCTTTTTCCAACTCTTGTGTCAATTGCACGATCTTCTTTTCCATATTAATTTTCATGGGAACTTTATTCTTCGCTACAATGTACTTGCGATTGAGTTCTTCATAGTATAGACGTAATAAGCGAATATTTTCCTCCATTTTTATCAGCACGATTTCTCCTTTCTTTAAAGTTTCTAACTGCTGATTCGATCTTTCATAAAGAATACAAAGTTCGTCATTACGATCGATAAGCTGTACACCAGTGATATTCCTCTCTTCAACTGCGTGCTCATACCTCGTCTTCAATTGTAACATTTCCTTCTCTAGATTGTTGATTACAACATTGAGTTTGTCAATCTCTTGGATCTGCTGCTCCACAGTCCCTTGACGAGATCGATACTCTGATAAAAGACGATTAAGATCCTGACGTAGGGCGTCACGCTGATTCTGCGCTTGCTGATGAGCATTTCTTTCCTTTGTTAAAGCTAAATCCTTCGCCGCTCTCTCATTACTGAGTATCTCAACCTATAAACAAGAAGTCATTTCATCAAATTGGAATATAAGTCTTGCTATACCTCATTTTGAAGAATTCTTATCTTCTCTCTCATCTCAGCAAGTGCCTGAGCTGAGCTCTGAATCAAATTTACGTACTTGTTCCTCTCATTCTTGACTACCTCATAGAGCGCTGAAAACTCCTTAAGTCGGTTTGTAATTTCGTTGCACCGCTTCGTTAGATCTAATATAACCAACTCCTTTGTTCTAACTTGATGCTTTGCTTCCTTATCCTTACTCTCAATTCTTGCATTTTCTCGGGCTTTAATATCCCTTTGTGCTGACAGCAAAGACAGTAACTTCGATTGTTTTTTTCCTTCGGCAATACATTGAGCAACCTTTTCTTCTAATTCATCAACTTCTTCGATAATTTGTTCTAACTCTCTTTTGCGATCTGATTCTAACCCTTCTTGTGTCAATAATCTCGCCACGTGATAGTCGATTTCGTCCTTCAATTTTGAAATCTCTTTCTTCTTACTATTTTTCTCATCAATAGAATTCTTTAACAACATTTCTTGATCTTTCAACTGGGATTCTAATCCAGGAATGTTCTGTTTGACCAAATCTAAAACAATTGTCTTCTTCTTAAGCTGTCGGGTTTGCCCTTCGTACTCTTTGGTAATGAAGCCCAACTGGTCGTTCAGGTGTCGCATTTGATTATCTAGCTCCTTTTTCTTGATATTTAACTCTAGCTTTTTAGTGATTAAATCGTGTGCCAATGCTTTCGATTTTTCTAGATTAGTAGATACGCTTTGAATATCTCTTTCACGCTCCTCCAATGTCTGTCTATTTAGTTCGAGTTTTTCCAGGATATTTGTCCGAAGCTTGAGCAATTCACTCTTCTTTTGGGCCTGCGCTTGACAATCTTCAGTAAAGAGTTGAATTTTTTTCAGAATAGCGTTTTCGTCCCCTTTAATTGAAACAGAAGCATTTTCTATCGAAGCTATTTGCCTCTTCAATCGTCCTGGCTCTGCTTCAGCGGTATGCAAAGAGTCTAACTTCGCTTGATAGATTCCTTCTTTCTCTGCTTTTAATGCCTCTAATTCTAAGACTTTAGCTTGCACAAACTTCTTCTGTGCGGCATCTCTCTCATAGGCGTCTTCAGTTAGATTAAACTGTTCAGTGAGTTCTTGCGTCTATGTACAAGAAATTAAAGATTATCAAAAGTTTAAATCCGATGGAATACCTCTTTCCGCAGCCTTTCAAGCACAGGCTCGACCATTTGATTGTTTTGTTTTTTCATGTTAGATAAGGCTTTTTGGAGTTCATCGTGAGCCTTTTTCAGCTCGAATAGCTCAAACTTCACCATTGTGTCCTTCTGCTCAACGTCTTCTAATTCTTTTTGAAGAGTGTTCCTCATCTCACCGGCTCTTTGGACACGTATTGTCTCATCGACTTCTTCCATGCGAGCCTTCTCAAGCAAAATTTTTTCCGAGAGTATATCAGTCTCCAACACTCTCATCTTGCGAGTAAGATGTTGGTCTAGTGACTTCGAATTTTCATTTATTTCAAAAAGCTTTCGATATCTTTCACGGAGAAACTCTGCTTCATCAAAGGAAAGCTTTCAAAGCGTTAAAAGGATGAACTGATTGTTCCTGCCAAAATACCTGATTAAGCTTCTCTGCCTCACTGATTAAACTGAATGCTACGGTATTCTCAACATCTGCAGTATTCACTATGATTGCCGACTCATTGTCAGTCCCCTCTATATCCTCGTCCATTTTAACTATTAATTGGAAAAAGGAAAACTGTCGAAACGGTAGAAAAAAGCGCTTTTCTTCGCAATTTATTTTATTTTGCCGTACCCCTCACTCATCGTACGTGCTCCCAATTCATGATCATTATTTTGCTGATACACTCTAAAGTATGTCTTTGTATTTCTTTATCATCATGGGTAATCATCTTCATAATTGAATCCTTTCCTCCAAGACGACTCACCACGACCCGACCGTTTGGATAGAAACGAGTAAATTCGCCAATATCATAAAGAGCAATGCAAACTTTAGTCTACAGGAAACTTGAATAAATAAAAAGGAAAAAGTAATTTTCTTTAAACTAACCTGATCTGCAGAGTTCAGTAAAGCAATCAATTCTTTCAAAATAGCGAAATTATCCTTCTCCATAAACTTTGCATTTTCCTTCCAAAACTTTTCAGTGTGGAGAATACCCCATCTATGAACACACTGTAAGAAAAACACAGCATGTCTCGATTTTTCATTACCTCAAAGCCCCAGATTCGATCTCTGAGGTGTAACGCTCGAAAGAGGTTAATTCTCGAAAGTTTTTCGCTACAATATCCTGTAAAACACGATAATCTGCCTCGACATCAGGATCTGCTAACTGCTTAATCGCGTTGGCAGCATTAAACATATCTATAATTCTCATGATCCCGGCGGTTAACATCTCATTCAGGACACGATGATCCTCGGCCACTGCGAGATTTCGCAATGTAGATATTATCATGCGAGTCACCTTACGCGACGGGGAGGCCGCAAGATATTCGACGATGAGAGGAATGGCGCCAGCAGCAAGATAGCTGTTAAGGTCTGGATCGCTGAGTGAAAGCGTCCAGAGCAGGAAAGTCAATTCATAGATATGCTGAGGATTTCCATTCAATCCGATTCTTTTCAAAATTGAAACAACATTACCCACAATTCCTGCATTGTTGAGAGAGCTACGAGCCTTTTGACCTTTCGAGAGCATGCAAAGTGCAGGCAAAGCCATATCCCACACCCCGTTACTGGTGGAAGACAATTTACCATTAATCCAAGAAATCAAAGAATTAATATTTCCATCACATACAGTAAGGAGACACGCAAACCCAACGGAAGCTGCGCGTTGCAGGTAAATGTCTGAAAAAGTCAAAGCTCGGGTGAAGGAGCTGTCGGCCAACTTCTTGCCGTCCACTGTGAATAACTTTGCATGCTTAATTCCAAAGGCATCTCTATCGGAATCATTCAAATCATTGCATAATCCTAATACTTCCTCAACACGGGTGAAAACGTATTGTTGTACAGTTAAATTGGTGGTACAGTTCTCCGCAATTTTAATCAAAATCTTCGCGAATTCTGTGGCATCTTGTGGATTATCGAGGACAACTCCTAAATTTGATTGGGCGCGCTCAAGTAATTGGTGCTGAACAGATGACAAAATGAAATAAAAAAGAAAAAAGATTTCGGTCGGGACTTACATCACGATGTTGCAAGAAAACCCCGGAACGGGAAATTTCTTCCCATTGGATTTGACCATATAGAGTCTTCGATACTTCGCTTTTCTCTAATGCATCAAGATTCATCTTGCCCTGCTATGAATCGTACGTCCGATCAAAGTTGCTAGTGTTTGATCCTTCTGGCGGGCCTGTCTTCGTTTAATTTTACCTTACCTGCTTCAATTTCAGAAAATGTTTGACTGGGACGAAGTTGTTTCCATCGAAAGCTCTTGGTACCGGGCTGGGAAAGCGAGCGCCGAAAAGTTAGACTCAGTGTCTTATAGTGAAGGTTTTGATGTTGGTTATGCGAAGGCGACTGAATTCGCAATTGAATTGATCGCACTCAAAACAATTATGCGAATGAAATTAGCTGAATTTGAGAAGAAAGATTTTGTCAATCTGAAAGCTCCGAAAAGAATAGAAGAGATTGTTCATAGGATTGAATCATTTCCATCAGAAAATCTTAAAGACTTCGATTTCGAGAATGAGCTCCAACGTATAAGAAGTTCAGCTAAAGCAGTCAATGTTAGTTTTAATCGTTTAAATTCAAAAGATATGAAAACTGAAACTATTGACTGGTAATTCGAGAAAGAGAGAGTTTACGTTCTAGTTTCAAGTGCTAAAATCAGTTCTGCGTGGGAGATCAAATCGTTCAATCTATTCGCCAACGAAATCTCTGCTTCGCTTCCGCCGGATCGCAGATGGCACTGGTAATCGCTGGTCAAAACTTTCATAAATGATTCTGGTTCTAAGACACAAAGGGATCGAATCAAATAATCCATGAGTTCTATTTCGCTGTCGCTTTCGGCAAGAACGCACTTCAGACCAAGGTTAATCAGGAATTGCAACAACAACTTTAAGATTCTGGAAAACGACATGTCTTTAGTATCCTCAACTGCTTGTGATTGTTCGGAGTCAGATAAGATAAACTGCAAATTTTCAGCAAAAGTCTTCATTGCGGCTTCACGAATCTCAGTATTTCCGTCGCTAAATCCTCCAAGGAGAAGCAATAGTGCGACCTGCATCTTTTCCTTGACTTCCTCATGCTTGGACTGACTTAATAATTTACTCTTACTCCAGTCACATATTTGATAATATCGAAAGCTCTTTAATTTCTCAAGTTGGAAATGAGCGCGAATTATGCTCATTAGTTCCGCTAAAACTTCAATTCCATAATATCGAACACCTAAAGGAGACGAAGGATCGAGAATGGCTGGAAAGAAATGAGTAAATAGTTGCGTCGACAGATCAATCAAAATTGATGCGTTCCTTATTAAATCGGTACTAATGAATTCGGTAGTACCTTCCGTTGCTTCGTTAAACAAAACCGTTGCCTTCCAAGGTAAATCCCCTTTAAATTTTCTATTTAATTCTGAAGGAGGGAATTTCACACCAAATAAGGTTGACATCAAGCAAAGACGGTGGCAGAGCGATTCGGTACTTGAATTCCATCGATCTTCCACAATGAACTCCTTCAAAAAGCGAGACAGAAAGGGTTGTGAGAAGGAACTGATAATTGAAACTCGATGTTGTTGTAAAATTGGTAGTTTCGAAGGTAGTTGGTTCTTGTATAGTAACAAGTTGAAGTCTTCATCTTCTTTGGGCCAATACAGTCGATTCGTGGTAATAGGGACCAACAAGCAATTTAGAAGGACAAGTAGAATACCAGCTGCATCTGTCTCTGTCCTCAAATTCAGTTTTAAACCTTTCAGTTCTGTGACCTTTTCCAAGAAAAAATGGAGAAGCAAATCAACCAATTGTGGATCATTCTGAATAATGAGGTATGGGCTTTCAAATATTTTCAAAAGAATGCCAATCGAAGCGGGAAGGTTTTCAGAAGTAATGGAGGCCACTTCAAATTCATCCATACATTCTTTGACTACCAACGTCGAATGCACGGTTAAAAAAGCGCGTAAATCACCATAATTGCAGCTCGCGACAATTTGTTGAATGACTTGGACAGATTCCGCTCCAAGAGCTTTATTTCTTGAACACAGTAAGCAATGTTTAAATACTCTTCGCATTGACACGTGTAAAATGTCCAACCGACCAGTTGAGAGATAGAAGGCTTCCATTACGTTGCCCTTCTGAGTGAGGACGACATTAAAGATGCACTGAATAACTTTCAGTACTTGTGATTGGAGGAGGGTCGATTCGTAGTCAAGGTAAAAATGGTCTGTAAGAACTACAAATATCTCCTGAAGATGGGGTAAGATCTGTGTCGCGTTTGATCCCGACAATAACGCCTCAAAAAGAACCATGACCGTAACGCGAGTTTCTGTATCAATCCCACCTGGGCAAACATCAAGTTCTCCTTTCAACCGAGGAAGAATAAAAAAGACATAGATTTCCGGAAGAATATACCTCCCTAAGAAATCCCCAATTTCAAGTAAGTTCGATGTCAACTCAGTATCTTTATCGTCTCTGGCAAATTTTAAAGCCTTCAATAAAGCTGGTAATAAAGAGTTTATTTCCATAGTTAAATGCTCTTCACAAAGTATAACAAGAATTCTCAGCAGACGAGAGCTTTTAACTCTGGTAGAACCCATCCAATTCGTAAGTTCCGAAAGCAAAGCATTTAAAAATCTCTTCGTATTTCCTCGAACGAATAACCGGATTCCAAGATTTGGTCTCTCTGGAAACGGCTTCGGCAACGGTTTGCTCAAGTTTATTCTCTCATCTCCGTCCACGCCGTACTGCTTCTTCTCTAAAATTTCTTGATAATGCTCTTCCTCATACTGTTTACCACAAATTTGAAGGCATTTATAAGCGAGAGTAGACACAGACTCCACGTCATCCACAACTAAATCTAAAACATATGGTAGTAGCCTAGTTTGATGATCGTAACGATCACCGATCTCAGTGAGGAGAGAAGTTAGCATCAAAGCCAGCTGTTCTCGAACGGATACCGAAGAGTCTGAAACTAGTTCTGCCAGGTAATTTACCTGAATATCGGGTTTATAAAAAGAAGATATTTGTAAGATGTTTTCTTCCCTAAACCCGACCAAATCCGGGATAGCATCAGAGCCCGCGGCTTTCCGCTTGGCTCTATCTGGAACGGTGAAACATCGATGTAAAGCATTTACAGCAGATAGCCGGACTTTTGCGTGTTTATGTCGTAGTACTGGCAGTAAAGCGCGAACGAGAGCAGTAGAATAATATTTCATCCCTAATTCAAACTCGGGAATAATTGCAACTATCTCTAAACCGCTGCACGCTCGAATCTTGACCTCAGGGAATGGATCTCTTAGATGAGTTTGTAGAAACATGATAATATCTTCGAAATAAGGATGCAAAATCGAAGCAGCACCTAATTCTATGGCTCTGTTAATCAACCTCACCAATGTTTGACATGTGAGTAAGCGAATCTCTTCAGCAGGTTCAACCACTGTTATCAAAGGAGCCTCAACCACATCTAATTTATCCTGTCGATCAACAGCTTTCCCTCGCTTGTAAGCATCATGAGTCTCAAGATCATGAACAAAGATTTGCAGCTCTTGATCAAAAAATATATCCTTAGGTATGCGTTGCATTACTGCAGGGAAAAAATACGCAAGAACGGGAACGATATCACATGAATGGTCGAGAAAATCGATTGTAATTTTATACGAAAGTTCGCGACACTTCTCATGAGTATCAGAAAAGCACTTAAAAATCGGTTTACATAGGTCGTGAAATAATTGGCTGGAGACTTCTTCAGTTAATTTAGCTTCTAAGAGAGCATTATAGATTCCCTGCAAAGCATGCTTCTTCGAGGGATAATCACTATTGTTTAACTTTTGTAAATTCCCCGCCGTTAATCGCTTCATATCCTCATATGATTGCGCAAAATTCTTGACCTCATTCTGCTTTTCGTTTTCGGAAGCTTTCTTGCTTGATTGTTTCGTGGAGGAGCGCTTCTTTGACACTTTATGACTCATGTTTGTAAGATCAAACTTATGAATAGGTATATCCTCATTCATACTGGCCCAAATGCTCTCAATCTTCTCTTTTTCTTCGCTCATGATTCTTATGAAAAAGCGTTTCAAAAATGTACTGTGACGTAAATAAAAGCTAAACAATTCTTTTTGAAATGATTTTAGACGTGTTTACCGCGGCTGGGGTTCACAAGAATCATGATTTAGATTGCTGGGTATTTTCTATGAATGATGAAAAGAAAAAGAGTGAAGAACTTTCTGAAGATTCTCATGATGAATCGTCTCCACATCCATCTAAGAAGAAGAAAAGAAAATCTAAAAAGAAAAATAGCAAGCAACATGTGAAGAAGGTGGTTCATTGGGGCCAAGTCAAAGAAGTTCTATTTACTAGAGCGCTATCCCATGATGTTATTCCATCAAATGGCGGATTTCCACTCGGCTTAGGAGAATTTACTGGAGAATATTGCTTCTCATTAACTGCAACCCAACAAGACAATCGACCTCGCAGGAGGGCAGGCACTACTGGGAAGATTGAATTAGAAGAAGTTACTATATCAGTTGCCCCAATGCCAATTGCGGAAAACTTGCGGTCAAAGATGCTACTGAATCAGCAACACAAAGTCGAAAATGCGACTGAGATCAATAAAGAGATAAAGTCGATACGAGAAAGTCGGCAGGAAATCGGCTGTAGCTGTAAACCTTTAAAGGTAGACAAGTTGAATGTGAATAAACTCAAATCAGAAATTCGGAAGCGTTGTCCTGTGGAAAACAAAGATGAGATCGAATCCCTTAAAAAAGCGGATTTGGTTCGGATTCTAAGGGATTTGCTCAAGACAACTCGACTATGTGTCGATGCAGACTGTGAATGTGTACACTCTGAGATTGTGTGTTCGCCGTTGGTTTGTGGTTGTGCTTGTAGTACCCATCGAGTCCAGGAAGAAGATAACATAGTTTCCGATGATAAAACTTCGATTGAAGGCGACGAGAAAGAGTCAAATGATTTGTGTGGAAATCCCTTTGGCAAAGATAATTTTGATTTCAAGAAAGTCCAGCATTATCGAAGACAGATACTCCAATCGCAATTGACAAAATAAAATAAAGAAACTTCATTATTATTTACAGTGTGTCATTTCTTACTTGAGGAGAGGAAATAAGTCATGTTAAAAATGGAGCTTGAGTCATTGGATTGATTGCCACTACCGTATGAATTAGTCATAGTATTTCCAGGACCGTGGAACGAAGATGAAAGACTTGCCGAATGGAGTTTATTTTGTTCGTTGATTGATGAGAGAATGTTATTGATATTTGTTTCTAAAACCATCCCTGCCATAATGATCTCATCCAGAATATAATGAACTCTGTCTGAATGAAAAATTAAATCTAATTCACAAACATTTTCAAAGCTTTTGTCGAGAGCTTCCACAAAAACTTGAATTAAATCCAATATGCCCAAGTCTGATTCTTGGGAATCAACTGCAAAAATAAAGTATAAAGTGGCATAATGTCGATAAATAATCTTTGTTCTATCACCCCACTCCGGAATCGTGCCTTCAAGATAGTTACAGAATGAATCTGGTCTTTGAGCAACTTGTTGGAAGACTTTTCGTATCACTGTCTGTTGCTCCTCCTCACTTGTCTACAAAAATTGAGAAATTAAAGAGAACACATAAATAGAGCCTTACCAAGTTTTGGTAAAACTTCGCTAATCGAGGCTTCCCATGATTGTTCACGATGAGAATTCCTTTTATCATCGCTGTTTTCTAATTTTACACTTTATTTGATTTTTCTGACCGTTTAATAATTTGGCGCTGCTGAAGGTCTTGTGGTGGTTGGTGTAGTGATTAAGAAAGACAAATAAAATGAAAAAGCGTTCAAAATTTCCTATTAATCACGAAGTAGATCTTGCAGATTGGCCGTGTTTGAGGCAATTCGTCTTTCAAGATATTCTTCTCTGTCAGAAAGATCTCTTTGGGCCTTTGTAATTTCACCAATCTCTTGCTCCAATCTGTCCTCAGTTTCCTTTCTCGTTGAAAAGACGAAAGCCTTTCCGACACTACGGTATAGTGGAACGTCTTGGTCTAGAGTTTGCAGTTGATTGCTTGTCACTGCATTGACTCGCGATTCTCTCTGTAAGCTGGCTATTCGGGCTTTGACAGCACGAAGATCTTTGGAATAAACGTTATTCTGCTCCTGAAGTTCTAAAAACTGCAAAAGTCTTGTTTAGATTTGAACGCTCAATCGATCGTGACAATAATGTACCTCTTTAACTTGGGCTTCATCTAGTTGCTTTGGTCCTTTTTTCTTCTTTTGCGTCACAGCCGAGCGCTTTGTGTTGATTAGCTTCAGTTGACGAAGAACAACCTCATTGCCTAAAAGAAACTTCAAGCATGTTTCGCAGTTCAGACATGTGATTACCAGGATCTATCGCCAAAGCAGCTTTCAAGGTCGCTTCAGCATCATCAAATTGTTGCAATTCAATCTGTGCGGAAGACAGACGGTAATATCCTTTGACAAATTTTGGGTCTTTCGAGACGCTGACCAAAGCATCCTCCAACGATTTCGTCCAATTCTTGAGAGCTGCATGGCAAGCACTACGAGGATTTTACCACTTATCCTAGAGTAGTAAGTATGGGATTTACCTTCTGTTTGAGTAGAAAACGGCGTTATTAGGGTCGATTACTATCGCCTTGGAGTAAAGTTCAATCGCTTCTTCGTACTTTTTCGCAACAAAGGCTTCATTACCCAGCCTTAAAAGAAGTTAACAAAGTAGCATGACTGCGTGATGGATGTTACCTCTTCAATTCTTCTGCTTCGTTCGTTTCCATGTTTCTTTCATTTGAATCCAAAGCCGATTTTATCCTCCCGGGCACCAACATGTCCGCTTGTATTGAGAGCTACCAATCAATGAGTTCAAACAGGGTCACACCTCAGGGACGGAGTGTTCGAGTTTCAGCCGCAGCGGAGCCTTATCGCAGAATGAGCAAACCAGGCAATCGAGTTTATGTTGGTAATATTGACTGGAAAGTCTCGTGGCAGGACTTGAAGGATCACATGCGCAATTGTGGTCGAGTGGTCAGAGCGGATATTCTTATGGATAACAAGGGCCGTTCAAAGGGATGTGCAATTGTTGAATACTCAACAGAAGAGGAAGCTCAACGTGCTATCGCGGAATTAACAGACTCTGAAATTTTAGGGAGGAAGATTTTTGTGCGGGAAGATCGGGAGGATGACAGTACTGCTAAAACAGAAATTGTTGAAGATTTGGGAAAGAGAACTCTGATTGTAGAAAACGTTCCTTTAACATTTGCTTGGCAAGAGTTGAAAGATTTGTTTAAGCCTGTTGGTAACGTTGTGCGAGCAGATATTTTCGCCGGGGAGGGAGATATTCGCCTTGGTCTTGTTGAATTCCGCAGCTCATCCGACGTGTTCCGAGCCATCAACAACGCTGTTTCTATTGCGGTGGAAGACATGATATTTCGCACAGTGAAGAGGGGTGAAAACATTGAATATCTGCGTGGCACTAACAGTGAACCGAAGAAGTTATATGTTGGTGAGTTAGCGTGGTCCGTTAGTTGGCAGGACTTGAAAGATCATTTCAAGTCTGTTGGTGAAGTCATTAGAGCAGATGTCGCCACAGAAGAAGGAGGAAGGCGTTCAAAAGGATTTGGGTTCGTCGAATTTTATAGCGCGGAAGACGCCCAACGAGCGGTCGAGCAATTGAATGGATCGGTTTTGAAAGGTCGATCGATTTATGTTCGGGCTTATCGTGAAGATCGATAAATAATCTACAGCTATTTATATCTCTTAAATTAACTGGTTTTGGCATAATTATTAGTTTTGTTCTTCAAATCTATCACTGGATTCATCGATCAGTTGTTCTTCGTCCTCATCATAGCGTGTTTTCTTTTCACTTCGAGCAGCTTTCCCTGATCTCGAATAGTTCCATAAGTAATCATCATATATTTCACAAAACCGAGAAGTGAAATAGGCTGGACACTCCCTCTCCACTAACCAAGGCAGACTTCCAGTAAAAGTTCGATATAACAGTAAGTCTTCAATTTTTACATAATTTCCAATGAAAGAATACTTAGAATAAAAAGAAAATGCTGCTAAAAATTCCCATCTATTGTACGCAGGTACCACAATATTCAAAGGAACAGAAGAAATGATGTTCTTCAAATCATGCTCGATGCCTTCATTTCTGGTCAACGTTACGGAGGCAATGCAGAAGCCATTTTTGAGTTTCCAACTATTAGTCTCTGCCTTTTTTGTAGAAAGAAACTTTAATGAAGAAGGAACAGCAAGCTGAAATCCTTGGATTCGTTGGTCTTCGATCATAAAGGCAGCTGGACCGAACCAGGTATTATATTCATCTACTGCTATCAAAACAGGAAAAGACTCAACCTTCTTTAGCTCTTCAACTAAATCCATAAATACAAACCCTGAAAATTCTTGGAAAGCAATTCCAAGTAAAGCTAAGTCAGCCAAGGTTTGCAAACGAAAGGATTCTATTTTAAAGTCGTTAAGAAACTCCGAATCTAATGTGTCTTCGCGCTCAATCGGTTCATCTCCATGAATAATGGCACGCATTTTTAGAAAATTTCCATCCGACTCACCATGAAATCTTTTAATACGTGTCCATGTTTCATTAAACTTCTTGATAGTTTGTTCGAATTTGGGGATACGCAATTTCTCTGTGATTGGTAATTGCCGAAGCTGCTGGCTGTGAGCCTTCAGAAATGATCGAAGCACTTCTTTCGTCATGAAAAAGTTATCAAAAAGATTATCAGTATCGGGGATGGGTTCGATGAAAAGACCCGACTGAACGTGATCCCATCCGTTTGGTATATAGAGGCTGAGCCATCCATTCTTTCTTGCATGAAGAACGATTTGATTTAAAGTAAAAGTCTTTCCCGTGCCGCGCTCGCCTAGCAAAGACGCTGTAAACGTCGTATTTAGAGCGTGAAAGGCTTACCTGTTAGAAGTAGTTTGTCAGGAAGTTCTCCCTTTAATCCCTGAATGACCTTTTCTGCAAGAGATTCATTCCCACCTGACACCTCAGAAGAACTGCGAATACTGTTCTCTATCTCTGACGTGGCAATTTCATTCCCGTAATAGTGACATTTTAGTTTAGTTTCCTTCCACTCTGTTCTATCCGTCAGTCGTGCTAGCTCGACTCGAGGTATCTCGTGAGCGGATGGTGAAGAAATTTCTGGCAATGTTGGTTGCAAGAACTTTCTCTTGTGATCGAGATATTGGACAGCAATCTTCGCGGGATCTCGAATCATCCAAGCATAATCATAGTTCTTGAAATGCTTTGTTAAGTTCTCAGAAATGCCTTCAGGGAAAAAAAATTTCATATCAGAATCTCGCACTCTTTGATATGATCCACTTCGAACTTTATTCCATTCTAAATCTTCACTTACAAGGAAATTCTCGTCGAATTTCTTGCTAAAGTTTATTGCATCCGACAGATGTTCAGTTTGGAACTGAACAAGAGCAGCATTATCATCAGCCAACGTTTCCGGGGAAGTTGATAATGCTCGTGAAAAGAATTTTCTGCTTTTCACACTCTTCGTGATCAAAGAAAGTTTTGATAACATTTCTCTCTTCTTTCTATTCAATTGTCTCCACTCACCAAGACTTTTTATCGGTAGTCGGTAGTTTTTAGATGAGATAATCGGTATTTCAAGGAAAGAGATGATAATGCTTATACTTCTTGCGACCACACTGCATCTCATCTCTGCTTATGTCGGCTCCTTTCGCACATTGACATTAAAGTTGACTGCGTTCAAACTTTTCTCATCAAATAGACCTTATCTGCACTTGACCGAGTATCCCAACGATAATTATAACCATATTTACGGTTTTGGTAATGTTGATCACACTCCCTCCATTCTACAATCCGTTAGTGAGGAGGTTATTCGAGATGTGAAGATTAAAAAGGTTTCATACCACTCTGTAAGTCCAGTTCTTTTCGAGGTTCTTGATTGAAATTATCGTAGCTTGGTTGTGGCTTTGATCCCTCTTTCACCGTATCTATTGATGACTTCCAACAAGAAATTGTGGAATTTGAGAATGAATTTGGGGCCCCATTAAACATAAGTGACATCCTTTTGCAGAGTACTGATGCAATGACTCTCGCCGCAGAATTTAAGAGAGCGAGTCCGAGTAAAGGTCCAATCAATATGAAAGCTGATATCCTGGGCTATTGTTCTGCTTATGCCGCTGCTGGTGCAAAGATTATATCAATTTTAACAGAACCTAAGCATTTTAAAGGTTTTTTAAATTCTAATATCTTCGATTATTTTGAACAATTTATTATCTCAGGAAGTCTTGACGACTTAAAGAAAGTCAGAGTCGCTCTTACCAACACTTACGGAAACGTTAATCGCCCTGCCTTATTGAGGAAGGATTTTATTTTTGATCGGTGAGAATAAAGGATCTATGTCACCTGTTTCTACTATAACATACCTTATTTCCAGCTTTCAAGTATTGGAAGCGAGAGTGAACGGAGCTGATACTATATTGTTGATGGTTTCTGTTTTAGGCGTGAATCAATTGAAAGATCTCATTTATTATTCGCGTTTATTTAAGATGGAGCCCCTAGTTGAAGTCGCTTCACTGGATGAGTTAGATATTGCACTGGAATGTGGTGCCCGCGTGATTGGAGTAAATAATCGAAACCTTCATGATTTTTCTTTGAACTCAGAAATTACTGAACAATGTATGAATAGGTTAAAGCAGAGTTCTGGAATCTCAGTTGCCTCCCTCAGTGGTATTACAACAGTGGATGATGTCAGGAAATACCAAACCATGGGTGTAAGATGTTGCCTTGTTGGAGAATCCATTATGAAGGCAGCCGATCCTACTTCTAAGATTCAAGAATTGTTAAATGTACATGAGTCCAAATCTGCTACGAAAAACCAAATCCGAATGCTAACAAAAATTTGCGGGGTGAGCGACCCAAAAATTGCGCAAACTGCTGTTCAATGTGGTGCGGCTTTTATTGGGATGATATTTGTTTCAAATTCCCCAAGGAAAATTCCTGATTATTTGAAAGCCCAACAAATAGTCAGCACTGTGTACGCGTATGGAGAAAGGAAAGGTGTTATTGATTGGCAACAAGTCTTGAAAGATCTTAAAATGCTGAATTCTCGAGGATGGTATGAAACAACAAAAAAGAAACTGCAAGAAATAACCCTGCGAACACCTTTAGTAGTTGGGGTGGTTCGAAATCAGACTATTGAGGAGGTATTACAATCTGTTTCACAAAATTCCTAAAGACGAAAAATTTTCGTAGGTAAATAATCTGCAAAGGAAGCTTGGATTAGATATCATTCAATTGCATGGAAATGAGGATGTTTCCTATGCGAAATATCTCTCCGTTCCTGTATTTAAGGTTGTTCATGTTAATTCGCAACAAAGTGTGGATGAAGTACGCAATGTTGTAGGCAAGATAGCAAGAGATTTTACCGGGGTTGCGTTAGCTATTTTATTGGACACTAGCAGTTCACAAGATCAAAGCGGTGGGACCGGTAAGACATTTGATTGGAGCGTTTTAGATCATATGGATATTCCTGTTATCGTCGCAGGTGGAATAAGATCCAGCAATGTTCAAAACCTCCTCACTTCGACCAGAGATCTAACTGGTATAGATATTAACAGCGGAATCGAAAAAAGTAAGGCTGTTAAAGACGAATCGCTGTTACGCGAGTTTTTTAGTGTTGTAGGTCAAACCTGTAGTGTAGTGTAAAATAAAAGAGAAATATATATTATTGAGAGAGAATGATACACGCGATTTTCACATTCGTCTTGGTCTTCTCAATAATTGTGAGCGTTAGGAGTCTCCCTCATAAAAGTATCCGATTAAGTAAGCGGGTTCTAAAAGATCTCCAGCATCATGTTCAAGAATTCAACGAGAGTCGGCCCTTTGTAACTCTTTCCTTTGCCCAAACACTTGATGGAACAATGTAAGAAGTCCAAACCTCTCGTATAAATTAATATTGCTCTTTCTGTAGCGCCTTAACTAATAAAGACCGCTTGAATGTTTCCTCTGCAACATCGTTTTCCCTCAAGCATGCTCTTCGCTTGTTGCATGACGGAATTCTTGTCGGTGTTGACACATTTTTGTTAGATAAACCTCGATTGAACGTACGTCAACCACTCTTTGCTAAATGTTTGTCAAGCAAGGAGAATCTCAGACCAATTATATTGGATAGTCGCTTGAAATTGGCGAATTTCTCGTTAAGCTCTTTGAGAAATCCAATTATCTTCACCTGTGTTGATCCTTGTACTGAGACTTTTACCGAAGCTAATATAAGCATTTCAAAATTGGGAGGATTAATCTTTCATTGCTCTTCAGATGGTTGTGGCAGGTAACGTTTTCATCATTGCTCTGACTATTAATCACAGAAGAACCTACTAGGTGCAACTTGACGCATTGCTTGCAGATTCTTTTCAACTCTTGTAATATCCGATCTATTTTAATTGAAGGAGGAGCTGAAGTGATTCGAACGTGTTTTGATTCAGAACTTGTTGATGCACTTGTTCTTTTCCTGAGCACGTCGTTCGTCGGAGGCTACAGGTGTATAGAGAGACAACTCAGTACTCGCGTTTACTTTAAAACAATTATTTCTTTTGATCTTTCTGGGGATTTTGTTATTTATGGAAAAAATTGTTGTGCTGAATCATTCATCTCTTAAAGTTTATCTTACTTTTGACTTGTGAGCTGTGATGTGAAAGGTCGGGGTATGCACCTTTCACTTGAAATGTCCATTGAGTATCCTCTGTCAATATGGTTAGAATCCCACTGTTTCAAACCGAAAGAAAGGAGTTACTTCAATGAAAAACAGAAGAGGATGGTTGGTTGTAACATACCTTTCGATGAATCCGTATTCTCGTGGAGCGAATGTCACAACGAAAGTTGTTCCCTCTGTATCATAAGGAGCTAGGAGACCTGACTTCGGTTCCACCGTAAAGTGAGGAGAGGATGAAGACGCAAAGTAAGCTTGAAATGGAGAGTAACCCAAAAACCTATTATTCAATTTGAAGCTAATTTTATCCAAATCTCCCACTTTCGCAGTTAGTTTAATTGTATCATCAGGTTCAGGACTAGTAGCTTCTAAATCCACTGCAGCTTTCCATTTTCCTTGATTTTTCAATTTGATAGATATTTCCACCTTTCCACTGAACATTCGAAGAGGTTCAAATAAAAGTCTTGTGCGGATTCCTATTTCAGTTTTTGTTTCTGATTCTTGAATAAGTAAAACTTCTAAAAGTTGAATTTTGAAGGACCTGTTTACTAATTTCCTAATGTCTTCTTCCGTTTTCAAGGACACCACAAAATCTGAAAGAGACCAAGGTATAAGGGTTTCGATCTTCTGGCTGGTTCTCAGTCCGGAAAGCGTTATCACTTGTTCCTTGATTAAAGATGACTTGCTGGAGGTTTTTAACTGAGGTAAACGAATTACTCCACCAACTTCGGCGAGGCCTTGAATTGGATAACACCAAAGCAAGTTGTGCCCACCAACAAATGACCGAATTTGGAGGATTGCATTATAAGTCCCCAGAGATTGAGGGGAGAAGCTAATTGGAACATGGAACGGAGATTTCGCTGGGACAACACTTTCACTTGTTTTCCGGAGGAGCGAGAAAACTTGCTCCAACCCCGAACCAACTCGATCAGCCACTAGGATTATCTCGACGGGTAAAGGATGAGGAAATGGATTTCTGAAAAGGATATTCTCAGACACAATCTCAAAAATTGGTCCCTCAATTATTGTGGTAGGAAGAACACCAGGAAGTAAACCTTTACCCGAAAGATTGTACACAATTTCTCCCAGCTTCTTGTTCCGTAATCTGACCTGAGTTGAATATATCTCATTGAAATTGGAAGGTCGAAAATTAACTGCGAATTTTCCCTGTTCGAAAGACTTCAGCGATAGTTTTGGGTGAGAGACAGCAAAATGCTCAGTGTCCACCACATCAATTGTAAAAGTAATTGATTCATTAAGTGGATTTTCGATTTCAGGATAAATCGTAGTCTCTGAACCTAACATACAGTCTACCAAAGGAATTTCGATTGCGGAAGCAGGTAGAGCAACTAATTGAAGCTTGTACCAAACTTCACCAACCAATTCATTCCAAAAGCTAACTTTCCCTATAGACGGTCCAGCAAAAAGCGGCGAATAAATAAGCTCATAAACATTCTGCTGAGGCGCGTCTCCAGGTAACAAAGAAAGAATAGGCTGTCCAATGAGACCTTCTCCTTGCAAGGTGACATCAAATACGAGTTCATCCTTAAGTGGATTATCTAAAGTGATTTCAACTACCACAGCTTGTCTAACGGTAGCTTGAACTTCTATTGTCTTCTCTTCTTGCGGAGAGGTAACATCAACGACGATAGCATACCAGAATACAGCTTGCGTGTCAGTATCTTTAAAAGAAACGTACCCATTCAATTCACCCCCCATAGGACAATTCACCGAAAATTCGAAATTACCCCCCTCTGCAGGAATCTTCGCACTTTCTTTAATAATCGCAAAAGGAAGATCTGTTTCAACTTTAAATAATCGAGTCGGATGATCATCCTGCTGATGGGACTTTGGTGGTCCTAAAATACTCTCCAAGTTCGGAATAAAAATAGAAAATACAGACTTTTTTCGAGCAGAACATCTAAAGTTCAAAGTATCCTCAGCTAACGCATCTTCAGCAACTCCAATCAATTGATATTCGAAAATATCGTTGGTTTCTGGATTTTTCAATTGTAATTTACCTTCATAACTACCAGTCACAAGAGAATAGAAAGATACTTCAAGAATAGCGGTTTGCTTTGCTGGCACATTTACGATTTTTGGAACAGAAAAATTCTTTCCACTTGACGCAACTGATAGCGACCAATCGGCATCAGTTTCATTATGAATCGGAATTTCTTGAGAGAGCTTAGTTCTTGCAGGCCCATTGAATTCCAAAACCATTTTAACGTCAGGTATCTTGGCCGTTAATAGCAACTCTACACAGCGAATGTCGAGTGGGTTATCATCAGGACGGATTACCGCAATTGTTTTGTACAACCCGGCTCGTTCCGCGGAGAATGTTAAGATATTTCGGTTTATTAAAGAATCACTAGCTTCTGTTACTTCATTAGTTGCTTGATAAAGCTCAATAGCGTTTCGCTGTTGCTTTTTCATCTTAACATTTCCTAGGGTACTCGATTTCGCGTGTTCACCTTTACTGGACCACCTCACATATTCCGACACTAAATTAAATTTTCGGTTAAAAGAAAAAACTGGCACTGTAAAGTCGAGTAAGAAGTTGCAATATCCGAACTCTTCATTGGTTACTTGAGAAAGGAGAAAGTTAGTGATCACAGAGCGTGCGCGGATCTTTTTATTAGCATTCTTGATGCGAGACTCAGTTAAAGTGCTGAGAGCTCGTTCGAACTGAACATTCTTTGAGTTGAATGAAAGAGATAACCTTGCAATTATGCCTTGTTGAACATCTATTGCGAGACGTTCTCCGGATTTTGGCAAAGTAACGTCGGCGTGAATTTCATAACAGAATTCGCCTAGTTCGGGCTCTAAGAATACGATCTGACAAATGTATGAACCGAGTTCAAAAGGAAGCATGAAAATATTCAAAACTTTGGAAGATCCTTTTGGAATCGAAATCGCATCATCATGAAACCAAAATGGTTGACGGAACATATTTTCCAGATCCCAATCATCAACGCTAAATCCACTTTTTGCTTCTTCTGATTTGAGAAGGGAGGACTCCTCCAAATCACCTTCGAGCGGCTTTGTCAACGGAATATCCCGATAAATTTCATGATGCGAACGTTTCTTCGATTTGCTTCCTTGGAGATAATCTTCAACACCTCGGGGACAGAATTTTACTTCAATCTTTATTTTCGCCACTATGTCGCGATTATACGGATTCTTCACTGTTACTCCGATAGTTTCGAACTCAAAAAGACTAACCGTTCTGGTTAATTTTTCCAACGCTTGAATCCCTTTAATCTGAGAGAAACACTGGAAACACAAAGTTGGTCCATTGGCGTTGTTTGGATCTCTACGATTCCAAAAATAAATTTTAGACTCAACTGATTGGGAAAAGCGTGCGTTTAAAGTCACTAAAAACTCGGTAGATGATTCTGGTGGCACTGTAACTTCAGTCTTTTCCAGCAAATAGTCCTCGCTTCCTTTTAGACTGACTGCATATGCTAGAGGTCTCTTGGAAGGATTTCGAAGCTCAATCCTTTTGGAGATAGGAATTCCTAGCATACCAGAAAATTCAATCTTTGTCTTAGGAATTAAATGAGGCAGGTTTAGGTACATGTGGACCAAAAGTAGAAGCAAATTTCGGTTTGATTTCATTATTTCCTCGGAAGTAATCGAAGGGACTTCTACATGGTACTGCAAACAGCTTTCTTCGAAACGAAGGTACATGTCTTCCACGCGGGAGCGATCAAACGTGGTATACGCGTACAATGGTTCTCCTTTCTTCGCTATCTCGGAAATATGCGAATGAAACAGCTGACAAAATGGGAAAAAGTCAGTGAAGGTAGTGGAGAGGTCAGAAACTCTTTTGTTGAAAGACAGAGAAGGTGACGATAAAAATGCACTGGACGAACTTTGCGCACCTTCATCTATCAAACCTTCGGCTCTTTCTAAATGATAAGACAACCAAAATAAAAGGACCTGCTCGTGATGAGTAAAGACATTGGAGGCAACCATGTCCTTAGGAACGGTAGGTCCTGTTGACTTCTTTATTTTTTCGTTTTTATTTCTGCTAGATGTAAGGAGGGGTTGCGATAGTGTCTTTTGAGATAAAACTATTCCTGGAAGCGTACATAATTCTTTGAAATTAATTCGAGAAAGAACAAAAACTTTGATTGCTTGGTACAAAACTTCCAACCATGATCTTCGGGAAACTTCCAGCCACACCTCATTCCATTGTTTTCTTTTATTGCTTAACATAGCAGGCGTGATGCGTTGCATCTTGTCACGAGTTAACTCATGCTCCAACATTAACAAGTAATCTTCTTTATTCAGTAACCAAATCACATTAATATGGTTTAATAAAGCTCCGCAATTGATCAAAAAATTAATAATTTGCTGGAACTTGAACATAGCTTTATCTGCGAGTGAAATCAATCTACTCTTTTCAGTAGCTCGTTTTTGATCCTCTTGTTTTGATTCCATCCCTCGCGTGGGCTTTTGGGCAGCAATATTCACTTTTTTCCCGCACATCTGCTCGAATATGTCAACTAACCAGTCACCGTGATTTTCAAGAATGCACTGTGGGAAGGATTCGGGATCGAATTGCCGTTTGGAAAAATTTCGATTCAACCACTTAATCAAGAATTTCCCTTCAATTTCCTCCGGTAATCCAGTCGTAGCATGCTCAATCTCAACACCAGAATCGGAATCACTTTGAACTGAATTTTTCACGAGCAAGGCAATGGTGTCTTTTCGAGCTTTGGAAGATTTTTCTGATGAAACTTGAGAAGTTTCATCCCGATCCTTCTTTGCTTGTCGATCCAAAACCGCTGTTCCTAATTTTCCTTCAACTGCTTTCTGACGCTCCAATGATCTTTGCTTACGCAAGTCTTCTCGACGTTTAGCCTCTAATTGACGAAGTTCCTGGATTTGTGTAACTGGTAAAAATTGCACTGGATTGTCTTCCAAGCCAATGAATCCATACTCAGCGGAATAATTTTTTATAAACCAGTAATTAGAAAGGAGACAATTATCGCTCATTCCACCAACAGCAAGAAAAAAACGCTCTCCGTCCATATCATAAAATTCTATTTTACCAGCCCATGCAGAGGATTGATCTACCCGACAAGAAACAACAACTCGGATACTCTCTACCATAATTCCAACTTGATTTCCATCGGGATAAGATACATCCAATGGAACAGCGACATTTGGAGAAATTCGATGTTTTATTTCGAGAGAGGCGTAACCATGATTGAAAATAGTAAACATTGCCCTCGAGGTGATTCCAATGGGAACTGAGGGAAGTTGAATATACTCAGAGTCGAACGATAAACAAGGGTACACACCACTGCCTATACACAATAAAGTTAGGTAAGGCTTCACGGTATCATCTTGATCCTTGATGAAAATCCCTAATCTCTTATGATAATTAGCGCTTTCTTGAGGTAGAAATGTTACTCGAATTTTAGCACTAGCACCAGGGGCTAAATCCACTTTCAACGGGGAAACAAAAAATATCTGTTGTGGTTCCCCGACACCCATTCCCCTCTGCGCGGATGGGATAGAGTTATCAAAGATTTGCTTTTCCTCCAGTCCTTCATGTATCATAAAACTCACGCCAGTTTGACTGATATTGGTCAAAGTTGTTTCTTGAAAATAGGATACGCGTGATAACGGATCTCTGGATACAACTTTGTCACCGAAATCAACAACATAAGACGAAGCACTGAGAACCGAAGCAATCGCAATCCCAGTCAAGTCTCTGTACAAAGATTTATCCTCGGTGACACCAAGAAGTTGCAGTGGGAGTTTGAAAGAATATTTTTTGGCTACAGTAGGCCGAAAGATTATTTCACCCAACATCGTCGAACTCGGCGGTATCGTAAGCTTCCAGCAGTTCGATGCCTGTTTTTTCTTCTGAGTTTTCTTTGTTCGTTCATCAAATCCTTTAGACTTCTGTTGAATTAAAGATATGTGGTTCCCAGCTTCGTCCTCTTGAGAGAAAGGCAAAGGTCCAAATTCTTTAGTGGATACATCAAGAATCTCCAGCGGATTTAGAAGACTCGGCGCAAAATCCCCATAGGAAGTGAGATCCAAGATTAAAGTCGCCGCAATAGAGCTTTTATTTGATATATTGAACGGGATCCGAGCTACACTGTCGACGGTGACATTACCAAATTTGAATACGGACGGTTCAAACTCAACCAATGGAATGATCGATGTTCCATTTAATCGAATGGAGATACTCTTTCCACCTCGAACTTTTGCTCCAATAATAACGTTATCGTACGATCTTGGAGCCTTTGGAGTGATAACTATATTTAGTTCTATAGATCCGTGAGGCTGTATGAAAGCTTCAGTTGGTTCAACCTTAATGCCAAGTTGAGCATCAATATTATTTATGAAAATCACTAAAGGATTCTCTCCGGTATTCATAATCGTGGAAGTAAACTCTTTCTCAGATCCTACCGCCATCAAACCTAATTGAATTCGCTTGTCAACAAATTCTGCCTTTGTTTCAGGTAAATGACCTCTCACTTTCAGAACTTGATCGACTCCCCCACTTACATGTAATCCAAGGTCTTCCTCGGTTCTCTTATTCGAATGAGGATCCCAGGTAATTGAAATCACAGCGGATTTTCCAGGTGCGATGCTTCCTTTCTCTGGATCACAAGTAAAAGCTCCAGCGCTGCCCCATAAAAAATCAGCATACGCATTCCCCGGATTTGTTAAGATAATTTCTGAGGTTAAAGTTTGCTTCGTCGAATCTTCTGGAAAGGATAGTTCCAATTCGGCTTTGTTCATAATTAGCTCGATCGGTACGACTTCGGCAAGAATATGAACTTTAAAAGAGTGATTATTATTGATCTTCCAAGTAAAAGAACGCTTTAATTTGCCAATTGAGCGACTGGTGACACAAATATCAAAGCCTGCAACACTTCCTTCAGGAATGACTTGCGACAAAGGTTTGGATTGTTGCAGCTCGATTTCCAAATCTTCGATAGTAGCTTTGATAGCCTTCTTTAAGCCATTATAGACAACGAAATTTTTATATGACACAGATCCAACACAAACTTTCCCAAAATCGATGATCTGAAGATACAAATGAATGGGAATCTGCATTAGGAGCTATAACTTACTTTGTGAGAGGCTGTAACAAGTTTTAACTCTTCTTGATCGAGCTCACTGCTACAATCACGAAATTGCGCTTGAGTGGCGGGTTCTGGCGGATACTTTTTTTGAATTAGACGATTTTCATCAACGGGTAATCGACCTTTGGAGCCACCCTCTGCGTTCCCATTTGATGTTGCGCTTGTCAAGAAGAGTGATTCATTTGCAGGAGGAAGTTTGAGTCCAGGCTCGTCTAATCCCCTTTCCATGCCCATATTGACCCCAAATGGATCAGAGAAGTCAACTGCTCCGCTCTTTAATAATTTCATCTTCTTCCTTAAAGTCGAGTTTACAGTTCTTTGAACCGCAGAAGTTCGGAGGAATTCGTTATATCTTGCGTTATGCTGCTTGTAGAAGGCATTCATTTGAGATAAGTAAGCGCTCCGTTGATCAAGAGTACCAGTATCAGAAACTTTATTCTCCGTGCCATAAATATCATCGCTTTCGCTTGACGCTGCTATTATAGGTGGTGGGACGGGGAGATCAGTTGGTATATCCGTGGTAGCAGTTTTATCTTTTTGAAGCTTCTTTTCCCGTCTTGCGGCAGCTTCCTCCTCAGGGTTCACAAATTTAAATTCCGTCGCGAAATCCTGAGGAAGTTTATCAATTCCACCAGTCAGAACTTTCTTTTGATTCCCGGAGTATGACCCTCCAACGAGCTTGAGAGAGAAGATTTTCAAGCCGTTTTGAATGTCAAGAGGTACTACCACTTTGAAAAGACCAAGTTGCGGGGGTATAAAAGAGGCCGTAATTGATACCGATTCCTCCGCCAATATTTTACCAGAGGAAGGAGTGAATTTGAAATTCGCTATTGCTGGAAAACTAAAAGTATATGGTAGTTGACAGGTGTTGCGAAGGGTTAATAAAACATCTCGGCGATCGTTTACGGGACAATCTCCGAACCTAACAAGGGACGGATTAACCTCAATGCGAGGAGAGTATGCAATTCCTTCAACGGGAATAGAGATTGACTGGGATGAATCTGAACATTCGACGATTGCCAAACGTTTAAATACGACAGGAGCTTGAGTATCTTTTCGGAAAGTCTGTTGAAAGCCTCTTTCAGGTACAGTTATAGTCGGCGAAAAGTTGAAGGTAATAGCTAATTCTGAATAAGGTTTGACGATTCCATCCATAGGAAATAAAGTGAGATGCTTATTGCCTTGATCATTCGTTTCAGATTGCGCGCCGTTCTTTTCTTCATCATCATCTTCGAATCGAACGGAAAAACTCAGCGCTTGGGGTCCACTGTTCACTAAAAATGCTTCAATTCTTTGTTTTTCACCAAAAAATAAATTTCCAAAACTTGCAACATCAAAAGATCCACCTTTTTGAGAAGAGACGATTGATAGTACCGGCTGAATTACTTGAGCAATCACTTCAATAAGGAACTCTTCATTCGTTCTTAAGTCATGAAATAACAAGCATTCTCGAAAATGACCGAGCTCTTTTCCCTCCATAGTCAACTTGATTGTCGATACAGATCCAGGGTTTCCACAGGGAACAAAATCTAACTTCATTGAGCTGAGTTTACAATTGGGGTTCTTTGGTGCAGAAAATCGAATCGACCCTCCCACATGGCTGAGATTTTGAAATTGAATTTCTTTTACAATAGACTGATTCAACTGAAGATTTCCTAAATTCAATGTTGTTGGGTAGTCTAATTTCAAATGTGGCTTGGCAGCAGTTATTGGAATCTCAACCTTTTCATCTCCCATGAAGGCCACAACTTTGTCTGAAAATACATTTTCATGGAGTTCCTTAGGGATCAGGCACTCTACTTCCGCCCTTAAGTCGAGGCCAGGTGCGATTACTCCTGTTGGCACATAATTGAGGGCAAAAATCGAACTTTTTGGAGCTTGCAATCGAATTCTTTGTGCAACCTTACCAACGTTACGAACAGAAAATGTCACAACATAAAGACTTCCTGGTTCAATCGAACCAAAATCAATTGAAGATGGTTCGATGTTGAGCATTTTCCAAATTCAAAATAGTGAAACGGTTTCGATCGCTTCTTTTATCGGTAATTTACCGACTTCAGCTGAGTTCTGGAATTTTATGATAATATCCGATAAAATATTGAAATTAAATTTAGTTTTGCGATAAAGTTTGCACTTGTCATTGAAGAAGAACGACAATAAAGATTTTCAGCTGCTGAAAATTTATCTTGCTGCTAACCATAAGTGTTAGTACTAATGATTCCTCGAATCTCAATCAAAGATCTGCCCAGATTGTAGCGTCTTGCCGGAACCATTCTTCACTATTGCAACGAACCGTATTGAATCTTATTTATGCCTGGGCGTAGAGGGCGCGCCCGGTCGCTCCATATAGAAAAGGGAGGTTTTTTGAGTGGCACTACTTGCTCTACCGCGGACGTTTGAGTGTGAACACTCCCTTCTTTTCGATTTCGGAGCCCTTTTCTACCGATAGTCGCCCTCTACGCCCAGGCATAATCTTATTCTGATGGAAAGATTTTCTTCAGTTTAAAAACAGACCGATGCTGGCTCGGGGCTGTACCGATTTCGGTATATGGAGCCGAACCAAAATTGGTATATGGGGCCGACCGAAACGGCCAAACATAATTGATTGAAGTATACTCATTGTTTTGCATTGAATTGAAGAATGGGAGGAAAGCACTATAAAACCAATGAAAAGGTTCAAATTATCTCTGGGAAGTACAATGGTAGAGTATGACGTTAGAAGGAGTTGCTGACTCCGAGTCGAAGACCAAAAGATTTAATGTAATTCTTGATCGTAAGCCAAATGATAATGGCAAACGGGAGAGATTAAACGGATTGCAACCATCTAGATGAATATGATAATATTAATAACAATGACGAAAATGACGAAAATGACGATGCTGAAAATGAAACAAGCTGAAGAAGTCCTTCCTCAAATTATATCTCAGTATTACAAATACTGTCATGTCATTGATGATTATAATAATTTACGTCAAGATTCTATAAATCTCGAAGGAAAGTTGAAAACTATTTGTTGGAAAACAAGAGCTTTTACGGCTATATTGGGAATGACATTAGTGGATGCTTATCAAGTTTATCGTTATGAGAACAAGTTGAAATCTAATCTTCTAGAATTTGATGATTTTGTTATTGTTGTTTCCTTACAGTTTTGTCCGATTACTAACTCGACTCATTCTAACTCTATTCATAGTTCCACTTCTATTGAAGAGATTGTGTCGTTGCTTACTCGCCATTCTCTGGAATATTTGAATGAATTGGAGAAAACCACCTCAGGAATAAAAGAAACCCGAAGATCCTGTGTCGTTTGCGGTGTCAGGACAACTTATGTGTGTCGCCCAAGCTTGATCCTGCTGGCTCGATTAAATTCGTTCTTGTTCACGGATCTAAAGAGAAGCCTGGCT
>VFQN01001129.1_pt1 | contig 46460 bp, 79 predicted proteins | sample 3512371 | NCBI WGS metagenome assembly VFQN01 (sample SAMN10412370, study PRJNA504923) | tailings metagenome | isolation source: Replicate 2 from Balatoc abandoned mine | place: Philippines: Itogon, Benguet | collected 2017-08-28
AAAACCATCGATTAATCCGGCTTATGGGCCCTGGTTGCCTCTCCGCCGGTGGATGAGGGATGTGGTCTGTCCCGAATCCCCTGACCTTTGACCCTTTGACCTTTGCTGTGCTGAAATGCCACATGCTTAGCATGACCAATCAACTGCCACGGCGATGTCGGCCCTCCCATTGGGCCATGTGGCGTAGAGTAGGCTTACCGTGCTGGCCCAGGATGGCATTGTCCTTGGGTGGACTGTGTTGTACGCTTGTACCGTACACGCCATGCCTTGCGCCAACGCAGAGCGTGCTGCATTGCACTTTTTGTTGGCGTGCGCTGTGGCTCACCGTTCAGTCTCGAGTCGGCCCTGTGCGTCATTTCTTTACTACTCTTGAACTTGCCCCTAACCGTTGTTATGCCCTGTTGCGCCAATTTCCGGCACGATGCCTATGTATAGCATGTACTGTGCGCCGAACTCCAGGCTGCACAACATGCGGCTGGTGTTGTTGGTGGGCGGGGCGGGGCCCAACAACTGAAGTGGGTGCAGGCGATGTCGGCACGTGTAATGCTACGAGGGGCAATACTTGGAATGCTTCGTCTAGTGTGGGTTGGACAAGAAGGCGGCGTGCGCGGGGCCCTTCACCGCCGCGGGGCTCGAGACCTACAAGGGAGGCTTTGAGGTTGGCGGTTGAGGTTGGCGTCGTACGGCGTGTCGTACGGCACCTGCGACGGGGCCGGACCAGGCCGTGTTCATGCCCCGCAGTCCCACAAGACCCCGACCGTACGGCAGCATATCGTACGGTACGCCTGCAGCGGCCCGCCTTGCGACAGCGTACGGCTGGGACTGGCTGGGACTGCGTGCTGGCGCGTGATATGTGGTTACGTAGGCGGTAGGGCAGACCTGTGGACACGTGTGCTGCCATCACCTACCGGTGTGCTTGCCGACATCACCTTGCCCTCGTGCTCATATCCTCTGGGGCGCCGCCGCCAAGCTCAAGTGTGCGCTGACCTCCGGCCGCCCTGTGGATATCAAAAGCTGGCAGCTGAGGGGCATGGTGGACAAGCTGGGAGGCATCGGGGGCAGCGCCGCAGGTCTGGCCTGGTCTGGCAGGCCTGCTGTAACCTGTAAGCACCTGAGTCAAGGGCAGCCTACCCTATTAGACATGTAGTATCCAGCCCTGGTTGGTCAGGGGTTCCCATTTAGTCTCTGCTATCCTGAGCCTTTGCGTTTTTTGGTGCAATCCCTGCTGCGCGTAGCCTGGCGTACCATGTGGTGGCGCGTGCAGTTTGCTGCAGGGGACCCACCGGCCCTAACTGCCTAACACGACGCATTGTTATCAGGAGACATCCCCCCCTGAATGTCATGCGTGCATTGGAGGGCGAGAGCTGTTTCCCGTGGGCGCAGGCGTTGCAACCCCTTTCGGTGCAGTAGGGCAGCAGTGATTCTTCAAAGGTCGTGGCTTGCCGTACGTGACTGGCTTAGCTGACCCTAGTACCGTAGTGGCACAAATATAATTGCCATGCTCGCCGGGAGGCAATTAATTTGCGTTTTTGACAAGGGCCCCAGCAATTAATTGTCTGACAGGCACGTGTTGACCCACAAAACAGCGGCCGTATGGCCCCTATGAAGGGCCAAGGCACGCAGGACCAGCAGGAACAGAGCTTGTAGGGCCTTGGCAAGCACCCACAACACCGGCAGGGGTCCTAGGCAAGCTTTCTGGGCCTTTCCTAGTGACACCTCGGGAGCCGACAATTAATTGCACTTTTTGACAGACCCTCGGACAATTAATTTTTACAATTGACAAGACCGCTGAGCAATTATTTTTGTCAACTAAATTCATGCCACTACGGGTAGTGAGGACGCCCACGGACGCAAGAGGACGTTGCGTTTACTGCTCTTTTGGTGCTGGTCCATGCGGCTTCAATGTACCGTACCTGAGACAGGCACTATGTGAGCTTGAGGACACTTGGGCGTTTATGTGCATGCGCGGCTCATGCAATGCAGCAACAACCATTTGGATGCCGCCAAGCCTGGCCCTTTCCACCCACCGAGGGGAGCGCATGGCGCAACACACACATGGCGCTGCGTGTTACTTTCTCAAGCACAACTGCAGCCAGATGCCGCACTTACCTTGGTTCGCAAATGGCAAAGCGGGTGCTCACCAAGAACACTGCGCCCGTGCCCCTGCCCTCTGGCCCCTGCTTTGTAGCGCCCGTCGTGTAGATACACCTCGTTGCGTCATACACAGACCCTACTCGTTTCCTCATCACATCTTTCACATGCCCCTCGGGAATACTCCGTGCCGCTCGAGAAGCCTCCGGTGAGCCCTAGGCTGAACGGCACGTCCGTACCGGAAGAGGTCCCCTGTAAGAAACCCAACGTACTAAGCCACTGCGGTTGCTCCCACCTTGCATGCAGCGCACCGCACATACGCAGCGTTAGGTACCCCGAGATCACGCATACACAGAGAATCTATCAGCTGCAATCACGCCCCTACGTGCGCTACCTCGTCAACGCAAAGCTCAACAGGAGCGCTGGCGACGGGCCAGCCCTTTGCATAATAGTGCATATTACCAGGCTGTGGCTTGCAAGCACAATAGCGGGACGTAAGTTCACCTGCTTCGACGTTCCGGCTCTCATACGACTGCTGTAGCGTAATCTGCCCAACTCACACGCGGACACCACCACAGACACGCGGATGGTTGCAGAAGGCAAACATGCAGCTAGCATTCTTCCCCGCTACGGGCAACACAACAGCATACTGCAAGGCCAAGGCACTGCAAGGACCGGACAAGCCTAGCTCACTCCGTGATCCCCCACGAGTTCGACATCGCACCGATACCATGCTTACGTTGTGCTGCCAATACCCAATGCCCTCCCTGAAGCTGCCCGTTGCCAATGCCCCATCCGTCACGACGCTAACCCTCAGTGCTGATGCGGCACTAGTGCCTTGAACCCACTCCCGCGTGTGTCTGCCGCCCGCGCCCCTGCCGCCCTGCCCCACATCGCCCCCGCCTCCACCAACCACCGCACCGCCGGCGGCTCCGCCCCCGGTCCACCGCCGCCCGCAGCACCCCGCGGTGGCCCCACGGCACGCCCAGCCGCCGCCGGGTGCGCCGATCTCCCTGCAGCCCCGCGGCAAGGTATGGGTCCTGGCAGGCATCCGTGCCGACCTGACAGCCCTAAGCAGCCAGCCACCCCAGCACCGCCATCCAGCTCTCAACCTCTACCACCACCTACACCAACACCAGCCTAACCGCCCCGCCGCCGCTCGCCCAGTCAATGCTGCAGACGTCTCCATTAAAGCCGCGATCTACACGGTCGACTTGTCGTGACATTCATCATCCTCACTATCCGCCCCCGCGAAGCGCGACATCAGCCATTCCACAGTCGCCGCATGCATGCCGAGACGATGCGCTTGCACAACCGCGTGCGCCAGCGTTTGTAGCCCGCTCGCTGTTGCCACCTCCGCCCCCTGCTCCACGAACCAGCGCACAACCGGCAGCATCAACACGCTGCGGCGAAGCGCGCGCTCTACGGCCCAGCGGCCATCCCAAGGAACCCCCAGCGCCTGCAAGCACCTCAGCGTGGCGAGGTCACCGTTGCTGCCCGCGACCGTGTGCGGCTCCACCACCTCAGCCGGACTGCCACTGCTGCTGGTCTCATGCGGGGCACAGCCCGCAGCCCACAGGTACTCCAGCACGGCCCCAGACCCGTTGTCAGCCGCCCGGGCCAGAAGACCGTCCCCAAAGGCCACCCCGCGCTCCTCGTGCAGGTACTGCACCAAGGGGAGGTCCCCCCGCCAGGCTGCGTCCTGCAGGGCATCGTCCCGCGCCCCCAATGAGCAGCCCGCGTCCAGCTTTGAGCAGCTCACCGCCTCCCCCGCCCCTGCTGTCGCCTCTGCTGCCACCGTGGCTGCCGTTGGTGTCCGCCCTGCTTCCCTGTGCCCACGCGTAGGTCACGAACGACAACGTCTCCTGCGCAACGGGGCACCGCGCCTCCTCCGCTAGCCACCCCACCATGCCCACGTGGGCCCCGGCCGCCGCCCAGGTGTAGGCGGCAGGACGCATGGAGCACCCCGCCTGCAGCAGCCACGCCGCCGGCGGGATACTGCTGCTGCCTGCCGCTGCGCAGAAGGCGCTCGCTGTCAGCGGCACGCCCAGCTCCTCATGCAGGTACCGAACGGGTCCCGCCTTGGCCGCCGCGACCAGCAGCTTGGCCAGCGCACGCGCGTGCCCAGCATCCTCTTGCCCGTCCTCCTCCTCCTCCTCGTCGCAGTCGATGCCGTCGTCATGTAGCTACTCGGGCGGCAAAGGGACTGTCTTGCCCACCAGTCCCCGCAGCATGTCCGCGCTGCCGCTGGCCGCCGCACCCTTCCACACCGCCAGCAGGCCCCAGGCGTCCTCCTCCCCAGGGAGCACGAACCCCCCCTCATCCAGCAGCCTGTCCACGGCCTCGGGCTCGGAGAAGTGCTGCACAGCAGCGGCCAGGACGGTGTAATCGAAATCCGCCAGCGCCAGCACGCTCAGGTGCCGGCGGAGCGGCCGGCGGAGGGCGAAGCGCCCCACGTCCCCTCCCTCCGCTGCGCCAACAGCAGCATCGAGATCATCAGACGTCAGATCCAAACCACATCCACCATCGGTTGATCGGGAACCCTTCCTGCATTGCAAATCAGAAGTTGGTTAGCTAGCCAAAAAAGACGCCGCAAACTAGCAGGGTAGTGCAATACTGACACCGGCGTCCAGAAGAATTGTTGGAGAGAACAAAGACAATAACCCTGGTGCATGCGGCAGCTGCAGCCGAGGCCACCGACAAGCGTCGGCCCAGCGCAGAGCAGCGACGAGGCCAAGGCAGAAGGAAAGGAGCTGCAAAACAGCAACAAGAAAGCAACCGACCTTCACAACTCATTTTAGTGGGACTTGATCTGGGTTCCTGTCGACCAGGACACGAAGGCCTCCTCCACGTCTCGGATGAAACCGGTGAGCCACCGCGGAAGGTCTGCAGGGCACCAAGCACACGCTCATTTGCATCTGTCATGTGACGTTCGGTAGTCCAAGTAATGGCGCGAAAGGCCTCTCACTTTGCTGGTCTTGACCCACACACGCAGGTTTACCAAAAATCATTCACCCACGCCAGCCCGGTGCGCATCCTGCAGCAGGCAAACCTGGAACTTACATTCCTGGTTCTCCGCTGCCCTCTGTAGCTCTCTTTGCTGGCGCCATAGTTCTCCTCGTCGGCGCAGGAGCAGGAGTTTGGTGTTCCGGAGGGCTAACCTTTGCGCCTGGGAGAGGCCGGCATCCCCTAGGTCGTTGGTTACTTGCTGAAGGCTCAGCTCCACTTGTATGAGTTGGTGCTCGACGTTTTGCTCCTGCATCTGTCAAAGGCGATTCGTGTCGTTCATTGAAGGTAGAGGAGCGAGCAGAGGGGAGAGGAGCGCTTCAATTGAGAAGCAAAGGGGAGGGAGAAGGGAGGCGGCAGTGCGGTGGGAAGGAGGCCATGGTGTTTTGGAGCCTGGTCATTCAACGGATGGGAGATCACAAGAGCATGCTCGCTGCCGCACCAACCGGCAACCGCCACCCATCGTTGCGTACGAGCGGCCATCCAAGGACAGTTTTCACCCACGCCTCAGGTTGATGTAAAGGTGCGTCGGGGCAGCAGCTGCACCCGCCGGTAGCCGTCGTGTGCCTGCGGCTATGACAGCAGCCTGGCAACGGGTACCTAGCAGCGCCTCATTGAAGTCACACGGGATGGTGGTCCACGCGCTTCAGTCTCGTCCGCCACACCCTGGCCCTCCCATGCCATGCAGCCTTACGCGGTAAATGGACGGCAACAACCGGCCGGCGGAACTCCCGGTGGTGCACAAAGCTCATTAGAACACACTTGTGCACACTGCATTTCTGAGTGGTTCCGACCACACCATGCCGCCATTGTGCCAGCGTTGCGCCAAGCCGGCTGACAAAGCAGGCTGATGACAACGGCCGGCCACTGTGGCCGCGCCAATGCAAAAAGGCTTCCACCCACACTCCCAGGTTGGGAACCGTCCTGTACTCCAAGGGCCAACAGGGCTGCTTGTCCACGACAATTGTGGTCTCATTCCTTGTTCCTTCTGGCTGCAGACGACCGCATCAGGGGCTCCGCAGCCGGTGCAGGCCCGTCTAATGCCGTCGCTGCTGTGTCCGCCACTGCCGCCATCACCGCCGCCGCTACTGCCGCCATTGGCTGCTGCCCGCCCGCGGCCGGCGGCCCGGGCGCCACCCTCATCGTGTGTCCCGGTCCCTGCTGAGCAACTGGGCAACGCAGCTGGAGGAACACACCGCTGGGAACCTCAAGGTGGGGCAGGTCCAGGGCGGGGCAACACGCTGCACCCCCTGTGGAGGGGTAGGGGTACGGGTAGGGATGGACACCTGGTAGCTGGCTGAAGGTGGGCGTGAAGTAGTGGAGCAGCGTGAACGTAGCCCCTTGGTAGCTACCCGCACCTGGACCTGGGCAGGGAGCTGAGGGGTTTCATGTCTCATACATGGGCTAAGAGGGCACGTGGCTCGTCTGGTTTACTGATGCGGTTCCTACCGTCGCTCGAGGTAGTCTGCCCCTGGTACTCTCGCAGTGCGGTGCAACAGAATACGCTGACCCACCTGCTGTGGAGACAAGTACTCCCCCCTTTGTTGCCAGAACCCCTGACCTTTCCCGCAATCCTCAGGTCCTACTTGATTCCGAGTCCTGTGGTTTTGCGCTCTGCGGCTAAACCCCGCACGCCCACAACCCCGTACACTCCCGCAACCCCACCCGCGCAGGTGTACACGTTGCACTCTGTTTTACTGTCGCTTTTGTGGGGGGTCGGTAGGCACAACTTAGGAGCATTTCGCGGCGCCGAACCGGCCGGGCTGGCATGCCCCAGCGTACTCTTTACGGGACCTTACGAGGTGAGTACATCAGGTGCGTTCGCGGGTGCAGTCGCACGAGCTCTGTTTGCTATGCCGCTGGAGCCGAAGCCGGACATGTCAACAACTCCGCCAAGACCACGTTCCGCTCTACCACTTCAAGGCTTTGTGTTTAGCCGGGTTAATAGGTGTACACGTACCACGGCCCCGAGCGCTCCCGCTCTCCCACCTTCCTGGCCTCCCACGACGTGGTGCTCACCAGCTACTCGGTGCTGGGGCAGGACCTCGGGGACGGCAGGGGGCTGCTGCGGGTCAACTGGCTGAGGGTGGTGCTGGACGAGGTGGCGCGGGGAGGGAGGGACAGTGGGGCAGGGGGCGGGTACGTGGTCGTGTCGGTGCACGGCGGTGTGGGTTGTGAGGGTGACGCGTGCCTGTGTTTGGCGCTGGACGAAGATGTGGGTCGGGGGGAGAAAGGGGTCCAGCATCACGCTTCTGGCTCGCCCTGACCGAGAGTCTCCCGGGGCGTTTCGCACGTTCGTGGGGCTGGCTCTCCGTCATCTTGCATTGCGCACCTACAGGCTCTCCCAGAACTTGACTGCCGTGTCGGACCCCTGCTCCCCAGGCGCACACCATCACGAACCCCAAGACCCAGATGAGCCAGGCGGCGCAGAAGTTCAAGGTAGAGCGCAGGTGGGGTGTGCGTGCAAGGATCATCAATACACATCCGCACTATGCCCGCGGCGTATGAAGATACTTCAGCATCCGGTTGACGGCCCGTGCGCACGCCCACCGACGCTAAGGCAGACGTTGCTGACACTGCCACTGACGCCGCCGCCGAGGATGACACTATCACCGCCGACGGCCCTGATGCTGCCGATGGCACTATTCCCGCCGCCGCCGCCGATGCTAATCCTGCCACCGCCGTCGCCACTGACGTCGACCCCGCCACTGCTGCTGCCGCCACCGTGGCGGCTGAAGGCGACACGGGCCCGCTGGACCAGCTGCTGGCCCCTCCGAAACGGTAAGCCCATTTTGAGGGTTGTGGGCCGGTTGCTGGCCGGTCGTCGCAGAGAGGCGAGGCACACAACGACGAACAGGCACGACCACACACCCCACAATGCACAGGGCGGGGAACCTGCGCCTGTACTGCACGCTGTGTACTGCGCAAACATTGTCCACAAGCCAATGTGGTGGTACCGGTAACGATTACGGTCTTTCCACCCATTTCCGGTGGCACCCTCCTCCAGTCCAGAAGCAGTGTGGGCAACAACGACGGTGGGGCGCTGGACACCGCCACCGCCAACAGCGCCACCCCCACCCTCATCGCCGCCAACGCTGCCGCCGCCACCGTTGCCACGCCTCCGGCCTGACGGACGAGAGCCTTGTGGAGCGCCTTTTGCAGCGCCTGTAGGTGCACGGTGCTGTGGGTTAGCAGAACCATGCAGGCTCCCCACAGCGTCAGCAGTGCCTTGCGCCATGCCGGCGCATCTCACAGGCGTTTTGCCTCCTCTGGCGTTGTAACGGTAGCTGCTGTACTGCACATAGGTAATGCTGTGCGGCCTGTCCCATAGCCCATGTTCTGGTTGTGGAAGCCCACCTGCATCCTTTCTCCTGTCCACCCGTGCTCCCCCGCCATGGAGCTGGACGCCTCACGCACGCAGCGCATGATCCAACTGAAGGAGACCACCTCGGCCACGCCGCCGCCACCGTCAATAACGCTACCGCCGCCACCGTCGACAACGCCAGGGGCCGCGCGTGGAGCACGGGCCGGGGGACGGGTTTGACCCGGACATGATCCCGGGCATCAACACCGGAAACGACGTGGTGGAGTTCTACGGGAAGTTCGGGCAGGACAGCGCGGTAAAGTTTTTCTACTGCAACAGGTGTGAGGGGTGTGGCTAGGCGCCTACAGCATCCTTCTCGGCGGCCGCACTGCCGGCACTATCGGCGACAAAGGCGTCCTGGGCGTCCACACCGGCAGCACTGGCGCATCCGGTGCCGCCACCGCCAACTCCACTGCCACCACCGCTGCCGTTCCCGCCTACGGCGGCAGCGGCATGTCAAAGGCCTCGATTGCCGCCGCCGCCGACCGCACCGCCGCCGCCGACGACGACACCGCGGTCTCGCCTGCCGCCGCCGTCAACACCGCCGTCCATCCGAAGTGGTGTATCGGCAAGCTGACGCTGGCGGGAGAGGACAGCGACGGTGGAAGACTTCCTGGCCGCCCTATCCGTGGTGAGTGCCCTAAAGCCGTCAATCCAAAAGGCTCTGCCTGGCTGCGTCTTGCACTTGTCCAACGGTACGAAGGTACCTCCATGCCGTGCCTTCGACCTGCCCATGCCTTGAGTCGCTATTCCACCACCTCAGCATCCCTCATCTGCTTGTCAGCCCTCTACCTGCGTACTCCTCCCGTATGGCTCTGCAGTGGTTCCTGGGCTCGGTGTTTTGGTGTCGAAACTGTGCAGACCCACTGTGCAGACCCACTGACCCTCTGGCAACCCGGTCCTATCGCCACCGTACTCAACATGCTTGACCCTCAGGCTGAACCCCAAGTTCAAGGTGATTGACTTCTGGCCCGTCAGCGGCGACTGCACCAAGAAGGCCCTCACCAGGATTGTTGAGACACACAGCCATCGAACACAGGTGGCCACTCATCAACTGGTAGGCACCATTGTGCGAGGCTGGTCGCTGGTGCATCAAGCCACTCCCTTGCCAGCCTGTGCCCTCCCGACCCTGACCCCTTGGCGTGCCCCGCTCCTAAGCCCGCCTGGCCTCCACCCCGACGTGCCCCTGCGTGTCCCCTTCATTCCCTGCTTGCTCCTTGGTCCAAGGTGATCTTCCTGGCCGACCGCAAGGACCTGTACCGCGAGCTGGTGGAGGACGCAGTGGCCAACCAGGTTAAGGCAGTGCAGGTGGGTGCCTCAGCAGCAGTGCAGGTGGGTGCCTCAGCAGCAGTGCAGGTGGGTGCCTCAGCAGGCAACACCGCACTGTACGCAGCTCTGTGCGGAGGCGTAGCGCCTTTAGCTTGCTTTGGGGCAATTAGACCTCCAGGCGCCAGCACCCCGAGCTGGATGCCAAAGCTCAGCAATTCACGGACCTGCACCTGCCCCCTAGGCTGCCACAGCCGTGACCTCGTCCGCCATCAAGGGCGTCGCCGACAAGCTGGTAGGCGCTATCGCCGACCTGGAGCTCGCCTACAAGGGCGCCGCGGACAAGGTGGGACCCAGGAGAGCCTCCCCCCTGCGGGATCAGCGGCTGAGGTGCCGTTGCACGACAGGCACATGCAGCTCAACGGTGGGACCAGCGGCTGTTTGGACCAGTCTACAACAAGCCGAGTTGCTGTTGACCAGCGGCTGTGGCGCCGTTGGATGGGACGCATACGCACCTGGCAGGGCGCCGGCCAGCATGTGAGTGGCGCGGCTGCGGAGGTTTCCACCCACCAACCCAAAGCTCGTCGTCAGGGTGCACCACTCGCTGCAATGCCGTGCTCGATCCTGCCCGTCCGCCTTTCCGTCACTCGCCCTGCATACCCCGCCGCCGAGCCTTTCTCTGCGGCTCTCCGCCCACCGCCATCCTGCGCTGCTGACATCCAGCTCTCCGAAATCAAAGCGGCGCGATGGCTCCCCGGCTTCAGGGCCCCTGGCCGCCGTGTACAATTCCGCGGCCGACAAGTCGACGGCGCTGGCGGTGGGCGCGTACAAGCAGTCGACGGACAGCCGTCAGCATCCTGGACGCGTACAAGGCCAAAAGGTGTGGCCGCTGGGGAGGATGCGGGGCTGGTGGGCCCTGCTGTCGGGCCTCGCTGAGTGTGTTGTCTGTGTGGACAGGTGTGGGCTCAGGAGCATATGGGCAAGCAGGGACGATTCACGAGTACGGTAGCAGGGGGAGGTGCTGGGGACACGATGCTCGTCCGGTGACCTGTGACCACTGACTGCATGCCTTGCGCCATGGTGCTGAGTCGAGACCTGACACGGACCTCCGCGCGCGCGTGTAACTCGGCCAGCCTCCCCCTCTTGCGTTTGGCGTCACGTGTGCGCAGCTGGGCGCGTACGGCGACGTCGCCCCCATGGCCGCCAACTCCGTGCTGGACGTGGCGTGCGGCAAGCACGTCGATTTGTCCGTTTGACCAAGGTGGGGGCCGGGTTTGACAAGATGGCGGCGCGCGCGGGGCTCTACACTGCCGCGGGGCCTAAGACCTACAGGGGAGGCTTTGAGGATTTGGCGGTGAGTCCGGCGCGTCGTACGGCACCTGCGACCGGGCCGTGGTGATGCCCCGCAGTCCCGCAAGGCCGCGACCGCACGGCAGCATACGGCGCACCTGCAGCGGCCCGCCTTGTGACAGTGTACGTACGGCTGGGACTGCGTGCTGGCGCGTGACATGTGGTTATGTAGGGCAGACCTGTGGACACGTGTGCTGTCCTCACCTACCTTTGGCATGCTGGGTTGTGTGCTGGGTGTCTCCGCCTCCGGCGCCATTATGTGCCCTGCTCCTGCCCCTACCCCTAACCCACGATGCGGCCACACACGTGCAGCAGCTCCTCCCGCCGCTGCCCCTGCACCTCCGTGCCCCTGCCCCTGCCCCACGATGCAGCCACACAACCGCAGCAGCTCCTCCCACCGGTGGCGTCTCCGCCCTGGCTCAGGGGCAAAACGGAGAGCCTCCACCTCCCGTGTTGCCATGTGCCCTGCCCCTACCTGCTGCCCCACAATGCGGCCACACACCCGCAGCAGCTCCTCCTGCCGCTGCCTCGCCTGCACCGCTATGCCCACCCGCCCGCCGGTCTGGCAGGCCCACCTGCTGTAAGCACCTAATGCAGGGCAACCTACCATACTATGCAATTAGTATCCAGCCCTGATGACCAGGGGTTCCCACTTAGTCTCTGCTATCCTAAGCTTTTTGTGTTTTCTGGTGCAATCCCCGCTGTGCGTAGCGTGTGGTGGTGCGTGCTGCATGGGACCCATCGGCCCTAGCTGCCTGACATGGCGTATTGTTGTCAAGGGAGACCTCCCCTGAATGTTGTGCGTGCACTGGAGGGCGAGGGGTGTTCCCCGTGGGCGCAGGCATTGCAACCCCTGTGGTCAGAAGGGCAGCCGTGATTTTTCAAAGGTCGTTGCTTGCCGTACGTGACTGGCTTAGCTGACCCCAGTGAGGACGCCCACGGACGCAAGAGGACGTTGCGTTAGCTGCTCTTTTGGTGCTGGTCCATGCGGCTACAGTGTAACTGAGACAGGCACTGTATCAGCTTGAGGACACTTGGACGTCCATGTGTGTGTGTGTGGCTCATGCAGAGCAGCAATAACTATCTGGGTGCCGCCAAGCCTGGCCCTTTCAACCCATCGAGGGGAGGGGAGGGGAGCGCATGGCGCAACACACATGGCACTGCGTTCGTACAAAAGTGGCACTGCACGTCACTTTCTCAAGCACAACCGCAGCCAGTTGCCACACTTCCCTTTGTCCCCAATGCGGCAAAGCGGGTGCTGACCAACAACACTGCACTGCACAGGGAGGGTTGCCCCTCCACCAGCTCACAGGCAGCTTTCATCTCTGCCACATCATAATACAGTGCTGGGTACAGGTGCGTTGAGCTGCTAATGCAGGCAGAATGCACAGGCTGTGCCTGCAAATTCACTGGGGGACCACTCTACCGCTCACCATGCCTTGTAGTGCCCGTCGTGTAGATACCCCAAGTTGCGTCATACACACGGTGGACCCTGCTCGTTTCCTCATCACATGCCCCCCCGGGAATACACCGTGCCACTCGAGGAGCCTCCGGTTAGCCCCAGGCTGAACGGCACGTACCGAAAGGCGAAACATACCGTGCTTAGCCACGCTGGTGCTCCCACCTTGCATGCAACGCACCGTAAATGCGCAGCGTTCGTTCCCATAATGCTCACGCATATACAGTTCATCATCAGCTGCAATCACGCCCCTACGTGCGCCACCTCGTCAACGCACAGCCCAACAGGTGCCCTGGCGACGGGCCACCCCTTTGCAAAATGACCAGGCTGCAGCCTGCAAATACAGTAGCGGTACGTAAGCTTCGACGTTCCGGCTCTTATACGACTGCTGTAGCGTAATCTGCGTAACTCACACGCGGACACCACCACAGACACACGGATAGTTGCAGAAGGAAAACGTTCTTCCCTGTCACAGGCAACACAACAGCATACTGCAGGGACAAGGGACAAGGCACTGCAAAGGACCGGACACGCCTAGCTCACTCCTTGACAGCCCACGAGTTCAACATCGCACCGATACCATGCTTACGTTGTGCGGCCAACACCCAATGCCCTATCTTAAAGCTGCTAATTCCAGATGCCCCATCCGTCAGGACGTTACCCCTCCGTGCTGATGCGGGACTAGTGCCTTGAACCCACTCCCGCGTGACTCTGCCGCCGGCGCCCCTGCCGCCCTGTCCCACGTCGCCCCCGCCTCCACCAACCACCGCACCATCGGCGGCTCAACCCCCCTGTCCAGCGCCGCCCGCAGCACCTCGTGGTGGGCCCACGGCACGCCCAGCCGCCGCAGGGCGCACAATGGTGCGCCGGTCCCCCTGCAGCCCCGCGGCAAGGTACGGGTCCTGGCAGGCGTTTGTGCCGACCTGACAGGCCTAAGCAGCCAGCCACTCCAGCACCGCCATCCAGCTCTCAACCTCTACCACCACTTACACCAACACCAGCCTAACCGCCCCGCCGCCGCTCGCCCAGTCCATGCTGCAGACGGCTCCATCAAAGCCGCGCCCTACACGGTCGACTTGTCGTGACATTCATCATCCTCACTATCCGCCCCCGCGAAGCGCGACATCAGCCACTCCACAGTCGCCGCATGCATGCCGAGACGATGCGCTTGCACAACTGAGCGCGCCAGCATCTCCAGCCCGTTCGCTGTTGCCACCTCCGCCCCCTGCTCCACGAACCAACGCACAACCGGCAGCATCAAAACGCTGCGGCGAAGCGCGCGCTCTACGGCCCAGCGGCCATCCCAAGGGACCCCCAGCGCCTGCAAGCACCTCAGCGAGGTGAGGTCACCGTTGCTGCCCGCGACCGTGTACGGCTCCACCACCTCAGCCGAACTGCCACTGCTGCTGGTCTCATGCGGGGCACAGCCCGCAGCCCACAGGTACTCCAGCACGGCCCCAGACCCGTTGTCAGCCGCCCGGGCCAGAAGACCGTCCCCAAAGGCCACCCCGCGCTCCTCGTGCAGGTACTGCACCAAGGGGAGGTCCCCCCGCCAGGCTGCGTCCTGCAGGGCATCGTCCCGCGCCCCTAAAGAGCAGCACGCGTCCAGCAGCAGCTTCACAGCTTCGAGCAGCTCACCGCCTCCCCCGCCCCTGCTGCCGCATTTGCTGCCACCTTGGCTGCCGTTGGCGTCCGCCCCGCTTCCCTGTGCCCACGCGTAGGTCACGAACGGTAACGTCTCCTGCGCAAAGGGGCACCGCGCCTCCTCCGCCAGCCACCTCACCATGCCCACGTGGGCCCCGGCCGCCGCCCAGGTGTAGGCGGCAGGACGCATGGGGCACCCCGCCTGCAGCAGCCACGCCGCCAGCGGGACGCTGCCGCTGCCCGCCGCCGCGGAGAAGGCCTGCGCTGTCAGCGGCACACCCAGCTCCTCATGCAGGAAGCGAACGGGTTCCACCTGCCCCGTCTTGGCCGCCGCGACCAGCAGCTTGCCCAGCCCACGCGCACGCCCAGCATCCTCTTGCCCATCCTCCTCCTCCTCCTCGTCGCAGTCGTCGTCGTCGTCGTCGTCGTCGTCGTCATCATGTAGCTGCTCGGGCGGCAGCGGGACCATCTTGTCCACCAGCCACCGCAGCATGTCCGCGTTGCCGCTGGCCGCCGCACCCTTCCACACCGCCAGCAGGCCCCGGGCCTCCTCCTCCCCAGGGAGCACGAACCCCCCCTCATCCAGCAGCCAGTCCACCGCCCCGGGCTCGGAGAAGTGCTGCAGAGCAGCGGCCAGGACGGCGTATTCGGAATCCGCCAGCGCCAGCATGCGCAGGGGCCGCCGCAGCGGCCAGCGGAGGAAGAGCCCCACGTCCCCTGCCTCCGCTGCGCCAACAGCAGCTTCGAGGTGGGACTCCTCGGTGTCTCCAGCCTTCTCGCAGAGCCACTTCACCTTGGCCGCAGCGCTGTCTGGGGGCTGCGACCGCGCAGCCGCGCGGATGGTCCGGCACCGGCCGCAGTGACAGCCCACTCTGCACGTCTTGTAGTAGGGGCTGTCACTGCTGCCCGGCGGCCCTGATGACAGCAGATCCCAGACAGCCTGAAGACCGGGAAGGTCGCAGTGCTCCGCTGCAGCGTTCAGCGTGCGTTGTGGGTCCAGGGGAACGCAGTTGTGAAGGAGCCAGGGCAGCAGGTGGACGTGCCCAGCCTTGACAGCGGCTGAGCCTGGGTCCTCCGGTATGAGTGGCGGGCCAGTCAGCATTCCATTTCCGTCAAGCCACGAGGCAGAGGCGTAGTGTAGCATCGGCACTGACCGGACGCCGGGGCATAGCTCCTCGAACAGACACGGTTTGAGCAGGCCCCACGCTACTGTCAGGTTGGCCTCGCTGCCGCTGGCCGCTGCGACGGACGTGACTCGCAGTCTCTTGCGGAAAGTGACTTTGAGAAAGCTGCTTTGGGCGTAACGTATACAGCTCGCAGGGTCTGCGTAGTCTGGCAGGCGCTCTCGGAGACTGACGGTGCCATGCTGACGATCGCTGAGGGCTTCGGCCGCGTCCTTGCAGGTAAGCCGACCGCTAAGGGTTACTTCATTTGGTGGCAAGAGCTTTAGTATGCGGTGTCGCAGCTCAGGGAGGAGGACCGAGAACATAGCAGCAAACTTGATCAGTCCCGGTAATGTAGCGACAGCGAGGGGACCATTATACGAGCCTATCCGTGCATATAAGAAGAATATGGGCAGCTCCCTTCAGTACTCGTGTTATCTCGAGAGGGCAACCGGGGCGGCATGAAGTACGGCAAGGCTCCGCTGCACCCATCCCGCCAATCCCCGGAGCACAACACTTTCTCTTGCTCTACTCTCCAGGATCTCGGCCATATGGGCGTACGACAATGGGATGACGTGAAGGGGGGCAACAACAGCCAGTATGTACTAGCAGGCGGTGCCAGGGCCCTTTTGCTGACTCCGGGTGTCGCCCGCACGTGTCTACCGGTACCTGCAGTTGTCCCCTCCCGCTTCGCTGGTCAAGGACGTAAGCAACTAAGCATATCGCCTCCCGGATTATGCAAGCACCAAAACTACCGCACAACCGCACGGACGCTTCAAGTACTACAGGTATGGTTGAACGCGTAAGCACTGTCAAAGGCACGTCCAGGCAGTAGAGTTCTGACTCACCCCTAGCAACATCATCGTCATTATCAGCAGCACCAGCAGCAGTCACTAGCCATGTGCAGCAGCAATGACCACCTAGACCAGCCCAGGCACAAGCCACGCCACGCTCTCCGGGAACTGCCCTGGCTCCTGGTCGCGCTGCACAGCAGTTCGCGGTCCCCCGGGTGCTCCAGCGGCGCCCCGTGCTCCACCATCCGCCGCAGCACCAGCACCCGACACCTCAAATCGCGCGCCGCGGCCACCACCTCCACCACCCACGTGCCCGCGGCACCCCGAGCAGCCTCAGCAGTACCAGCATGTCCGAGTCCCCGTGACATCCTGCCAACGCGTACGGGTTCATGCATAATTCCAACTAAACCAACAAGGCTATGTCCTCGTCGTCTCCCACAAGCTCCTCCACCTCGCACCCACACGCCCACAGCCACACCACCAGCGCCTCGAGCCGCCCGCAGCCACCGCTCCAAGCCATGGCACAGTGAAGCCCATACCGCGCTCCTCGTGCAAGTACCTCACAAGGGGCAGGTCTCCCCGCCCGGGCCGCCTCCTCCAGCGGAATGGCCCCGTTTGACAGCCCAACAGTGCCCACGTACGGCGAAGACATCCTTGCTCGCAGAGGTCATGCCCTGAGAGATCACCCGCTCCATCGCCTAATTGACCGTAACCGACTAATGCAACCTGTACGACGCTCCCCGGTAGTGGTAAGGACCCAGCCAACGGCGCAAGAGTTTGAGTGACAGCTGAGCGCCCGGCCGTCGGTCACTGGTGCAAGTGGGGTCATCGCCCGAAGCATCAGCGGCATCGGGCTGAGGGCTGCCCGGACAAGGACGAGGGTTGTCGCCTCACCATTGGGACCAACCAGATCAGAGGTAGGGACCGTTATGTCCCGCGAAAATGCGCAGGGCTGCGGATATGCCTGGGTCGAAGCCCATGTGCCAGCCAGTGTACCGCCTAGGGGCTGGGATGGGGCCGGCGGCAGTTGAGAATGCGGCTGCGGCTGATGCGGCAGAGAAGAAGGAGGCGACGGTGCGGGCGGTGGCGGCTGGGACAGTAGCTGAGGTGGCCAATGCAATGCGGAAGTGACGGCACTGGCGGCCGGGGCAGCCGTGGCGGCGGTGAAGGGGAAGGAGGAGGAGTCGGCCGCAGCGTTGGAGGCGGCGGCAGAGAGGGAGGAGAAGGAGGAGACAGCCACAGCGTTGGAGGCGGCAGCCAAGCGGGTGGAGGAGGAGAAGGTCACTGGCACAGCTGCGGCGTCGGCGGAGGAGGAGGTGGTGGAGGCGGCCGGTGCAGCTGCGGTGGTGGACGAGGAGGCCCCCGTCCAGCGCCAACAGCTCAGCCACCACCTGCGTGGTAAGCGTACCAACACCGCAGACAGCATGGTCGTCAAGCACGGGACAGGAAGTTATAGGCGGTGCCAGCAGCATGTGCTCAAGCAAGCACGAGCAGTCGTTGAGGGCGCCGACTGCTTGCAATTACCAATCATCCTCTTATACCCATACTGGAATTGATTTAACAACGCCACCAGCTGTTTAAAGCCCCCTCAAGATTCAGCTGCAAAGCATATAACAGCGGGCGGTGCCGCCGTGACGGCGCTGGTGCACCGACCTGGGTCAGCTGGAGGTCTCACACTACCGTAGTACACGTAAGCAAAGGATCAGCTGCACGTTCTCCGCCTCCTCCACTGCCTGCTCCTCCCTCCCCCCCTCCGCGGTTACCCCCGTCCCCCCGTCCTTCACCTCATGCCACCCACCCGCCCGTCCGCCCACCCACACCAACCCACCACCCACCTCCGTGGCCCACGGGTGGACTTAGCAGCTCCTCTGCTCCCAGCAGCGTGTGGCCACTCGCCATGGCCCACAGCAGGCCCCCGAACGCGTACACGTCCAAGGCGGGGGACGGGCCCGCGGCAGGGCTCTCCTGCTCGTGCATCAGCCCCTGAGCATGCTCCTGCTGCTGATTGTCGGACTCCTGGCCTTCCTCGTCCTCCTCAACAGCAACAGTCGGCACTCCGCCACTGACATCCACGGTGGCAGCAGAGGCAGCAGCAGCGGCGGCGCCTGAGGGCCGAAGCCTGCTTGGCGCCCCAGCTCCGCCGGAGCCGTCAGCGGCGGCGCTGCTGCTACAAAGAGACGGCGTTGCTGGGGCGGCAGGGGCAGCAGGGCCGGGCTGCAGGGTGTGTGGGTTAGGGGTTCGTTGACCGCAGGCTGGGTTGCAGGCGGTGCAGCGCCCGAGGGCGGCAAGAAGGCATGCTTGGGGCTGGCCGGCGGCTGTGGCTTGAAGCCGGAGTTCAGCGTGTGGGAGCTGCCAGGCGCGGGGCCAGCGCCGGGTGGGGACGTGGAGGTGGTGGTAGCGGTGGTGGTGGAAGCGGCGGCTGTTGTTGCAGTCACGTGCCGCTCTTGGGCTGCCAAGGAGAGGCACACGTCCGATACCTGGACGAAGATTGCAGTGGAGGGTGCTGGCGCTTAATGGTAGAAAATTAAGACGTGTGGTTACGCAGCGAGGTTTATAAGGGGCAGACGGGTCAGAGCTACTGCCATGTGCCACGCTCTCGCTGCGTCCGTACACCGTACGCCCAGCCGCACCTTGACGCAGTAGTCCCCTCGCTCGCTCACGTACTGTGGCACCCTGGCGTACACCGCACCCCAGCCCTTACCGTACTCAAGCCGTACGGCCCCAGCCCCGGCCGAACCTTAACGCAAAAGCCCCTTCGTTGCGGCGTGAGAGCCCCATGCGCCAGGCGGTAGTCATGCAGGTGAGCCAGCGCGGAGCTGCGGGGCAAAAAGGGGTGTGGGTTCAGGCAGTGTGGGCCAGCATGTAGCTGCGGATCACTTGGGATGCCGGTGCATGAGCATGGGCGTGGGGCCAGTCCCGGTGCCGCATGCAGGTCGCGTGGCAATAGCTTGTAACACCCAACGGGTGCACAGGAACAGCGTGCAACAGCAGCTTGCTCGGTGCTGCATAGGAGACCACGGGCCGCGGGCCCGCGGCCACGACCTGCACTGTAAACACCGTGCAAGCGCTTCCACACCTTACCCCACTGCCCGCCCCGTACCTGTCTCAACTGGCCCCTGTCCCACTGCCACCCCGTACCTGTCCCCACTGCCCCCCAAACGTGTCCCCACTGCCCCCCAAACCTGTCCCCACCTTCCCCTTGCTGGACCGACACACAAGCGCTACGCTAAGAGCTTGAGATATTGCTGTGCGCGATGAAGTTGATGTCATACAGCAGCGACTACATATTCGCAGGCAGTCCCGCGTTGCAGTTTACAGGCTGACGATGTCCACTGTCCGCTGGAAAAGGCGTTTTGACGCCAAGATTGCGGCCATTATGCACCCAGCGTAACAACGTCACAACGACTGGTAACGTGCACTACCTATCACAATACTACGCCTGCATCCAGAACCGGCACATACTTACCTACGCTATTTGCGCTGAATTACCTCATCTAACTCCGCTTGCACGTATGCTATCTGTTTATGCAATAATGCGATCGACGCCTTGGTCTTCTCCGTTGGTTCTTTGGCCTCCTTCTCGGCGAGAACAGCCCTCAGTTGGGCAATTTCATCCGCCAGCAACGCGGCCTCCTCCTGTGCGGCTGAGTGTTGCCCCTTCACAAGCTTCTTGATGATCATGCCGCACGACATTCTGCAGAGAAAGAGCAGCTTCCATGTCAGCTACGGGCCTACGGCGCGTTCTTACGAGCTACAGCTTGAAAGCATCACGCATTCCAACAGCAGCTAACCTTCAGAAGCTGTTGCCCGTGGGCCACTGTTGATTGGGAAGCCGTCGAAGACGCTAGTGGTAAGCTAGTGGCCTAACAGTAGCAGGTAAGCCGTAAGCCGTAAGCCTCTAAGTCATGAAGGGCTATAGACAAAAGAGTCTAGCAAGCTGCTGGTTAACTACATTGGAATAGTTGAAGTCACTTGCAAGGAGCAAACCCGGTGGGATCCCGATCCGAGCATACGACAGGTGGTACAGCGTGACTGCTGTCCCGTCGCAGCTCTTGTAGGCCCCTGCTGACCCACGCACCCACCACCGCTCCTTGTAAGCAGCCGGGCGCAGCGCCGGCCCTTCCACAACCCCACCGGACACCTCCAGGGCCCCATCCGACTCATCCTCCCCCGGGCCCCGTCGTCCGCCCCGCCTGCCTCGCGCTGGCGCACATGGACCTGTGGCTCCTGCGCCGGCAGTTGCTGCTGCTCACACCCCACACCACCACGCCCACAGACAGCACAGCAGATATGCAGATGCTGCGCTGCGCCGCCACCAAAGCCGCCACCCTGGTCTGCCAGGGATATGACGTCTCGGCCTTCGAGTCCTGCGAGGAGTGCTAACGACACCTCCGCTCCCTAGCAGCCTGGCGCGCCGCCGCCCAGGCCCAGGCCCAGACCCACACCCCACGGATGACATTGACTCAGCGCTCACAGGCGCTCATAGGATCCCTGGACGCTGGAGCCCCTCCCCGGTATCCCCCAGCCCGCCTTCAGGCCCTCCGCTGAGGGTGAGGGGCTGCCGGCAACCTATGCACCCTACCGCTGCTGCCGCATGGCTGCTCCTTTGTCCACATGCTGGCAGCGGTGCAGGGACAGCAAGTCCAGGGGCATGGGCAGCAGGCGCAGGGGGACGCGGCGGGCCGGCGGCCCAGCTGCTGGTGCTGAGGGGCGTGGAGCAGGAGCCGTTTGCGCGGGTGGTGCAGCTGGCAGCAGAAGACAGCGGCCGCAGCAAGAGAAAAACCGTCAAGGTGGCACAGATCTTCAGCCAGCGCAAGCGCAGATCTGGGGAGGACGCCGTCACGTTGTCAGGCGTGTCATCAGCGATTGTACGAGTGCGGCTGTGCGGATGGAGGCGCACTGGGCAGAGGTGCAGAGGAATCAGCGGCTGGCGGCGGAACAAAGGGCGGAGCTGCGGGAGCTGCAGGAGGAGGGTGTGCCGCGCCAGGCAGAGCAGCAGCGGGCTTCAGGCACAGCTGCAAGCATGCGGGCACGTGTATGGCAGCGCAGAGCACTGGGAGCTGAAAGGCACGGGGGCCGAACCGAACCGGCAGGTGCAGAGCAACCGCAGCCAGGGGTACGCCGCCAAGTTGCGGCTGTCGGAGGCTGAGGCCGCGCCGCAGCCCGTCATCCAACCGCTACTGGACACAACCACGTGCCGTGACGACGGCCTCGCGTGGCTCTTCTTCCGGCACATGGCGCCCCTGCAGCGCCGCCTGTCGCCCACCCCCTTTCTTACGCAGCAGATGCTGCTGCCGCGCCTCTGCTCAGACCACCCTGACGTGGTCCGGGCGCTTGCCACCCCCTCGGCCTGCGCACCTCCCTCACCGCCCACTTCAACACCCACCGCTACTGCTGGCACTACCACCCCACACCAGCACAGCGCCACAACGGGACAGAGGGCTCGGTTCTGCGCTGCTCCAACGGCTGTGCCCCGGACACCAAAGACATCGGCCCAAAGCACGTCGACCACTTCCATTTGCCCGCGGACGGCGTGTGGTACCCTGGCGGGGGCATGGAGGGGTGGCAGGGCACCGGCTGCGCGGCAGAGGCGGGGCTGGGGCTCCGACTGCTTCAACCCGTGGGCGCTGTCGTCATTCCAGCACGACAGGCTGGTAACGGATCGCGTTACGGAGCGGCGGGGGAATGGGGAGGGCTCCAGGGGCGCGGTGGCGCTTCAGTGGGCCTTGCCACTGTACGGCAGCGGAGTGGAGGACACGGACCAGGAGAGGGGCAACGTGGGCATCGTGCGGCAAGGTACGGTGTGTGCACACGCGGGAGGTGAAAACGAATAGTCAATGCCCTAGCTTCGTAAATTTGATTACACAAGGGGCCCTCGGGTATTGCATCGGGGCCAAGCTGTGCACACCGCAGCGCATATTGGCAATGAGCACTTTTGGGGCACAAGCCCTACCATCCGGCACCCCGGCATGCGCACTTGGCCGACAGCGATGCTCCATGTACAATAGCTGCAGACTTGCATGGGAGCATCCTTGTACACCTGCGCTGAGTCTCACTGATACCAACCATCCTGTCCTGTGCTCCCCCCTCTGTGTACCCGCCCACAGACCTGCGCCCCGAGTGGCTGCCCAAGCCCTCCTTTCTGGAGATCACATCCCTCCGCGCCTACCCCCTGCGCCAGCTGTACCGCCTGTGCGCCGCCCCGCGCCAGCGCACCCTGCCCCTGGCGCACCCCGCCGTACAGGCCCTCGTACGGCAGCTGATGTACCACATCGGGCCTGTGACGGTTGGCGAAGACACCGACAACCGCGGCGAAGACCGAGCCAAGCCCTGCTGGCTGTGTGGCGCAAAGGATGGAAGGCGGTGTCTACGCTGTGTGCTGAGCTGGCAGTGCTTGCCAAGGGCCTCGACACCGCGCCTTGTGGCCACCCCGCCGTACTGCTGCTGGCTGGTGAGGTGGCGGCCTACCTGACAGACTGGTATGAGTCGTGCCGTACGGTCGCCCGCCGTTTCACGGCGATGACGAGCCGCGTGGCGGACGAGCTGGAGGCGAGGGTGGCGGCGGCGGTTGGGGAGTCGGACGGCACGCAGGTGGCGCAGCTGCGGGCAAAGCAGGTGCAGGTGGGGGTGATGGCCACGGTGTGTTGCTGCATGGGGCGGCTGGAGGAGGAGGACGTGGAGCAGCAGCTGCAGCTGGCGGTGTTGCTACACCAGGGGTGCCTCTTCCAAGGGGCACAAGGGGAAGCAGGATGAGCTGCAGCAGCTGGCGGCCAGGGCGATGGGGGTGCTGGCGGCGAGGGTGGGGCAGGTGGCGCGGTTGCCGATGGGCCGCGTGCTCACGGACGCAGCTGCTCGGGTGCTGCAGCGGCTTGTTCCCTCAAGTGGGCTGCCTTCAGGAGCGGGTGGTATCCGCCAATGCGCCCTCCATCATCATCATCAGCAGCAGCGACGGCAGCTGCTTGAGCACCAGCATGCAGGCTGTGGGGCCCGCCGGTGACCTGTTGTTCACGAGTTTGCTGTACGGCACCGTGCTGTGCAACGGCCGGTACCCGGGGCGGCTGACCAGGGAGGTCACGCAGCACCCCTTGTTCGTGCGCACATTCGAGGAGGCCACCAACTCCGAGGTGCGCGTCACCAGGGAGGACGTCATGCGAACGCTGCGACCGGTAGCTGGGAGGCACTGCGACTTCTCCTTGCGTCTGGCCGCTCGAGCGGTGTTGGGCAGCAATCGGTGACCTGGCAGCTGGAGGTATGGACGACAGAGGTGCAGGACGAGCAGAACGGCCTTATGGAAATTGACGTGGACATGAGGGATGCTGTGGGCCCGCAGCAGCAGCAGCAGCGGCGGGGTGTGGAGGTGGAGGGGTACGGTAGCGGTGTGTCGCTAGAGCAGCTGGATGTGGGTTGGCAGGAGGCGGGGTGCGGCAGCTGGGGAGACCGGCTGTCTGTGCGGCTGCGGAGGGTGTACAGTCGCTGGCTGTGCAGGTGAGTGGTTGGGCAGGCGGGGGCAGGGGGCTGTTCCGATGCATGACACGTACACGTGCGTGCGGCTCCGGGCTGTGCAGCCAAGCTCAAGGTATGCGATAAAAAGGATGGCTGGTCATGTGGGTGTTAATCAGTTTCACGGTTGCAGTTTTTCGGCGCTTATGCACTTGGCAGAAGCACAGAGCACCGAGGTTGCCCTGAGCCTATCCTCCTGCCCTTCCTCCCTGCCCTTTCTCCCTCGCCAACCCAATCGCTCTTCGCGTGCAGGTATGGGCCTATCCCTGGCTCCCTGTTGTCTGACACTGTGTACTGGCCCCTCGCGCCTTCCCCACGCACTGTGCCTTCTTCTTCGACCCATCCCCCCTTAGGCCCACTGCTACGAGGTGCACCGCCGCTTCAGCCACCTGGTGGACCCCTCCGCGCTGCCCCGCATGCAAGCTGGCCATCCTCTACGCCGCCACCTCCACGCTGCTGCCCGAGCCCCCAAAGCGCCTGCACGCGCGCTGCGCCTGGTGCGGCAGTGCGGGGGCAACAGCCCGCTAAGCCACGAGGAGCTGGCCCAGCTGCGCTCCATCAGGTCCCTCAGCCGCAACCGGCTGCCCGGCCTCCACCTGCTAACACACGAGCTCGAGGTCAGCGCATTGCAGCTACACGAGCTGGGGGTGACGTTCGGGGACAGCTCAGCAGCTGCTGCAGGGACAGGAACAGCGGCCGTGGCAGCAGCAGTGGGACCTCCTCCTCCGCCTCCGCAACTCAACCGGGACGCAGGTGTCGCTTACGTGCCGGCGGGAGGTAGTGGTGGTGGCGGGGGTTTGCTTGACTGGGATAACAAGTAGGTGACGGAGGGGCGGGCGCGTGGACGTGAAGCATTGGCAACGCCCTAATACACAAGGTGATACACGCACTGGCTACGAGGCACCTTGTAGACCAGGGCGTCAACAGGTGGGGGCCAGGGAAGCAAGAGAGCAGGAAATGGCAGCAGGGCGTACCGGTACTACGCTCCACGGATTATGCTCCAACGTATTGCACGGCTATTAATGTTGTGAAGGTTGTAAGGACCTGCCTTGTGGCCCCGTCCCACGCAGGCATCCCGCCGCCCGCAAGCGCCTGGCCGTGCCGTACCGCGCCGCCCACACGCCCAGCGGGCGCAGCGAGTTCGCAGAGCCCGACGTGGACGACATAGAAGTCGTACAAACCCGGCATTAAGTCGTACAATGAACACCGCAGCAGCTCTTATCATCGCAGCCATGACCTCCTGTTCCTTTCGTGTACGGCATACCCGGCCGCAGCCGTCCTGCGCACCTTCGAATCCGTGTCCAAGCCTGACCCCACCAGCCCCGAGCTCCTGGCCGCCGTGCACAGTCGCACAGTCGCACACCATGACGGTGTGTGGTCTCCTGGCTTTTTGGAATTTGTATTACACTCCATGTGGTGGTAACCGCACATGTCATCGCGGTCTAGTCCTCTGAACTATGCCCTGAAACATGCGTTGTACCTCCCTTCGCTGCATCCTGCTACACACTCCACGTGGTGTGGCCTTCTGCGTGGTGCTGCCCTCCGAGACACAGCAGCTCCCGCAGCGCCTGGCGGCAAGTGCATGGCGCCTGGCACGCAACGCGTCCGGGTGCCACGTGGCGGGATGCTCGGGGACCAACGACAACCACCTGCTACTGCCGCTGCACGTGCCCGCAACCGGCCGCCACCAACAGCCGCATGCTGCAGGTGTTGCTGTACTATACGACCAGATGCGACAGCCGTGCACAGCAGGTGCCTCGCTAACACGACAGTACGGTACGAGGGAGGTGGAGGGGAGCGGCAGTAATGATGAAAAGCGTTGCTGTGTAGCGATGCAGTTGAGGGGACGAACTAGCATATTGGCAAGCAGGTTCTAGTAGAGGGCGAGGTAAGCGTTGCTGTGTGAGGAGTATCTGAAACACTGCTAGCGCACTGTGGCACGTGTTGCACGCAGGGTGGCACGTGTATTAATTGACTTTCTTTTGGGCATTTTATCATGCGGTGTGGCCACACGTGCCCATCATTGCACACTGTTGCACAGCGAGCTCTCCCACCAGGCAAGCACGCTCAGGCCCAATTGTTGCATCAGAGGACTGCAAGGGTACATACCGTAATACGTATTCAGTGTAGGGTGGGTCGTTTTGGACTAGTCTCGTGGCAGTGGCAGTGACAGAGCGGTAGTGGTGTCACGCTATTGGTGGTACCGCCCAGATGCTGGCTTTGGGCTGGAGCAGACCCTTGCCTGCACCGCATGGGGAGTTAAGCGAAGCTCCATGCCTGGTCGTACTCTGGATCTGAGTACTTAGGCTGTGGCCGCACCTTCGCATCTCCCTATCCTACATGTCTATAACGCATATCGGAAGCTTGTTTGCTTGGGCAATAGGCCGACGGTCGGCAGACATGTAGGTGTAGGGTGCTCCCGGCGAGGGGCACAGTGACGGAAAGTCGGCAACACCGCCATGCCTGGATTCATCGTGGCCTCTGACCTGCTCTGACAGCAGGAGAACAGCGGGCCAGGACTGCAGCATGCCGCTCACTAGGTGGCGCTGGGCGTGACTACGATTCATGAGATTGCAGCTCGTAGTGCGAGCCCCGAGTCAATATATGCCCCCCCTACAGCCTGGGGAAGAAGGGAGGGAGGCTTTACCCAGCTGTACCCAGCTAGCATGCGGCCAGTTAAAGGGCGTGACACCGTACCTACCGGTTTTTTACTACCCGTACAGCCGTACCTGCCCCACCATCCTTGCTATCAGCGCCCCACCGCCTTTTCTGCTCCCTACCAGTCTTCTTGCTCCACACCAGCCCCGGAAAGTGGAGGGTGGTGGAAGGGGAGGTCTTCCGACCACCTCTGCTTAACCCACCGTACACCATCGCAGTGCCGGAAAGGGCACAAGTAGCAGCCTTCTTCTGGTACTATATCTCACAGTCAGAGCTTCTTACTGCATGTTCATTTGTGTCTTCATTTCAGCTCGGAGCGGCGGTACTCAACTTTCAGCGAGGCTTTCATAACGCACTGACAATGGCACACGCGGTTACCCTTAAGCAACAGCTGCAAGAGCTTTACGAGCAGCTTGCGTCACAGCTGGCGGAGAGCGCGGCGCTGGGGGCAGAACTCAAGAGGATGAGGGAGGATGTTTGTGAGCAACTTCGAGCCGGCTGGTACCTTCAATGTCCACGGCTGGTTGCCTGACTGTTTGTTGTGCGCTTGCAGTCTGGGTCGATGAATGGCGTCAGCTGGGACAGGAGTTATCTGGCTACTTGACCTTGGCTACAACACCTGTTCTCGGGCCCATCGCACGAGAAGCAGGCGTAGCTGAACGAGAATCCTTCGCTTATGCTCCGAGTGCGATGGGCCCGAGAACAGGTGTTGTAGCCAAGTCACGTAGCCAAATAACTCCTGTCCCAGTATTTTCTTAGCCCGCGTAGCCGATGTGGTGACGGTAATGTGCAGAAGCGAGGACGTGGCACAACGTCTCCCCGCCAGCCGCCTCATCCTCCCTCCTGTACCCCCGCCCTGCCCCCAACTTGAGCTTACCGCACTTGGACCTTTGGCGCTTGCGCAGGCAGCTGCAGCTGCTTACTCCCCACACAGCCACACTCACAGCCGTCACAGCCGTAAGGGCCGATGCTGCACTCCGCCGCTGCCGCCAGCGCCCTGGCCTCCAAGTTCACGACGCCGCTGCCTTCGCGTCCGCCTGCGAGGAACGCCACCACATCCTCCGCTCCGTGACAGCGCCGCGCATCACCGCCCAGTATCACAGCCTGCCAGAGAACCTAGCCGCTGCCCTCCTGGGGTCCATGGAGCCCCCTCCGGTATCCCCTCGCCCGCCCTCAGGCCCACTGCTGAGGGTGAGGGGCTGCAGGTGGCCCTGCAGCGCTCAGCCAACAACCTGTGCACATCACCGCTGCCGCCGCCTGGATGCTCCTTGCCCACGTGCTGGATGTGGTGCAGGGGCAGCAGGGCCAGGGGCAGCAGGCGCAGGGCCACACAGTGACTCATGTATTGCGGAGGGGCGTGGAGCAGGAGCGGTTTGCAAGGGCAGTGCAACAGGCAGCGACCGACGGCAGCAGCAGGATCAAGAGCGTCAAGGGGGCACGGATCTCCACCATACGCAAGGTGGAGAACACATTGTAAGGGGTATCAGCAGCTGTTGTTCAAGTGGATGAGGCGCAGGTTGCAGCCCTGGAGCAGCTGGTCGACCTGTAGCGTGCTGCCGTGAAGCGCTTCTTGACCACACCGGCAGCAGCAGCAGGCGCAATGCGTGCGGAGGTGCTCAGCAGGGAGATGCTGGTGGTGCGGGCGGCCTACTGCTTGGTGCACGAGGCGGCGGGGAGGGGGCATCCCCTGGTGCTGCAGTACGGAGTTCTGGGGCGGCGGCCGTGGTTGGGGCTGAGGCACCTGGTGCTGGGCAGCAGGGAGGCGGTGCATGCGGAGCAGGCCATGTGCAGCTACCTGCAGCGGGCGGTGCGGCGGACTGGGGGACGTGCCAGCGGCACGGTGCTATTGCGCTGGAGGACGGGGCCGCGGCAACTGGGGTATTTGCGCTGGGAGCTGCAGGCGCCTGTTCGCGGCTGCCGGGGATCCTGGTGCAGGAGGCGGTGGATGCGGGTGTGCTGATGGAGGCGCACTGGGCAGAGGTGCAGAGGAATCAGTGGCTGGCGGCGGAACCAAGGGAGGAGCTGCGGGAGCTGCAGGAGGAGGGTGTGCCGCGCCAGGCAGAGCAACAGCGGGCTGCAGGCACAGCTGCAAGCGTGCGGGTACGTGTACGGCAGTGCAGAGTACTGGGAGCTGAAAGGCACGGTGGATGGAGCGAGCCGGCAGGTGCAGCGCAACCGTAGACAGCAGTACGCCCCCCAGTCGCGGCTGTCGAAGGCTAAGGCCGCGCCGCCCCCCGTGTGTTACGGAGCTCGCTCAGGTGGCTGGCGTGGAGTGCGTGGGCCTGGGAGCCGCCGCCGGGGCGCTGGGCCTGGAGGACGTCCCCTGGTCGGGCCGGGTGTACGGCACGAGGACCTTCCTGCATGCGGCCACGGGAACATCTGCGGCCTGTGGGTGCCGTGTTGGTGTTCCCTGGGAGGTGGTTGCGGTCGTGGCAGTAAAAGTACTGGTGGTGTTATGGGTGCGGCAACCACTGGACTCGTGTTGATGATGACGGCACAGCCAGCAGTGCAGCCGGCGGTGCAGGTGCTGGGGTGCTGCTGGCCGAGGCCGACCGGCTGCTGGGTGAGATGCGGCGGGCGGCCAGGGGCAGGCTGGGGGGCAGCGGCAACAGCGGCGGCATCAACGGTAGCGGCGAGCTCACGGCTGTCAGTGCTGTGCTCTCGGCTGCTGCATCAGAGGGACCTGCTGGCAGCAGCGGCTGCGAGGCCAGTGGGGCCGATGCTCGCCAGCGTGGCTTGCCTGCAGGCAGCTGTAACCGCTGCAGCTGGAGCTGGGGCAAGGGCAGACGCTGCACATGGCAGGGATGGCAGCAGCGGTGGCGGCGGTGTGCGTGTCCCGCTGGCGTGCGGCGGCGGCGCAGAGATGGCTACAGCCTCCGCAGCAGGCGCATTGGTAGCAGCAGCAGCAGTGGTGGCGGCCGCAGTGGAAGTCTGCTGGTGCCGGGCACATACGAGTTGAGGTTTGTTCGGTTGTTCAACGGTGAGGCCAGCTACGGGGGTGAGGGGCACGGGGGCTGCTGAGGGGCTGGTGGTGGGCGGAGGCGGAGGCGCTGGCGGGCATGAGTGGCCGGCCGGCGCTGATGCCCAGGTCCAAAGTGGAGGCGGCATGCGGGGGGTGGGGAAGGGAGGGAGGGAGGGAGGGCCCAAGCGGGGCAGGGAAGGACATCATTTTCGTGAAGGGGCAAGAGATCCACAGCAGGCGGAATAGCGCCGTACGGTACCAGTAGGTAATTATATGTTGTGTTCGCGATCGGGCATACAAGTACATGAGGTTGGCATGTGCCGAGACCTTGTCGGGTGCAGTACTCTTTGGGTGGTTGACGTAGGGCGATGGCGTTGTGCGTTGGTGTTGAGAGGCATGATGGCGTGCGCGGGTGGACCGTGAGAGGTGCCTGGCATGCACTGCACGTGCATTCGAGGTGCTCATGATTGAGAGCGGCAGCAGCTGAAGAACGGCATCGGAGCAGGGGGCGTGCAGATACGAGTCATGTGGGTACCCTGCCGTAAGCGGTAACTTAGGTGCTGGTTCTCCCTGGTGCGTAAACTGACATTACGTGGTGGGGAGGAGACGCGACAAACAACGGCCGCAGGCGCCCGGTACGGGCGAGCTGCGCGCTTGCAGTTGCACACGTGTGTGCGAGTACGCAGTCGCCTATGGTGTAACCGGTATGCGAGACGTTCGGTTGTCATGTATGTGCAAGCACAGGCAGGGCCACCCCCGGCTGATCAGTTGCGATCTTGCGAACGAACCATTACACAGGGGCTGGGGGCTTGCAGGCGCCCTCCTTGATGCCATATGGATACATCCATTCTACAAGCCTGAAGTTGACTTTGCAAGATACTGTTAAATTTCCACGTGATCACAGGGTCTGTGGTGCCTAGCTATCTGTTACAGTTCGACCAGCCGACGCCGTGCAAGGGGACGGGCGTGACATGGATTGGACACGGCACGGGCGCACGGCCTGCCTGCCCTCCTGGGCGCGTGTTGAAGACCAAGCCTTGGTTTGAATAGCTATAATACGATGTAGTCCCAATGTCAAACACCGGCTCTCGTGACCACATATGGACGTACCAGAAGCGCAGCTATTGGGACCAGCGCTATCGACAGCGGCTGGTTGACCAGCGTGAGGACTTTGACAACGCGACGACATTTGACTGGCTCTGCACCTTCCAAGATATCCGGGCCACTTTGGATAAGTATCTGTCAGCAGCGGCATTCGTGTTGGAGATTGGGTGCGGAAACGCGGATTTCGCAGCGGCAGTTTGCGCAGCGTACCCACAAGTATCACTTCTTGCCATCGACTACAGCGAGTCACTGTTCGACATATGTGGCTCGACGCTATGCCCCAGCAGCCGCACAGGCTGGGCAGTGATGGATGCCAAGGCCCTGGCTGTCCGGCCTGGCGTGTTTGACTGCGTCCTGGACAAAGGCTGTCTGGACGCGCTACTGGCCGGCTGGGACCAGGTCCAGGTGCTGAGGGGCTGGGGCAGGGACATCACTGCCGAGGAGGAGGAGCTGGCTGCAGCTGCTGTAGCCAGCGCTAAGAGGCTGTTGGCGGAGGTGGAGCGCTCCCTGGCCCCTGGTGGCAGGTGGGTTACATAGTACCACTATTAATGCCTGCCTAAGAGACTGCTGCTGGGTTTGGGGGCACAGCGTGGGTGCGTTTAGTGTAACGGTGTGTGTGGCGAGCACCACCCCTCCTTGCTGGGGAGCACCGCAAGCCCCTGACGTGGCGTGATCTGCTGATGCACACGATGCCACCCGGCAGGTACATCTGCGTGAGCTACGAAGGCCCTGCTGGCCGGCAGCACCTGCTTGGCAGCCCGGCAGGTGGCAGCGGTGGACACGCAACGGGCGCTGCGCCATCGGAGACGAGTGGGGAGGCATTGTCCCTAGCACAGCAGGACGGCAACGCGGCGCCGGCGCTGCCTGGCGCCGAGGGCGGCATCGGCAGCCGAACAGGTGGCGGCCCACCAGCTGGCTCTGGTGGGCTTGCGCTGGAGCATTATAGTCTGGAGGTCAACAGCCACAACCACGTGTACGTGCTGCGTAAGCAGCTGCCGGGAGAGCAGCAGTGGGCAGCAGTGGGGGTGTAGCGAAATGGTTGCTCGGACGCGCCCGAGGGCCAGCGCATTTTACCCCTACGGGGCCACAGGAAAGGGATAGCATTTGGGAGAGAGGAGGGACCAGCACTGATTCAAAGGCAGCGGCAGGGTCTGCCCAGAGGGGCTACCGCATGGGGCTAGCCAGCCTGGTCTTGCATATGCTGATATGCATACCGGTCGGCTGTGCGGTGGTGCGTAGGAGGCAGCAGCCGCGGAGCATCCGCATGCCGCACGTGGTTGACACTTATCCCTCAAGCGAAGCGCCATATGCCATTCGTGTAACGTAGCACTGAGGGATGAATGCCTGTAGCACTATCACTGCGTTACGTATCGATACATTGCTTTTGTTTCGTACATGCTGACTCCGTTGAGGTGTTGCAGCTTGGGGAACGGTGAGAACCTTGGTGTGAGTGGCACCTGTTCCGCGCTAAGGTGTTCGTGCGTGCGTGGGGTAGCGCGACCTTTACTTCTGCCTGATGTATCAGACACATCGGATATGGCCAGGGAACGTTCAAGCACCCTTGTTTTCTTACTGAGCACGTCTCAGGAGGTGTAATGGGTCGTCACGCAGGAACGTCTCTTGCGTTTACGTTGCGGGCATGTGGCCAGGGCACCATCTCTTGCGATGTGGAGGCCATATGCAATAAGCCCGCGTTGCCATGCACATTTCGGTAACTGCAGTCAGGCAGTAGCCCTGGTCCAACCTTGTGGTTTGGCGCGTGGCGAGTGGATATGGGTAAATTAAGGGTCGCGGGTACCGGTATACAGGCAAATGGGCCTTCGGTTGCACAGTTTGGCAGAGGCAGAGTGGTGCATGGCGTCGGCAGTGGTGACACCAGGTTGGCTCGTGCTCCCACCAGCGAGCCCCGGCTTCTGCTCCCGCCGGCAGTCCACTATGTGCCTGGCAGTTGCTGATGCGGTCCGTGCAGTGCTCGCTGGCGGCCGATGCCGCGCACTGTGTATGGGCTGCTGGCATGCTGGCGCATGACATGCTAGCTCTATCAGGACCTATTTCGGATTTTGCTGGGAATTTCAAAGATGTTGCGGTCAGCCAACAGCATTAGCAAAGCAGCAGCCAAAACAGACACGTCCGGGACTTACAAGCAACTGTGGGAACGGACGCAGAACACGCAGTATGTGCGCTTGCAAGTCCATGCAGGTGCATGCTACGGTACACACCTTGCACGGTCTACCGGCGCACGGTCAAGTGTTCCCTCGGCTTGCAGTACCAACAAGCAACAAGCCCTTTCTCCCGAATCAATCGCCCAAAGAATACCGTCCGCCACAAGGTGTTGGCAAACGCCAATTTCGTTTGCACACGTGAACATCGCGACCCCTAGGGTGCCCAACAACACAACAACCACCAACCGACACGTACGGTGCTGCAAACACCCGCCTCCTACCGTCCCCTGCTCCCTCTCCCCCCTGCCGTCCTTCCCGCTCTCTCCCTGGGCTCCTTCCTCCCTCCCTCCCTCGTGCCCTCACCCCCCGCACGCCGCCCCCAGGTTGGACCTGGGCATCAGGCCTGCCACCCCCTCATGCCCGCCAGCGCCTCTGCCCGCCGCCCCGCCACCAGCACCCACAGCACCCTGCTGCCCCTCACCCCCGTAGCTGGCCTCCCCATCGAACAGCCAGACACACACCAGCTCGGTAGCGCCGGGCGCCAGCACACCGCCGCTACTTCCGCCACTGTCGTTGCTCGTGACGCCACCTTTGCTTTGACGCCGCACGCCAGCAGGACGCGAACGCCGCCACCATCACCGCCACCGCCGCCGCCGCCGCACTCCCTGACACGCTCCGCCGCCGCCCCTGTCCCGACTCCAGCTGCAGCGACAACCGCCGCCTGCAGGTAAGCCACACCGGCGAGCACCGGCCCCACTGGCCTCACAGCCGCTGCCGCCAGCAGCTGCCACTTGTGGCGCATCCGATAGCCAAGTATCGTGGGACTGGCAGTCGTGAGCGCCATCCGCCATCACCGCCACTGCCGCCGTTGCTGCTGCGCCCCGCCCTGCCCCCGCATATGCCCCAGCAGCCGGTCCGCCTTGCGCTCCGAGACCAGCAGCACCTCGGCACCCGCACCGCCATCATCAACACGACTCAAGTGGTTGCCGCCACCCACAGCACCACCAGTACCATTACTGCGACGACCACGACCACCTCCCAGGGAACACCAGCAATGCGTCCACAGGCCGCAGGTACTCCCCTGCCGCTGCGCCCGCGGAGCCGCCCACCGCATGCCGGAAGTTCCTCGCGCCGTACACCCAGGCCGCACCAACCGCTCCCGCTCCACCTCCCGCTCCCGTGCCTCCGGCAGCACCAACCGCTTCCACGTGCTCAGCGACACCGCCCACGGCCGCACCCCCAGCCGCAACAACCATCGCGGGGAGTGCAACTCAGCCGCTCTCTCAACCGCGACAACGGGCAAGCGCTCTGCCAGCCCGCAGCGCAGCTCCTTTCGCAGCCTCTTTCTCCCGAAGGGAGACATAGCGAGAGAAAGCCGGAGGGGGGGCAACGAGAGGCAATATATGCCCACTTTTTTGTCTGAAAGGCATCCCCCTTTGGGGGACGTTGAAGGGGCTCGCGTTGTTGTGGAACATGTTGGCAATGCCAACTTTCAGACTTTCTTGTCTTATGCGCTCCCCGAAGGGGCGAGCGCATACTGCACCTTTAGGTGCTGGAAAGCCGGCTTTCTCTCGCTACGTCTCAACAGCAAGCACTGCGACCCCAACCGCAGCCACTCCCCGTCCCGCACCTGAACCCCTTCCCTCTGCCCCGCCTCCCAAGGCGAGACCCCCGGCCAAAATTGCTTGCACACAGTGCAACAGCCAACCGCCGTACAGGCAACACAAGCAAGTCTGAAACAGCCTATGCAGCCGTGCTAACGGGTTGCAACTGCAACTGCTTGACCCACCCAGCACCAAAGGGACAAAGGTCAAGCACCCGCCCAATGTCCGTATCGTTCAGGTAACCATTACCTTCACGCCCCTCACTCCAAAGTCGCTCTCCAGCTGCTCCTGTACGGACCGCACGCACCCCTGCACATCCACATGCGGCGGGCAGTCCAGGAACTGCACCTCCTCCAGCGGTGCGGTGCTGCCGTGCGGGCGGCACAGCAGCAGCAGGACCGTCTTCAGGACACTGCCTTGGACATCAGCGCAGTTGCGGGCGTGCAATGTGAGCCTCCTAAGGCGCCGCATGCCGGGCCGCAGCGCAGGGAGGGCGGCCAGAGAGAGGGAGCAGCCGTTCAGGACGAGCTCTGCGTGCAAGCAAGGGGGCAGGGTAAGCACGGCCTTGTGTTCGTTCCCGCGCGTCAGGGCAAGCCGTTGCGCAAACAAACATGGCAAGCTTACCCGCAACACCAAGAGCTATGACGGATTGCCCGGAATGCCGTAAGTCCTACATGTTTTGCCGGCTTTGTGTTTACACGGGTCATAATGTTTTGCCGGCAGGTCTCACCCTGGAGGCCGGGTGCCGACTGGGCCAGGCAGGACAGGTCCCCCGCGCGCATCACCATACCGAAGAGCTCCAGGCTGCTGAGTCCTAGCCCCTGCAGCTGCCGTATCCACGCGATGTGCCCGTCGGGGGCGCCCTCGCACGGCCGCATGGGGCCACCGTAGCCATCAGCTTCAATGACCAGCCTTCTCGACCCCGGCGTCCCGCCCGAATGCGCCACCAGCAGCTGCACCGCCCTGCCCACTGCCTGGACAGTCTCTGCCCTGACCCGCCCATCCTCCGTCACGTCCGAAACCCCAAAGCGCACGAGCTCCACATCCAGCCGGGCCAGTGACGGCAGGGGCTGCAGAGCTGCCAGTGCCCGTGGCGAGGCTCCCTGGCATAGCACCAGCTCCTGCAGCTGCGCAGGCAGCAGGGCGCCGCAAGACGTGGTAGGGCTGCTGCTGACAGCAGGCGGCGTACCCAGACGGCGCCCTGCCCCTGCCTCCGGCGGCAGAAGCCCCGCGAGGTTGAGGCTGGTCACGGCGGATAGGGCCGCCAGCTCCGAAAGCTGTAGCCTCATTGTTGGGATCGAAAGATTGCACAGGTGCGGCATGCAGCGCAGGGCCGACAGCAGGGCAGCGCGGTGCTCGCTCCGCACCGCACACCAGTCCCGGTGCTCCTCCTCCTCCTCCTGCTGCCAGATGCAGCTGTCTCCGGTGTGGTCGTAGCACCTGGACATGACCAGCTCCAGGTGCGTGAGGGAGCTGAGGGTGCTGAGGTGCGCCACGCGGGTGGCGAAGGGGCGCACCGCGTCTAGGGAGCAGGTGTCGGTTGGCACGTTCGTCACCAGGTGCAGCGACCGCAGTGTGCGCAGCTGCGCCACCGCACCGTATACGCAGGCCTCCACGCCAGGGCTCTCTGCAACCACCAGGTGCATTCCACAGATGTAAGTAGCTGAAGAGGAGCAGAGGTGCCTTAGCAGCAGTTACAAAGCTGCCCTCCTGTTCGACGCCCCCCTTACCGGCAACCTTTCACCACCCGTGGTCCGCTTCACCGCAATCACATCTTTGCTGCAGGTGGAAGCTTGCATGCCCTAGGACGTGCCCATGGATGCGCGTTAAGCCAAATGGCCGACATTCAGTGATCCCGACCCAACGCCTGGCAGAAGGCAGGCCATTCAAATGCCGTGGCAGACCCTAGCCTCCATTAAGACGATGAGCCGGTAGGTTGGTACAGAGTTGCGCCATTTGCGATCTACACATGAGAAACCCACATAACGCCGGGAGTCCAGGGCACGTAGACTCAAGGCACGGTAACACCTAACGCGGCAGTGCACTTACCGGTGTGCACCTCGTCTTCATCCGCGTACTCATTAGGCCGCCTAAAGCCCGCCTCCAACGTCAAGCTGGTGAGTGCCGTACACCGCCCGAGGGCCATGTACGACGACGGCTGCCAGCGCTGCACGCCAAGCAGCCGCAGCTCCGTCAGCCGTGGCCCGCACAGCGTCAGCAGCTGCACGCAACCAAGGTGGTACACGGCAGCCGTTTGGACGTCGCCCTGCAGCTCCGGCGTTGGACTGTCCTTTGGGTGGTCCAGGACGAGATGCGTCAAGCGGGGGCAGCAGGCCTCGACCGCCCCTGCCGTTGCCCCGCTGTGCGGCACCGCGCCCCGTAGCTCCAGGCGGGTCAGCGACGGGCACCGCGAGAAGGCCTCCAGCGCCGCCAGTCTGCGCATCATGGGCCAGTGGAGGCTATTCAGTAGTAAGGCACACTGCGAAGGATTGCGGCAAGATGTGCTTCGATTGCGTATATGCCGTTGGCCCCTTTTACGACCCAGGTGCAACTGCCTCAAGACTGCGTAGGCGGGAACCGGACAGAATTGTTTTAAAACAACCGGTGCAGCACGATGCACAGGCCAATGGCACTGTACAGCAAACCGCCCACGTCGCTTTGCAATCGGAACGAAGACCAGGGCACAATGGAATGCAATCGTGTTACTCAGGATGCGGGCAAGGCGCTACGCCACCACGTCCCCCAAGAACTCACAGCTGCGCCTCCCTGTGTCCATCGGCGCCCTCCTTGACGCGCACTGACAGCGACTGCAGCCGGGCGCCGCGCCCCATGGCAGCATGCAGTGAAGCCTTTATCTGCTGTGGCGTGGCCTGCATTGTGGTGCTGGGTTCCCGGTTGCCCTGCTGCAGGGCCGGGCCGCTGCCTAGGGTGAGGCGCAGGTCGCACAGCAGGCGGTCGTGCTGCAGCCGCCCTGCCCGGCAGCACGCCCGGATGACCTTCCGCTCCGCCGGCTGCAGGCGCCCCCAGGCGATGCAGGCGGCCTGGAGGAAGGCTTCGGCGGACACACGTGCAGCAGCAGGGTGCCGTACACTGCCGGGGCGGGGCTCCGGCTGCTGCACGGCGTCCAGCGCCTCGGTCATGATGCCAACAGGGGGTTCTGGGCGCCCTGTGTTGGGCATCGTATGGTGGCACGTCGTGGGCCCGTGGAAGGGGTCGGGTGAACCGCGGGAGGGAGTGTGTCAGTGAACATCACCCAAACACGTCATAGTGTCATACAGAAGAGGGTTGGCAGACAAACGGCTCGCGCACAATGCAGGCACAAAAGAACTCGAGCGGAGCAGCAGCACGATGGCGCCAAGCACCGCCAAGGGGCGCCGCGAAGGGCATGACCGCTACTCACAACGCACCCATAGAGGAACAGTTTATAAGGATTTCTTACTGACCTGAGGCTGCGAGCAGAGGCTCTGGCGCTGCGCAGGGTCGTCCGCTCTGGCCTCGAGGTCTCCCGGTCGGTGCGCGGTTTGCCTGTAATCTCAATACACCTTAGAGCTTGAACCAAGTAAGTGATGAGAAGTACATATTGGCAGAACGGGCTGCAATGCAGGTCTGACTCATTCCGATCGTGCCAGATCGTGGCACGCCTTGATCGTGGTCAGCTGGTCAGAGACCCACATATGGGGACGCGGCCCCGGCCGTGGCAACTGGGACCAACACCAGCATGGCCAACCAGCCTATAGGAGAGCTACTTCACCGCCTATCATGCTCGGAATGGTGGGTGGCGTGGGTCTACACGGACTACACGCAAGGCAGGGGACAGATACCAGTTGTTACATGGGTCGGGCAGAGAGCGATGTGCTGAAAGCCACGGTACCGTACAGTCAGTCTTCAACCTGTGGCCCCAATCGGCTACACAATCCTCTTGGCTGTCACCTCTTGCCTTGGAATGTCGCCATCTCCCCACCACGCGTCCGGCACGCCAAGGGCAAGGGTGTCCTGTCGTGCCCAGCAGCCCGCTACTGAACTGCTTACCTCAGCAGTCCACAGGTTGCTGCTTATCCTAACACTACATGAACATCGTGCCCTTATCGCACTTATTGGAAGGCTGCTCATGCCCTTCGGTATCGCCGGCGCTGACGGCACCTCCCCACCATCATGCCGAGACGTGCACATACGTTTGCCACAGCACTCGCAATACAACCCTCGACTCCCTCGTGATGCCGTATGCAGGGGCGTTGGCAGAGAGGCAGACCAGCTACATACGACAAACCTACACGATACAAAGTTACAAACCGAACTCCAAACCGCCAGCGGCCAGCCCCGTCGGTTCCACCGGCAAAGCCTTGCCTGTGAAGGCGCAACACGGGTGCAGATGCACTTCCCTACTCCAACTGCTCCCGAGCCTTGCACCCCCGCACGCACGTTATGCTGGACCAGCACCCTGTGCACCCTACGGCGTCAAGCAGAGCATTACCGGTCTCTCTCCATGTTCCCCACCCCCGACGCCACGGCAGCAGCGCCCACCAGAGCAACAGCAGCAGCAGCCGTTCCTCCCTCCCACCCCACCGGCAAACCTACGGCAGGCTCCGAGGTGCCCCACAGCACCGTGCACAGCGGGTTGCCGCAGGTGGGCCACAGGGACGCCACCTCACATGGAGGCATGGGTAGCAGGAGGCAGGAGCCAGGAACTCAGGGCTTGCTTGTGGCTGCCAGTGTCCGCCCACCAGCGGCAACGCCACTTCAGCCACCGCGGCGATGGCCCGCTAGCCACCCACCGGGCCGGGTCGGGCAGTTGACGCCGATGGAGCAACCCATACTCAGGAGCCCGTCCTCGTTGCGCGTTCGCGTCGAAGGCGGGGTAGCTCCTGATCGCGCAGCTGGGGCTGGGTACGGGAGGACCGCGACGGCTGACAGGCGCTCCAACGTGACGAGTGCTTCCTGCAGTCGCCCGGGCCCTGCCTGCACCCGCCCGGCTGCCCCACATGCGCCACTGGCTCCGACGCTGCTCTCCCGCTCTGCCCCCGCCCGTACCCATTGCCGAGTGCACGCGTGTGAACTGGAGCGAGCGTGGCTCACGAGCTGCCGTTGGGGGGCGGCTAACAAGATCTCGGCTGCTTCCAGGGCCGGCCGCTGGAATGGGTGGCCCCGTCCTGGACAGGCCTGGCCTGCGCGGCGGCGGCGCGGCTGCTGAGACGGCCATGGCCCTCGTGGCCTGCCAGCATCTTGGTCGGAATGGCTTCTGATCCACACGGCATGAGGGTACGGCCGCCACCCAAAGGCAAGAACCGACATGACCGGACACGTGTCTGCTCCTTGGCAAGCATGGCGCACGCCATGAGTATGATATGGAGACAGGCTACCGGTATTGTCTTGTGGCAACATCACATATCCACATCCACAGCGTGTTGAGCAACATGGGCTGCTGCTGCGTTGGCATAAGGACATGAACCTTATGCAACATGCACAACCATGCCGACAAATACAAAAGGTAGACGGGAATGCCACAGGGGCTCCCTTCCCACCTTTACACTAATGCAAACAGCAACGCCCCTTAACCCTTCCTATGTAGACGAGGGCGTCCGAACGCCATGCTTTCTGCATGGCCGCTGCAGGCACCAGCACCGTTTCCTGCTCGCAACGCGAGAACACCACCATCTGGCTGTGCTATTGGTCACCACCACTTCACGCCTGCGCAACAGCCGCTGCCCGCATAATGTAAAGCCATGCTTTGCACTCCGACTACCGCACAGTAGTGCCTTGCCCCAGTCCTCATCAAGGCGTGGTGAACAGTAGGGACGCGTTGGTGCCACCGAAGCCAAACGAGTTGCTGAGCGCGGCAAGCGGCCCTCGGGGCGGCAGCTCGGCGGCGCGTGTGCCCACCAGGCAGGGCAGCAGGGGCGGGTCGGGCTTCTCCAAGTTGAGGTTCGGGGGCGCCCTGCGGGCAGGCAGGAGCACCAAGTGGGGAACCCAGCTCAGCACAGGCGGCGTGGGTAACAGCGGACTCCACAACCGCCTCTAAAAGGCATGTGTTCTCTTCATGTACGCCACACATGTCCTACAACTGTCTGCCCGGCTGGTTATCCATCCTTCCTCGTGCTCGCCGCGTGCACGCAAGCACCACAAGTTGAGTGCAGCCTGCTGCGCGTCCGGGCCATGCAAGCAAGCACGTCGGAAAGGCACGCATGTCTGGCACACGTTATCATACCAGGTACCAGAAGTTACCTACCCTACCCCGCCTCACGCCACACACATCCTGCCCCCCACTACCCTACGCACCCACCTCCTGTGGTGCAGGGCCAGCACGGCGAAGGCCGCCTCCACCGCCCCCGCCGCACCCAGCAGGTGCCCCGTGGCGCCCTTGGTGCTGCCCACCAGCGGCAGGGGCCCAGGGGGCAGGGCGCCCAGGGCCAGGCCCGCAGCTGCAGCCGCCTCCTCCGTGTCGGCTGCCCCTGCTGCCCCAGTGGCCTCCAGCTCCGCACCTAGCAGCTGGGCAATGGCGGCCAGCTCGATGGCGTCACCTGCAGCACGAAACAGGGCGCCAGGTTCTCCATTTTGTCAACAGGGACTCGCATGCAACAGAGAAGTGCGGGCGGAGTGCACTTGGAATCTCAGCCGTGCGGATGGTAGTTCGCGGGTGCACATCACAAGTGGTTGCAGGCAGCGGTGTGCTTCGTGCCAAGTACCCATGGTTGCGTGTCCTTATGCATGGCATGAACTACATCGGATCAATGCAGCGTTCCAACCCGCTGGTAGCCCTCGGCCCCAACCCGCGCAGCATCCCCACCACCTCACCCGCTGGCGTCGACGTGGCGTGCGCGTTGACGTACGACAGCTGCCGCGCCGCCACGCCGCTGCCGGCCAGCGCGCGCCGCATGCACAGCAGCGCGCCGCCGCCGCGGGGGTGCGGGTGGGTCACGTGGTGCGCGTCGGCCGACAGGCCGTAGCCGCGGACCTGTGCGGGAGGCGGAAGGGTTACAGTCAGGGGCACGGCGACATGGACACCACCAGCCATGGCGAAGCCTGGGGCAAGGAAGCACAGGCCGTAGCCACGGGTCTGAAGACGATTAGGAACAGGGCGGTGGCGGTTGGAACGGTTCGGCCACAGGGACAGAATCAGGGCACACGCACAGTGAGGCCTGGGGCGAGAAAGCATGCCATGTTTCCGCAATGCTGCATTGAACGCTTGGGCCTACGCGAGCTTGGACTACCTGAAGGACGCTACTGGTATCAAGGGCCTGCGGGCCCCGCCACCCCGATGTGCTGGCCCTCTGTCGCTGTCCTCACCTCGGCGTACACGTGCGCCCCCCGCGCCACCGCGTGCCCCCGCTCCTCCAGCACCAGCACCCCCGCGCCCTCGCCCATCACGAAGCCGTCGCGGCGGGCGTCGAATGGTCTGCGGTTGCAGGGAATGCCGGGACGAGGCAGCCAGCGCGGAAACGCATTTATTGGAATATGGCTGTGACGGGGGGCGGGCGCGGGGCGGGCGCGGGGCGGGCGCGGGGCGGGCGCGGGACATGCAGAGCCGGCATGCAGGACGTGGTACGAGGCAAGGGCTAGTGCCTGCCAAGCGGGTCGAGCCAATAGGAGCTGTTGAAACTGAGCCGACCGGGCGCTGCTCCCGGCTGGCGCTCATTCCCTTGCTGCCTACCCGTTGCAGCCCCCGCCATGGGTGCCACCGCATCACCGCCGCCCGCCCTGCTGGGTCCAGCCGTCCTAGGGCGACCATGTGTGACCAGGGTGTGACCAGAGCTCGTCCAGAATGTGGCGAAGTGTGCGGTCCGAGTGATAAGTCCTAATCGTGCACTGGGTCCAGCCGCCCTGGTCCCACCTGGACGCGGCGTGCGGTTGGTCGTTGAAGGCGGTTGACAGCGCCTTGAGGCGGCTGAAGCCCGTCAGGCTCACCGCGTCGACGCACGCCTCGGAGGCGCCGGCAACCTGAAGCGGAAGGGGAAGGGCAGGCTGGTCGGTGTGGTGCCGACGCGGTAGTGCTCATGGCAGCGGCCTAATGCCCCATATACCGTATGAGGAGGCTCTTTTGTGCCTCACAAGGACCCCACTGCGTCATGCACCAGGAGCCCTCCAGGTCTCGGGTCTCAGTCGGTCTCAGGAAGGTAAGCTAAGTGTCGTACAGTTTACACCATACTGTACGACACTTCCCTGCACATGACATGGGCCCGGTACGGCACACCCGCCTCTGCCCTACCATGACGTCCGCATCCCCCCCCCCCCCCTGCACCATGCGGTAGGCGCCCTCCAGCACCCTTCCTCAACCTTGCGGCCGAGATCCGTACCCTCCAGACGTCAGCGTCCCTCCGCTGCACCACGCGATAGGTACCCCCTCGGCCCCCTTGTGTAATCCCGTACGACAGGCCCCCTGTACGACACGACCCCGTGTTGCCGTGCCCACCATGACGTCCGCGTCCCCCCGCTGCACCATGCGGTAGGCGTCCCCCAGGCTGTGCGCCCCCGTGGCACAGGCGCTGGACACAGCGTGGTTGGGGCCGCGGAAGCCGTGCCTGCGTGTGACCATGCGTGGGACAGGGTGGGGATGGGTAAGTTAAGGCACAGGCTGCAAACGCCGCGGCTCACGTCAAGAGGAGGACAGATGCCGGTTTTTCAGTGGTCAGGTGAGGGCCACAGGCGTGGTGCGTCATCGAAGCGTTGCACAGTGGTCACGGCGCCACCCACCGTATGCTGATCGCCCCGGCGGCCATGTTGGGCAGAATGCGCGGCACGAAGAAGGGGCTCACGCGCCGCCCGCGGCCCGCCGCCACCAGCGCGCCCGCCTCCGAGACCTCCGTCGTACAGCTCATGCCGTTGCCAACCGCCACCCCCGTGGCCTCCAGCTGCGCCTCCGTTAACGTCAAAGCACCGCCCCTGCCGCCGCCGCTGCTGCTTCCATTGCTGCTGCTGCCGCTGCTGCTGCTGCTGCTGCTGCTGTTGTCCGAACCCCGCTGCCGTGCCGCCACGCCCCACCCCGCGTCCGCCAGCGCCTCCTCCGCCGCCAGCAGCGCCAGCAGAGCGAAGCGGGAGGAGCGCCGGGCCTCCTGCACGCATAGTAAGCAAAGGACAATGCATCAAGGGATGTGGGAAAGTCCAAACGAAGGCAGTCTGCGCCTGTGCCAAGGAAGGCCCTGGTTGCGCCACAGGTACACCATGATAGCCATGAGCGCCGGCCCTCCTGCACGCGAAACAGTGGATGCACAAAAGAGAGGTGAAAAGGCCAAACCAGAGCAACCCGATTAGGTACTTGCAGGGTCACAGCAGGGCCTTCATCACCTTGCCCTAACCGTAGACATGCGGCCTTCACGAGGTCAACACTCCAACGCCAAGCTCTACCAGCTCCAGACCACCCAGCCATACATGCGCTCTGGTGGGCACTCGCAGGCCACTCCCAGGCCCCAAAACAGTCAGCTCTCGCCCCGGTCCCCTCCCTGGTGCTCCCGGCGCCCTCCCCCACCTCCGCCAGCCCCATGTGCGCCACCGCCGCCTGCAGCTGCTGCTCCGGAACCAGCCCCGCCACGCGGCACGGCAGGGACGCCAGGGCCGGACGCTGGGGCTGCACACGGGGCGATGCACGGTCCACATATGGGTGGTGGTTCCGGGGTAATCCTTGCGCGGGCTGAAAACCGATGCGCCATGAGTCCACCCGGTTCGGGGATAGGACCCAGGCAGGCGGCATGGCGGCATGCGGAGGCAGCCGCAATCCACGGCCCACGGTCAAGAGCAGGACAAACATCAACGTTTGCATACGGCGCACTCGAGTGACCCACCTCTGGTAGGTCCTGCTCTGTGAGCTGCCTCAGCCCGCTGGCCCCCGCCAGCAGCCGCCCCCAGCTGGTGGCCACCCCCACCCCCAGCGGGGTCACCAGCCCTATGCCCGTAACCACCACCCGCCGTGTGGGCAGAGGGGCGACGGGGTCGAAGGGCTCAGCGCTGCTGACGTTGGAAGAGCCACGACATGGTGCTGCATGTGTGTTGAAGCTACGACCGTTGTGGATGCAACTGCTGCATGTCGTGCGCGTGGTATGGCTTGGGGCGGCTGCTGAGCAAGTCTGCGGGAGCCGTAACCCACAAGGGATGGAGCTTGTGTTGCTGCTGCTGCAGCAGCTGGGTGAGCTGCTACCGTTCCACGCGTTGATAATGTTGCTTGAACAGCTCAAGAGCCATCCTCTGGGCGCACAACGGCCGCCGCCAGCGAGCGCCATGGCCCCTGCCCCAGCCAGCCTGGCTGCGGGTCGGGCGCTGCGCCTGTGAGCAAGCCCTCACAGAGAAAGAGTTGTGGAGCTAAGCCCCAGGACGCACTGGTTTTTTACGGAACACAGTGTCCGGTTGGTATGGCACACTCGGGGACTACACTCGGTGCTGACCCGCTGTCAGGGTCGTCGGTGTCGTGCCGGGGGCAGCGACCTCGGCGTAATGCCGATGCTAAGCTGCAAGCAGTCGTTTAGGCGTAAAAGATTTGGTACACATGTGTTCAGGGAACATGCGCGGCATGCAAGGGTGCCACCAAGACCCAGCACGCAGCATCGGTAAGTGAAGGCGCGGCGCAGGTGTCGAAGCAACTGTTATCAGTGTGCTAATATGGGTCACGAGCATATGCCTGATTGAAAGAACTGCATGAATAGCAGCAGGTGAGGTACGTGTTATGTATGTCTTGTCATCGATCCCGCCTTTTGGACAGCGCGATTGGGCCTACCTTGTCGTCCACAGCGGTAGCCCAGAGCTTCGTGCAAAATATATAGAAAAGTGACTTGGTGAAGGAGTCATCGTCCTAGCGTCACCGCGTTATTGCGCGAGTACAGTTAGCCTAGGTGAACCCTTCTGCGCAACGGTCGAGCCATGGTGAAGAAGGCTACCGATCAAGACAAACTAGAGGCATTCAAGAGCTATGATGCCTGGATTTTCGACCTAGATGGTGCGTATTGGGATACATGAAATAGGTCGACGGGTGATGCCACAGGGTAAAAGGTTGTCCACAGCTGCTCTCAAGGGGTTCGCGCTGTAAGGGCTCCGGCTGCGGCAGCGGGCTCCAGACTGCTTTGCGCAGGAGCCCGCGAGTACGCAGCGTGTCCTCCACACCCGTCTGCTGTGCTGGCGCTGTGGGCCTGGCACCGCACCCGGGACGGTCGGGGTATGACACCTTCCGCCGTTCAGGACTCTGGACCTCACACCTTTCATCCCTCCTCCACTGGCACCACCTCTCACCGCTCTTCCGCTGAACAGGGACACTATGGAAAGGCTCGCAGCTGGTGCCTGGTGCAAAGGAGTTCATTGAGCTGCTTCGGAGCTATGTGAGTCGGCCGGCACCCGGCAGCACTGCTGGTTGCACACAGAGGCACATGCACGAGGGAAAGAGGCTGAGCAACTCTCTGATCGTCCCCGGCTGAGTTCCGGTAACCAGCTACTCTCGCTGTGTTGCTGCCAGGCCTGTCGGCAGTCCTGACACGCGGCCCTGCCGCTCCGCCCACCCAACTGAACCCGCAGCAAAAAAAGATCTTCTTCGTCACCAACAATGCCACCAGGAGCCGAGCGGCCAACGCCGACAAGCTCACGAAGATGGGCATCCAAGCGCATGTGGTGAGCGATGGACGCAGTGTAATACTGTTTACTGCAGGGCAAGGTACCCAGGGGGACAACGGCCTTAGCCCACATAGAACCCATGCTCACCGCACCCGGCGGCCAGGGCCCCTGTATGCCGACCCTGCTTTTTGGCGTGCTGTGCAGCCCGCACTCATGCAGTTGATTTGTTCTGTCACGCCATGTTTTGCGACAGGACGAGGTGTACAGTAGCTCCTTCGCCGCAGCAGCCTACCTTAAAACCATCGCCTTCAAGCAAAAGGTGGGCTGTGGACTAAAAGCCGAACGGCACACATGCAAACGCAGGCACGGATGGGGGGCCATACACATGGTGCTAGCGCCGCAGCGCAAGGTTGAGCGATCGGTGCAGCATTCAGATGTTCCAGAGACTGTGTCTGTGGCCGGTTTAGTCAAGTTAGTCAAGCGACGTCCATGGAAACGAACCCGCACTACACACGGTGTGCTGCTGTCATCCCTTGCCCTCCCCTGCCACGCGTCATGCACGCCACGTTCTATTGACGCATGCCGTGCACACACACGTGTCCCCGTGCACGCAGGCCTACGTGATCGGCGAGGAGGGCCTGGTGGAGGAGCTGACTGCCGCGGGCATCCAGTGCGTGGGCGGGCCCGAGCACCGCGGCAAGGAGGTGGACTGGAGCCAGGACGAGCCGCACATCGACGTGGACCCGGAGGTGCGTTAGGGGGGTGGGGGTGGGGGTGGGGGTGGGGGTGGGGGTGGGGGTGGGGGTGGGGGTG
>VFQN01001130.1_pt1 | contig 46432 bp, 60 predicted proteins | sample 3512371 | NCBI WGS metagenome assembly VFQN01 (sample SAMN10412370, study PRJNA504923) | tailings metagenome | isolation source: Replicate 2 from Balatoc abandoned mine | place: Philippines: Itogon, Benguet | collected 2017-08-28
CGCCAACACCCACAACTGTCAGGGGCACGCCCTTGCGACGCAGTCGACTTGTGTTGTATACATCGCTGCCCACTGATCGCTACCTGTACACTTGCACTTATCCCAGCGTAAGCCTGAGACCTGAGAGCAGGTGGAGAGACGATGTCCAAGGCCCCAGTCTCAAATGCTGAGGTGAAGTTGGCACAATGTCTCATTGTGTTCCTGCGTTGCTGTGGGGTTGTAGTTCGGGCAAACGGCCCACGCGAGTCCCATGGGTCAAGCAACGGTTGGCGTCACAGGTTTTAACCGTTGCAGCAGCAGTGGACCTAGCCCTGGCTTACATCTTTGAAAGGGATATTATTATTCGTTCATGACTTGCACATGCCCTTGTGCCGCCACGTCAGCCGAGGCCATTGGCCAGCAGCCCGCTACCTTGACCCTGCAATGGACGGTGATGAGCACGGCTACTGGTCATTGCCTTTGCGCGACTCGGCCTCAACTATACCGACCGTCACTAGAACAGTTTCACTCGCTACTGCCATACAGCTACGAGTTCAGCATGCGACATCAAGGCTGTTTGCCATTCACGATGCCACTCCCGCACAAACCTTTCAGGCGCTCCAAGCGCGTTGTATAGCTGCCTAAATACTGCTTTCATAACATGGCTCCACGATGAGACAGTAGTAGCACAGAGCTGCAGCACGAAGCGTCTTCCGACACTGACGGAACTTGTCAACGCTTATCGGCGCCCTTCCTTTCGTCCTGCCTTGAGGCGGAGATACAGCCCAACAGTCAGCTGGTACATCGTGTATTACGGAATGTAAGTGGGGCACGTCAGTAGGCTCTGCGACTTTGACCGGATGCGTAGCGATCAAGTAAGTAGCTCGCTGCTCACTCTCCCAGCGAACTCCCTTTGATCGACTTGGCATTGATGTAGCTTCCAAGGATCAGACTATCAAGGCGAGTCGGCCTGCCTGCTTAGCAGTACCGGGGAAGGGTGTTGCAGCGGGTCTCCGGGAACAACCTGGACTAGCAGAGCCTGGTCCGGCAGCAGCAATGCACAACCCTGCCTTGTCGAAGAACAGTGTTTTGCAGTACCCATGGCCGATGTATTGTACTTGTCGCACAGGACTCGCACCCCACTTGTCACCGCTGATTTTGGTATGAGCTTCTGACCTTCCGCCTGACCGCACCTGATTGCTGGTCTCGTTTTTATGCAACCCTGTTCCTCAGGGCTGTGGATGTGACAAGCTGCCGACAGCGGCTGCGTGTCACCTGACCATCTTGTTCACAGCGACGCCAGCCCTTGGACCCGGAGCAAGGTCCAGCGCGCAGCCGCCTTTCAGCTGGCGCCGCTGCTCCCACCGGACGCCTTGTCTGTCCCCCTTCCCAGCTCCCCTTCTCTCCAGTGGATTTTGGGAGGAGGAAACCTCAAAGGTAGCTGAGTTGGTTCAATTTTTTTGACTCATTGTGCATCATCAGATTCGTAGATCCCGGATGAGATCCGGTCCTATGGCTTAATGGATAAAGCGCCGGTCTACGGAACCGGAGATTCCAGGTTCGATCCCTGGTAGGATCGCTTATTGCAGCTGCACGACAGACTCATTTTGTGAAGTATGCTCATTTTCTGGCGTTTCGCCGTGCCTTTACATCCTGGGGGTCTTTTTGCCTCCCAGACGTGCCTTCCGTACCTTGGCACTGCTTGGCGGATGCACGGGCCGCATGTACAGTACCCTACAGGACTGCATACCGCAAGAAAGGCCAGTCGCAGCATCCGCTGTGGTTCTCGCCTCGTCTTGTTTTTCTGCACCTAACCTCAGGTGAGCTACAGGCTGCACCCAGCCACCCACGCCATTGGGGCAATGGCTGGCAGATCACGAAGTTAGGCCTTATAACGACACGAGCGCCAACTGACCATTAGACCGCCATCATTCACCGTGCGCAGCCATCACCTGTGGGCATGTGCGCATGCTGCATGCGTCGCCTATGGCCAGGATTGCTGCTCACAAATTGGAGCGGGGATTTATTCCACTTGCATATGCTTCACATCTCTCACGTCGTTGGCACCTTGCCAGTCCGTACTACGAGCTGCCAGCACGAGCACGCACACACTGTGCCCCTCCCGCACACTTTGAGCATTTATTACGGTACATGCATCTGACGTCAACGTGCGCCCCGCAGGACCGCGGCACCTCTTGTCATCGGAATGCTTGGAGGCAGGCACCGCTGGCGCGTTGGACGGCAGCACGAGGAGGAGGCGATGTCACACAGCGAACTGAGTGCAGCTCCGCGCTCGTAGCGTCTGCTGCAGCTCCGTTGGGCGCTGTTACGAGCTTGCAGCGATCTGCTGTATCTCCGTGGCTTAGCTTGGAAGCACCGTACTGTGTCGTACGGCACCCACGGCCGGGCCCGTTTTACTCCACGGATGCGAGGCTGGACGAGATGGCGGGCGCCCCGAGCAGCACCGCCCTGCCCCTGTCCGTACAGCCGTACACCTGGCTGTTGGTGACAACCATATCAACCACCTTGTCGTGGTGGTCGGTTGGGATGCTGTCCAGCAGCTGTACCTCGTACGACAGGGCAACTGCGGGGGGAGCAGAAAGGGCATGGAAGGCGTTGGGGGCCTGGTGGGAGAGCTAGTACAACTGCAATTAGGGCAGAGTGCCCTCGTGACTGATGCCTGAGTGCAGCACGACGTGTTGAGGAGGTTGTCCATGCTAGAGGGCCCGCATACGGTAAGATGGCCAGAGATGAGGCGTGGTCGCGGTTGGCGTGTGCGTGCATTGCAGCAGACATGAGGCTAGGCAGGAATTCGTGAACCTGTGTTTCCGTGGACCTCACCGAGCAGGGGAGGTTCCCTCCCTTTCTCGGCTGCGACGGATTGCAGTGACGCTATCATCTTGTCGTAGTACCTGTTGGCAGAGTGGAACAAGTGAGCAGCGCCTCGGTCAATGCTTATGCCACGGCGCCTCCATGATCTGTGCCATCGTACGGCACTGGCCTGCTGCAGTGTGCTACCCACCACAGACTTGGTGCCCATAACTTAGGTACCTAAGGCCCTGTAAGTATGAGTGTGGTACGATACCCGACAGGAAGGGGTCCCCTGTAAACAACCAAGCCAAACCTACTGCCACGTGCCCCACTCACCCCCCTCCTCTCCCCAGCCTCCGGCCCGTGCGGTCGAATCCCAGGCCGGGCATCAGCACCACGTCGAAGCACACGTGCGAGCGCACGGCTGTACGGCAGGGCGCGTGGTGGGCGGGGCCAGTAGATGTTGAGTTCTTGCAGAGCGAAACACGGTCGCCTCTGGCTGCAGAGCCACCAATGAAGCAGACTGTGATTGCAGCAGAGACGTGGCCGAGCCTTACTGTGCGGCCAGGCCACCCTGCGTGCTGCATTGTGCACACAGCGCCAAACACACAACAGTTCAGTGTGACCAGGGGTCGCTTTCGCACCCTGCAGGATACACTCACCATGATCCTTTGCATGGTGCTTTACATCCTTTGCATCCAAGTCGGCGCGTCCGGTGCCACAGGTGGCCACGTCGTGCTCCCAGCCACCCACAGCCACCCACCGTCCTCTCGCGGCGTGCCGTCCGCGTAGCAGTCGGCCGGCTCCAGGATGTCAAACGGAGGTACCCGCCGGAGGCAGGCCATGTCGTCTGGCCAGGTGGACACAACCAGGGCAGTGCAGGTGCCACACAGTTGTACGGCAGGGGGACAGGGCTTGCATCGGTACCAGTACCGTACAGCAAAGAGTGGACGGCCTCCAACGAAGTATGCTGAACCAGGCTGACCCTGTGCTCTCCTTCGCAGCATAGGAGTAAAGGGTTTGCCAGGTTGAGGCCAGGCACCTGCGGGGGACCTCCCTTGCGCGCCCGTCCCTCCCCAACCCGCACGCACCTAGGTGCAGGAACTTCATGTTGCTGTTGCTGTCCTCCACAACAGGGACGTAGCAGCGCTTGCCTGCAAAGGCCCAAAGGATCAGGGATATACGCACACATGCTGTTTCAAATGCACCGACTTGAGTGTCGGAGGACGGGGAGTATCAGTGCATGCCTGCAGGGACAGTGCGGGGCACCGGTGCAGGGTCACGCGTGACAGGCTCGGCGGCGGCAGCTTGACTTGGCGTCGCGGTACCACATGGTGTCATATGTGGTGTCATAGCCACGGTGTGGCAGAGGCGTGTGGGAGCTGCCCCACCGAGACACTCTTAACTCTGTGGCCGCCCCTACTGGTGGCAGGGCATGAGTCACCATACCGTGATATGATGTATGCCTGTCACGTCACTAGAGATTGCGTTGATGGGCTGACACGTTGCCTTAAGGTAGATGGCTTGCAGGCAGGGAGCATCACTCGTGTGAAGACGGGTCTGGGCCGCCTCCCTCTGGGAGCTGCCCCTGTCGAGCGGCAGGCCTCAGCACGTGCCAGCTGCCCGAACACCCCTTGCAGCGCAACTGCATTACGCACACGTAGCAACCTGCGGCCTGCTGAGGCGCCACGCACCTGCTTTCATGGCATCTTCCAGTATTGCTGTAGTGTCGACCTCTCGGAGCTTGTGGCAGTGTAGGTACAGCCCCAGGGTCTGTGCCTCCCGGTATGGCCGCAGCGCAAGGACGTGCGCCGCGATGCCAGCGCCTGCAAGTCTTGCAGTGATGTATGTGTCATCTTGTGTTTATCAGTTACTCATTGTTTTGAGCGTAGCCAGCTAGGACGACTCACTCTCGCGAGCCATTTCGTCGCCGGTCAGCGCCCGCAAGGCCTGCTTAATGCCCTGTCTTGTAGCCTGTTTATGCTCGTATAGATTTGCCATGATGGATGCTACGGTACGCGTTTGGGCAAGGGACTTGCTAGAGGTGAGCGGACGAGGGGCCACGAGCTGTGACAGTCGGCAAGTCCCGGCCAGCACGGTTCTCATGACTGTGACGGACGCATACCTATGTAGCAGGGTATGTGCCTACTTATTTGGGAGTACGTCGCGGTTCGAGCTCCAAAAAAGCCAGCGGCACGCGGAAACGTGTCGGTTGGGTCCATCCGGTCCCAACGAACAGACAGGTGCGCCATCTACTGCGTCCGACCGGGCGTGTCAAGGGGCCCATGCTTGTACGACAGCGCTCCCCTGCCTTAACCTGCCACACAACACCTTCAGGTGCAACGCGTCCATGTTCAACAGCTGACATCAACAGCTAGTGCCCAGCCCCAGCCGGAAGCCGTGCAACAACAACGTAGTAGTACCAGCCACCAACTGCACGCCGTATTGAGCGGCGCCACGCCCCAACGTCTACCGTACCATCCACTCGCCTTCACAGCATTCCACATAAGGTATCCATGCAAGTCATGCAGCTGAAATGACCGCAGCACAACCACGTGCAATTACCTGCTTCCCCTGTGCTACCGTAATGCTATTGGTGCTGCAGCCCTGTGCAGCCCGCCAAGGCCGAAGCCGTCCGCCGACCACGCCCGGCACAGCCTTCACGTGTGCGTGTGATGCACCACGTGTGCGCTACACCATGTGTGTTGTGCACCACTTGTCTGTTCCACCAAGAGGCTTGTGCAGCTCCCTCCTGCACACCTGCACACCTGCACGGCGCAGCTGCTGCCGTAAGCCCACGCTGCTCCCCCTGGTCCACCTTAGCGGCGCATGCCCTGCAAAAGAAGGGGAAACTCAGTACGGTACGAGAACCGTCGTACGACACGCCGTACATGCGCTGCTATGGTCCCGTCCGGAAGTTAGCCCATGCCCAGGAAGGCGTATCCCTTGCCAGGCTTGGTCCTCGCCGTACGTACTGCCGGTGCGGCAGTGGCAACAGCATAAGTATCTTGGTCAGGCATAACAGAACAACTACGTCAGTGTTGTGTGGCAGACACACACATCCGCGGTCTCGAATTGACTCTTACTTCGGGCTGATACGGCGCGCCTGGTGTGCATCCCAGAGGTGGGGCGTGTGTGGGCAAGGGGGGCGCGGTAGGGGTCGGTTACGCACGGGGGACGGGTGAAAGGGGAGGAGTGGCAAAGCTGATGAGACTGGGATGGCGGTAAGAGCAAATCCGAATGGCGGTGAGCGCACTACGTAGGTTGCACAGTCCAGCGCAATCCTTGGCCTTTCAGCGTTGCCCAATCGCTCACCGGTTGGGCCGCCGTACAGCGGTCCCTGGTGCTGCTGCAGGGCCCCCATGGGGATCATCTGGGCCACTGCGCACGTGGGGCGAAAGAGCAGTGGGCGTTTGCCGGTACAGAGCCTCAAACGCCTGTCGCCTTGGGGACCACACTGCAGACACGATTGTGGTGTGCAGCTGCTTCAGTCATTCGCAGGGCCGCACTGTCGACAATATATCTTATTGCAGAGCGCGTGGACACCCACTGGGCTGCTGCGGCATGGGCGCATGACACGAGACGGCGTAACAGCCACATGGGGCCACACGCCCTGGTGCCCCGCCCTCAGGTTTGGCACTCCTGGTTTCATTCGTACAAGCAGCCCCAAAGCTCGAGTGTAAAGACAGAGATGACTGAGTGTGCAACACGTCCTTCGGCTCACTGGGCGGCGTTAGGCCGGGCGCGGGGGGCGGCAGGCCGCGCGGCTGCGCGTCCCGGTGGTCCAGCTCCGCTTTGTGCTGCGTCTGCATGCACGCGCACACCCTGGGGGGAGGAGGGAGCAACGGGAGGTGTAGGGGTAACAAAGGGGGATGCATGTAGACTGTGGTTGTGCTGCGCCTGCATGCACGCACACACCTTGAGGGGGAGAGGCGCACGGGCAAGGAGCTAAAAACGAGGGGGCAGATGAGAACAAAGGTAGAGATCTAGAGAGGTAGGGCGTCCAAGATTGATGTGTGACCGGTATGAAGGCAGCGCAGTCGGCTGGAGCCAGGAGTCAGGGGCCCGAGGCGTTCTGCTGGGTAAGGGCTGGTGCAGGAGAGCGGCTGCTCGTGCTGGCCAAAGGAGGTGCAGGTGTTGTGATGTACATCAGCGGGGGCTGGGCCTGCAACCACGCTCACGCGCTCTCCACACGTGTCCTGCGCTTAAGCCTCCGGCTTTGCATGTGCATTCAATATGCGGTCGAGTATTAGCACGATATTAAGCAGGATAATACGCAGCCGTTCGCTTGGGGGTGCCAGCAGTTTGCCAATCAATGCATAGGTGGCAAACAACTTGGAACTGTACCACCACGTGAGATTGCACGTGGCGCAGACATCCGTTAGAAGCGTTACAGACCCTACCCAGCCGGCGCTGGCACTGTCACCTCCCCTCACTCACGAGCACCAGCACACGTCAGGCTGGGGGTTAGGGCAGCGGCGGGGGAAAGGGCGGCCAGCGGCAAGCGTGTGGGCTGGAGAACTGTGTGCGTAGGCGACACGGCGACGGCGCAGCAGCAGGCTCCGTTGTGTAATCCCGACCTCCATCCACGACATAGCCAGTACAGCTGTACTTAGAACCGTGACGCGCCAGCAGTAACACATTCGGCCCATACGGTACGGTACCCTAACCCACACACCAACCCGCCACCGAGTCCACCATCTCTGACACACCTGGCCCGCACACTCTTAACCCACATGTGAACTTTCTCCAGTCCTAACACCCCGGTAACTCACGTGCACCTCACGATCCTTTATTGGGACCGGTTAACCCACCATCAGGTCCAGCAGCCCAAAACACACGTGGGCCCACACACCACAACTCATGCCCAAAATCCACACCCTAGCCCACACCCTACCCCACACGCTGACCCACCAGCAAATTCACCAGGTCTGCGGCGCTTCGCAGCTCGTCGAAGAAGCAGGCCAGGATGTAGCACACGCAGGACACGTACCTGGGGGAGAGGGGCAGCAAGGGGCAGGGGGAGGCAGGCGTGGGTGGTGGGGATGCAAACGTACGGGCACTTGCAGGCAGGGCCCACGGCGTGTAAAGAGAGGCAACAGCTGCAATCGCCCATGGCCGCAGACGGGTGTGGCATCAGCTGCGCCTGGTACAAGGCCTAGGCGCGTTCGCGTGCACACAGCACCCACGTCCGTAGGCATTCTCGCTGTCGGTCCTACCTCGCCCTGCCGTAACCGCATACCTACCCTCCCCATGCCCCTTTGTTTCCTAGAGCTCACTGCAGCATGGCATGGTGGCATGTTAACCTGTGTTGAGTGCCTGTCCTGTGTGCCGTACAGTGCCGAACAGCTGTCTCCCCCGCTCCCCTCCCAGCCCACACCCACTGCAGCACAATCATGGTGGCGATGATGGCGTTGTCGCACTTGGTGGTCTCCACACGCAGCTCGTCCATGACTGCGGCCACGTAGGCACGCGGGTACGGGGCGGGTGGGGGGTAGGTTGGGGTAGGTTGGGGTAAGGGGTCACGTGTACGGCACGTACCGAGGGAATCCGGAGGAGGGATGCAAGGCACACGCAGCTCGTCCATGACTGCGTCTACGCAGGCACACGGGTGCGGGTGCGTTACGTGTATTCCATCCAGGTCTACTTGCCAGTCGTGTGCGTGTGTAAGGGGAGGCAGGTTGGGCTACGCCACCCTGTGAGCAAACACTGCCAGCGAAGCGCAACACGGTATACGTGAGAGAAGCCGGTAGGGCCTGGCCACTTGTCGATGCATGTTTGCTTGAGTCCCTGAGCCGCCGATGGTCTCCATGCGCAGCTCGTCCGAGGACACGGCCCCGCTGGGACATAGGTGCGCCTCGTGTTCAGGTGCATTCAGGTGCGCTACATGCGGGCAGGTGAAGGAGCATGCGATGCGGCTGGGTGCAAAAGGTTGTAGGGCCAGCGAGCTCGTACTTTCAAATGCCGTGCGATCATGTGGCCGCTGGCCAGGGATCAGCAGAGCTTGGTGGCTTGGTGTATGCTCTTCTCTATTTGCTCAGCTTCATCCCCCCGCACAGGGCGTTGCGTGCCAAGGTACGTGCTACCGTACGCAGGCCGTGCTACCGTACGCATGGTCGTGACGGGCATGAGGTGCAGTCCGCCCGACGCTGGTGGTCAGGGCCACTGCCTTTAGCTACCTGGTCATGCACTGCCGCCTAGCTACCGGAGGTGGTGTACAACAACCTGAGGCAGCGCAGCAGGGCCCTGTTCCCCATCACCAGCTGCAGGACACGACTCACTCATGAAGCGGGTGGTGGCCACACTCTGGGCCGTGCACAGCCAGGTCTGCGGACAAGGGGTTGGCGAACAGGGTTTGGGTGCATGATGGCCTGTGGACGCGTGCGCCACGGACGACGCATGCGAGCCGTACGTCGGCAGACCAGAGTCGCTGTCGTACCGTATCAGTACCCTTTCATTGTGCGCTAGGGTTTCTGCGCTCAGCCAGCTCCGGAGGCACTGCCGCTGTGTCAGCCGGCACGACCACCTATGGCACGTGACTCCGCACGCCATGCCATGCCTGGACACTGAAGCTTCACGTGGATTGCACGCTGGCAGGTAGCGCCTAGTGCGGCGTGTGTGCTAACGCGCAGGCCACGACATGGTACACCGGGTCACCGGACAAGAGCACCTCACTCCCCTCCTCCCCCGATCCATCCCCTCCCCATACCCCAGCAGCTCCGCACCTCGAGGCACAGGCAGAAGCCGGGGCACCTGCTCTCCCCGCAGCGCCCCGAGCAGGGGCACAAGCCGTTGCAGCACACGTATCTGCAGCAGGGGTTCGGGAGTGGGAAAGCGAGGGAACGGTGTAACGCGTGGGCGTGTAAGAGTGGCGGTACGGCCACAGCTGTGGCCCGTGTCATCTGCGCAGATGACACGGGACCGCTCACGTGTTTGGAGAATTTCATCGCTCACAATGTCTAGACAACACTGTGCTACACAACCAGCGCCCCGTCACATCTCGGGTCAAACTGGTCCACATTGCACTTCCTGGCCTGTGGCCCCACGTGGGTGCGGCACAGCCGTGATCCCTCTAACACTGGCATGCATGAGGGTGCTTAGCAATGCCACTACGGCAGCAGTGGTGGCGTGGGGCGCCTTGCTTAGCGCAGGCCTGGAACGAGCGCCGTTGCGCACGGGGCACAGCCACATGGAATGTAACACAAAATTCAAGACACAGCCAGCAGTCCCCGGTTTCGTCTTGGGGCGGGGCTTCCATCTATGCTGACAACCTAGTGGCATGTACAAGCACCGAATGCATGGGCCACTGCCTATCGTAAGTGCACCAGTAGTGCATACGGTGCAGTCATGCATGTGACACGTGTGTCCCACCTGGTCATGTCTCCGTACAGCGCCTGTTTGCGCAGGCTGTACGACACGCATGGCCCGCTGGCGGGGCGGGAACGTACGGAGCACGAGTAGGGGCCGGTTATGGGCAAGCCGCGTACAAGTTATCGGCCAGTCTGGAGCAAGGTACCGTAGACAGCTAGAAGTATGTTAGGCCCATGATTCCTAGGCGCTCTGCAACGCTTGCACCTAGGTAGCTAGGATGCATGCATTACCAATGAGCTGGACCGGCAGGGTGGCAGCTGCAACCATCCTGCGAGGTGGTGGTTCGACCGTGTTGCCACGTGCTCGCCACGCACGGGGCAGACGACCATCCGTGCGTGAAGCCGCAGTTTCTCTGGCGCATACAAGGTACGGTACGGTATCCTGTAATGTGTGTCCTAGGCTGTAGGTGGCCAAGACTCACCAGAAGCATGACAGCATGCAGTCTGAGGGGGAGCGGGGAGGAGCGGGAAACGAACGTTGGTAAGGGCAGGTCGCGGAAGTCGGGGGCGGACGCTCCAAGGTCGATAGCGCGTCCCCAAAAGCATCCCAGCCATGAGCTTATGGTATGCAACATCTATACTGGAGAGCTCCAAAAGGTGGAACAGCTTGCCGGTCAACGCAGCTAAATGCGCAACGCTCCATACTTACACCCAGGGCGTTGGCAGCAGGCCCGGCTCAGCTCCACCTGCCACTTGTTCCTGTATTCCTGCCGCGCCTTGAGCGCGTTGACCTTGTTTGAGATTTCGTTTGACATTTTATAGCCTTATCGTCGGCCCTCTGGCGGTGTCGAGGGATACCCCAAGCTGCCGCAAGCGCTTTAATAACTCAAAGGAAGCACCGAAGGATAGCGTATTATGCAAGTTAATCCATCAGTGGGCACAGGGCAGTATGACAGTATAACCTGACCCGCGCTGCCAGCAGATGGAGACGGGCCCATGGGTCCGCGCGAGGTCTTAGTCCACGTCCCTGTCCGGTATGCGCTAATGCCGGGTCGTACAAAACGCACACGGATCACCTCTCAAGTACTGGTCGCATATGAAGTCGCATGAGTGCTGCGTGCGCGCTGGCTGGCGCTATTGCAAAGGGCGAACGCAACTGCCATTCGTAGGGTGTACGTGCTCCACTGGTCTTCGCCCGATCCTTGAGCCGGGGTCCCAGATTAAAGCTTGCCTCTTGCTGGTTTACGTTGTAAAGGGGGCTTGCAAGGCCTTGCTTATTAAGGAGTGCATACTGGAGAACCTGATAAGGTCCTGTCTTGCTCGGCCGTGTCAGATTCAGGTGTTCTCCCCGTGGGTTCTCCCCTTACCCTGCCTTACCCGCCCTCATGCAGCGTTGAAGCGAACGTGACTGCGCGGAAGGATGGCATACATGTATGGGGTCTCCCTCGGTTTCCCAATCGGGGCAAATGACCAAGCAGTAGATCTGCCAAGTAAGTCGTACAAGATCCTTCAACCTGGGGCACGTGGCACGTGGCTATGACGGTACGGCGCGACGGCCCTTCGGCGGCGGAAGGTGAACCACTGGCGGCGTCGCATAATTTGTTTCTTACATGCTTGTGTTGCTGAGCATGTTGTACGAAACCCGTCAGATGCCCGGCATCTTCGTATGGCGATCAGGTGACACATACAACACCAAAAACCACACCCCTGGCCCGTGCATCCCGCCGTGCACATACGGTGTGCTGTGACACGAGTCAAAGCCCGGGCGTCCAGCCACACTCATGCAGATTGCCGACGTTCGCCCCAGCTATCCTCATGCCTTGCGGCAGTGACATGAACGTACCGGTTATTAAACAGCGGTTACCCACCATACCGCGCGCACACACGCTGTCGTGACACGTATGTAGCGCCCATGCAATGTGCACGTGGCATCCAATCAGTACCGTACTACTGGTGCTCATAGTAGAGCACCCAGGATGCACTACGGCATCGTTAGCATGACCGCTCCAATCGGCAGAGAGCAGGCAGTTCCTACACTTGGTCCCCTCTATCGCTCCCTTATGCAGGGGCCCTAGGATTGGCAAAATATCACAAGAGTCTAGCCCAATTGGGCCCGCCCATCCACTACGTACACTACTCCCCTGCTACTACCACTGGCATACTAGGTTGCAATTGCCCTCCCGGCAAATCTACAGTACGGCACCCTGCAGTCAATCAATGGCCTTAGTGTGCGCGATCAGGCGTGCCATCCATACTTCAAACACCACGACACCCGCTGAGGCTAGCTAGTAGAATCAATAGTCGCATCTAAATTGCTGCACTTGCCAATGCATGGATGAATGAACGAACACAACAGTACTTGCGTTGCAGCGCCTTAATGCCAGGCTTGTGTGCTTTCCCTGCACTGAATTCGTACCATGGCATGCCGGGCGTACCTCCCACACGCCCTACCGGTACGGCAAGATGCATGCAACGCCAGTGAGATGCACCCGCACAACGGCGTTCTCGGCCTACAGCAGTACGGCAGCCGCGGCCGTGGCCAGGCCGACCATGAGCGTGATGAGCAGCGAGGAGGGCAGGGCAGCGGGGCCTGCCGCATTGCCAAGCCGTACAGGCCGCAGCTGGCTGGACGTTGACGGGCTATGGGAGGGCGACGGAGAGGCAGGGGAGTCTCCCCCGCCCCCACCCTGCTGGCCGGCGGCGCCCGTCTCGTACTGCAGTACGACAACCTCGCCCAGGCGGTCGCTGTAGCCCGACACCATGTCGGCGGCGGCGGCGCCGCCGTTGTCGTGCGTCACGGTGGCGGAGGGACCGGCGGCGATGCCAACGGCGGGCGCCAGGGCGGCAGCACCAAAGTCCTGCACACGTGCACCCAAACACAGTCCCGCCGCAACACTTAGTCCTCTGCCTACAGGTGTCATTCTCTGCCGGAGTGTACGGTACGTGGTGTGAGTGCGGCATGGGAGGGACGGCAAGCGTTGGCAAGGGCACAGACCAGGGCTACACAGCCCAAAACGCGTTGTACGTACCAGCCCTACTCCAGCGTCTCTCCACCGAGACTCCTCTCACCTGCAGTCGAAGAATGACGCGCTTGCTGTTGGCTGGGCCGGCTGTCACCGCCGTCAGGTTGACGGGCAGGTCCAGCACCACCAGGCTGCCCGTACCCACAGCGGAGGCCGGCAGGCCAGACGCCGCCACGCGCACGATCTGGGACACGATGCTGGCGGCGCCGCCGGCCCGCCGGTAGTCTGACGTGTTGGCTGCCAAGGGCGCAGCGGAGCCGCCTAGGGAGGTTAGCAGCAGCGACGTGTCACGGATGACCGTCAGCTGAACGCCCAGGCCGCTGGCGCAGCAGTCGGGGTCGGCGGCGCACAGGCTGCCGATGGCAGGGTTGAGGGAGGCGGAGACGGTGGAGGCGGCGGACTGCAGCAGCCGGCGGCCGGCGGAGGCGGCGCCGCTGGCGGCTGGAGGCGGCGCGATCTGCATGGTGACGCCAGCGGCGGCGAGGGCGGCGGAGGCCTTCCTGACGGCGGCGGCAAGCTTGGCAGTTGAGATCTGTACGATGGTTCCGTTGCTGGGGGTGCCGTTGAGTAGGCCTTGCGTGAGGGCGGCGGTGCCGCGCATGAGGGAGGCCAGCACGGACTTGGCTCCGTCAGCAACGGCTTGGGAGGCGCTGCCGCCACCGCCGGCGCTTGCCGCCGCCGACACCACCAGAGCGGTGGTGTCGTCAAGCATGCTGCTGAAGAAGTCCACAATGGGCCCGGCGTCCTCTACGCTGATGGGCTTGGAGGACAGGGCCTGGGCCATCTGGCTCGCGCCCGCCATGATTGCAGCGCGGCTGGCGTCGGTGGCTGATGATGTCATGGAGAGCATGGTGTTCATGCCGCTGAATCTGGCGGCGGTGTCGGTGGCGGAGGCGGGCGCAGAGCCGCCGGCCGTGGAGGTAGAGACGAGGGATATGAGCAAAGAAGAGGCGAGGGTTGCGATGGCGGCCTTGGTCTCTGCGGAGGTGCTATTGGAGACAGAGGAAACGGCGGCTAGGCGGGCTGCCATGGCGAGCGTCTGGGAGGGGGTGGCCTTGGTTGTGTTGGAGTCGGCGGTGAAGGAGGTGAGGGCGGCGAGCTGGTTGCCGACCTGCTCTTGGGACACCTGCAGTACGGCACGGAAGGTGGGGAGGGGAATGGAGGTCGGTGGCTGAGGGATGGCTGGGACGCACGGGCGGACGCATGTGCACAGTACGCTGAGCAGATGAACAGCATACCGGGTAGCCAAGCAAGGCTGTGGATGAATGCTTTTGGATGGATGTCCTACTGGTGGCATGGCATGTGGTGTGCGAAGCAGCGGCCTAGGCACACCTGCCTGGCTACGCCTGGGCAACCCACCTGGTCCGACACTGTAACAGTGACCGTTGCGCACGCTTTGTCGCCAGTCGGCGTGACCTCCTCGGAACCCATGCTGGTCTTCGCCACACGGGCCGCCCGGGTGCAGACATACAGAGTCTGCTGGCCTGGGCTCAGGCCAACAATGACGGCGGTGACCAGTGGAGAGTACAGCTGGCGGGCCTTGTAGGGGGAAGAGGAGGCCGAGACGACTCCAAACTCATACACTAGGGTCTCAGAGGCTGAGGATGAAGGCCAGGCGCGCTGCCACCCGCTGGTGGTGAGTGTGAAGGTGTCAAACACAGTCCCAAAGGAAGCGCTAGAAAGCAAGCAGCCGTCGGGGTTGGTGCACGTGGGGGCCGGCTCGGTGCCCTCAGTGGAGGTTGAGGGAGACGGGGAAGGTGGAGGGCGAGGCGGAGGGCGAGGGCGAGGACGTGTAGGTGGGTGGGGGCAGGGGCACGGTGGGATGTGGGCTGTAGGTTGGAGGCAGGGTCAGCTGCTCCGTGCTGGTTGCAATAGTGGGTTCAGGGACGGTGGCAGGGGCTGCAGAGGCCGCTGGATTAGATGGTGCCTGGGGAGCGTCCGGTAGAAGGCCGCTTGGTGCCTCGGAGGACGCTGGCGTTGCGGAGGGCGCGTCGAGCATGAAGCGGGGGCGTGCCAAAGGGTCGGGCGCTAATTGGGCATCAGCTTTAAGGAGAGTGCGCGTTGCAGCCTTTGGAACGTCAAGCATGATGTGCGAGAAGCGGGATGAGGCGGAGAGGGGCCTGGGGAGGAGAGGCCGGCCTAATGTCGATTGCAGCGCTGTTTGGGCGCCCCCTTCATTTGCGGCGAGCTTACTTGCTGGAATGGGTCGAATGCAATATACATGACTCCCTGTGAGGTGGGTCGAACCCATAGTCAGGCACACAGTTAGACGCGCATACAGACTCGACAGCCATGGATGCCGGTACAAGACATGCCGGCACCAAGTGCACAAGGGTAGCCGGCCTGCTTGGACCGTAGGCCATACAGCGCATCATGATTTAAGATGTTTCGCTTTCTACAGTTGCAGGTAGTCAAAATATGTGTCGCACTACCGTAGTCTGCTCCGGCACTTACCATGCGCCAAGAGCGCCAAGGCTAGTAAACATCGGCGCTTTCCCGCCATGAAAACAGCTATTGGGTACCAGGTTTGTGCAACGTACGTTCTTATGGCGCTTAGGGCTTCCCGGGCGAGGTAGGACGTCGGGAAAAGCTTGAGGTAGAGGTAAATGCAAGCTGACGGACGCCGCCACTATACAACAATAATGAGCAATTTGGGTTAAACTGAAGGCAAGCTCTACTTGAGTCCTTGTATGCGTACGGGGTCGACGGCTGTAGTTGTACAGCGTAGTAACCAGCTGGGCTTCGGGATGTCATATGGCAGGGAGTAGCGTGCAGCATGAACAATGCTTGAACCTCCAGGCATATTCCAGAAAAAAAACCACATTTGTTGCACTTAGGGAGCGAGGCTTGTACTGTCGCGGCACTGCTCCTGAACGTCAAGCTAATGGTTGACGTCGAAACGAGCCGCGATGCTAGTCTCCTGTTTGATAGAGTATGCGTCTGCCATGTGGGTCCATGCCCTTCAGGCTGTTGGGTAGGAAGTCGTTAGGTTTTTCCGACATGTGTGCCGACGACATGTGTGCCAGGCATTGCCAGGTCCCCCGCAAAACTATCCCCGACTTCCCAGCATCTCCAGTTAACTGCAACGCGTGCTTACACAAGCCGTCAAGGGCGAGCTTTTGTCTTTGCGCTACTACGGTATGTTGCCGGTGCATGCCGACGGTACTTCGGTCGGCACTTTGACGTCCCGGTGCGTGTCAGTCGACACTGGTAGGGTGGCCCTGGTTATGGGCCGCGTAAGCGCGCCTACCAAGATGGCTGCTGCCACACCACGCTTCAGCAACAAACAGTGCAACAACGCTAGGCAAGCAGCGGGTACCAGCGCAGGGGCACACGGGCAGCAGGAGAGCCCTCCTTAACCCACAGGTCCGGGAAGTTCAGCTGCAAGTCAACCAGAGAGCTGCAAGAACTCTCATCATCCATAAATATACAACATACTGATCAAGAGTAGTGTCATCAAAAGGCATGTACGCATGTACGGTACGTGAAGCGCTCAGGACACACACAACGCAGCTCGGGCCGACCAAGCCATGTCGCATCCAGACGCAGCACATGGAAGCAGCCAGCCTCGCAAGCATACCCATTGCATACTGCACATAAACAAGTCGTCCGCCATACGACTCAATAAGATCACGATGCCATACTGCGCGACTGCGGCAAGCCTCATACATCCTTGCAGAGCACCAAACTGCAAACCGCTCGGCGAGCAGCCACGAACAGGAAAGTTCCGAATACCGGATTGGTCGCGAAGCCAATATTGCGGCGTGAACGTGCCAGTCAGCTACATGGGCCTCATGTCTGGCCTTCAGGTTGGGTCGCACAAACTAAAAGGTACTATCACATGGGCTCGCCACGAGTCACGCTTCATTGTCCGGGGAAAGCTCACTAGTATCCTCACAGTCCTGCGTGCCTCCAGGGAAGTTGACTGCTCCTCCTTAGAGCCCCTATCCGCACTGGAGTTCCGTTTAGCGGTACATTCCCTGCAAGTTTCATGAAGGGGGCAGGTCCTCGGTGCCAAGCGTGAACTGCGGTCTACGGGACCGTACCGTTGCCGCATCGCTCACCCACAAAGTCACAGCAGGCTGCTGACAACTCACAATACTGCCATGAGCGGCGTGTGACGGCTGCTAAATGCAAGGCGAAATACCGGTACCCACCGGCTGGTTTGGCGCGGGGTAGATGTACTGCCCGGGCGCGTACTGCCCCGGCGGCGGCGCGTACTGCCCCGGCGGTGGCGCGTACTGCCCGGGTGGTGCGCCGTACTGCCCCGGCGGCGGTCCGTACTGCCCGCCCGGCGGGTAGCCGCCCGGCTGCCCCGGCAGCGGCGCCTGCGGCGCGTAGCCTGCGATAGGCAAAACAAGCAGCGGTACTCATGGCCCGGGACCACCCACGGGAGAGGTAATCAAAGCGACACTGTGCAAACTGTCACGGTCGCTAGCGCAAGCGGCTTGCAGGCTACCTACGCCCACTCCTATGTGGGCCTACAACTCACAGCCCCAAGAGCAGGCACCCTACAGCAAACTGCAATGCCAGTTGCAGGTAGGCTTCCTCGGGCCCCAGGGCCGAGCAAGGCACTGCCCCCCACGTCGCACCCCGGGACTGTGCAGGGGCACCACGGCACCGCACAGCACTGTGCGGCACCCACCTGGGGCCGGCATACCACCCTTGCCGGGGCCCATCCATGACCCGTACGCACCGTGCGGCGGCGGCGGGTACGGCTGCTGCGGGGGCGGCGGGTAGGCGCCGTACCCGGGCGGCGGCGGACCCATGGGTCGGCCCGCCTGGGGCTGGCCCATGGCCACCATCTGAACGCCTGCGGAGCAAGGCGTTGGAACAACACAATGCTGTCATTAGTTAAGTGAAAGTGACGTGGCTGTCGCGTAGTATGTGGTGCCTAGAGGTCGGTCGAGGCAAAGGGCCTACAGTAGGGCGTACGTAGACATAAAATAGGTGATTCATGAGCTATGGTGAGCTGCGCGCCCCCGTCAGATGCGAGCAAAGGAGACGAGGAGAGGTAGCGACGCGTGCGGCTCACCCGGCGGCACCATGCCCGGCATGGGCGGCGGGATGCTGCCCGGGTTGGCGTCGCGGTGGTCCAGCTGCACCTTGTGCTGCGTCTGCATGCACGCGCACACCCTGGGGGAAAGGGAGCAAGCAAGGGCAGGTGGGTTAGGCGAGGGGCACAGGGTTGTAAAGAAGCCATGAGCCACCCTGCCCACCTGCAACGCACCTACCGCGCTTAGGTATGTCTGCAAACACACCGCACCACTGCGCATAGCCCCTTCTCACGTGCACCAGGTGACGTCCGCCAGGCAGTCGATGAACTGCGCCACCTCGTGCAGCTCGTCGAAGAAGCAGGCCAGGATGTGGCACACGCAGGACAGGTACCTGGGGGCAAGGAGTAGGGATGCAGGGGGCAGGGGGAGGCAGGGTTGCGTTGGTGGGGACGCATGGCTCGCAGGACAAGTCTCTGATGGAGGGGTGCGTTGCCAGGGGGCGTAGTGGGGCAGCACGGCTCATGTGGCGTACTCAGCGGCAGAGTGGAGATCAGCAGTAGAGGACTACAAGCATGAAGGCATCCAGCACAGCGGCATGCAAGCAGAGCTGCGCGCACGGACTGAGCGCTAAGTACCGTATGCAAAACACAAGCCCTGAACCCCTGGCACTCACTGCAGGAAGATCATGGTCCCGATGATGCCTGCAGGAAAGGCAAAAGAGCATGCAAACACTTGAGCGTCCCAGTATCAACATGTGGTTCAAGGTGCAGCTCTCTAACTGCAGGTGCTCTCATCTCCGCCTGCCCAGCGCACGCACGACCCCCCCACCGTCTTTTGGAAACATCAAATTACGACACTTCTGTTGTGCTAACCATGTAGCGACGATGTGGGATACCGGTTAAACAGCTGGTGCCGGGCCGATGGCTGACTTACAGTTATCGCACTTGGTCGTCTCCACCTGTGGGTAAACAGAGCGTCAGCAACGAGCGCAACCCGTTACGGCACGTGTTGGTCGACTGGCATCATGGGTGCTTGCCAGCACTGAGTGCTCGGCTACAGCTCCGCTCGACAACGTCACGGCCTTGTTTGGGACGGGTGAAATTGTGTGCTCGGCCACATTCAGGGCTGCCGCGGATGCCCAAGCGTTCAGGTTTGCGAACCCCACCACGAGTCCCACAAGGCGCTGCGTGCCCCCGCCCGGCTCACGAACTCCACGGCATGCTACGGTACGTGCACCGGTCAGGGTTACTGACCCAAAAAGGAGCTACATGCGCAACTCCAGCCCTACATGCACGGGCCCACCCCACCTGCAACCATTCAGGTTCGTGGTCCCCACCACCGGCCCCACTTACTTGGTGCTACACGCACAGGTCACGCTTCAAGTACCCCACACTCTGCTACACACCAGCCGACCCCACCTTCAGCTCATCCTGGATCATGAAGCGCGTGGTGGCCACGCTCTGGGCGAAGCAGAAGGTCACCTGCAGGACACACCGACAAGGGACGTGTGCGCACCGAACTAAGAGTGGGCCCGACTTGTGGGACAGGTGGTGCAGTAACAGGTGCTCGTAACGCGTACCACGTCCATGTATTTACTGCTTAGCAACACAAGCCTCTTGACCACACGCAAGCAACTTGACGCGGGCAGGTGCGCTTAAACCCGGTGCGTTAAGCGCTTCGGTCAAGCTTAGGCAGGAACGAAGGTTTTGCAAGGCTCCCCTGCGCACCTCCATGCACAGGCAGAAGGCGGGGCAGCTGGACTCGCCTAGCCGGCCGGAGCATGGGCAGTCGCCGTTACAGCAGACATACCTGCGTTGTATACGTTGGTACATGCACTGGTTAATGAGGTGGCACTTGGCAAGGGGTTGGCAGCGTAACGGTTAGGGGTGCATCAGGCGCGTCCTGCTGCTGTTTGGGCGCCGTTGTTTGCTTACGTGACACCAGATACAGGTATGCATGGGGATGTGCCACCCCAGTATGCCAGAAGCGTTCACCAGTGCGCAGCGAATGGGTGCACCCCAAATTGCACCCACCGGGTCATGTCCCCGTGCAAGGCCTGCTTGCGCAAGCAGTACGATGCGCATTGTCCGCTGGTAAGGGGAGAGGAGGCAGGTTCAAGAGAATGTCATGGTAGCATGCACGCTTCAAGGATTGGCAGGCGAGGGCGACACGCGGGCCAGCACGCATGCCGAAAAAAGTTGCACGGAACGCATGAACCTTTCGTCCGTTGCACCAGTCTTCTCACCAGAACATGGCGAAGCAGCAGTCTGGTTTCAATGATTGCAAGGGGAAAGTGTCAGTGCGTTATAGGAGCAAGTTGCTCGCGAGCTTGCCGGAATGTGCACCGCGCCGCGCCCCCGCTTCCCAACTCACATCCTGGCTTTGTTACACATGTTTTCATAAGTGGCGTCTGCCAAGGATTGCGGTATGACTTCCTGTGGTTCCATTTTGCTACTTTTGGGTTCTGTCCGGGGTCCTGCATTCCTGTTCCGAGGCCTGTGCCGGAGTTCACCAAAGGCTACTTTGCCGAGAGGATTGCTTCCACACGAACACAGCCAACGTGTGCAACCCTCAACGCCTAGCGTCGTCCCCCACCACAGTACCCTCGTCGAGTCCCAGTTGCCCGTAGACCCTCTACGCAACCTAAGAAACTGCAAGCAAGTAGGGATATAACTCCTGGATGCGTGTGCCCTTCACATATGGCCTGTCTTCCGTTTCGCGCGATGCAAGACGGAATAACTGACAAAACGGTGGGGTAGTCAAAGTGGTGCACACAGCAGACCCATGTTAATATACACGAGAGCTGTCTTACTACATAACAACTTGTGCGTGGCTTAAAAGCATTGACTCTGTATGACTAGGCAGCTGGTGACTTCAAGTGGACACTCTTTGCCTTATCCCTTTTGCTATCAAACATAAACACCCTTATAAACATTGCTAGCAACGGTAGGCCATAGAAGGCAGCGGCGAGCATTTGGGCGAAAGTGCGCTTTATGGCCGCGGCATTTCCGCAATGACAAACTACTACAGCTGCTGCAATAAGATGCCGACTTGACGGCATAGTGCTTTTCAGCAGCAACGGGGCGAGACAGCCCACAATGGCGGTTGAAGGAGGCGAGGGAGGCACTACTCGTCCCTTGTCGAATACTGGCCTGCCCGACCGATTTGAAACGTTGCCCACGGATGCTGGAGGCTGCAGCTCTCCAGCTCAGCGGAAGCTCGTTGGGAGTCCCACAGGCGGGCTCGGACAGCTAACCGCACTACAACCTGACCCTGGCATACCCACCCATGGCACCAATGGCCGGTTACACCAGCAAACAGACTGCATCGACGCAACATGTCCTAGTACCACAGCTGCAGGGGCTAATCCTGCCAAGGGAGCGGGGCCAATCCCCTCTCCCACCCGGCAGTCGCCCCCGGGGCCCGCAGAGGGGGCTGAAGGACCAGCGAAGACTGCCCTGCCAGGCATTGCCCAGGCAAATCAATCGCCTCCACTCCCCGGCAGCGTTAACGACTCATTAACACAGTCCACACACTACGACCTCACCGCAGCGCACCCGCCGACCGCCTTCTCTTCCGCAGCGGCGGCGGCAGCAGCTGCTGCAGCAACAGCCTCACCGGTGCCCACCGGACAGCCAGCGGGTTCAGAGTCCGGAGGGGGCGCACCCCCTGGGGATCGGCTGGCAGCGGTGCCAGGGTCTGGGCAGCTCCCGGAGGTGGCCTCGGCAGCCACGTCCATACCCACCACCAACCACTCCGTGCGTGTCACGGACCCCGACTACGAGCTGCCCCTAGGTGGGTGGCGGCGCAACGCTGTTATTCTGGGTTTAAGTTGCGCACGCCGATAAACTAACGGGGTGTAGCCAAGCTCCTTCACGTGTATGTATGCAAGTCGAGGCGCATGTCGTCAGGCCCGGGGCGTGTGCTGTACTCGCTCGCACGTGGACATGTTGCTAAACCGCCAAACGCGTGACAGCTCGGGTATGACATTCTTGGACACCAGTCCGCAGGGACATCGGTCCTCGTACCCCGCTCTCCAAGCGGCTCACCTCCCATGCACTTCCTCGCTGCTCTCATGCTCACCTGTCCTCGCCCTTAATCCCATCCCTTGGGCTGCTTATCGACACAGGGCTCCTGACGGAGACTCGCGTGCTGCTGTCCCAACCGCGGCGTGTGCGGCTGGACCCCTTCGGGTTCGTGCTGCCGCCCAGCCCCAGCAGCACAGCCGCACAGGCAGCAGCAGCCTCCACCACCACAGCTCCCGGCACCCCAAACGCCGTCGCGGGGCAGCCATCCAGCACAGCCCCCGAGGGGGCAGCCGCGGGAACCGGGCCAATCTCGGGGACACCCCAACGCTCAGCCGCATCCCTTCCACGGCCAGGGGCCGGCCTGGCGGGGCTAATCAGCAGCCGACAGGCCTCCCATGTACGCAACCCGAGCCTAGGGGCGGGCAGCTCGGGCGGCGCTGCGGGGGCCGCCGCCGCCGTGGCGGCTGCCGCTGCGGCGGAGGCGCAGCCGCTGAGCGACGACGCGGCGGCAGAGGCGGCGGACAGGTGGCGGAGAGAGCGGGAGCGGGAACGGGAGCGGGAGGATGAGCGGGGGCGGGAGCGGCAGCTGCGGCGCATCCGCAAGTGGATGAAGATGCTGGGGCCCGACGGGTCCAACCTGGCGGCGTACATGGCCCGGAAGCCCGCCAAGTTCAAGCGGCGGATACGCAAGGGCGTTCCGGAGCAGTTTCGCGGCCTGGTGTGGCACCTGTTGTCAGGTGGGAGGACGGGATGCGCGAGGGCCACGTCTGGGGTGTCTAGCACCTGGCCTGGAACCGGTCATTGCACATGCCCACAGGAGGGAGGCGAAGGGATGGTTGCGCGGCTGGTAGGGTATGATATAGGCAGAAACATAGTACGGCCCGTTTCCTTGACACGGGCCGTTTGTGCACACCTGGTGGGCACCCTCCATGCACTGCCAAAGTCAACAGAGCCTATTTCCGCCAACGCAACATCTCCCTTTATCCAATCCCCCAGGCGGCCGCGACCTGCTACGGGCCAATCCGGGGCGCTTCGCAGTCCTGTCGTGCGCCGACTCGGGCCCAGCGCCAGCCCCCGCCCCAGCGACACCCCCTCGCCCCACGCCACCCACCCACAACCCTGCCCCAGCACCTCCCGCCCCATCCGCCCCCAGCCCCACCACCCCCACCGGATCCCCCGCCGCCCCAGCGCCCTCGCCACCCTCCCCGCCGCCCCAGCCGCTGCCGCTGCCCATTGACCGCAACGTGGACACCGCCATCATGCGGGACCTCAACCGCACCTTCCCCACCCACATCTTCTTCATGCAGCGCCAGGGCCAGGGCCAGCGGGCGCTGTACTCGGTGCTGCGGGCGTACGCGGTGCACGATCCGGGGGTGAGTGGCGTAGGCGCTGTTGACGGGGAAGCGGAGGCGGCTAGGGCAGTGGGACTTGGGGGTGCTTTGCATATGGGTGGCGGGTGGCGGGCTTGGTTTCCGTGGGCTTGCGCAGGGACGCATCTTAGGTTTCTAAGTGACGCCTGGCTGGATGTGAGACCGGTCGCTTGGACGTGGGGGTCTGAGCAGCTTACAGCGCTGGAGCAGTTGTGTGACTGTGCCAGTACCTTTCGGCCCGCGTGGTCGTGTCAGCGGGCCTTTTATGCAACCTTCACGCACGTGTGGCTGCGTTTGTGTATATATGTTTGCAGGTGGGCTACGTGCAGGGCATGGGCTTCCTGGCGGCGGTGCTGCTGCTGTACATGAGCGCGGAGGAGGCGTTCTGGACGCTGGTGGCGCTGCTGCAGGTGAGGGGCCCCTCCACATGTGCCTCCCGCAATGTGCCTCCCGCAAGCCCTACCTACCACAGACCCCCGACACAACCACCTTCGCGCCGCTTCCTACAATTGTACCGTCTTTTATGGAGACCCTAATCGCCTTGCCTGCATGCCAAATGCTTGTGAACGCGTTGCCATGTGGCTTCGTAGCAATATCCCTGCGTCGGCATCCCGCAGGGCCGCGAGCGGGGCGGCGGGCGCAACGCCGTCGTTGGCCTGCGTGGGCTGTTTGAGCCGGGGGTGCCCATGCTGCAGTGCTGCTTGTTCCAGGTGGGCCAGCACAGGTACCGGCTTTCCATGCACCTCAACTTGCGGTACCAGGTGTATGACTAGTACTGAACAGCGGTGTATGGGATCGGGGCCGGCTGCATGTCCGTACGACTCTGCCACAGATGCTCTACTCCTCGCCGCTCACGTCCTGCATACAGTCTCGGACTGCCCCTCGACGGGTATCGCGACATGGGCTGGCACCCGAGTTGCTGCGGCCCTTCTGTCCCCGCTGCCGCTGCGCGTTTCTAGCGTCATGGCAGCAGCTGCAGCACCAGGACTTCTGCTTCTACATGTGTTATTGCGTGTTTGACGTGTGACCTGCCTTTGTCATCCCGTCCTCAGTTCATGCGGCTGCTGGCGGCGGAGTGCCCCCGCCTGGCGCGGCACCTGGCGGCTGAGGGCGTGGAGCCGGAGCTGTTCGCCACGCACTGGTTCAACACCGCCTTCGCCTACACACTGCCCTTCCAGCACCTGCTGCGGCTGTGGGACATCATGATGCTGGAGGGGAACAAGGTGGTGAGTGCGGCCCCAGGTTTCCGTGTCCGCTCGAGGACCGTCTGCTGTGCGGGCCTGTGCTGCACCGCTGTGCTTCCGGCCGTGCACCCGCGGTGTTCATATCCGTGCCTTACTCGTGTCTTACCTTCCACGTATGCAGCAGTGGCCTCAGCCCAGCTGCAGTAAGATGCCAAGGCATCCTGTACGCCCTCTTGCCCGCTGCTTGACAAATCTTCTTCACCCCTCCCCCTGGCCCCCGGGCACCTCTGTAGGTGTTCCGCATGGCGCTGGCGGTGATGCGTGCCGCGGAGAGGCGGCTGCTGCCGCTGCCGTTCGAGAAGCTGGTGGAGGCGCTCAGTGCCAAGTCGCTGCCCGCGCTGCTGCCGGAGCGGCCCGAAGCGCTGCTGCGGCCCGCGCTGCGCATCCCGGTCTCGGAGCGGCTGGCGGCGCTGGCGGCGGAGTGGCGGGAGCAGCAGGACAGGCTGCAGAAGCAGCAGGAGCGGCAGCGGCAGGGGCAGCTGCGGCAGCAGCAGCAGCAGGCGCAGGGCCGGGAGTAGGTTGGGAGCGGGCGTGGAGGAGGGGGGTTAGGGGGCTGGGGCGGAAGGGGTCGGGGCGTGTGGGAGGGGCTTTGGTGTGGTGATTGGGTGAGCGAGCGAGCATATGTTGCATACGCGGTGCCTTGTTGATTTTGTCGTTGTGGCGGTGGTGGGCACCGCGGGATAGTGAGCGACACGCGGCGTCCAGGCGGCATTGAGCCTTTCGATGCACGTTCGTCGCTACCACCCCCGAGAAGAGAATGTGCAACTTGTATCGGGAGGAACGGACAGGACATGGTGTGTTTTGCACCGTCGAGGGTCGTCAAATGCGGGCCCAGAGCGGGCCATGCTGTTGCCGGGAACGTGTGCAGCAAGGTTGGGTGCTGCTCGCAGCGGAGCTGGTATTTCTTGTTTGTTGATCCAAGCTTGACTTGTGGCGTACATAGTTGATAATTCTGCGGTGAAGCGGCTTGCTTCACGCGAGCTCGTTTTGCATTGCGCAGTGATAGCCATGAACACAACGCAAGTATGGAAGTATACGAGTGTATGGTGCATATGAGGGCTGTGCACTGTGTTCTGCATGCGTTTGTGAACAACCTCGGCGGTGCACACTCTTTGCGCACCAGTCCTGTTGCTGATGCTTGAAAGCCCCTTCTTGAAATTCCATGGCGTTATGATCCCAAGGTGGCGGGTTCCGTTGGCACTGTTCGACCGCTGCCGCTGCTGTAAGCACTGATCCATGGTGTCCAACTGCACATGCGCCCTACCCGCTGGTGACCCTGAGGTTTGCCTATAATGTTCCTTCAAATGCTCGTGGTCATGCGGCGTGCTCAAGATGACACGCGAGAGCTTAACAAAACATTGCGCATATGCAGAGCAAGGGACGCAGCCATAGAGTAAGCCATTGTAAGCGGTCGGGGGTAACGCATTGAGTTAGTGGCGGCTGTGGCAGGCTCAGAGCATCGGTGGTGCCACAGGTGCACCCACTTCAAGGGGAGAGGGTGCGCCCACTTCAAGGCCGGTGTCCATGATGCAGCAGCGGGTCAGGACGCGGTAGAAGCGATGGGCACCTGATGTACTTAGTACACCACTAGGCATAGTGGCAGGCGCATATGTTGGCCGGCATTGGTGGCATCGCGCACGCCTTTTTGTCATTACTTCACATCTTGAACGGTTCACACTCTCCCTGCCCTCAGGCCACCGCCCACTTCAGCACCAAAGCAGCCGGTGCTCCCTTTTATCCCCCCTGAAAAACAGCCTTCATAATCAAATCTAGGAGCACTTTAAGACAACACGCCTTACCTGCGCCACGTTCAGAGGTTGGCCTGCATGTCGCACCTGGCTTCCAGTCCTGCCGCGCGATGACAAAGGGTGCGGAAAGAGTTTCCCTTCGCACACAACCCGGGAACCACGAATAGAGACAATGAAGGTGAAGAAAGTAGCTCCTCGATCGCCAGGAAAGCGCCTTAAGCAACGGCCCTTGCGCGATGTAGAGTCGGATGGGGGCTCCGGGCTAACACCACAACGCCCAAACCGGCTAGCAAACTGCTTTGGATTGAGCCTAGCCCAAAAGCTGCTGATCACCATATTTGTGACAGCGGTTTTTGTGCTCGCATGGCTCGGCGAGAAGCAACATCGGCAGCACCAACGTTACAAAATGATCGGCTTCGTAGAGCTAGAGATCATGCATGGCAATGACAACTATGACGCATCAGACGTTTACTCGGGCTCAGACGCGGACGACTCGGGTGACTGGTTTGCGCGCGGAATGGAAGAAGCGGACAAGCTTCATAGAGCACGACAGCTCAGCACCCAGGACGAAGACGACACATTCGCAGACTACTCTGCTGGTCCGGGCTTGACAGCTGGCCGGTTAGCAGCCCAAGTACAGCCAAGGCGAAACGCAAGCGAACAACAGCTGGCGTGGATCCAGCTGCACAGACAGCTGGCGGACGCAAAAGGCACGCCACGGCTCCAGTACCCCATATGGTGGTGGGCTCCGTTCCTCACCACGGGAGGTGAGCATCCCGTACCCTGTCAACCCCGTGGCTCTCTGCCCCAGCTCTGCCCCCTTACCCTCCCGCGCCTACCATCTCCACCCACCTCCATCCATACAACCTGCCAGGTCTCACCTACATACACAGCGTGACACTCGATTCGCTGTGAGGCACCTCCAATTGTTGTGTGCATTGCAAACACGCACGGCCTTTGTGTGTACAGGCTACGGCTCTGAAGCCCTGAGCTTCACGGTCGCGCTCCTCAACGGGGGACACGTGGCGCCGGACGACCTCTGGGTTCGCCAAAGCGGAGACGACAGGGACCGGCTGTGGAAAGTAACGGTGAGCATATGGTCCCAGTGTGTGCGGCAGCACGGCCTCAGCACACGCTGGATGTGGGGTGGCCTGCTTCCCGCATGGGGGACAGGCTCGTGGTAGTTCGCACTGGGCCCGACCCACATCGTTCAGTTGTCGACTTGCACAGTGGGGAACGTGGGCAGACACCGTGAAGCACCACTGTGTCAACCTGTTGCTCCGTCCCCGGCCCCACAGACCTCCAACTACACGCGGTCCTTCTTCGTTAACCAGCAGCGCAAGCTCATGTCGCGGGTGCGTAGTCCAGGGCAGGGCAAAAAACGGACGGGTAGGCACTAGGCAGTAAGGCACTAGTGCAATATTTGGCGAAACGGGGAGCCGAAGCGCCGGCTCAGCGGGTCCCGGTGGCGTTGTTGGCCCGCAAGCCCCGTACGGTGTGCCATGTTCCTTCGCACGCTGCCGTCCGCACGCCGTGGCACGTGAGGGGCGCAGTACCCAGGACCGATGCACCGAACTCCACATCCCAGCACACAATCGCACCGTCAACGCACCCACCACCCCCCGGGCTACAACCTCCTTCAACATTACCACGACCACATTCCGGTGTGAGCGTGCGGTTCCCCTGATGCCTTGCCTCCGCTGCTGCTCCTGCTGCCCCACGCACAGGTGTCCTCGGTCGCGGACAGGTCCCGGCCCGCGGTGGTGGTGTGCCACTCCTTCCCGCAGTGCTGGAACGCGCCCAACGTGTCGGACTTCACGTCGCACGAGGGCTGTCCCTGCCCGCCGGACGCGCTGCTGCAGCGCAAGCAGGAGCAGCGGGAGGGCGGCGGCCGAGTGGCGTACCGGGTGGGCAGGGGTTGGGTGGATGGGTCCGTTGGTGGGCGGTTGGGGGCTGTGGGTGGGTGGGTGGGTGTTGGGCGGATGGGTCCGTGGGTGGGCGGTTGGGGGCTGTGGGTGGGTGGGTGGGTGTTGGGCGGATGGGTCCGTGGGTGGGCGGTTGGGGGCTGTGGGTGGGTGGGTGGGTGTTGGGCGGATGGGTCCGTGGGTGGGCGGTTGGGGGCTGTGGGTGGGTGGGTGGGTGTTGGGCGGATGGGTCCGTGGGTGGGCGGTTGGGGGCTGTGGGTGGGTGGGTGGGTGTTGGGCGGATGGGTCCGTGGGTGGGCGGTTGGGGGCTGTGGGTGGGTGGGTGGGTGTTGGGCGGATGGGTCCGTGGGTGGGCGGTTGGGGGCTGTGGGTGGGTGGGTGGGTGTTGGGCGGATGGGTCCGTGGGTGGGCGGTTGGGGGCTGTGGGTGGGTGGGTGGGTGTTGGGCGGATGGGTCCGTGGGTGGGCGGTTGGGGGCTGTGGGTGGGTGGGTGTTGGGCGGATGGGTCGTTGGGTGGGCGGTTGGGGGCCTGTGGTGTGTTGACGGGTCGTGTATCAGGAATGCTCGAGAAGGTAGCATGGCGGCATGCTGGGTGGGTGGGCGGGGCGGTGGGGCGGTTAGCCAGGTTTGCCAAGAGGGGAGAGCGGGTGGGGAGCAGCTAACGGAGTGGGTAGTGCGTGCCGGCATGGCAAGCTACGTACATGGGTCAGCAGCTGCGGGGCCGGGAGGAGGGGTGGTGGAGGCCTGGCATGGAGCGTTGGGCTAAGACAGGTGCCGCTGCGCCTTGCGGGCTCGTGGCCGGGCAGCACATGTTGCTTTGTTGTTGGTGTCCATCTGCATGGCGTGTTTTCCGGGGTGCCGCAGGTTGGGCGCACCATGTTCGAGACGGAGGAGCTGCCCCGGGAGCTGGTGCGACACGTGCAGCAGATGGACGAGGTGCGGCTGTGGGGTGGGGTGGGGTGGGAGGTGCTGTGGTACGAGGCAGTGTGGACTTATGTTGAGGGTGGGGTGGCGGTGGGGTAGCGGTGGGTTGGGTGGGATGAGCGGGGCGGGGCGGTATTTAACTGTCTGCATTTGGACAAACCACCCAAGCTGAGTGCCAGGGGTCCAAGGGGTCACACCGCCCAGACCAACAAAGAGGCAAGGGCGTGGTCTTAGGGCGGTGGCGTGATACGGCACCGTACGATACATACCGTACGGTACCGTAAGATAATTATAAACCGTCAAAAATAACGCTGTGCTGGTGGTTGTTGACACTGCAGGTGTGGGTGCCGTCGCAGTTCAACATGGAATCCTTCATCCGCAGGTGGGCCACATGCCGCCGTGGGCCCCATGCCGTATGTGCGTCAGGTCGCCCCTAGCGTGCGTTCGATGACGTGCACCTGCAACCGGCACTCCGAGTGCACCCAGATGCGTCTGCACCACCACCTCACCGTACACAAATGCCTTGCTGGTGCGTTGCGGCGCCCGTGGCATGCTGGACCACGTCCTTGCTGAACGCCAATCTTGCATTCACACTGCGGCGGTGTACAAAATCTTAACATGCGCGTGTGCAACGGCCCTTCGCATGCTCCGCTCGCAGCGGCATACCGGCGGACAAGATCCACATCCTGCCACAGGTAGGTTTGCATAGCAGGCCCCCGCTACAACAACTGCTTTCACCTGCTCCCTGCTCCCCACGTTGAAGCATGCACATGCTGCAATCAACCCACCCTGCCACCATGGCTTGCCCTCTTGCCACATGACTACACCTGCCGATTACCAGTAAGTCAAGGAAAGAATGTCCACGCGTCCTTCTTGCCGTTTGCTTAACGTTGCCATTACTATTGTCATTTCGCCGCAGGGCATCAACGTCACAGTGTTCGACCCCGACAAGCACCAGCCCGTGTCGCTCAAAAGCTTCCCCCGCACCTGCCTGGCATTCGGACCGCACCTGCCCTCCGACGACCAGCTGCCCTTCTACCGGGACCAGCAGAAACGCGGGGCAGCGGCAGGGGGCCTGGGCGTCGGGTCCGACGCAGGGGCCATTGTTGGGGAGGCGTTTGGCGTGGGGGGCAGCACCGAGGGCGGCGGGAGCAGCGGTGGCGTGGTCGGGTCGGGGGTGCTTGGGTGGCTGGGGCGGCGCAAGGGCGGCAGGAGGGTCGCACGCGGCGGGGCGAGGCACTTGCGGGCAGCGGCTTCGCGCCTAGGGACGCATGAGCTGGGCCCAGAGGTCACGGCCGCAACTGCTAACGGTGGAGGCGGCGGAGGCAGCGGCACGAGTGGGTTTGCTGGTGCAGGCGGGTTGGCGGCCGGGGATGGGAGGGTTGCTGGGTTGGGGTTAGCAGGGTCGGCGGCCACGGGCGGAGTAGGGACGGGGGTTGCGGGCATGGGCGGCGGTACGGCGGCTGGCGGTGCGGCTGGCGGCAGCGGGTTGTCGTCCATTGGGCCGGCGGCGGTTGGGGAAGCGGGGGCGGGGACAGCGGCTGCTGCTGGCGCCAACGCCGGTGGCTTGGGTGCTGGTGGGGCAGCTGCAGGCGCCGCAGGCGGGTGGACGGCGGAGCGGCCGTTTGTGTTTCTGTCCGTCTTCAAGTGGGAGGCGCGCAAGGGCTGGGACGTGCTGCTGGAGGTGGGTAGTGGGCAGTGAGGATAGGATGGATTAGGCATTTAGGGCTGGTGGAGAGCAATACCTTCGTAAGCAACTGGCAAGAGTCGCATGCGTCGGACTACCTACGTTATACCGTACGCCTGGCAAGGGCTGCTGCCCGGCGCGAAATGGTTGCTTGCCATGGCCATGACCACCAGGACTTGGCGGCCTGTGCCACGGCTCCCCCCCCCCCCCAGCTGCCCCCCTGACGCCGCCCACTAAGGATACATCGTGTTGCATCCCCCCAGGCGTTCCTGTCGGAGTTCTCCGCCTCCGAGCCCGTCGAGCTGCACATCCTGACGCGCCCCTTCATGGAGCAAGTGCGGGACTGGAGGGAGCACCTGCACAAGGTGGGTGCGGCGGGTGCCTTGGGGGCCGGTGGCTGGGCACAGCGTCGATGGGTGGGTGACGAGCGCACCTGCACAAGGTGGGTCCGCCGGGTGCAGTGCAGCAGGGGCTGGGGCACAGCGGGGTGCATAGTAGTACCCACAGAATCACTGAGCGCGGCAGGGTGACCTTGAAGTGCATAGCAAGTGGCGGGATCGGCTGCACAAAATGGGTGCGACCGGTGCTTTCGGGGGCGGGTGGCTGATGGGGCACACGCGGGGCAGCGTGCGGGATAAAAGGCCGTTGGCTGTGCGCCGCAGGGTGGCTGAAAAGTTCATTCGGACCGTTGCACTTATATCTGGTGGACGTAATTGAGTTGCACGCTATTGACCCCCTCCTGGGTCGAAACCAGCAGTGATAATACATACTGCCAGGCGTACTCGTTGATGCACACGCTGGCTGGGTGTAGGAGGGTGGCCTACAATAAGCACTACGGGGTGTGCTTTCCCGACATCCTAGGAATGCCTCTTGCCTTGAAATATTCAGGCAGCCGATTCTGGCCTACACTGAGGCCCCTCGCCGTACGTGTTGTCCAGGTGTGCTGAGACTGTGCAGCACATCCGCACGCGAACGTACCGTAGTCCCGTAGCGGGAGGCCCGCTGCAGTTGTTGTATTGGTATGACACGTGCTGTCAGCCACGCGTGCGTCTTTCACACATGTTCCCTGCCCACTCCACTCACGCAGGGGGTGCGCGACAAGCTGGGGTGGACCGACCAGCAGCTGTCCACAGATGGGTGAGGCCTGCGGGCTGGGGCGGCACTGAGTGCTCGTGCGCAGTGCATGTAGGGGTCAAGACTCGCGCAAGGTGTGGCTTGAAAAGACAGTCCGAGACGGTCTGAGAAGGATCCCCGTTTCATATTGCTCATGGAGTATGAGAGCGGGTAGCGTGTGGGCAACCCACACACATGTCCCCTACGGTAGGATGGCCTCGTGTTGCATTGGCACACCCCTGCCCTTCGCAGCGCTTATGTTCTAGTGCAGCTCATCATACCGCCTTGCAGCTTGCCTTGGCCTTTGGCGCCCCAACCCTTGTCCCCTCGCCCCCGCAGGCAGGCCAAGCTGCCGCGCGTTTTCGTGTCTTGGGAGCAGATACCTGAGGCCCAGTTCCCCGGGGTGTACCGGGCAGCCAACTGCCTGGTGGCGCCAACGCGAGGGGAAGGATGGTGAGCGCACATGGCAAGCAGCTGCGGGGGCCGCGGTGGGGCTGGGGTCCACGGTTGCACGCGCAGCAACGTGTAGCACACAGCTCCTTGCCTAGGCAGCATCGGCACCTTGCCAAGCTGCACACCATCATTTCCTTCGGGCAGGGGGCCAGCGGCCGCACTGCAGCACGGACGGCTCCATTTCGTCAGCTGGCGAGCGTGGGCAGCATCCGACAGCTGTTGGCTTGAAGCCGCGGTGCCGGCGCTTCTCGGGAAGGGCCCCCACCTGCTCTGCGTCAGGAGTGCAGAGTACGGCCAGCTGTGCGCCCCATGTGGAAGCACTGCCCACCGGCCTGCTGCTCCTCCACATGGCCCCTGATCCAGCCTACCACACACTTACCCCACGCCTTCCCCCGCCCCCGCCCCCGGGGGCCGAGGCCATGGTCATTGGGCTGCCCCCTGCCTCCTGTCCCCTGACTCGTATCCATGCTTTCTCGCCCCCTGCACCCTGGTCCACCTACGGTCGTTAACCCACCTGCTCCCCCATCCCCAGGGGCCGGCCCCAGCTGGAGGCCATGGCCATGGGGCTACCAGTCATATCCACCAACTGGAGCGGCACCACCGCATTCCTGGACGGGGACGTGGGCTACCCGCTGCCAATAGCAGGTGGGTACCGCGTGCTGCGTGCCTTGGTGCGGGAACGTGGCACGTGTGGGTGGCTGCCGCTGCCAACCGGGAGCTTACGGAAGACGGCGGGAGGCTTTGGCAGCGGGCGGATACCGGCGTGCCCTTTGCCGTCGTGGCTATGCAACAGCACACACCCCCATGTGCCACACCTCGTGCGAACACCCTCCCAAGGCTGGACGCTGCGCCGCCCTCAGTGTACTATGTCCCCCGCCACTTCAACATCACCACTCTACTGGTGCCTCAACACCCGCCCCGATGCTCCCCCGCAGGCCTGGTCCCCGCCCAGGGCGACGGCTCCGGCTTGTTCCGGTTCTTCGAGGGCCAGCGCTGGGCGCAGCCCTCCCTGCCCGACCTGCGCCGCCTCATGCGGCACGTGTACCAGCACCCGGACCAGGTGAGCTGGAGGGCGCCGTGTCGTACAGTGCTGTATTGACATCGTACAGTACGTGGGGTGGGGGGCCTTCATGGAGTGCAGGGTGTGGAGGAGTGGGGCACGTGGGATATGGAGGGGATGACGGGAAGAGTTGCCGGGGCGTGGTAAAGGCAGGGCGTGGTAAGTTCTCGTGATGCGGTTGCGGGGCTTGCCTTCATCATCACACCTGCTGCTTGCGCCCTTCGTTCATTGGCAGGCCTTCCGCAAAGGGGCTCTTTGTCGTGCTGAGTGACCCATACTCTTGTGTCACTGTCCTAACTGGAGCTGGCACGCCCGTGCCCCTTGCCACTCCGCGATTTACCCTCAGGCTGCCGCCGTGGGTCGCGCCGCCCGGCAGCGCGTGCTAACCCGCTTCAGCGACGAGGCAGTGGCGGTGCGGCTGAGGGAGCTGCTGGACGGGGCGCAGGTGGGTAACCGCAGAGCGGGGAGGGGGCAGCCATGCGCACTTGCACTGCCTTCCCACTTACTATCACCCACACAATTCCATGACTCCCTGACACCTTGCACGGTTTCTCGCGTTTCACGCGTACCACGCCTTGTCCTGTGTGCAGATCCGTGCCGCCAGCCGGGAGGAGGCGCGGAGGAAGCGCGAGGGGCAGCAGGTGGTCGCCGGCGTGAGGGTGTAGGGGCCGTGAAGGGTAGCACATCCGCATCCCGGGAGCACTTGAGGCGGCTCGGCGGGTGGTGAGCGAGGCGTAACGGCGCCATGGCTGCTTGGGGTTCGTAGGTCTGTCCCATGGAGCACGGAGGGCGGCTCAACAGGGCACTGGGCGGCCACAGATGGATGGATTCACACTTCGGGCGTGGGACGTAATGCACGAGGGTGAGGTACAGGGCTGGAGGTTACATGGCATGCGGCAGGGTGGTTTGCGCATGCGTATGGGTTCGGGGGCTTGGGGCATGGTGTTGCGGGATTGCAAAGGAGTGGGTGGATGGTCGTGTGTCCGCGGAGGGGCCTCCCGCTCCCTGGAGTGCGGACGGTACGGCATGGTGTTGTCGTGCAAGAGGGATGTGTGCCAAGCCGTGCCGGTACGGCCCCGGACGCATGGAAGCGGCAGCAGTCCTGCAACACGGGATTGAGTGGAAGTGGGGGGTGGAGGGCGGCGGGCGGGGTTTACGCGCATGACGCGAGCGGGGCGGGCGGCGGGCGGGGGTGCAGGGAGTTGAGTGGGTGGCTGGGTGAGGCGTGAACTTGGCAAGCACGATGCAGGGCGGGTACTGGGCATTTTAAATGGAGGTGGTGGTTGGTGGGCAGTGATGCGGGGCATAGGTGGAGCGGAGTGGAGTCGTTGCGAACTATGGAGGGCGGCTCACCTTCGGCAGGACGACGCCTGCATTTTATGTATCCGTGACGCACACTGCGCGCATGTTTGCTTCTTGATGTGCTGTGCGGCAGGGCTTTGCCCAGTGCACGGATATACAGCTCTTGTACGTAGGCGCATTTTACCGGACTGCTCTGCGCCTGGCTGATTACACTGTGGGTTAGGCAACATACACCACGGTGTCATGGCTGGCTGGAGCAGCATGGCACTGCCTTTTGTGGCAGTAGCAGGTGCACCAGTAGCAACGGTGGCATGCATGGGGTGCAGGCAGGCAAGCGGGGTTCGCCAACGGACCAAGGCCAGCAGACAGGGTACAGTGCTGCTGTGCTGGTCGTTTCTCGTGTGTGCAACCGAATGCTGACGGCACTGTCGTACAGCTTGGAATGTGAAGCAAGAAGTGGGGGATTCTTTGGGGTAGGGATTCTTTTGAATGTGCATGAGCGTACTATTGCGGGCGATGGCTATGGGCGTTGCATGGTTAAAGTGAACACAAGGGAGGCTGCGGTGCTCGGGAAGCCGGTGGATCAGTGTGGCCGTTTACGGGGGTAACTTTCTCATGCAGTCCGGTGCCCATGGATGGTTCCAATAAGGTGATTTCCTCTGCCAGTTGCGCGCGTCGTACCGTAACTTGTCTGGTATGTCGAGTTTTAGAGCGAATACTGTTGCGGGTGGCGAGCGCGTACCCCTGATTGTTGCCTTTTGTGTCACTGTGCGGCAGGGGTGACTCCATCCGCTGACCGGTGACAGCAACCACGCGCGGCTGCGTTCCCCGGGCTCTGGCAGACGGGCCTGGTCAGATCTGTTTCCGGTAAGCTTTATTCCAGACCTGCTGTCAGGGTGTCCGGTGACCCTATACGGTACGCTCAGGTACGCTAGATCCCTGCGATTGCATTACGCACATTCCAACCCATCCAATACACCAGCCGTGCTGTTGCTGAAGGTGCTATACGCACATGCACGGCGCCTTGCAGCAGAGCTGAGCGATGGCAGGGGATGCTGAAGGACACGGAGGCCCCACTGATTGATTAAAAGCGAAAGCCGTCTTAATCCCAATAAATGTGTCGTGTTGACGGAGTAATACGCATACCGGTACCCAAGCAGCAAAACTTGCACGCCGGAGCAGCACAGGACCAACGCCTACAGACCGGCTACCATGCAGGCATCAGCATGTCTGATCGGCACGGTAATCCACACAGGCCGTACCAGACGACCGACGGCCGAAGCAAGATGAGGGGCATTAGGGCACTGCGAGTCCATTGCACACTACATAGCATACAATTTCTATACGTACAGCAAAGGCCGCCATGCCAACCGCGTCCAGATTACTAGCTACAAATGACACAGTCCGGAGTGCGGAGAAGTCAGTGCCCCCCTCTGACCTCTGTGGCCAGCCGACACGCACCAGAAAGGGTAGCAGCTCTACCTTGCTACTCGTGCTCGTGATCCAAGGGGGTGTAAATAAGCCCCGTACGGCCCCTAACACCGTACACCGCTCAGGGCGGTTGGTGCCAGTACCACGACAACATGTTGGTCCAACTCGCAATATAATCAATATCAACAGCAGCCGTCGGCATACGAACTCGTCACGTCAGCAGCATCCGAAACGCCAAGCAAGCACCAGACCCTTGCCTGCTGTGCACAAGCAAGGCGCACGCCAATTGCACACAAACCACCTGATTGTCATGCCCACAGCTAAGCAGCTTATTGCAGCTGCATACACACACTTCCATGCATACTCGTCATGGACGGACCGCTCAGCAACAACCCTTGCTTGCCCTACTGCCCTACTGTTCAGAGTGCACAACAGCAGGCATGCGCATGGCTCTGCCCCAGCCACACGCCGAACAACAGGATGTTATTGCCTGCCACAGCAGCAGCTTCAAATGCTGCCATACCCCCGGCTACGGACAGTTTATAGCGGCTCATCATGGTGCGTGCTCCTGACACGTGGCACCTGGTGTCTGTCGGCTTTCTCAGCCCCCTCCCTCCGTCTTTGACACACACAAAAAACCAATTAGCCTTCGGCATGCACACTCGAATGTGCTTCTTGCATGACATTAATCGCTCTGGCGTCCTAGCCCACCACCGGAGGCCCTCAAAGCAGCTATGGCCTCTGCAGTGTCAGCCTCCTGAATACAGGACAGTATCTCCCGCCGCTATGCGCAACTGGCATACACCGCAGCAACTTAGCAAGGCTCTGTCCATGCCAGCAAAGGTAAGTGCAACGCACAAGAGCTCGAGCTCAATACGCGCACGCAGTGTGCCGAGAGCGCTATCAGTCATGCACGAGTGATCGCAAGGAAGCGGTCTGCGCGACGCACGAACACGCAGACCACCCCCCATCTGCATCATAGGAATCGCGTGGGCCCACCGCGGACCCACCAGCACAGTGCACCAAGACCCCTAGACCGGACCCCAGACCGCAGTGCACAGTCACCGACCTGCTCCTCAGAACCACTGACACTGAACACGGTAGGCGGCCACCCAATATACCCAGTCCTGCCGGACTGCGGAACGACATGCAAACACGTCGACACACTCTCGAGCGCTCGGTCGTTCGGCATTGCGCCCACAGCATCCCCGAAGTACCGAAGTCTTTGTTCCACCTCCAGTCCATTTACAGTGCAGACACCAAGCCTCTGATCCAGTCGCATTGCACACAGTGAAGTATACGAGTGGCTGCCAGCGCCCATGCACGTCATTTGCCAATGAAAGAATCTTCCGTACGTTCTTCAGCGGCCTTGCCACACGCCTCTTCCCTGCACGAACTTGGCACATGGCCTGTTGCTCCCCACGCCCCTTCCTCCTCCCCCTCCCCTCTGCCCCTCTCCATCCCACTACCCGCTTCACCCCTGCTCCGCCAGCATCAGCGTGAGGCGCTTGGCCACCTCCACCCCTCACCCCTGCTCGCCCAGCACTTGACCTGAAGGGTGGGGCGCCGATTGTGCTAGATGGGCTCCTGCCCACCCCCCGCCTACCCCTCACCCCTGTTCCGCCAGCATCAGCGTGAGGCGCTTGGCCACCTCCGCAGCGGAGGGCCGTTCCTCGGGGTTGTGCCGCCAGCACCTGCAGGGTGGGAGGGGTGGAGCCCACGTGTCAGAAGCTGGAAATGCACCTCGGTGTAATCTCGACACAGTGGGTGTAGAAGCCTCCTCACGTCCCCGTTCAGCCTCCATGTACTGGGTGCCTTGCGCCTCTAGTGGTTGCGCCGCTAGACCCTGCAGAGGGGTAAGGGCCAGTGGTGCCGGAAGCGCCTCTATCCCGCACATGCCCACACGCACTCGCGGCTCCCGCACCTGGTTATGAGCGAGCGCAGCCCCGGCGGGCACAGCGGGCAGTCGTCCGGCGGCAGCGGCGGGCGCTGTCGCTCCATGGCCACCCGGTAGCCTATGACGGCGGAGCGGGTGCCCACCCAAGGCCGCTGCCGCATGCACAGCTCCCACAGGATGAGCCCCAGCGAGTACACGTCGGCCCGGTCGGACACCTGCGGGCACGTGTGCGTGGGGGCGTGGAGCAGGGGGGGGTGGTGAGCAGGATGGGGAGGCGGGACAAGGGAGGACACGTCGGCGCGGTCCGACACCTGCTGGCACGTGTGCGTGGGGCACACGCACAGGGACGGAGGACGAGTGGGCATGTGTGGCATATGGGAGCAAATGTGGGCTGTCCGGCGCCTACGGGCACGTGTGTATAAGGTTGTGTGGGACGAGTGCACTTGTGGGTCAAAAAAGAGTACACGTCTGCGCGCCGGACACTTGGCGCATGGCCGGGAGGGGCTGGCGCATGAGTGAATAAACTGTGGAACCAGGTTAAATGTCAGAAGTTGTTGCACCACGCCTGTGCAATGGGGTTTGCGCAAAGCAGGCGGGTGGCTGCAGGTGCACAGGAGCTTGCTGGTATGCTTGACCACATCTATTGAAGCAGACAGGCAGGACCCACCCGTGTTTCGTTGGATGCGAAGAGCTCGGGCGCCATGTCTGGGGTGCAGGTGAGCAACCAGGTGGGTTAAGGTTGGACCCACATGGTAGGTGGGTACAGTGTTGATGGTGTGCCAGGCACACCAGTGGGCAGGTGCAGGTGCAAGACGTGGCGTGAGCCAACAGTATGGCCCTGCCATCGACATGGCCAGCCATTAGCTACGCATTCATCCAGCATGCGCCTCGCCAGGCGTGCAGCGATCTTGCCAAGGAGATTACAAAAACATTCCATGGCCAACACTTCGGCCCGCACCCACATGCCGTGGTGCCCACTTCCACGTTTGTGGTTGGCAGCACCGTGCTGTTTTTGAACCTGCAGACATCGGTCAGCGAAAAGGAGGAGCGTTGCAGGCTGTTGTACAGCAAGCCGGCCACATGACCGGCGCGCTGGCGGCGCGGAACACAAGTTGCGACCAGCTGGCAACGCCCGGGGCCGCGCCGTGCTCATGCGCAACAGCTGGGCGCCGATGTCCAGACGCAGCTCACTGGTGCAGCACGGCACAGCTGCCGGAAGCTCCCCGTACCGGTACCCCGTACCGGTACTCTCCGCCGCCTTCGTAGCGGCCCGAAGTCCCCACCTGGCCAGTCCTCCCACAAAACTGCACACCTGGCTAGCCCGAAGTCCCCTATCTTGACGTTTCCGTCGGCGTCCAGCATGCAGTTGCCCGGTTTGAGGTCCTGCGGAGGGTAAAGGCGTGGGCACGGTGGAGGCGGAGGACACCCAGCCAAGTGGTGCAGGACCGGGGTGGGGCTGGACTGCAAGCGTGCTCAGTCCAGTTCAGTTCAACTGTGACACGTCACACGTGTCGTGTGAAAGTTCCCAACACTGCGGGTTGCGGCATGCTGTCCGGTCACGACGAGTCTCATCGCAGGCTCACTCCCGACAAGCAGATGAACAAAAACAGCTCGTGCAGTATGCACATTTGAGGATGTATAGCACGGGGTTGGCCACGTTCCACGAGGCCGCATCCGACGGGGGGTAAGCGGCTCCGCGCTCCGGCTGCCCTACCCTGTGCACCACGGTGCGGGAATATAGCACCATGGAGGTAAGGGAATAGCAGCAGCTTGGCACGAGGTTCACAAGCAAGGCTGCCTCCACAGGGGCAAGGCTCCGGCTGCCCTACCCTGTGCACGACGGTGGGGTGCAGGTAGGCCAGGCCCGCTGCCACGTCCCGAGCGATGCACAGCATCTGCGTCAGGCTGTAGCCGTACAGCCAGCCGCCCTGCCGGTCGGTGCCTGCGAAGGGGCAGGGGTGAGGGGCGGTAACGCGGCATAGGAGGACGGGTGCTCAGCGGTGAGGTTCAGTTATCGCAGCTTGGCGGGTCGGGGTAAGAAGCTAAGGCACATGGCTCTCCAGCGGTACAGCAGGACGGCTGCAGGGCATGCTGACTGTCGATTATACACCAAGAGGTGCGAGCACTCCTTGTAGCCTGGCCCGGTTGCAGTGCATATGGTGCCCGGGAAGCTCCTGTGTTCGGTGCGTTACGGAGCCACAGCATCAACCCGTCCACAAGCGGAGACGCTGCCACCACCGCCACCGCTTCGCAAGCAGTCACAGGAGCGGACGCACACCCCCTACACTGTGCAGCAGCGAGCGGACCGCAGGCACAGGCTTTCCCCTACCGTGTATTACGGTGCTGAGCGGCAGGCACATGAGCTCCTGCACCAGGAAGGGGCAGCGCGCGTCCAGGCAGCAGCCGTAGAATCGCACCACGTGTGGGTGGTCCAGCCGCGACAGCACGTGCACCTCGTCGGCAAGCAGCCGCAGCGACCGCGGAACAGCCGCGCCAGCGGCGGCGCCGCCGCCGCCGGCCCCGTCCTTTGGCGGGCCCCCGCCGCCGCCGCCGCCGTCGTCGGTGCTGCCTACCATGCCCAGCCCTAGGCCGCCCATGACGTCGAGAAGCTTGACGGCCACCGGCACCTGCCTGCCGTCTGCAAGGCGCAGGGTGCCCTTGCGCACCACGCCGGACGCCCCTGCGTCGTGCGGCAGCGGCCGGGAGCAGCCAGCGGGTGGATGCTCAGCAAGCCTGGCTACTATACATGTGCGTTAGGGGGCTCTTGGGGTGCACGTCGCTGTATCCGGGATGGCTAGGACCGTGCACGTGTAAGAAAGGGGTTCTGCTTTGCGTCAACTCGCCCAACAACTGCCCAGCAACCCCCAGCGTCAACCCACCAGCCACGCACCTGATTCCATCAGCGGCTCGTCCCCCAGCACCACCCCTAACCCACCTCTCCCCGCACCTAACACACCCCTAACACACACGCACCTCGTCCCAGCAGCGACTCGTCCCCCAGCACCACCCCTAACCCACCTCTCCCCACACCTAACACACCCCTAACACACACGCACCTCGTCCCAGCAGCGGCTCGTCCCCCAGCACCACCCCTAACCCACCTCTCCCCACACCTAACACACCCCTAACACACACGCACCTCGTCCCAGCAGCGGCTCGTCCCCCAGAACCACGTCCCGCCCCATCTGCAGCTGCATCTCGGGCGGGATGGCGACCAGCGCTGCCACTGCGCGCGCACCACGGCTGCCGGGCCCCGAGGGGGACGCGGATCCGCCGCTAGGGACCAACACGACATCCATGGCGCGGCCTGGGGGAGGTGGGGCGCGGGGAGGTGTCAGCTGTTGCAGATGGATGTGTGCTTGTTCGGAGGAAGCTGTGGATGGTTTACCATATCGACAGCAGCAACGGCATTCAAAGGGGGTACTGAGGGTGCACGGCAGCTGCCGCACGGCCGCCACGGTACTGCGGTGACGAAGTTGGAGGGTACAGAGCGCCCAGCAGGGCGACCCAGCACGGCCCAAGAGCCCCGCTCACCCACTGCTCCGGCGCGCGAGGAGCCGCGGTCAGCGGCGGAGGAGCTGCTGCCGGTCGACTGCACGGCGCCTAACGGTGACGCAACCGCTGCGCTAGGTGAGTCCGCCGCCTCCGCCAGCGCCGGCGCCGCCGGCGCCGCCTCGTCTAGTCTCCTTGTCACTAACCCACCGCCCTCGCCGCCGCCGCAAGAGCCGTTGGTGTTACCACCGTCCGTTGTGGCACCCGTGTAGCCGCTGATGCTCACGGTGTTGCTGGCGCTGATGCTGGATGACGCCTGCGCCGCCGCCGGGCCGCCATTACTGCTGCTGCCGCTGCCGCCGCCGCCGCCGCCGCCATCAGCCGAGTGCGCCGCCACCGCCGCCTGCTTGCCGCTATCCAACGGCCTGAGCCGCTGCCACGTCTTTGCCAGCGCTTCAACAGCCGTACTCGAGCTGGTACGGCTCATGGCAGCAGCTGACACCGGTGCAGAACCCCCATCCACCTTGCCTGGTGCACTGCTCAACTTCACCGGGGCACCACCAGGAGGGCCCTGCCTGCCCGGCGCCGCCTGCTGCCCCCACGCCTCCGCCGCCCCGCCGTCTTCGTCCACCGTCAGCAGCGACCCTGGCGCAGACTGCCCAGGTGTCGTAAGCCCACCGCCGCTGTGCACATGCGCCGCCTCCGCCGCCCCATCCACCAGCTTGCCACTGTCCCAGTCACCGCCCGTAGCCGCCTTGCACACGCCTCCGCCCGCCGTGCTGACCTTTGTCGTACTGTCGTACGCCCGCCCTTTTCCGGATTGCGGCGGCGACGACCCATGGGTCAGGTCGCCGTCTCCGCTGGCATTGCCAAACTCGACCAACACAACACCCTTTGCGGAGCCGGATCCTTCGCTGGCCTTCGGCTCCTTGGACTCCCGTCCGCCCTCCTGCCGCCGCCTACGCTTTAGGAACATGAGTAGCCCCAGCAGGACAACAAGCAGCACCACACCGCCGCACGCCGCGCCAACCGCCGCGCCAACGGTCTTGCCGCTGTCGGACTTGCGTGCAGCAGGCGCTCCCATGACAACGCCTCCAATGATGTCGCCAGGAGATGGCGGCCGGGGAAGTAAAGCTGGAGGTAGTACTGGCGGTGCAGGCAGCGGCGGGGGTACTGAATCCGGACGTAGTACAGGTGCGGGGAGCGGCGGGAATACTGAATCCGGACGTAGCAGAGACGACGGCGCAGGCCGTGGCGAGGGCACCAAATCCGGAAGAGGCACAGGCGGTGCAGGCAGCGGCGGGGGTACTGGATACAGAAGCGGCGCAGACGGCGCAGGCGGCGGCTGGGCTGTGACGGGTTCGATTGGTGCCTTGCCCCACACCACCCGCAGCCGCTCCAAGTACTGCCCCACATGGCCCGACAGGCCCACAAGGTACGACAGCGGCGGCGGCACCAGCTCGAAGGCTGCCGTACAGACGCTGGCGGGAGTGTACGGCGTCGTCCACAGGCGCCCGGCGCTGGTGCGGAAGACCAGCCGCTCCACGAACGCGCCCGCGCAACCGCTGACCGACACAACCACCTCACCGTACGCGAGGTGGAGCACGTGCCAGCCGCCGGTGCTTGCCGTGCCCGCCGTCTCTGGCTCGTCCAGTGGGAGCTCGTCAGCGCTGTCCGGCCATTCGCCAACGAGCAGGGCCCTTCGCCTGGTCTTGGAGGCATCGCCAAATGCGGTAGTGGCAGTGGTGGTGGTGGCCGTGGCTGTGTCGTTACCACCGCTTTCCTCGACGCTACTGCTGCTGTTCAGGCAGGGGTCTCGCGCCCACCGGGTGACCCGCAGCCCCGAAACCAGGTGTACGAGCGCCAGCTGTACGAGGTCATCACCTTGTACGGCAACGCTAACCGCCAACGACGCGATGGGCTGCTGTAGCATATAGCTGATCGACACCACGGCACCGCGAGCATCGCCAGGTAGCGGGGATGGGATGCCGCCCATCATGAAGGGGCAGGGCACCCCCAGAGGACCCAGGCCCACGCTGGTGCTCTCCTGCAGCACGTGCACCCCTGGTGCCCAGGGGTAAGCCACGGAGGGGTTAACCCACGGCCCAGCGTCGCAGTTGGCAGAGGGCGGGCTGCTGCTGTATGGTGCGACCACCGTGACTGGTGTTGCACCGGCGGCTGTCGTTACCGGCGCTGCGCTCAGGGTTGAGGCCTTGCACATTGTGGATACACCCAGGTCGGTGCACAGCACGGGGATAAGGACGTGTGGAGACATGTCGTAGTATGTCATTTCGATGCAGGTTGAGCTGTCCGCCTGCCGGCCGCCGGCGGTCCCGTTTTGGCCGCTGGTCGTGCTGCCACTGCGCCCAGAGATAGGCTCGGACGACATATCCACCCAAAAGTACACTGCACCATTGACAGGGTAAAAAAAGGCAAATACATTCAGTAAAGAGGTGCTAGGAACCCTGCGGACCGGCACACACAGTTTCACAAAGCTTCAAACAGGAGGTGCCGTGCTGGTGCGGAGCAGGTGCACGCCTGTACGGCAATTCGTTCGTCCGTACCCACCATTGCTTGTGCGGTTAATTGCCACGCGCGTGTCGATGGAGCTCGTCAGCTGCATCATGTCATTGATGGTAACAAGGCTCCAGGATAAGCCCAGGAAGCCGAGGGACCTGCACAACCGAATGGGCAAGGCGGCAGGAGCTTGACACTTTGCGCTAACTCATATTCGCACAACGGGGCCCGTGGTGTGCAAGGTGGCATGAGTGCATGCGAACGCATTGCATAACCCAGGTTGCTCGCGCATCCAACGCGGAGTCAGAAAGCATGCCATTCCTAACTGCTCGCCTGCAGTACTCGAGCGCAGCGGTGTACGGCAAGTACACTTCCTTGTCGTACACGAACAGGTCCGTAACGCCCGAAGGCGGGGTGTTGGCCAGCAGCGTGGTGTGCAGCTCCGGAACCGTGCCGCAGCTGCCGTACTCGGGAAGGCACGTGTCCGCCTGCGCGAGCCAGCCGTACAGGATGGGACAACGGCACTGCGACGCTGGAACGCTGGCTCATCAGCAGCTATGGAGAGAGCGTAAAGAGGCATGCTGGTAAAACCTCACCGCGCGCCGGAAAGTCACAACGACACTCCGATAGGCAGTCAGGGACAAGTTGATCCCCACGCGAGTAGCAGAGGCACGCCCACGCCCGTACCCACTCAGCAGGACTTGCCCTGCCCAACCTACCGTACAGATGTCTTTGCTGTGAGCGCAGACGTTAATGTAGCTCCTGTTGCCAATCAAGGCCTCCAGGCCTACAGCTATCGCCACGTCGCGCGGTAGTGGGCCGCAGCACTGGTTACTGGGACACATGGCACCGCCGGCGCTGGGCCCACACTCGACAGCGGCAATGGGCCGGGCCCCCGCAGCACAGGACTGCCAGGGATCGCTGCTGCCACCGATGCTGATGCCGTCGCTGTTACTGCTGGTCGCTGTGTCGCTGTATGGTTGCAGCACGGGGGCGGACATCACGGTGATCAAGGGCGAGGGCAGCACGTCGGCGCTCGCGGACCACGGTAGCGCCCAGATAATCTCCACCTGCGCAACATGCAACGTACAACATTCTGGTCCAGTCTGAAGTGTACAACATCTTTACTCAGTTGAATAGGAAGCATGACTGCTTGCCGTGACGTAACCGTACCTGGGCTATGCTGTACGTGTAGGTGTCGTTGCTGTAGCGTTCCGCGGACCAGCTGCGGTATCCGGCCAGGTAGCCGCCGGCAGGCGCCTGCTCGCTGCGGGGCAACGGCAGCGGACGACGGGGGCCTCAGGCGTTGTGCTTCACAGCCTGAAGCTCTTGCATTTTGTCCAGTCTCTGAAGCCCTTGCGGACAGAACAAATGCATACCTTTTACATGCGTTTCTACGCCGCATGACGCTCCTGAAGCCTTGTCGACACTTGCAGCGCCCTAGCAGTGTGCACAGTGCAGTGGGTTACCTGAATTGGTTGGTGCATTCGCCGCGCCCCAACTGCATCCGCCGCCCGGTACGCGTAGTCAGCAGCAATCGCTGCAGCCCAACTACAGTACTGTAGCAGCCCTGGGAGGGGACGAGACCAGCACGGATCCAGGTTGGTAGACGCATTGTTACGTGAACTGGGCAACACATGACAGGGGTCACACCTGAGTCATCTGACCGGCTGATTAATGCTTATAATGTCCAAACGGTCAAGTACGTCATTCGTCATATGGTACACTGCAGCGCATGATTTGAACGTTACGCTCCAGTTGGTGGTCAGCCTGTACATCTGGCGTAACGCAGGGTCGACCGACGTGCCACACAACACTGCCATCATGCCACGTGTCAAATGTCACTGCGGACCCACCTCCACCGCTATCACGTAGTCGGCAGCATCAGTAATGGATAGGAGGAAGTCGCAGGTGGCGGCGGGGCCTGCCCGCCCGTGGTAGTAGTCGAGCTGCAGGGGGGCAGGAGTTGAGGAGAGGCGCGCTTTAGGTTACAGTTACAGTTACAGACCCCAATGGGGTACGTCCGGAGAGCCAGGGGGCCATAAGGACGAGTAGTGCGGTATAATAACTAGTGTGCGGGAGGACGGGGCTTATTCGCCACTACCCACACGCTCCACAGCT